>Ga0247666_1000214_pt1 | contig 20201 bp, 16 predicted proteins | sample CNK07_metaG_FD_183025 | JGI IMG/M metagenome (GOLD analysis project Ga0247666, IMG submission 183025) | Soil microbial communities from Purdue University Martell Research Forest, Indiana, United States - CNK07 | ecosystem: Environmental > Terrestrial > Soil > Temperate forest > Bulk soil...
TTTTCGCCCTCTGCACCGTCGAAAGCGCCAAACCCGTTTCCAAAACGACTCTATCGTTCGACAGGAAGCAATAACCTTCGCGGTTCGAGTGCAAAAACAAAATCGTCCAAACCATCAATTCGGCCGGCTCAAGCTGGTACATGAGTTCGCGGGCGAGGAATGGAAGAACCAGTCCGGGAACGTGCCGCCGCTCGTGCGGTTCTCTTTGTGCCATCTTTTCCACATTTCCACAGACAGTATTCCCCGACTTTCGCCCCGACCAGTACCGCATTTCGCCGCATTTTCAGCGGCCCCCCTTCGCCTAAGGGCGAAAGTCCAGATTCGTTTTCCACAGGCTAAGATGTTGAAATCGTTGGATTAACGGTTGACAAAACCACTTTAGGCAGCAAGAATGCGAGAAGTTCAGTGAAGAAAAACCGAAGAGCCAATGCGCCCGACCATTGGATTGGGCCGCCTCTTTCGTAAAGAGGACGGAGCGGGGTTCGAGTCCCCCCGGGCGCAATACCAAAAAGGGAACTGAAACACGCGGGCCGGGCGCACCGGCCAAATCGCATGCCATCGTATGAACTGGGGAAATTTCCGTCAAGGCTTTTCCTCTGGCTTTGTTCTGAGTTCAGGAATCCTATTCGCTCGCCGACAATCTCCGAGGCAACCGATGGTCAGCAAAGAGATCCTGCCGACTTGAGGTTTCAACTTTTCGCAAGGCTGTAAGTTCGTAGATACTCTGCAAAATCAGACTCTCTACCTTAGGAGAAATTTTGATTCTGCCGCGTTCGACCTGCCGCAGCCATTCGCCAGTGCGACCCAAGACTTCACCGACTTGCTTCAGCGTGAGGCCGGCGCTCTCGCGCTTTAATTTAAGTTCTCTATTCATTTTTCACCTCGGCGGTCGTTGTAACGCGACGCCGTTCATCACGATTCCAGCCGAAATAGGAGTCCACCGTGAAGAGCCAATGCTTTCCGAGAGCCGAAATTCCGCGGCAAATTCCGGAAGAATCCGCAACACAAGAGTTCTAACCCCGTCAGGCTGCGGGACGATAACTGCGCATTTCTCTCTCCTGAGCAAAACTCTCGCGCGGTTTGGCCGAATCCAGCAGACTGACGGAGGATCGCCAAGATCACGCCCATGTCCATCAACTTTCGGAACTAGCACTTTTATTGAAAACCCCTTTTTCCGACTCACCCACGCACACCCCTAGCTTTGAAATTCGGCACCGTGAAAGGCACCTTGATGCGCTAACAACGCGCCGAAAAACAAAAAGGCTCGCCAGGATGAACTGGAACGAAAAGAAATCGTTTCCAGCTACCCTGACGAGCCGTGTCGCCCCAATGGCAGCGTACTCGCTTGCTAGCAAACCTACCCCGAGCGCTTCACCATCGCTCGCGGTGCCTTGGCACCTTCAGGTTGGCTTGCCATTCCAAATTGTCGGCGGCTATGGCGGGCCGCCTCGGTTTCTTGTCCTACTTGTTTGGGATGCAAACTAACAAAGTTAGTTGCTTGCCCTAATTCGTATTCTTCCATGCCTCCCACAGAATTGCGACTAACTATTTTCGACGCGCAGAACGGATTGCCAGCACCGCACGCGCGATCCGCGAAATCACAAGTTCTAACCTGCTTGATTTCATCACCCATCTCCATTTTAGGATTCCCAAATTCCCCAAGCCTGCTGACGCCACGCCCCGTATTACTAATACTTTTCAATCCGAAAGCGTCCGGCCTTTGACCACGAATCCACTCGTTTCGTTATTTTTGTCGCACTCGTCTTGAATCTGAGGTTGCTGCTCGGGAAGATCACCCGCAGCTTCTGCAAATAGCTTTTCTACGTGCTTTTCGATGCTTTCCACAATTTCAGTCGATTGCTCTTCGGTTAGGGGGACATAGCTGGATTTCTGTGCAGCAGACCCCCTGACCTTATGAGACGGCAAAGGCAATTTGCTGACACCATTAATCTGTTTAAGAAGTTGGACAAAGTCTTTCTGAGAATTTATTCCGTCAAAGATGAAGATTCCTGTCTTTGTGACTTGAGTCAGTGATCGAGGTAGTGTTTCTTCCGGTCTTGATTTCCCGAGTAGTCCCAAAAATATGAATCCGACTATCGCCAGCAGCAGAATTGATCCGGTAATTTGTGAAAAAAGTGGATGCTCCGGATAATCCTTCATTACGACCCAGAGCGCTCCCAGTATAACTGCCAAGCCAATGGCCAAAAGTGCTGTGCGACCGCGCAGTTTCAATTCAATATTGTGAAGAAGTTTGCTTGGCTCAAACGTCATGTGATGCTTACGCCGCCATTCTCATGTAACACAGCTTTAAGACCTGGGACGATAGTGGCCGAATCCAGTATCGTAAAAAGTTTCGCTATTCTTTGTGCATCGCCATCGAAGCTGCACCACCAATTTCCTTGAAAGAAACATTCTTCCAGCCTGAAGTTGCCGCGCCGAACTTCAAGGGTGCAATTTACAAACGCACAATTCCTAAATCGGTAGCCATCGAGTTTTATACTTTTCTCGTTAAAAACAAGATTCTCGATCAGTGTCAGCGGGATGAGAGGAAGTAGAGGAGGTGGGGGTAGCATGCTCATGCTCACGCGCGTGTTGACTCCTGCTTCTAGGATGATTGCCGAGCATACATCATTTGTGTACCTAACTAAAATACGTAAGACGCGCCAACGACCTTGGTGTCCAACAGACTGTCCAACCGCCCAAGAAAAAGAGGACTCGGCATTTACTGTCGCGCGAGTCCTCTAATTGAAAATACAGAACGTTGTGAACTTCCTGAAACAACTTCTGCGGACTCTTAATCAACGGGTTGGAGGTTCGAGTCCTCCCCGGTTCACCACTTAAAACGTTCACAGTTGATGCCCCGCGAGTAATTGCACTAAGTACGGACTGTTTTCATTTGAGGCTGATAGTGAGTTGCTTAATTTCTTTCGCTTTATGAGACCGCCTTTAGATTTTCGCCATTTCTATGGCCAGTACTTTTCTCATTTGCTGCCAAGTTGTGTGCCGCTCTACATAGTCGATGAATAGGCAGATTGTCATTTAAGTGCTTGAAATAGGCGTGACACATCTATTGATAATCCGAGATGGGCTTCGGAGCTTGTTTGATTCAATTGTGCGGTGCGGTTTGCGTATTGATAGGCAATGGGCAGATCAATTCCTGTTGAGATAGGAATTGTTAGCTTGGCCTGGAAAGTATATTGCGGTTTCACTCCGGTAAGCCATTTCGCTTCACCGCTGAAGCTGATCTGAATCGGACCGCGGCCCCATGCTGAATCCGATTTTGTGAGATTGCCTTGGAATTCTGTTGCCGCTCGTCCTCCCTTCGAATCCAGAGCCATCTTGCGATCAGTGTAGTCACCGCTCGCGTTGAAAGTCCAATTGATGCGACTGCTTAGTCCATAGTCGAAAATCAGCTCTGCGCGATGGTCGTTGTTTCCCTTGGGGTCGCGTATGTTCGCCGTGTAGGAGACGGACACTTGCATTCCTTTGCTGATTTTGTCGTATGCGTTTTGTACGGCAATTCGCTCTGCTTGGAAGACGTCAAGTGAATTCTCGATTAGCGCGTCTATTTGCTTCAGGGTTTCTGGACTAAGTTCGTTTACGGTGGCTAGGTATTTTGTAGGGGACAGCTCGTTGATAAGAAAGTCGCCAAATTTAGTGGTATCGGCTTTCCCGTCTGTGGCAACATCAGCCGGATGAAGAGCCGCAAAAATCAAAATTTCGATGGCCGGCTTTAGTTTTGTGTCGGCTTCAAATGCCTTACGAACGAAGCTTCGAGCTTCTTGAAGTGCTTTGATGCTTGATTTCGAATATAACTCTCTCCTGTTGATCACGAGATATTTGGTTCCGTAAACCGTCGCTGGCGTCGTGGTGTTGTCTTTGGTTTGATCTGATGCCGACGTTCCGATGGTGAATGAAAGTTGGCGAGAGAATGCGTGATCTTTGTAGAACTGCGGGTCGGTTGGACTTTTCTTGTTAAAAGCGACGATAAGCGCATAGAGACTTGCCGTTGCTGTTGTAGATCCCGTTGTACTGGAATTGCTCATCGTAGTTCCCGTGCTTGAAGTAAATTGTGAAAGACCGGGAGTTACGGGAATCACATTGGCGGCGAGACTAAAGAAATCGGTCGCGGAACTTTGATCGACGAGGGAAGTAGAGCGTGAGTCAGTAGAGGGAGATTCCTTTTGCCGGTCACTTCCTTTTCCATTTCGCTCAACCTTTATCTGGTCTGAGGCTACGACATTCTGGGCCCTATCTAATGCAGCGTCGATTCGTGACCCAACCCAAAGCTCAAATGTTGCCTGGGCATTAACGATCGGGGAAATCGTAGCAATGAAGATAGCGAAGGTGAGAATCCGCATTTTCATGGGACTATCACCACCGTAAAGGATTCTGGTTGGATGTCAGTGGGACTTCCGACATAGCCAATTTGCAGGACCGTGGAAAGGACTCCAGATGAGTCTTTCAATTGGACCGTGTATGTGTAATTTGTATTTGTGAGGAAAGACATACGCAACTGCAAGAATTCCAACTGCTGAGTGTCGGAGAGATTTTTTAAATGATCCCACTCGTACCGTGGGAGCGGATGACCCGGGAAGTCTGCCGCGTCGAATAGAACTCCTTTGACGTTGCTGCCAAAGACGAAAATAGGTATAGGGCCTCCGGCGTCCACGACGAAGTGAAGGAACTGGCCAGAGCCAACGGACACTCTAACCGCGCCGGGGTTCTCAACAACCGGTGTTCGAGTAATTGCCATTTCTCCTCCTGAACTCCCGAAATTTGCTCCCTACTACTTACTGGCCCAAATTGCCCGCTGCTTTCTTCGCAAGATAGGCCCCTTGGCCAAGGCCGAACGTGGCGAGAATGGTTGTATCCACATTGGGAAGATCGACAGTCGCGCGAAGGTCAAGCGATCCGAGGAAATTAAAGACGAGAACGAGATACATTCCGGTGGCCAAGAGAGTAATAATCAGCATTTGGAAGTCTCCGAAATCAAATAGTCCGTTATCGTCTTGAACGAGATCCCAGAAACTTGGGGCAACTGCTTTTGTTTTCTGAGTTGCTCCTGGAGTTTGGCTCGCATTCTGCGCTTTGCTTGCGGTGATTCCCTTTGCGCCAGCGAAAGTGATTGCGCTCATCCCTGAGAGCAGCAGAAGATTCTGGGGGATGTTTACGCCGCCAATGAAGTCGCACTTTCCATACCAGACGCGAAGAACAACCGTGGCGAGATAGGTCGAAATCAAAACAAAGAACCACGTCGCAATTTGAAATTTCGAATTGCTGTAGCGACCATCCTCGCCGAGGATCAAATTCAAAGGATGGAAGCGCGAGCAGAAGTAACAAATAGTGAAGCAAGTAAAGCCAGCGCCGAGTAGCACCCAGGTTCGAGTAAAGGGTGGAACGGCTGGCGACTTGTCTATGCAGAACTGTTTCAACTGGTTTTGATTCGTGGCGCCGGGCGTAAACGTGATCGTGATGCGGTCGCCGCGTTGGAGGTCCTTTATACGATCTTTGACGACGGCTTCATTAACGACTAAGTGGAGTTGTTGGCAGGCTTTGGCAGGACCCTGGTCTCTCGTTAGGTCGCAATTGTTGAAGAGAGCCACAGCGACATCGAGCGAGTCATGAGCATCCGAGATGCCAATGACTTTAACGTATTCCCAAGTTTGATCCTTCTGCTCCGAAAGAGTTTGCCCCTTTGGATCTTGAGGGGTTTGGGCTTTCGGATCTTTTGGGAGTTGAGCCTTTTGGGTTTGTGGTGTTTGGCCTTCTTGATCTACGGGAAAGGGCGCCGCCTGAATTATTCCTCTGAAAAGCATGATTGCTGTACAAGCAGCACACACCAATACCAAACGGGTTGTTGCCATCACACGATTCTCCTGTCGAACAACAGGCGAGGGTAGGACGCGCTTGCCTGTATGCTCTCAAGAACGAGAAGCGCGTGAGAATCCCTTCAGAAACTGGAATACCTCGGGAGTTACGTAACTGGAATTAGGCTACAATGGCGGAACTCAGAATGCCCCAGCCACTCGTGGATTACGGCGCTCTCTCGTCACAAGCACTCGTGCTCGCCTGCCTAAACACGGGCGATGTGTTGGCTTGGCAAGAGTTCGTCCGGCGTTTTCATAAACTCATTGCGACCGTTGCACTCCGCACATCCCGGCGCTGGGGTGATGCCTCACCTCAAGTCGTTGACGAACTGATTCAGGAAACCTACCTCAAACTGTGCGCAGACAACTGCTGCCTACTGCGCTCGTTCCAATTCCAGCGCGACGAGGCCATTTTCGGATATATCAAGGTTCTAACAGCGAACCTGGTCCACGATCACTGCAAAGCGTCGAGAGCCGAGAAACGAGGTGGTTCAACTGTAACCGCGTCAATCGAATGCGAAATTCCGGCAAAACGGGATCGTGGTCAAGACAAATCAGCTGTTCGGTTGGAACAGGAAATACTTATGCGGCAAATAGGCGCGTGCCTCGAAACGGCCACGAATGGACCAAACGCGCTACGAGATCGCCGCATATTCTGGCTGTACTATCGCGCGGGCCTCACGGCGAATGCCATCGCATCGTTACCTACCATCGAACTTAGTACGAAGGGTGTGGAAACCATCATCCTTAGGTTGACTAGAGTAGTTCGCCAGCGACTCGCACGCCGAAAAGAATTCGAAGAAGGTTCGGGAAAATCAGTTGAAGGGATTCGGCCAGCTGAATCGTTGTAAGGGGAGAAGCTGTAGTGAACGAGGAACTAAAGCACCTAGACGTCGAACAGATCGAACGCCTGATGAGAGCCAGGTCTGAAGAAAAGCCTGGCGTTCCGGTGGCCGAAGGATTGGAGGACGCGCAACGTCATTTGATGAGCTGCGGGTTCTGCCAAAAGTTGATTGCGATGGAGAGGGAGAACGATCAAATCCTTCGCGGCCTTCGTGTGGATTTCTCCGCGGGATCCTCGAGCGATTGTCCTTCCGAAATACAGCTTTGCGACCTAGTTGGCGGTTTGACTGGGGAAAAAGAAGCGGAGAAATTGTTGGCTCACGCATCCGAGTGCGAGCACTGTGGTCCGGTCCTTCGCCGTGCGACGGAGGAATTGCGGCCCGAGCGAACTGCAGATGAAGAATCGAAGATTGAGTGCCTAGCGACGAGTCAGCCAGCATGGCAGGAGGCTTTTGCCAAGAAATTGGCTTCTGCGGCAAAGATTACTAGCTTCGAGACGAAGAAAGATACGGCTGGATCATCCGAAAAACAGATGAGCAGCAACTGGCACTGGCTTTATGGAGTAGCAGCGGCAGCGGCCATCATTGCAACCCTGGCGGTGGGTATTGAGTGGCGGTTGCGTCCCGCGCATGTGCAGTCTCTCTTGGCGGAAGCTTACACACTCCATCGGACCATGGAACTGAGAATCCCAGGTGCAAAATATGCGCCATTGCCCGCGGTAACACGGGGAGAGGCCGACGAATCGCAGATTAAGAAGCCGGTACCACTACTAGAAGCGGAAGAGGTGATCGCCAAACGACTGAGTAGAAATCCGACAGAGGTCGATTGGTTGCAGGCCAAGGTACAAGCTGATCTCCTCGAAGGGAGTTATAAGTCCGCGATTGAAACAGCCAAGGAGGCTCTGCAATCCAATCCCAAGTCGTCTTCACTTCTAAGGGATTTAGGTTCTGCATATTTTCTGCAAGCCGAAAGAGAGCCCAGTACGAGCGACCTGGCAACGGCATATCAACTGTTAAGCCAGTCGCTCGCGCTAAGCCCTGATGATCCCGTGTCCCTGTTCAACCGTGCGGTGGTCGCGCAACGACTTCAGCTCTACTCTCAGGCGGAGGAAGACTGGGGCCACTACCTTCGCGTAGAGACGAATTCCGAGTGGCTAGCCGATGGACGCGAAAGATTGGAGAAGGTTAGGCAAATACTCCAGGAGCAAAAAAATCGAAGTACGAAAAATCTGGCCTCTGCGGAAGAGGTGGCAAGCGCTATTGCCAGTGGGGAAGAAGAACGAGTGTTAAAGATAGATTCTTCGATCGAGGCGTATCAAAGGGTTGCGTTGGAGCATTGGATTCCGGAGTTGGTTTCCAGCCGAAATATCGGTAATTCTTATCAAGACTCGTTGGAATTTGCGCTAAGAGAACTTTCCAGAGAACTTGGTGCACGCCACAACGACCAATGGCTCTCAGAATTGCTTTCCAACCGGTCATTTAGATCTGGATCGAAAGCAATGACGCTCTTGGTGGCCGCGATTCAGGCAAATGCAACGGGCCAGCACACAAACGCGATGCAGATGGCCGCCTCAGCCGAAAGAGAATTTCAGAATGAAGGTGACGAACCGGGCCGGATTCGAGCTGCATTCGAAGAGATCTATGCCAATCATCTTGCCGCTCGAGGAAAACCGTGTCATGAAAAAGCGAAGCGTTTGCTCGAAGACTTGCGCGGGCGAAATTATTCTTGGATCGAAACGCAGACTTGGCTTGAGGCTGCGGCGTGCGGAGCCGAAATCAGCAGGGTCGATGAATCGCTAGAAGACGTTATTAAAGCTGTTGAGCTTGCGAAGTCTGCGAAATATACAGAACTCGAACTTCGAACTTCTGTTTTTGCAGCGGATTTGACCACAGATACTGCCAAGCGATTCGATCTCTTGACGGAAGGGTTGAAGACATTTTGGAAAGAATCCGACGAGCCCATGCGTGGGTACAGCTTGTATGCCGTACTGGATACCACGGCGGATGATCTGCAGCTCTGGTTCCTCGATGAAGCGGTTATCAAGCAAGGCCTTCAACTAGTTGTCGACGATCCTGATTTAGCGTTGAGAGGAACAGAGCAGTATCGGCTCGCCCGGGCGCAACTTGCGCTTGGTAAGACCGAGGAATCTCAAGTCAACTTCGCAAAGGCGCGCGACCTGTTAGAGAGAAGTCATTCGAAGGACCTCACCACTAGCATCACGGTCGATCTGGCCGAAGCATACGTACTAAGTGGTCGATACGGGGACGCGCTGCAACTTCTGGATTCGGTCGAGCAAAGCCTTTCTGAGCTTTCTCACGACATAGTTACTGCGAGGTTTTATTCGGCGCGCGCGGTCGCGCTGCTCGGTGTGGGGCGCACTGCAGACGCAGAAAATACGCTCGATTTATCTCAGAGCCTGGCTCGCAGGGGGATCGATTCCATTTCGTCTGAACGTGACCGCTTCGAATGGGTCCAAGGTTTTTCACCGACCTATAAATCACTGGCACATATCAAATTTGCATCAGATCCAGAGGCGTCCTTTTATTGGTGGCAGTCATTTAGAGGTGCGTCTCTTTCGGGGGCCAATGGTCATCGGCACGTTAGTAAATCCACGGAGCTTGATCTTCCGCAATTCCCCAACTGGTTGTCCGAGGGGACGGTTCTTGTATCTTATGTGGCGTTTATAGATGGCATTGGCGTCTGGGTCTACGACGGGACTCATGTTCGCAATCAATTGGTCCAAACGTCCATGCCCGAACTTGAGGTGCGCCTCCAACGCTTCTTGGACAATTGCGAGCGCCCTTCAAGCCAGCTGAGTAGCCTGTCGGTTCAAGGTCGAGAACTGTACAACCTATTGTTGAAACCAATTGACCGCTTGCTTTCCGGGAAACGAAAGCTGATTTTTGAATTGGACGATGTTTTTGGGGCTGTCCCATTTGAAGCGCTCGTCAACGATGAGGGCAAGTATCTCGCAGAAACTCGCGACATCGAATATGCCCCCGGCCTTTTTTATCTAAGCGAGAAAGGAAGGCCGGAGCAAGTCAGCAGTGCAAGCCGTGCTCTCGTCATAGGGATTTCTCATTCGGACGCTCAAAGCCAGCTGTCGAGTCTTCCAGAAACTTTAGATGAGGCGCGAGCAATAGCAGGCCGCTTTGACACACCCAAGCTTTTGCTTGAACAGAATGCAATATTTGAAAAGGTCCGTGACGCCCTTCCCGACGCCGAAGTCTTCCATTTTGCGGGTCATGCGATAGCCAGTCGTCACAGAAATGTCCTAATCTTAGAAGACTCGGTGACTGATGACGGAATTCATTCACTTGGACCGAGCGACTTCAATAGTCGCGCGCTTGCACATGCACGATTGGTTGTACTCTCTGCGTGTTCAACAGCAAGCGGGATTGCTTCCAAAATAAATGACAGGGATAGCCTGGCCCGAAATGCTCTGGCGTCGGGCGTGCCGAACGTAGTAGCGAGCCGTTGGCTAGTGGATTCCGCTGCAGCGCGTGCGTGGATGAGCACATTTTACGAAGAAATCCTGAACGGAAAGAGTACAGGTGACGCCGCAAGGCGAGCAAGCTTACTGCTAAGCGCTCAGCCGCAATGGAGACACCCATATTATTGGGCGACTTTTACAGTTTTTGTTTGAGACCGAAAGATTGAGAGGGAAATCAATTATATGTCCACTTTGGTTCTAACGTTTCATGGTCCATTCGCGTATGTCGACAATCTATCGAAGGGCTTTATCACAGTGATGGCACCTATGTGTGGCCAACACAAAGCGGGCATCTCTGGCATAGATCTGGACAACGAATACATTTTCAAAGGTAACGGATGTAATCACCCTGGGGAATCTGTCGGATGCGAACCGTATCTGTACGAACTACAATTCGATCTAAATGGCAATCCAGATACTCAATGGCTTGGGGGACATGTGTTGCCATGCCCCTGTCAAGACAAGTATGAACCAAAAGATTGGCGATTTTGGTTGACGATGCGAAGGCCGGACTTTTTTGTGGGCACTAACCCTGCGCCTGCTGAGATAAAACAACCCGGCCTGCCCCAACCGCCGCAGCCGAATCCACCCCGTTTTGCGGTTGGGGCCCGATTTATATACAAGCATTGGGTCTGGGGGCCGATAAGGCTTTCCTGCAAGGATGGACCCTCAAAGCGACCCGGCGACAAACTGTTTAGATTTTCGGAGTACGGGGAAGATCGAGCCGATTTGGACATCGATTATTCAGGTCCAGTACGCGACGACCTTGAACACGAGGATGCTGTGAAGTGTTTTGAAAATCTAATGAAAAGTCTTGGATTGGAATGGTCAATTTATTTCCCGCCATCCCTTCTTGAAGTCACGCGCCAAAACGATTGCAAGTCTGCCATCGCTTTAGTAAAAGCTGGTTGATATCCTGGAACTCCATTTTGCTTTCGAAATAAATATTTTTGTGAATCCAGTTATGGATCGACTCGCCTAGTTCGCTACGACCGTTAAGTTTATTTGAAGTTTCACCTCAGGCGATTCGAGAGCGAAGCTGTAATTTGAGGCGCGCGAATTCGCTACGCATGAGTGATCTTGCCCAGAGTCTTTGTTTGGTATTCCTGGCCACGCTCGGAGAATAGCCGGCCACAAAGTGTGGCCTCCTTGTCGTTGGAGCCGAGGATTTTATGAGGAGAAAAGGAGAAATGCGCGCTGCCGAAAACTAAGACCATTCAACAATGCCCGTCGCGCGCGAGCGAGACAAGAATTTCCGCTTCGGGTTCTCATCGTTCACTTCTTTCAAGTGGATTTTCGCTAGACTTCCCAGTCCGACCTTTTGGCAAGCAACGATTGCCTTTTCCCGCTGTTCTTGGGGTCTAGCTCCGCCTTTTCAACCGGAAGTTTTCGCGCTTGCGCGAAATACTCTTCAACAAGAGCCGGGACGATTACACGGTCAATGAAATCCGTGAGGCGGGTCGAGTCGCGGTCCGTCCTTCTTTGAGAATTCGTCGGCCACGGATCCTCCTCAACTTGAGACCTTGCCGACATTTTCTATCCTTTTCTGCAAGAGCTTAACATGGTGCCCTGAACGTGCGAGGATACGAGCCGGAGGATTCATGGATATCTTAGCGGCCTTGAAACAGGAAGCAGTGAAGTTACAGAAGCAGGCAGATACGCTGCGCGAACAATTGGACACGATACGCGCAGCCGTGAAGATTCTAGGCCGTAACTCAGTTAGCAGCGATACACCGATTGGCAAGACGAAACGAGTATTGTCCGCAGCCGCGAGGGCACGGATTTCGAAGGCAACGAAAGCGCGATGGGCAAAGTTCAGAGCAGCGAAAGGCAAGGGCAAACACTCGTAAGTACTCGCCCAGCGATCTCTCGCGTGCAGCAGTCGATCACACTGACCAGATACGTCTTAGTTCACCGGCACGCGCACGCGTTAGCGTACGAGAGGCGTTACGCCTCCGCTTTGGTTCGAAGGCCCCACAGTGCGAGAGCCGACGCGGTGACGATGGCCACGCCAACAGACATGAACCCCAGCTTGACAATGGCTTCCTGCCACGGCTGCCCACTGTGGCCTGCCCCGGTGATTGGAGAAAGAGCCGCCGTACCAAAAACTGCTGCGAGCGAGGTTACAAACCAGTTTCCGTACGTGCCGTAAAGGGCCGTCCGATAGGCGACAGCCTTGGTCGGCGACGATAGCCGAACTTCAATCCAAGTGGCTCCCAGTGCAAGCAGGAATGTACCGTTCATCACACCTTCCAGATGTGCAGCAAGTCCCATCCGGGTATTCGCGAAATGCGTCTCTGCGAAGCCAGTTAGCAGCCCGATGAGAAACAACAACATGCCGTGCCATATTAACTTTCGGTTGGTATTTGCCATTGCGTTTGTCCTTTCAATCTGTGGTTGCCGCTAGGGCTCTTGGCTACTGACCTTCGCCTCGCAGCAATCGAAGTAGTCGTGCCCGATTCAAATTGTCCTTCGGGCCGTGTCCGTTAGACGTGACGTGATGGAATAGCCGTTCGAGATTGACCTCGAAAGATTTCGGAATTGGTTCTACTGAGAAGTCATCGGCTCTTGGCGCGTGGTTCGCGCCGAACTTAGGCCACGCCTTGCACACGGCTTCGAATAGCGACCGAGCTTCGACGGTAACGCGGTGCTCTACGCCCCGCGAATCGCGAAAAGTAACAATGCATTCTTGCAAGAATCACCGGGGCAGAGGCGGGAAACAAATTCTACGTCGTTGCCTGTTTGCGGTCTAGTCCGCGTCAGTCCGCAACGCTCGCAGGTAGGTGAGCTGACACAGTTCTCTGATACAGTTTCTTTCCTATCTCGGCACCGCGCGATACGTTATTCACCGATTCTTGCCTTGACAGCTACCCCACACCCCATGTTACTTTCCCGCCACTGTCTCGGAGGACCCATGCCCCTTCGCTTCGCCCGCCTGTTTTTCGCAATTGCATTCGTCGCATTTTTCGGCGTGTGCCCTTTGAACGCGCAAATCACTGATGTAAACAATTCCACATCCACTCCAACGCCGGGAGCGGGACATAACTACCTCGGAACACTGAATGAAACAGTCGATCCCGCTAACGGCTCTCTAAGCCTTCGTCTTGGTGTTTCGGTCCCACCCGGCCGCAAGATGCAGGTTCCATTCTCTTTTGCCTACGACTCCAACGGAGTTCATTTCCCTTCTCCTACCAGTTCGGGAAACGTTACCGGCGTAAACTGGACTTCAAACCTCAACTCTTTGATGGCTCAGGGAGGCTGGGCGTATGCGGTGCCTCAACTTGGATGGAGTGGCTGGAAAAAACAACACAACTGGCAAGGCACAAACTATGATTGTTGGTTCGCAACTAACTTCTTGCTCCAAGACCTTAGCGGCGGACGCCACAGCCTGGGGATCGGCTGGAATTCAAATAGGTTCGGTTGCTCAAATTCCGGCTCGACCGGAAGCCTCGCCGCACAATATTTAAACGGCGGCGACGACCAGTATAGAGCCTCGCTCTCGACACCCGGCATCAGCGCTGCGTTCCAGGGCGCAGTCAGTGCAGATGGTACTTTGTACAGTTTTTCCGCCGGCAGCTGCACCTCTCATTGTAGTGCCCTGGTAAATTCTATTGAGGACCGAAACGGCAACCAGGTCCTATTCACTAGCTCCGGTGCGGGTGTTTTCAGTGTCACCGATGAGTTGGGGCGCGCGCTGCTTTCTTCATCGGGTTTTGGAGCGACAGGGAATACCATCGCGGTCTCTGGCATTTCGAATCCATATTCAGTAACGTGGGGATCGGCGACATCGAATTTTAGTGTGAGTGAAACGTATCCGCCAAACGCCCCTGCGAATTGCCCGATTCCGTCGAGCGTTTCTGGGACTCAGTCCGTCATGACCGCGATCACTCTGCCCAACGGACAGAACTATCAATTTAGCTATGATCCAACCTACGGAGAATTAAGCAAAATCACGTATCCGGCCGGTGGCTATGTCAGCTATTCCTGGGGTCTGAACGTACAATCTGCAGTATATGAGGGCAACGGAGATGGCATCACGTGCGCGAGCTTCAAGGCAATTTATGACAAGCCGGCGATTCTGCACCGCTATGTGAGCTTCAATGGAAGCGCCATCGCACTTCAACAAGACTTCGCCTATTCAACCACGTGGGACCCTAGCAATTGGGACGCTTGGACGAGCAAGCAAACCACCGTAACCACGCGAGATCTGGTTCGGGGCACATCCTTCCAGACGATATACAACTATGTGCCTTACCTCGCTCCGATGCAGCCTTACTCCTTGTCAGCCCTCGATAGCCGAATTGCTCTAGAAAGCACAATCATTTACAAGAACACCTCAGGCACGACCCTAAAGACGGTAACGAAAGGATGGTTCGACCAGTACGAACTGGCATGCCAGCTGGAGACCCTGGACAGCGGGCAAATTTCTGGAGTGTTCTATTCCTATGGCCCAGGTGGGCAGGTGACCGACAAAAAGGAATATGACTACGGCATAATTACTTCCACGAGCGCTTGCCCGGGCATATGGACTGGCAGCACGATTCCTCCGGCCGCGACGCCGACTCGTGAAACGGTCTACAACTATCAGAGCTTCCCGAATACGCCCATCTTTACGAGTGGCGCCTCCATATTCGACCGGCCGTCCAGCGTCTTAACGTATGGAAACGGCGTGCGGGCAGCTGAAACCGATTTTTCCTATGACCAGGTCGCTGTCTCTGCCGTGTCTCCTGCTCCCGCCGGACACGATGAGACGAACTACTCCGCCGGTTCTGCGGCTCCTCGAGGCAACGCTACGACTATAGTTAGGCAGTGTTTTCAAGGCGCGGCGGCGTGCACCAATGCCACATCAACCTTCACTTTCGACGAAACCGGCCAGATTCTCTCCAAAAAGGACGCCTGCGGAAACGCCACCTGCAGTGACATGACGACTGGTTCCCACATCACGGCCTTTTCTTACACTGACAACTTCGACTCTCCGCCTGCATACACCACGAATGCCTATGTCACGCAAATCACCGACCCGTTAGGCCACATCGCGAAATTCAAGTACGCCTATTCCGACGGCCAACCTATATCGTCAATTGACCAAAACAATCTCACCACTAGTTACGTTTACGCTGATTCGCTCCGCCGCTTGACCGAAACCGATTTGCCCGACGGCGGCAAAACGACCGTCGCTTACAACGACACGGTTTTTTCCCCGTCCGTAACAACCACCAGGAAAATCAATGTCACTCAATCCTTTGTTTCAATCGCGGTTATGGACGGTTTGGGCCACACGGTCAAAACGAAACTTTGCGAAGACGGCTCGCCTTGCGCTCAGCCGATTCAAACGGACGCCACTTTTGACGGCCTTGGGCGTGCCTGGAAGGTTTCAAACCCGTACCGCACTACTTCTGATTCCACGTACGGAATTACCACCACCACGTATGACGTCTTGGGCCGAACTACACTCGTCGTTCCGCCGGATGGAACCTCCAACTCAAATAATGTGACGACGCAATACTCCGGCAATTGCACTGTCGTTACCGATCAGACGCTCCGCGCCCGCAAATCCTGCAGCGATGGTCTGGGCCGTCTCGTCGAAGTCGACGAGCCCGGTTACGGCACTTCTCCGGCAACGTCTGGCACAGGTTCGGTCACCATTAGTGGCTCAGAAAGGTCTGTGACGTTCGATCCCTGCGCACCTGCCCATTCGTGCCCGCAAACGATCTACGACGGCGGCACCATCACGGTGACCGTTAATGGTGTTCAAGCCGGCAGCACAGGCTACGGCCAAAGTACGCCTTCCTCTCTTGCGACTGCCCTGGCGTCCAACATCAACGGAAACTCCTCTTCCCCTGTTACGGCCGCGGCGAGCGGGCCCACGGTGAACCTCACTGCGAAAACCGCAGGCTCCAACACCAACTATTCTTTGTCGGCCACCTCCGCCACCCAGAATACAACTTATTTCTCGGGCACTTCATTCCCCGTTTCCACGTCAGGCTCCGCCCTCACTGGCGGCTCAGACTCGTTTACCGGTTTGTCATTAAACACTCCCGCTGTAACTCGCTACACCTACGACGCGCTCGGCAATCTTCTCTGCTCCGTCCAGAAATCCACCGACACTACTCCGTTTTCCACCTGTGCCGCGGCGTCGGCCACTTGGCGTCCGCGCTCGTTCACTTATGATTCTCTATCTCGAATGTTGACTTCAACGAATCCCGAAGTCGGCACGCTCACCTACACCTACGACGCAAACAGCAACGTCTCCACCAAGAAAGACGCACGCAACATCACCACAACCTACGGTTATGACGTCCTCAATCGCAACCTTTCGGCGTCCTACTCCAACGGCGATCCGGGCGTCACCGTCGTTTACGATCAGGCAAACTGTCTAGGCCTCAGCGCGTGCCAAAACATAGGCCAGCGCACCAGCATGACCGACGCCGCTGGTTCTGAAGCATGGAGCTATCAGGTCGACTCGACAAACCTGCGTAGCGTTCACGTGAATCAGCGCACTAACACCGGCATTCCCACAAAAACCTCAACGTACTATTTCAATCTGGCTGGCGGTCTTACGTCGATTGTTTACCCCACATCCCGTACGGTCAACTTCACATACGACAATGCAGGCAGACCCGCCACATCCACGGATTCCGCCAACGGGATCACCTACGCGTCAGGAACCTGCGGCTCCGCCGGCACCGCTGTCTGCTATGCACCGCAAGGTGCTCTTGCCACCGCCAAAATCGGCGTCAGCTCGGTCTTTCCCGGCGGCCTTGTCCTCACTAACACCTACAACAACCGCCTCCAGCCAAACGAACTCAAAGCTTCTTCCACCGGCGGCAACGCATTCGACATCTCCTACAATTTCGTCGACGCCGCCTCCCAAGGCAATGCGGGCCACGTCTACGGCATCACCAACAATATCGACGGGACGCGCTCCCAGGTTTTTACTTACGATCCACTGAATCGCATCGCCTCAGCAAAAACCACTTCCACTCACGCAACAAGTGCCGCCCACTGCTGGGGCGAAGTCTATACGACCGACGCATGGGCCAATCTTCAGACCATTGCCGCCACTACGGATCCGGCGTACACCGGCTGCACGCAGGAATCGGGCTTTACCAAGACCCCTGACAACTTCAATCACGTCTCCGGTTTCGGCTACGACCTAAGTGGCAACACCACCAGCGACGGAACAATTGGCTACTCCTGGGATGGAGAAAGCCAACTAAAATCTGCAACTAACGGGGGAGTCGCCACGAACTATACCTACGACGGCCAGGGTCGCCGAGTCTCCAAATCCAACGGCAAATTCTACTGGTACGGCTCCGGCGGAGAAATCCTCGCGGAAACCACCGCCACCGGCGCCACCACCAACGAATACATCTTCTTTGGCGGCAAACGTATCGCCTTGCTTCCCGCCGGCAGCACCGCGCAATTTTATGCCGAGGATTTCCTCGGCTCTTCCCGCGTCGTCACCACGAACACCGGCGTTGTCTGCTACGACGCCGACTTCTATCCCTACGGCGGCGAACGTACTCCTTATACAAATACCTGCACCCAGAACGCTTACAAATTCGAGGGCAAGGAACGCGACGCCGAAACCGGTAACGACGACTTCGGCTCTCGCTATTACTCCAACCGCTTCGGCCGCTGGCTCTCCGCCGATTGGTCCAACGTTCCCGTTCCGATCCCGTATGCCAATCTACGCAACCCGCAAAGCCTCAACCTCTACTCCATGGTCGGTGACGACCCCGAATCCTTCGCCGATCTTGACGGCCACTGTTGCCTCGATTGTCCGCCATCTGAAAGAGCCTCGTGCTTGGGCCACGCGCCGGAGAATATAAGGGAGACCGAGCTCGGCAAGCTGGCCGACGACCAACTCGCCGAACAAGCCGCCCAAAACCAGCAAAACCAATCAGCAAATGTAGTGTACGTATCGTCTGATGTGTCTGGTGCCACAGCCGCAGAGGCCGCACAAAACGTCAGCATACCCTGCAATGGGGGAACCTCAATGGGATGCACGCAAATGGCGTATCATTACGTAGATAGCCCTAGCGGACCCGTGTCAGGCGGCAGCCCGCCCTACACTGCTACGCTTACCGCGAACGTTACAGTAACCGTTAGTATAACTGTGACGTTGCCGAACTGGACTGGATACAAGAATGCTTCGCCCGCAGAACAAAAAGCCTGGAACGCAACGCTGGCCGACGTGAAGAGACACGAGGAGGGCCATGTTTCGATAGACAAAGCGGGTGCTGTTGAATTGAAGGCGGCTCTCTTACAGAAGGCAATTGCCACGAGTTCGGGAAGATCGCAAGATGCGGCCATAGGCGCTGCGCGAGCAAAGTTAAAGGCAACGCTGGACGGTAGGGCCAAGGAAGTGATGGCCAGAATAGGACAGAGGAGCAACGCATATGACGATGCTGAAGCTCAACGCGTTCAGTAGTACATGGAAGACGTCTCTCCCAATTCTTTTGGCGTTGCCTTTCATCTGCTTTCTACAATCGTCTGCGCACCTCCAAACCGACAAACCAGCTCCCACTTCGGAGGGAGCGCCAGTAACATTTAGGGTTATCGCCTCGGAGCCTAGGGTTTGTCCGCAGCATGGCCTGGAGCTCGAGCTGGAATTGGAGAATACGAGCAATCGCAAAATCGCAGCCTTACCTAATGGGCTTACGTACCAGGTTGTGGTGACCGGGGATGGTCGCGGAACTTCCACAGTTGCCGACCTGCTGCGAAAACCCTTATCTTCGGAACTTGTAACACTCTCACCGGGCCAGTCATATAGAAAGACGGTCCGGTATCCGATCAATCGCGACAATTTGCCGCCGGGAGTTTACGGAATTCAGCTCACATATGGCCAATTCGTCGCGCCTTCGTCAATGTTCCCTGATCTATTTCGAGGAACGATTGACTCTAATGTGGTTCTATTTCAGATTCTTGAGTGCCCTTAAAGGCCTCAGCGGGAATGGCGGAGAACAAAACGAAGCCCACCAAATTAAGTGTGGCGGCGTTCATCGATGCAATTACGGACGAGGCCAGGCGCGCAGACGCCAAGGCACTGGTCAAGTTGATGCAAACCGCGGCAGTTGAAAAACCAAAGATGTGGGGGGCATCGATCATTGGCTTCGGCAGCTACCACTACAAGTACGAGAGCGGGCGGCAGGGCGATATGCCGGTTATCGCATTCTCGCCGCGTAAAGGCGCAACTGTTCTGTATGGGATGACCGAGTTTAGCGAGGCTGCGACGTTGCTGGCAAGACTTGGCAAGCATACGACGGGCAAGGGTTGCCTCTACATAAAGAAGCTCGAGGATGTGGACCAACACGTTTTGGAGGCACTGGTGCTCAAATCCCTAGAGGCCAAGAAAGCGCGGCAGCCGAGTGAGAAATAGTGCCGATCCTCAGATGTTCCGAATCTCCCCAAGGACCGGACTGTTCAATTGTGGACAGACGGATGACCTATGCGAGTGCTATGCTGTTGGCGCTTGCAAGCAGTTTTGCAGGGTTTGACGAAATCCTGACTTTACAATGGGGCGACTCCCGAACGAGCCGCCCTTTCCATTGGGGCTCAATTGATATCTTCAACGAGGTCACATCGAGCTCCGAATGATGATTGCCGCATGTCCAGGCCCTTTCAACTGCTCGCTCCTTCCCCAATTACATCTGGCCCGTGTTGTAACTTCGCTTCTACCAATGTTTGGATGCCGGATTCCAGAACAACTCAGGTGAGAGATTAATTCATGGACCGAGATTTCGAAGAGGTTAGATCTTTCCCGCCACTCGGAACAGCGATCAAAGTTCTGATGGTCTGGCCGCGTTTTCCTGCCTCCTTTTGGAGCCTTGGGGAGGTGATGGAAATCGTCCCGGAACGCTCCCTCGTGCCTCCGCTCGGGCTCATCACCGTGGCCGCGCTTTGTCCCAAACAATGGAAAATCCGTCTCGTTGACCTTACCTTTGAAGAGTTGAGTGATGAGGACATCCTCTGGGCCGATCTTGTGATGG
>Ga0247666_1000215_pt1 | contig 20139 bp, 21 predicted proteins | sample CNK07_metaG_FD_183025 | JGI IMG/M metagenome (GOLD analysis project Ga0247666, IMG submission 183025) | Soil microbial communities from Purdue University Martell Research Forest, Indiana, United States - CNK07 | ecosystem: Environmental > Terrestrial > Soil > Temperate forest > Bulk soil...
TTGGATTAAGGAGTCCCAGATTCTGCGCTCCGAAGTCTGGCATATCGACGAACCGCCGCCCTCCACTCCCTCTACCGACACCCCGCCATTGGGTGATGCGACGATCTACAAGGCGATTAAGAACGCGAAGGCAGTTCTATCTTCCGGCATTGATGCATCGGACTCAGAACTCCTCGCCCGTACTGTGCTGCACTTCGCTCATGTTGTCGAGCAACTCTCTCACGAGATAAACAAACTGCGCTATCCTGCGCCTACCGACACACCGCCGGAAAACGATTGGACGACTGAGCCGCCAAGCTCTCTGCGGGAAGCTCTCTTGGCTGCCTATAGCGTGGTGCCGCTGTTTGACATTGATCCAGATTACCGCATCAACAAGCAGGATTTCAATAATGCTATCGCTGCCGCCATAGCCTCCCTGTCGCCTACCGACACACCGGAACTGGAAAAGCTGCTGGATGCTTTCGAGAAAGCCGCTTACAACATGACCGCCTTCACCGGAGGGCCAGAAGTTGCTGCCGCTCGATCTGCTCTACGAGATGAGTATTTGAGGTTGCAAAAAGAGCGCGACGATGCCGAGCAGCTATTCCAAGAGCAGGAGCAGGAATTAAACGCCGCTAACGGTAAGGTAGCCTCCCTCCGAGCCGAAGTCCTAACGAGCGACGAAGCTCAAGCGATATGGAATGAACTGCACAAACGAGATGAGCCCATGCTGGCCGAGGCTTGGCTCTCAGCTAACGCGAAATTAGATCGTTTGCGTCGTATCTCAGGCCACACCAGCAGATCCTCTGAATAATCCACCATTGTAAAGCATGCAAAGGTGTGGTATATTGTATAAATGAAACGGACTGCATTGCCAAAGCGGATTACTAGAGAAGAGTTGATATGGCTTGCAGGTTGGTTGGAAGGTGAGGGTTGTTTCTGTAAAGATTCAACTGGGCGACTATCGGTTTCTGGTACATCAACCGACTATGATACTATAGTCCGTGTAAGTAGATTATTGCAGTGCCACATAACAACAAGTAATCCAGCAGATGAAAAGCACAAAAGAAAATGGACTGCTCAACTAACTGGAGATAGAGCAAGAGTTTGGATGCTTCGGTTATTGCCTTTAATGATGTCAAGAAGACAAGAAAGGATTAAAGAATGTCTTCTTGCCGAACCAACTAAAGTATTACTGCTAGTCTCAGAAGTATAAGTACGCGCTGCTAGCCTCGGGAGGGCTAATTGAGCGAAGTAGATCAAACGAAGGAATGGTTCCAAGCCGCAGCCGATCTCACCTGTGCTGCCGATGCGATCAAGCGCGAATCTGTCACTGGACATCTCTACGTCCAGCCTGCCTTGACCCCCGAACAGATCACCCAACGACAAGCAATCCTAGGCATCGCCCATGCTGTCATTGATTCAGCACGCAAGCGAGCACTAGATAACTTTCATCAACTCCAACATCAAGAGCAATGCAAATGAGGCAGGAATACTCAGGGTGGTTTGTTGAGATCCCGACTGCATTAAAGAGAGAATTTAAAAGGCTATATCCAGGTAGATCTGCACAACGCAAGGTCACCTTGGCGGCTATAGAATGGGCGATCGCAAGTCACCCATCAAACAATGGGAAAGCGAATGAGATACAGACACAAGACGTATCTGGGTCAGATGTATGAAAACTGAGGACCTGCACTGGCTAGCAGGATACTTAGAAGGCGAAGGAACGTTTAATGCTGGCGGTGCCAAGTCAAGCACAACTGGCAGATATACGTCTATTTGTATTCAAGTATCATCAACTGATAGGCCTGTGATAGAGCGAGTTGCTCAACTGTTTGGTGGAGTGAATGTCGTTGATCTATCCACGCACCACTATTCAGGAAGCTTCCCGAATCGAAAGCCTCAATACCGTGCTCAAGTAAATGGAGATGCAGCAGTAGAATTAATGGCTGTGCTTAAACCACTGCTAAGCGAGCGACGGCAAGATCAAATCCTCAATGCCATTCTTAAGTGCGACAGATTCGCACGCGAGATTGAAAGCATGAAGGAGGCTATCTGAAAATCGACAACTTTGCACTGTCGATGCACCAAGGCTGCCCAGCGAAGTATCAGCTGAGGATGCTGGAAGGCTGGACAAGCAGGCGTAGGACAGGCGCCCTCGGCTTTGGTTCGGCTTTGCACATCGGCCTAGCTGAATGGTACAGGTCTGGCGATCACAGTAAAGCCTTGATGGCTATTCATGAGGCTTGGCCTGACAACATGCCCATAGATGACTGGCGGACAAAGGAGAAATGCCTTGTCACTATGGCCGAATACATCAAGAACTATCCAGGCGAGACTTGGAAAGTGGTAGGCATGCCAGATAATCCTGTGATCGAAGTACCATTCACGCTGGACTTTGGGATGTATCTGCCATGCAGTCAAGGCCATGTTCCTATCGACGATGGGATCTATGAGCCAATCTGTCCTGTGTGTGGCGAGGAACGTGAGCCTCTTGAGTATGGCGGCATCTATGATATGCTTGTTGACTTTGGTGGTCAGCTCTTTGTTGTTGACCATAAGTCAACCTCCGTCTTGGGTCCTCAGTATTTCAATCAGTTTAATCCGAACAATCAGATGACTGGCTACATCTGGGCAGCCTCGCAGCTGTCGGGTGCCAAGGTCACAGGCGCCATTATCAATGCTGTTGGTGTAATGAAGACTGGTAAGACCAAGTTTGAACGGGAGATAACTAGCCGGAGTCCTGAAGCTATCGAGCGTTGGAAGCGTGATGTCTATGTCGAGGCTTGTGACATCAAAGAACATAAGAGGCTTGGCCACTTTCCACAACGCACTCAATCCTGCACCATGTATGGCAAGTGTGAGTACCATGATGTGCATGTCTTGCAGCATGCCACAGAGCAAGTCAAACGGCTAGAGCAAGACTACGTGAAGGAATCATGGGACTATGAGATGAGGGACGGATAATGCCTAGCGAAGCCGTCAAGGATGAAGTGTACGCCAGCCTACTAAAGATGGCTGACGAATGTGTCACTGGCTTCCTCGATAACATAGACACGATGGAGTTGGCTGATGAAGTGCGTGACCTCACGAATGACTTTGATGGGAGATTCCCTGAAAGAGCAGCGGCCAAATTGGTCGAGTGGTTCAAGAAACAACTAACCCAATAGGAGAACAAGATGGAAGTTAACAACCTCTTTTACATCGGTATCCGCCAGCAGATCCGTCGAGTGCTTAATGCGCTTGGCCCTGAGCGTACCGACATGGGACTCACGGCATTCGAAGATGGTGCCTCGAATTGGCACGAGTGCTTCTTTGCACGAGCCCTCGCCAACGATGAAGTGTTCAAGGCTGATCGTGACGAGACTGGTGTGGCCAAGGCACTGGGCCTTCTGTCCGAGAATGGCACTCCGAATCTTGTGCCGGTCAGAATCGTGTATGCCACCTTCGACGGCAACAGTAAGCTTATCTCGCGTGACGAACTCAATGAGTTTATCGTTGCAGTCCGTGACGGGCAGCGTCCTGAGGCTGTGATGGAAGTTCTACAGCAGGCGAACTACAAGGATGTCAACGAGCGTGCGCTGCCTTCGATGGCGGAGACATGCCCGATCTGATTCCTTATATCGCCACCCTCAGGCTGGTAATCTATACGGCAGATGAGGTCGAAGCCACTATCGCGGCTGACCGAATCAAAGTAATTGTCGATGATTACCTGGAGCCTGAGGATGGCGACGAGGTGGTGGTGACACAAGTGTCAAGTATGACCACCGCTGTAGAACCCACCGAAACTCTGGTGATCCTTCGGAGGGCTCGGAATGCACTAATCAGGACTCGTATCAAGCAGTGCTTCGATATGGCCAGGGAGTTCGACAAGATGATCTATCAGCTTGAACACAGGGCTGATGGCGAGCATGCCCTGGCCAACTACGACTACGGTAACTTATTGGAAGTTGCCGATCAAATCCTCACGTATGGAAGGGATCCAGTATGACGACACATAGGGAGCCAGACCCCGAAGGAGATGCCGCTGATGCCGCACCCAGTCTCGAAGCCCTCGGCCAAACGTGTTCTGCGTGCGGGGGACCTCTCGACGAAGATGGAGACTGCGAAGATCCAACCTGCTGGAAGTCTCCAGAATACAGTCTCGATGACGACGATGACTGGGATGACGAAGACGACGAGGAAGTTGATGCCTAACACTCTGGATCCTCGTCCAGCCAACACACCATTCCAGTGTCTGATAGTCGGGCCTTTCAAGTCCGGTAAGACCTGGGGAGCTTTGACATTCCCTCGACCTAATGTGATCGACTTAGATCGCGGAATCGAGGTGGTGAATAATCCTCAATGGATTGCCAAGTATGGCCGGCGCAGCATTGAGTATCAACAGTTCAAGGAAAACAAAGTGAATGCTCGCGGCGTGGCACTCGAACATAATGCCTTCGATGACGCATGTAAGTACTTCGACAAGTGGATGAAGCCTACCGAGGTGGATAGGTTCGACACTTGGGTCATCGACTCAGGCACCACGCTGAGTGAAGCCGCTGCGATCAAAGCCAGGGTCTTGCTGGGTGGCACCAGCTTCGGCAAGCCACTCTCGCAGACCCAGGCTCAGGCTGTCGCCACAGGTCTGGTCATCCCGAAGATGCAAGACTTTGGTGCCGAGCGCAGCATGGTCGAACAGTTTGTGGATATGATTAAGGATTCTGGAAAGCATGTAGTCTTGTGCTGCCATGAGAAAGTCATGACAGACGATGAAGGGATAACCTCGGCCTACGTGCCACTGCTGACTGGTCAATCCGCTGAACGTATCCCCTTGAAGTTCGATGAAGTCTATCACCTGATCGTCAAGAAGAATGGTGCAGCTTGGGAACGTAAGCTCGCCACGCAAGCAACTGCCCTCCGTCGGTGTGGTAGCCGACTGGGCATACCAGATGGTACGGCATGGGAGTGGGATGCCATCCAAGCTGAGCTAACTAAAATTCGCTCAGCGCAGGCCATGACTGCAACTAAGCAGTCGTCTGCAATCCCCCCACTCAAATAAGGAGACAGGCAATGCCTGTAGTAAACCCAGATACATCAGCAGCGCAAGAGATGTCTGCCATTGAGCCTGGCACGTACAAGGCTCGGATCACAGAGGTTGAGTTCAAGAACTCGAAGTCCTCCGGCAATCCTATGATCGTGCCGAAGTTTGCAGTCAACGTGGATGGTAAGGAGCGGCCTCGGTCGGCGTACCTGGTCATCACAGGTGAGGGAGCCTATGGATTCGATCAGCTGCTCCGCGCCACAGGGTTCGATGAGCTTGCCGACAAGTTCAAGGCGAAGGAAGGCGACAAGCCTGAGTTCGACACCGATGATCTGATCGGTCAGGAGCTCAATGTCGTGGTCGAGGCTGACACCTACAACGGTCAGCTGCGCGACAAGATCAAGAGCTTCCTCCGCGCATAATGCCAGTAGTCCAGGGGGCATTCAGTCAACTATTGTCCCCTGGATTGGCTGCGGTGTGGAAGCAGTTCTACTTGGATAACTCAGATACAGAACCTGGCACTGCCGACAACAATATAAATACTCGACGTGTTGTCAGGCCAGTTCGTGAGTTGCATGTCTACGATCTAGGTGATGGTATGCTAGTTCCCTGTCAACTGGTGGATGACCTCTTTGACTAAGTTCGAGTGTTGGTGGGACTACGAGAAGATGTGGCTGATTGTTAAGCTGCCTGGTGGTAAGTTCCTCCATTTCACCAAAGAATGCCTGCAGGATATGACAGCAGACTCACTCATCCTGAATATCTTGGGAGCAGCCAAGGCAAAATCTCATGGCGAGAACATAGCACTTCTGTGTATGCCTCGCATGCGACAAGTATGGCACCTCCAGACCAACGATAGCATTCAGGCAGGATACTACAATATCCTCGACAAGACTTGGAATCTTGAGATGTCTCAAGGCTTTGTGCTGAAGATACCTATCATGGTATTCGAGGCCGAGAAGTACAGTCATATAGAAATGATACTTCAGTGGGTTGCTGGCAACTGGGCGAATCTTAAGAACATCGCGAGCTTTGACTACTTGATTGGCGAAGATACATGCTATGAGCTAGGCTTTGATTGGCCGACGCAGCAGCCAGCCAAGCTTGAGTATCCTTTCATGCCACCCAATAGCATGACCTTTCCCACCATGCCTGAGTTTGGCAAGTGCACCTGCCCTGCTTGTATGTCCCCGAAGGAGCTTCATGTCTATGACCTAGGCGACGGCATGCTGGTGCCATGCTATCTGGCAAATGAGATTAAAGCATGGATCGAAGACGTAGAGAACCCCCAGTATGTCGGCTTCAGTTCTCAGATGATCGAGGATGACTTGTATGGTAGCATGGCAGTTCCAGTCAAAAGTAAGCCTCAGTCTGGCGTAGCTGCACTGATGGATATGTATGCTGAGAAGGTCTTCCCTTCAAACGTACTAATTCCTCCTGATAATCTTGCAGTTAAAAAGGTTATTGCCGAGATGTATCCTGGAAAAATAATTGAAGTAAATAACATGAAAGAAGCTATGGAGTTGATGAAACTTTATTCGAAAATCTAACCTTGAGTATTTTCAGAAGATCCTCGGCGGAAAAAAGAATCCTTTCACGCCCTAGCTTGCATTGCTATGATCTAGGCGATGGCATGTTAGTTCCATGTGAAATGATGCGAGACATTGCCATCATGTTCTATGGGAACACAGGCGCTGAGTTTCTAAAGCTAGCTGGGCCATCTAGTGGATCTATGGTTGACAACAAAGTAGTCGAAGGATGGAAGATGGAGAATTGTAAGTACATCATCTTCCAGAATTGTGTGATAAGCAACATGCACATAAAGGCTTGCGATAACATACAGATCATCGGTAACTTGATTCAAGGTGATCTCAAAACCTAACCTTATCCAACAATGGATACCTAAATGCCCTCCGCACAGAAATACTTTATCCGCCTTGGCATTGTGCCAGGCAACGCAATAGAAGGTGTCAGCTATCTCGACAGGCAAGCCTTACTTTCTGAAATCAATCGGGCTCGTGAGTCGGGTGATGACGCACATCTGGACTTTATCAACGAAGATGACACTCACGTCTACATCGACGTACGCTCAGCTGATATTCAGATCATCATGCACCAGCAGTGGCAGAAGCCTCAGACTGGCCGCATCGCTGTGCCAGAAATGCCTGTGCCCAAGCCGAACCTTCGCGTACAATGAAGGTAAAGCTATCTGAAGTCAAGATCACTAGGCCTCGCCTGCCGCGTCCAATAGGTGACATGGAAGCGATGGCTCAGTCGATAGCCACATTCGGACTGCTACAGCCGATCATCCTGGATAATGACTACGAGCTGATTGCCGGATTCAGGCGATATACTGCCCACCAGATGAATGGCGAGACAGAGATCGAAGCAATCTTCCGTGGCGACCTGGATGAATTGGATGCCCGTGAGATAGAGCTCGAAGAGAATCTAATGAGGGAGAACCTCGACTGGAAATCCAAGAATGATTCGCTGGCTCTATTACATGAGTTGAAGACTTCACGCGACCCGAACTGGACACAGACCAAGACTGCTGTCGCAGCCGGCATCACTCGGCAAGCCGACATCTCGGACGCACTGAAACTGAACAACGCGATGAAGCTGTTCCCCGAGCTGGCTGGTGCCAAGGACAAGAAGCAAGCCCTCAAGTGGCTTGAGATGAAAGTCACCAACATTGCGAGGCAGGTTGATGTCAAAGATAATCCCGACGCCTATGGAACTGTTGAGCAGAATATCTGGGAGGGCGACTCCACATCCCTCATCGAGGTTGTTGATGATGAATCTTTCCATGCCATCATCACAGATCCTCCCTTCGGAGTTGACTACGACAAACGAATGGCAGGGACTTCAGGCGAGATGTCAAGCTATCAGGACGATGCAGCCAGCTACTTACGAATCCTAGGTATGGCACCTCAGATGTATCGAGTCCTCAAGCCCAATGGGTTTGTCATCTTTTTCTTCGGTATGTCTTGGTACCAGCTCGTAGTCGACAAGTTTCGTGATGCTGGCTTCACAGTGGATCCTATCCCTGTCATATGGGATCGCTCGGATGGCCGTACCTTCACCAATGTTCCCGATCACTTCTTCACCAAAGGTTATGACGTTGCCCTCCATGCAGTCAAAGGGAATGCTAAGCTCGCTCAGCAGGGCCGACCAAACGTACTTAGAATCCCACCTGTTATCGCTTCTGAAAGGGATCTACTCGTGGAACGCCCAGTCGATCTTTATGCGGAACTTATCAGACGACTCACTATTCCAGGCGAAGTCGTCGCTGATTTCTTTGTCGGAAGCGGATCGTGTCCTGCGGCTGCAGCGTCTCTTGGTCGTGGTTACTTTGGGATTGAGCTTGATCCAGAGCGGCGAGCTGTCGCTATCCAAAAGATCAAAGCCCACACACCAGAAAAGAAATGACAGGCCTAGTTCAATATGGCCCTCGCGATGCTAAGATAATGTTCGTTGGGGAAGCACCTGCCGGCAACGAGATGGCTGCAGGTCGGCCCTTTGTCGGTGGGGCTGGCCAGCTGCTTGAACATTCGTGCAGCCGAGCCGGCATCTCGCTGAGCCGGTGCTTCCAAACCAACGTCATGCATCAGCCTGCACCAGGCAAGAAGTTTGAAGCGTTCTACAAGAAAGAGTGGCAGCCTCAATACATAATGGGGCTGCTACAATTGAAGAAAGATATTGAATCCATCAAGCCTAATGTGGTGGTAGCCTTGGGCACCCATGCATTGCTACCCTTGGCTGGCAAGAAAGGCATCGACAAATGGCGAGGCTCTATCCTGCCGAGCGGCCTCGTCAAGGGTCAGAAAGTAATCGGCACCTACAATCCCGCATATGCCCTCCGAGTATACGAAGCCAAAGCCGTCATTGAAATCGACCTTCACCGAATCCAAGCAGAATCCGGAACTCCCAGTATATGTCTCCCAGAGCGATCTTATCTTCTTGATCCTCCAGGAGATGTTCGTGCTGCGTGTGTGCGTGAAATGCTTGACGCTGATTGGCTTGCTGTTGACATTGAGTGTTGGCTGGATGAACCTACGGGGAAGTGGAAGCTGGCTTGTGTGGGGTTTAGTGATCGTGCTGATCGTGCTCTCGTCATTCCCGCCACTTCTGCTGATCGACTCCTGGACATTCGATGCCTCGTTGAATCAGACGTTAGCAAAGTATATCAGAACGGACAGTTCGATACCACCGTCCTAGCCGAGGAAGGATTCAAACCTCGGGCATATGCTTGGGACACAATGTATGCTCACCATGCACTCTTTGCTGAATCCGCATCGGGTGAGGATGAGATGTCCAAGCTAGCCGGCAAGAAGCGCATGTCGATTCTGAAGAAAGGCCTAGCCTTCCAGACCTCGATCTACACTCGTGAACCCTTCTATAAGGATGATGGCAAACTCTGGAAAGAAACCAATGACATACAGCAATTCTACTTATATAATGGAAAGGATGCAGCAGTCACTCGCGAGATTCGAGATGTTCAAGAACGAGAGCTGGAAGTTTTCGGTAGCCGACAAGCATTCGATAACGAGATGGCTCTTGTCGCGCCCCTCATGTATGCCACCAGACGTGGTATCCGAATTGATCTGGAGCAACGAGACCGGCTGCGAACTCAGATTCAGGCTGAGATAGACAATCTGCAGAACTTTCTGGATGGATCGGCTGGCAGTCACATCAATGTGAAGTCGCCGGATGTCAAGCATCTGATGTATGATGTACTGAAGCTACCCAAGAAGTATCACCGCAAAACAGGCAACGTCACTGCTGACAAGGATACAATCAATGAGCTTGCGGAAAAGTTCAAGCATCCAGTCCTCCTCACTATACTTAAGATTCGTGAACGACGGGACTACATCGAACGATATCTTGACATTGCACTTGGGCCGGACGGAAGGATGCGGTGTCTTTTTGACCCGTCTGGTACGCGGTCAGGTCGTCTCGCAAGTCGGACTAACATCGACGGTTCGGGGACGAATCTTCAGACTATCCCGACAAGGAAAGCTGTAGGCGAACAGATCAAGCGGATGTTCATATCCGACCCTGGAAAGATCTTTATCTATCCGGATTACAAGCAGGCCGAAGCGTGGCTTGTGGCATACAAATCCAGATGCGAACCCCTAATAGAGCTTCTCAATGATCCTTCCAGAGATATTCATCGAGAGAATGCCGTCAAGATATTCAACATTCCTCTGGTTGACGTCAGTACCGAACAGCGGTATCTTGCCAAGCGAGTCGTTCACGCATCTAACTATGGTATGGGCCCAGATAAATTGGTTAAGCTCTGCGCCGAGGACGGGGTGTTTCTATCCCACCAGCGAGCTGCCAATCTGATGCAGCGCTATTTCATGATCTATCCCGAAATCAAGGGGGTATACTGGAAGTATGTCGAAAACGAAATCAAGTTCAATCGAGTACTCAATACGCCGTTTGGCCGGAAGCGAGCTTTCTTTGGAAGGTACGATGATAAGCTCCTCAGGGAAGCGTACTCGTATATCCCACAGTCAACTGTTGGCGACCTGGGAGGGAAGGCAGTTGTACGAGTCTATAATGAGGTCCAACATGGTATGGCGAACCTTGGAGCCGAGTTCCTCCTCAACGTCCACGACTCTATACTGGTGCAGTGCGTCGAGACTATGGTGGCTCCATGCGCTGCGGCAGTTCAAGAAGCAATGCGAATCCCAATCACTCTTGATGGGCGAACCTTTACAATTCCAACGGACTGTCAAGTGGGAAGGAATTGGGGTAAACGAATCAAGAATGCGGATGGTACTTATGATAATCCTGCAGGCATGCGCGACATTGAGAAGGGAATGGAAGGACTATTCGAGGAGGCAGCATAATGTTTGAGCTGCATCCCGCGGTTCAGCGGCTGGCCGACAAAGGGTATGAAGGCGCCACCCTGGACGAAATGGCTATAGTCAATAGCATGCGCCAATCCCTTGCCGATTCGTTCAGTCATTTCCAGCAGATCAAAGTATGGCTACAGCAGGAAAACCCACTCAACCTGCGTGGTCACGAACTCACAGAGTGGGCGACAGAGGTAGCGTCGTGGGTGCTACCAACTCAAATGCGAGAGACATATGCCCCTCAAATCAGGAAGCAGCAAGAAGGTAGTCAGCTCGAACATCAAGAAGGAGATAGCCGCAGGCAAGCCACAGAAGCAAGCCGTAGCTATAGCGCTGAGCAAAGCCGGCAAGTCCAACAAAGGGAAGGGTAGATAGATGCCACACGACATGATCTCATGGTTGCTGCTCTGCGTGGCAGCATTTGTGGTAGGATTCTTCTGGTCAGCAGGCGCGTGGGTGTTCAGCAGGCTGCACTCGTGACAGTCTATTCAACTGGCAATGTCTTCACCGACGTAGAAGCATTCAACCGAAAGCTTGCTCCCAATCAGGTACGAGAGAAGCCTGAATGGCGCGAACAAGAAGTTATGGATCTTCGATGGAAGCTTATTGACGAAGAAGTCAATATCGAATTGAAAGAAGCTTTCGAGAAGGGTGATCTTGTTGCGCTGGTTGATGCTGCACTAGATTCAATCTATGTTATATCTGGACTGCTTACTGCTGTCGGTGTCAAGGGTTCTCCCATATGGGCAGCTGTGCATCGGGCTAACATGGACAAAGAAGGTGGTCCGATGAGAGGAGATGGAAAGGTTCTTAAGCCTGAAGGATGGAAGCATCCCGACATCGCTGCATACCTGGAATATCAATCGAATGGCTGATCGTCTCATAAAAGGTTCCTGGCTAGAGGGCTATCTTGCTTACACAGCCGAGTCCGAGTCGCCAGAAGAATATCACTTGTGGGTAGGCATCAGTGCCATTGCTGGTGCGCTTAGGCGACGAACCTTTTTTGACATGGGCTATTTCCTTTTATACCCTAATTTATATATCGTGCTAGTCGGGCCCGCTGGTCGATGCAAGAAATCCACAGCCATGCGGGTGGGTCGCCAGATGCTAGGTCAAGTTCCTGGATTGGAGTTCACGACTGACTCTGTCACACGTGAAAGACTGATCCAGGACTTGACTCAAGCATACAAAGATGGACAATCGGCAATGACTGCATATTCATCCGAGTTTGCCAGCCTGCTCACAAGCTCGGGTATGGATATGGTAGTGTTTCTCACGGATATCTTTGACTCACCAATGGAGTGGTCACACAAGACCAAGGCTGGTGGCACAAACAAGATTAAGCAACCATTCCTCAACTTGATGGCCGCCACCACTCCCAGCTGGATATCTACAGCCATGCCTCTGGATACAGTGGGTATTGGTCTCACCAGCCGCATCGTGTTTGTCTTTCAGGACACACCCAGGATCAAGCCACCATTTCCGGAGCTGAGCGAAAATCAGCTTCTACTGGCAGATATGCTTATCAGGGATCTCACCGCGATCAGCGTGATGGAAGGTCAGTTCACCCTAGCCGCCGATGCCAAGGCTTTCTACACAGACTGGTATACGTCAAGACTGGAAGAGCCTAACATCACAGGGGATCCTCGCATGGCCGGCTACTTCGAGCGCAAGCCGATGCATTTGCTGAAGCTGGCAATGATCGTCTCCGCATCATACAAAGATGAAACAGTTATCAGCATGTCAGATCTTCAGATGGCTATGGGATTGTTCGACAAGATCGAAGTGCGGATGCCTAAGGTGTTTGCGTCTGTCGGCAAGAATCCGCTGTTTGCCGACAGGGAGGAGGTGCTGTCTGCTATTCGCAGCTCTGGCGGCATGACCATCGGCGAGGTCAACGAGAAATTTGGCTACGCCCTGCGGAAGGATGAAGTCGCAGAGACATTGGATACCCTAATGATGATCGGCAAGATCAGCCTTGGCAAAGGTGGCAGATACGAACCGAATGATTAAGGTATCCAATGTTGGATGTCTACCAAGTTGGTATGTAGCGTGTCGTTCCGTTGTCGTTAATAGGTATCCACTTGGTAGGATTACCAGCTGCAGGTGCATTAGTTAGAGTCGCAGTATTCGCTGCTGCTCCGTTATTCAAGGCAACAAGCGACTGCAAGAATGTTACGCTGCTCGACAGCAGCTGCCCACCAGCAGTAATTCCTCCCTTCCTTGTTCCCCAGAATGTAGCAAAGTTTCCGTCGGCGGTGCCTGCTGCGTTCGAGTAGAACTCCAGATCTCCGTTCGTTCGTAGGATCAAGAGCTTGCTCTGATTTGACGCAAAGGACTGGTGCCAAGTATCGACACCTAAAAGATGGACTGCATTCGTGGTGATGAAGAGATCACCGCCAGAGAAGCGTGTACCTATCACAGATCCTGCACCAGCATCACCAAGCAAAAGCTGCGTGACTGACGACGACTGACCTGAGATCCGAATCTGCTGTCGTACAGCAAATACCTCAGCGTCGCTTAGTGTTGCATCATAGTTGCCAAATGACAAGTTATGATTCGCGACTGTTGCATCAAGTGAGAAAGCTCCAGTGCGACCATTGACTGTCTTATTGCCACTTGTGGTTATACCACTGCTTGTCGCGTTGACGAAGATTCCATACTTGAATCCTGTGCCACCTGTATTTCCACACAGATTTCCTGTGACAACTCCACCTGCGACTCCCGAAAGATTAATGCCTGAGTATACATTGTCGGTAGCAGTACCACCATCCCAGCACTGATTGCCTATAACATCCACGTTGGAGCTATTTGTGGATATCTCAATGCCATCTCGCGAAGATCCGTGAATGACATTGTTAGAAACCACACAGCGATTAGCCCCATACAGATCAATACCTGGCCCCGACCCAGGCACAGCTGGCCCTGTGATCGTGTTGGCAGATATCGTAACACCCACCAGTGCTACATCCACCGTAGGTGTGCCAATGCTGGATCCTGCAGCGTTGCGGATAGTGTTGCCAACAACAGATGACTTGGTGATAGGGCCATTAAGCTTGATCCCAATGCCCAAGCCATTGGCGACGGTCACAGTATCAATCTCATTTCCCATGATAGTGAAGCCATAGCAATTAGGCGAAATGCCACCAAACACTATCCCGTTGCATCCACAGTTAAAGATCGAGTTACCTGTAACAGACCCATTCGGCGAGTTGGAGCAAGAGATTCCACCAGCCTGGAGAGTGTTATCACTCTGTACCGATGCAGCATCTTCGATCACATTCCCTGCCACAACATAGTCATTCTGTGACTGCATGTAGATGCCGGTGCCAGTCACAGAATAGATCAGATTATCTACAACTCTATTACGGCGGGCAGCGCCTGCATTTGCATTGACTGTCTTATAAAACATGATGCCATAGCCATTGTTGTTTGACGACTGGCATTTGGCACCCGAGCAGATGTTCTCACTAGCCACCGAGTAAGCAACATCATACACTGCTATGTTCGTCTGCGTGAGAGTCGAAAGGCATCTGTTGTTGTGGATCTTCACTCGCTTGGTGCAGTCAGCAGCCACTCCATTTCCGTTGATCTGAATGTCTGAAGTCAGCCAACCTGTGCCTGACGCTCCATTGTGGCCGTTGTTGCTAAAGTCACAATCTTCAATAGTCGAGTCATCGCACAGATAGCCGAACACTCCACCACCATAATTCAGACCTGTGACCAGTCCCTGGAATCCGGTGATAGTGCATCGACGCACAACGAAGTTTGTGACAGTGTTCAACTGGATGGCCATAGCTCCAGTCGTGCCACCATCTATGTAGAGGTCCTCTATGGACACATATGACTGCGTAGATGCTGCAATTAGCGGATTAGTAGTGACTGCTGATCCATTCAAGATACTTGACTTGCCTGTACCTCGCAGCTTGATTCCAGATGTAACAGTTAGTGTTCCTAGAAGCTTGTATATACCTGCTGGAAAATAGACAATACCTCCACCGACGGCAGCTGCCAGGGCTGCATTAATAGCTGCGGTATCATCTGTGACGCTATCTGCTTTCGCCCCAAAGTCAGGATGCATGACGTTATAGACTGCACCACCCTTATCATAGTAGAGGCCGGCTTGCTTTCTGGCTGCACCTGTGACTGCCATGTTGGTTACCTATTGAAGAGTGATAAAGTCTGGTGATTTCAGTGTGGGAAATAAGCCTTGATTTGCGTCGGTTCTGATAATAACAAAGCCTGACGCTCCTGGATCATTGTCGAAGTGACCCTCGAACGTAGCCGAAGATGTCACATCCAAGATAATCCAGAAGCCATCTGGCGTCTGATGCAATCTAAACAATCCACCCAAGCCTGACGAATCTGCCCCATAAGCCTCGGTCGTCACCCATCCTTGGCCCTTGCATACATCACAAGCAAGCGGCGGAGGCCCTGCATTTGGTGAGTCAGCCTGCCGCACTCCGTGCAGCCGACCTCTGGAATAATACAGATCTGTCTGTATCAGCCCTAGATCATTCAGAAGCTCTTTGCCTCCACAGCGGGGACATGTGATCTTCATTTAGCCACCAGCGCTTTGTCGATTTCCTTGGCTTGCAGCATCGCTGTGCTGGCTGATTGCTGGATCAAGTTGATGAAAGTCTTGGTGATCTGTCGCCTGTCATCAGACGACACATCCTTGCCATCCATGTTCTTGATGTCAACGATAGCACGTCGATAATTTGCTATTGACTGTCTAGCCTGCGAGAATGAGTTCACGAGCATATAGTCAGCCTGGTTGTCTACCATATACCGAGCCAGCTTCTCGGGATCCTCTTTGGCCAAGTGATCTATCGTCGCGCCGACTGTCTGCACCTTGCCAAGCCGTTGATAGAATTGCTCGATGTCTCGAGTTTTAGTATTGGGATCATCGACTATTACATTACGAATCAGGGGATATTCTTCTTTCGCTGGAACATATCCCTTGGTCTGAGCTTCCATAGCTTGACTAACCGCTGTGACTGCATCTTGCCCCAGCATGCCACCCACATTCCTAATGATGTAATCCAAGCCAGCAGGCGTAACAGCATTACGAAGCATCTGGGACTCACTGTCTTGAGCCAGCGGGGCGATCTTCTTGCTGATTTCCCTGCTGATCCATGAGGCACGGTCTTCACCTTGGTGCTCCAGAGCCAGCTGGTCATCAGCTGTAGGTATGATATGACCTCCCCAAGAGAGATCCTGATTAGCCTGCAAGCTATAAGGAATCTCCCCGACTGTCGGAAGGATGTTAAACGCCGCGTCCCTAAGCAGAGCACTAGCCACAGCTCCTACTGACTGAGGATCCTTAGCTTTCATATTATCCAAAGCTGCTTCCATACTGGTTCCCCAGACGTGGCCATCGAAGATCGGCTTAGGTAGCTTGATGATTTCACCCTGATCGACCACTCCAGGAACTGTGACAGGACTACGCATCCACCAATAGCGAGAGCCAGTGTCTGTCTGCCGATACTGAGTGATCTTCTCATCATCATGATACTTGGCCCATAGCAACATGCTCGGAATTGTAATAGAAGCAAATGCTTTGGTGCCATACCTGACCATATCTGCAGCACGACCTTCTTCCGACACTCGGAATGGATGTACTCCCATACGATAGAAAGCTTGATCCATAACCTGCATGGCTGGATTCAAGAACATAATGACATGATTCAGCGCACGCATCTGAGCGAACTGACCAACCTCACCATAGTTGGCTGTGACTTGCTTTCCGGCATAGGCAGCTTCTATCGTACTAGCGCCATGATCCAAGGCTCGAAGAGCTTCGCCAACACGAGCAGCGTCACCAAGAGGGGCAACCAATGTCTTGTAAGCTTCAATGGGCTTCATCTCCTTGATCTGCTTAATAGCTACTTCATATGGTGATCCCTTGTTGGCACTTATGGATGAGAGCTTAGTGCTGAAAGATTCCTTTGACACCGCGAAAGATTGGTGAGCAAAGCCGACGCCAAGAAGCTCTTGATATTTCTTTGACTGAGTGACTTGGTGCAGCCAGCCGCGCATGTTATCCAGGCCGAATCTGAATCCATACTGGCTGTTTAGAGTTGCTTGCCACATATCGAACCAAGCCATCTTCGCAAGGAAGAAAGGATTATAAGTAATGCCCTTGGTCGCAAGTCTTGCAGGCGCTCCAAGCACCTTGGTCAGCATACCCAGGTCCTCGGAGTTCATTGTCTGCAAGGCCAATGCTAGTTCCTTAGGCATCTTGTAGCTCTCGACATTCCCATTTCTATAGACTCGCATAGTGCCTTCAAGTGGATCTATCGAGGATGGGTCAAGTCCAGCAACTAACGCATGCGCATTCTCGCTATCCAATCCCTTGATTTCAGCCTGTAAGGATGCGATCTTAGCTTCCTGGTCGGCAGTCATCTTGACTTCAGTCTTGCTCACTCGCTTCATTAGCGCACTTGGCGAGCCAGCTGCTTCCCATGCTTCGACAAGTCCGTGCTTGATCTTGTTCTGCTCGGCAGCCCTGTAATACCACGGCACGCTAGCAATGGTAGCCTCGACAGGATTCTTGATGTCTGTCGTACTTCCGCCTTTGCGAGCCTTCAGTGGCGAACTAGCCCCCACGACCGCCGACTGCTTAGCCTCAGCTGATGTGCTGAACTTGCTGTCCATCTTGAATACACGTTGCAAGGTAGCATACATGGTCTCCATCTTGAACTTCTCTAGAGCATCCTTTGATAGCACACCTCCATCAACGAGTACTTCAGCCATAGCCAAGCTGAACTTACGCATTTCATCGGCAGCCTGATGGAACTTCTCAGGCACACTATAGAACATCTTCTCAGCAGCCACTGTGTCGAACGGAGTCTTGATTGCATCTCCCATCTCCACTTTGGTTCGGGCAGCCATCAGATCACCCAGGGTCTCGACATCCCCACCTACTATGTTGAGGATGTCATCTATCCCGAGGGCATCAAGCTTCTTATAGTTACCAAACTCGTCGAACAATGCAGGTCCATACTTCAATGCCGACTCGGTCTGACCAGTCCACCTGCCATACATCGCAAGCAACTTGGCCGCATTCCGCTCGGTGCCCAGCCGCGAAGCGCCCACTGACTGCATAAATCGCTCAGCCGTCAAGGATCGCCTGACAATGCCGGTATAGATCTGACGTAGCTTCTCTCGAAGGCTTGCTGGCGTCTTGCCACGATCATAGTCTGTGACGACATGCTTGTGAATTTCCTCCTGCCATGCTCCACCAGGAAGTTCAGCCACCGACCTGGGCTTCACAATAGATTCGCCACCCCGATAGAAGAACTTCCCTCCAGCATATCCAGCAGCTGCCCCTACCGCGCCCCACATCAGGGCGTTGGTCAGCCTGTCGGTATCGTCATCACTCGTAAGAAACCCGCCAATAAATCCCGCTGTAAATCCTCCGGCAGCTGGAGGAATCTGTAGCCGAATTCCAGCTTGTGACTGGAATCGTTCGGCCCGTTCTTCGAGAGCCTTATCCAGTCGCTCTCTGTATGGAGCACCCTCATCCTTTCCGAGTACGCTGACTCGGGACTGCATGTCCTCGATATGTGCATTCAGATCCTCAGGAGACATCTTCTTGAGATTCGCTTGAAACAACTTGCGAGCTAGCTTCGGATCAAGTGATTCCACCGGAGCTTCTGCTACGCGAGTCACGAAGTCAGCTCCTGTCACTCCGACAGGGACGGCTGGACGTGCTATTGCACCCTCTGGCAGCGGAGCTTGCGCACCAGCCACCAAGGGATTGGATCCTTCAGATCGGCGCTCGGCGACAAGAAGCTTCTCCAAGTCCCTGTGCAGAGCTTCATATTCGGGTGTGCCTTCCTTAGCCGAGTCGAGCATCTGCAACACTCGATCGGTGGTAGTCTCGATCTTGCGTGGAGACATTTCTTCCAGAGGCTTTGTGTCAATCGACTCAAGTCTTGTGACACTAGAGCGCGTGGCGTTCTGGGTTCCAGATTGAGGGCTCGGCTCTTCGGGAATTATCTTGGGACTCTGGCCCTCAGGTGCGGCGACTGGTTCCGAAGCGGTTTCTGATCCCACAAGATTATCTACAACAGCACGATTTGCTTCACCAAGCTTCTTAAGTCTCTCTGTAAGCCTTGATATCTCAGATGGCCGATTTGTCCTGCGGATGAAGTCACCCAACTCAGACTGAAGAATATATACTTCATCCAGAGCTTTGTGAAGTTCAGTGCCTTTAAGATCCTTCGAAGCATTTATCATGTCGTGCATCTGAGCACGGCCTAGTTCAAATTCGTCTTCAGTCTTTATTCGATGCTGACTAATTGCTTCGTCTGACCGTTCTTTGAGGGACTTAGGAGCGGCAGGGGATTCACCCCTTGCTGTCTCAGCACTTGGCTGGCTTTCAGCACTTCCGACTCTGGCGGGTTCATTGCCAGGAAGTCTCGGAACATCTGCTCCAGCGTTTCCTTCCGACTGGGTGTGGTCAAGAGGACTGAAGTCCTCGACGAGCTGTTGTACTTCCGAAGCATGCTCCGCCTCCGATAAGGGCTTCTCGTGGATCTTGATAAGTTCTTCGTTGAATGCAGCAAGCTCTTCCGGCGAGGTCAGCCCGCCTTTGGCTTGCACTTGCTTGACCAGTTCGTCAAAGTTGTCGCCAGGAATCTCAGCCGGAACGCCACTTAGATCCTTCGGCGCCACAGGAGTTTCACCCGAAGCCCCCTCAGGAGCCGCGCTAGGAACCTCGGCCGGAGGCGCGGGTACTCTAGTGGCTTCAAGCTCCTTGCGAACAGCCATCTGATCGGCGACATAGCCGGCTTTTTCAGAGGGTGTCCATTGGCTCCAAGGCTTATTGATCTTGGCTGCATAAGCTTTCTGCCGATCGGTGATATATCTTGCACGATCTTCAGTTGTCCACACGACAGCATCTGATGGCCGAGCCGCATTGCGCCGATCGGCTGCAGCTTGCAGCTCTTTCATCGCAGCCACAGCTTGATCTGGCGAAGCACCCTTGGCCTCAAGAGCTTGCTGAACCTGTGTGACTACTGCTGCAACCTCAGCAGGGTTCTGAACAGGTTGAGGTCCTTGATCTATTGCAGCCTGCTGCTCAGGCGTGGGTTGCTCAGCCGCCGATGGTTGGGAGGTATCCGTTGTTGGATGTCTTTCTTTCCATTGCGAGACTAATGTCTTGCGGTCGTCAGGGATCAGATCATTCCACTTCTTGCCTGAGTTGGCGACTTGCCATTCGGCCCTAGCTTGAGTCTTGGCTAGTTTGTCGTATGCAACCGC
>Ga0247666_1000216_pt1 | contig 20106 bp, 17 predicted proteins | sample CNK07_metaG_FD_183025 | JGI IMG/M metagenome (GOLD analysis project Ga0247666, IMG submission 183025) | Soil microbial communities from Purdue University Martell Research Forest, Indiana, United States - CNK07 | ecosystem: Environmental > Terrestrial > Soil > Temperate forest > Bulk soil...
GCAGCTTGACACTGGCTCGGCGCAGGCTACGCGCTCGCCAAGAAAAAGGTCAAAAGCCGCTTGACTCTCAACAGAGTATCTTCTCCCCTCGAAAAGCACGAGGGGAGAAGGCGCTCGATTGGTGGTTCAGCGCAAGAGCGTGCTGCTTCTCTCCGACCCCCGACCCCCGAAAAGCGACACCCGCACCCGAACACCGACTCCCGATACAATCCGCGCATGGCTGACGAATCTGAAAGCGGCGCATCGCTGCTGGCGCGTAAGGAGTACGCACGCGCCGTCCCTCTCCTCAAACGCGATCTCGACAAGTACCAATCCAATCCGCGCATCCGGCTCCAGTACGCCGACGCGCTGGCGGGAGCGGGCGAGCACCTCGAAGCGATCGCGCAATATGAGCGCACGGCGAAATACTACGAAGACAACGGTCTGACCGTGCAGTCGATCGCCGTGGCGAAGAAGGCGGAGAAGGTGCGCGCCCAGATCAGCGCGGCGCAGCCGCAAGAGGCGACCGAAGGAAAGAGCGATCCGCTGTTTTCACGACCCGTGCCGAAGTCGCCGCTCTTCGAAGTGCTGACGGAAGTGGAGCGCGATGCGCTCATCCGCGAAATGGATCTCGAATCCCACGACGAGGGAAGCGTCATCATCAGCGAAGGGCAGCCCGGCGCGTCGATGTACGTTATCGGCAGCGGGGAAGTGAAGGTCTACACGCACGGGCCGGGCGGCTCCACGCTCTACCTGGCCAAGCTCGGCGAAGGGGATTTTTTCGGCGAAGTGAGCATGTTGACCGGCAAACCTCGCACAGCCACGATCACCGCATCGCAACGTACGGAACTGCTGCGGCTCGACAAAGAGAAACTGGATAACGCGCTGGCAAAGCATCCAGGGATCCTCAAAGTTCTCAACGAGTTCTACCAGCGTCGCGCCGAGCACACGGTCGAAGCGATGATCGAGAGCCTGAAGAAGAAGTGAATCAGAGATTAGCGACCAGAGACAAGAGATCAGGGACGAGAGACCAGAGATCAGGGCGCAAGGTTGGGCTGTGTCCTGATCTCTAGTCTCTGATCTCCTCGAGTTGAAGTGATTAGAGACAATGAGATGAGGGATCAGGGTTGAACCGGTTTTGGTCTGATCTCTAGTCTCTGATCTCTGGCCTCCAATCTCCCGATAACAGGAGCACACAACCTTGCCCGTTCTTCCCATCGTCAAATACGGCGATCCGGTTCTTCGCCAGCCTACACAGCCGGTCACCGAGATCGATGAACCGCTGCAGAAGCTGATCGACGACATGGTGGCCACGATGTATGCCGCGCCCGGCGTGGGACTGGCGGCGAATCAGGTCGGCGTCTCGAAGCGGCTGGCGGTGCTCGATCTTTCCGTTGGCAAGAAGCCGGGCGGCCTGCACATCCTCATTAATCCCGAGAAGGTCGAAGCGGAAGGAGCGGTCACCGAAGAAGAAGGCTGCCTGTCGATTCCCGACTTCGTCGAGGCGGTCACCCGCCCGGAGCGCGTCAAGGTTCGCTACACCGATCGCAACGGAGAGAAGCGCGAGATCTCAGGGGAAGGACTGATGGCCCGCGCCCTTTGCCACGAGATCGATCACCTCAACGGCAACCTCTATATCGACCATCTCCGCGGCTTCAAGAAAGAACGGATACTGAAGAAGGTTGCGAAGCTGGCGAAGTCGGGGATGTGGTGAGTTCTTGCGGGGGTCGCGGTCGGGAGTCGGGGGTCGGAGATGAGTCAAAGTCCCGCTTCTTAATTCGACGCTTTGTAGGCTGATCTAAGTTGACTGCTGGTGCCAGTTCTGGAGTCGCGCCCACACCCGAACCTGAATCTCCGACACCCGACTCCCGACCCGCGACCCCCGCAACCTACGGCATACCCCCAAACGTCTCGCTGATCAGGTTCTTCGTATCGATCGCGTTTTCGCGCAGGGAATCGACGACGCGGTCGATGAAGGGATCGAAGCCGGCGGCCATGACCGTCGCTGCCGGGATGAGCTTGCGGTTGCGGGCGATGAGCGTTTCGATCTTTCCGCTCTCGTGCCGGATGGCGCCGTCGCGGGCGAGAGGATCGAAATCGGCTGCGTAGAGGATGTTGCGCTGATCGGGCTCGTAGAGCACACAGATCGGCCGCGGATCATGATTGGCGAGCATCGACAGCACGATGCTGCGAACGGGCGCGATGCCGGTATCTCCGGCCATGAAGATCAACGGGCGGCCGTCATCCTCCGGAAGGAGAAAATCGCCGTAGGGACCTTCGATCGTGACGTGAGCGCCGGCGTCGAGTTTGGTGAGAGCCTTGCCGCCACGTCCTGGTCCGACACGCACGCAGAGCTGCACAGCCTGCGTGCGATGCGGAGCCGACGCGATCGTATAGGCGCGCGAGATGCCATCCGGAAACCGGAAGTTCACCCACTGCCCGGGCTCGAACGAGAACGTGTCGTCGTCGAATGCGACCGTGATCTGCACCACGCTCGGCGCCAGCTCTTCGATCTCCGTCACGGTTGCGGCGTAGGAAGGCATGGGGGAAAGTATATCTGGCGCGGGAGTCGGGGGTCGGAGAAGCATTCACCACAAAGACACAGAGGACACAGAGTTCGAAGATGTTCTCTGTGTCCTCCGTATCTTTGTGGTGAAACGGTTTCTACCGCAACCACCCGGGCATGATTCCCTGCTTGCGCGCGTCCTCGCGGAACTGGTCGTTCTCGCGTTGTGCGCGCGTGACTTCTAGCTCGGCGGCGGGAATCTGATACTGCGTGAACTCCAGCTCACTTGACTGATATGTGAACTGGTTTGCGCGGTAGCCGAGGGCGAAGAACTGTTCGATCTGCTGTTTGAGCGCCGAGGCGCGGGTGCGAAGCAGCTCGACGTTTTCCTTCGCCCGGCGAATCGCTTCCTCGTGCGCGCGTGCAGCGAGACGCCACGACCATTCATCGCGATTCGCAGGTTCAGCAGGTTCGCGAGGCTCCGGAAGGCGCTCGCCGGTAGCGACGGATGATGGCTTGCCCGTGTGGTTCTGCTCCAGCTCCCGCAGAAGGCGCTCCCGCTCCGGTGCGGAGACTTTCAGCTTCTTGCCGGAGTCGCCCGTTACGACGACAGCTTTCGTCACGGCCGCCCGCGTTGCATCCTGATCGACGTCTGCGAGCGGAATCGAATAGAGCTGTCCCTCGGTGCGGAAGATGACCCGGCCTTGTTCCTCCCGGATCGGACCTTCCACGTCGAAGTGCGTGCCGTTGCGCAGGATGAGCGTTGTCGTGAGCGGGACAGGCGCAGACGCGGGTGACCCGGCGACGGTGGCAGCCAGCAGGAGGGCGGCGAGAAGCATGAGTAATTATCCGCCTGATCTCCGTTAACGGCCGGCAAACGTTATGATCAGCGCTCCGTGCCGAACTGGTTCTATATCTTCGTCAACGGCCTTTACCTGGCCGGCGTATCGATCTGGATCGGTGGCGGCATCGTCGTGACCGGCGTGGTCATCCCGGAGCTGTTTCGTTTGCAGCCGCGCCACGAGGCTGTGTTCCTGGCCGTGGCGGTGCTCCGGAAGTTCGCGAGAATTCGGGTGATCGCCCTGTTTCTGATGCTGGCCGGCGCCGGGATCAAGGTTCTGGTGTGGGAGCGGCATGAGATCCAGCCGTGGATGGCTGTTCGCTGGGGAGCGATCGTACTGATGGCCTGGGCGCTCGTCGTCGATCTGTTGCGGCACCGGCGCTTGAACGCCTTCGCTACCACTGTTACCCCGCAACTCCCTCCGGACGATCCACAGCGCGAGGTTCTCGACGTCTTTCGTATCTACACGGAAGGGATCATGCGCGCGTCACTGGTCGCCGCGCTTATCGCGCTTCTGTTCAGTTGATAGAATCCGCCCTCACACCCATGTTCACGCCCCCACACGGCAAGTCTCAGGACCGCCGCCAGACCAATGGCCAGTAGTCTCTCGCACGTCACCTGGATTGTCCTCAGCGCGATCAGCGGCGCGCTGTTCCTGATCTTTGACGCTATCCGCTACTTCGCGCAGCAGATCAGTCCGGTCACGCTGCGCCGCTGGTCGGGCGATCAGGCTGGAGAAGGGCCGGGACGCTGGTTCCACTTCGATCCTCAGAATCTGCAACTGGTCAGCGGCTCGCTGCTGCAGATCACGCTGATCGGCGCGTTTGTCGGAACGATCCGCGTGCTCGATGGCGAGTCGGCCGCGTTTGCCTGCGGCGTCTCCGCGCTGGCTTGGCTGGTCATCGTCATCCTCTGGAAATTCGTGCTCGCGTTTGTCCCCGAGGATATGGGCGAGATGATCCTGAAGACGCTCATCCCGTTCTCACACTTCTTCTACTTCCTCTTCTGGCCGATCCTCTTTCCGCTGCGCCGTGTGTTCGACCGCCTCGACCGCGAAGAAGAAGAGGCGCACGAAGATGAAGAAGTGACCGACGAAGAGGTGCAGGCGTACATCGACGTCGGCGAGGAAGAGGGCATCCTCGAGGCCAGTGAAGGAAAGATGATCCAGTCGGTCGTCGACTTCAGCGATCGCGTGGCCCGTGAGCTGATGACGCCGCGCATCGATGTGGTCGCGTTCGATGCCTCACACTCCTTCGAGGAGCTGGCGAAGCGCTTCAGCGAATCGAAATACTCGCGCATCCCGATCTACGAAGAGAGCGTCGACAAGATCACGGGCATCGTCCACATCAAGGAAGTGTTCGAGTCCATCGTCAAAGGGGAAAGCAAGCCGGTTACGGAGTTGGCCCGGGCGCCGTACTTCGTCAGCGAGACGAAGAAGGTCTCCGAGCTTCTGCGCGAGTTCCAGAGCGAGCATATCCAGGTTGCCGTCGTCGTCGATGAATACGGCGGCACGGCGGGCATCATCACGATCGAGGATGTCGTCGAGGAGATCGTCGGCGAGATCGCGGACGAGCATGAAGAAGAGGAAGCGACGATCGTCGACCTCGGCGGCGCCGAATACCTCGTCAGCGGCCAGTTGCGCGTCGAGGCGCTGGAAGAGCTGCTCGATGCCGGACTGGAAAGCGACGACTACGAGACGATCGCGGGGCTCATCTTCACGTCGACCGGCCGCGTGCCGAAAGCCGGTATTGTGGTCAAGAAGAACGGCTATCAGTTCACCGTCGATCGCGCGGACCGGCGGCGGATCTACCGAGTGCGGGTCTCGAAAGATCCGGAATGGACGAACGAAGATGAAGAAGAGAGAGAATCGCGTGGCTGAGCCGGAAGCCTCCGCAACGAAACACAGCCGTGCAACGAAACCACGCTTCGGAGTAGTCGCGCTGGTCGGCCGCCCCAACGCCGGCAAGTCGACGATTCTGAACCGCATCCTCGGGCACAAAGTCTCGATCGTCTCTCCCAAACCGCAGACCACGCGCAACCGGATCGTGGGCATTCTCAACGATCCCCGCGGCCAGATCGCGTTTCTCGACACGCCCGGGATTCACCGGCCGTTGCACAAGATGAACGTGCGGATGATGGAGCACGTCCGCGCAAGCCTGTCCGAGGCCGATGTGGTGGCCGTGATGATCGACTGCAGCCAGCCATTCGGGCATGGCGATGAGTTCGTCCTCGAGATGATGCGCGATCAGAAAGAGAAACAGCCCGAGGCGAAGCGCTACGCGATCCTCAACAAGATCGACCTGCTGAAGAAGAACAAGCTGCTGCCGCTCATCCAGCAATACAACGAGACCGGGTTGTTCGATGAGATCGTGCCGGTTTCGGCGATGACGGGGGATGGAGTAGAGCAGCTCGTCAACTACTTCTTCGCTGCCGTCGCAGCGGGCGAAGCCATCTACTCAAAGGAAGACTTCACCACGCAGCCGGAGCGGTTCTTCGCCGCGGAGATCGTTCGCGAGAAGCTCCTTGCCCACACATCGGAGGAGCTACCCTACACGACGGCGGTGGCGGTCGAGCGCTGGGAAGAAGAAGAGGAAAAGAACCTCATCAAGATCTACGCGACCATCGTGGTCGAGCGCGAGACGCAGAAGCCGATCATCATCGGCAAGCGCGGCGACATGATCAAGCGAATCGGCACCGAGGCGCGGCTGGAGCTGGAGACGATCCTCGGCGCGCGCGTCTTTCTCGACCTTCACGTAGCCGTCCACGGCGCCTGGCGCGAGGACGAGCGTTTCCTCGGCGAATTGGACTGGCCGCTGCGCTGATTTTTTGCCTTCCCGCTACGGGCGATGCGGGGTGTAGAATCCGCCCAAATCGGTCCTAACGGTTCAGGAAAAAGAGGGGAATCTATGCATCTTCGCAGGATCTTGTGTTGTCTCCTGGTGATGTTTGCCACGACCGCGGTCTTTGCCCAGCAGACGGGCGCATTCCACGGGAAAGTTACTGCTTCAGACGGATCGGCGCTGCCCGGGGTTACCGTCGAAGCGCGATCCAACGCTCTGCCGCAGCCGCGCGTCACCGTGACGGATGGCAACGGCGATTACCGTCTGCCCCAGCTTCAGCCTGGGTCATACACCCTGCAATTCACGCTTGCCGGAATGCAGACCGCGACGCGGAAGGCCGATGCCCTTCTAGGTCAGGACATGGCCGCCGACGTGAAAATGGCCGTGGGTGGCGTCTCCGAGAACATCACGGTGACCGCTGCGACCACTCTCGTCGATAGGGATACCACTGCGATTCAGAACGGTTTGGGCAATGCCCAGATCCGCTCTCTCCCGGTCGCGCAGAATTACGGCGATCTTCAGAAGCTCATCCCGGGCGCCATGGTGACTCAGGACAATGTTCGTGGTCCGAGCGCCGGCGGCAGCGGCCAGTCGAACGTCTACCTCTTCGACGGCGTCAACGTGACGACACCTCTGTTCGGCACACTGGGAGCCGAGCCCGCCACCCACGACATCGCCCAGGTCAACGTAATCAAAGGCGGCGCGAAAGCAGTCGACTTCGACCGCGCGGGCGGGTTCCTGATCGATTCCGTGAGCAAGTCGGGAACGAACAAGTACTCCGGCGAGGTCGAGTACCAGGTTCTCAATCACACGATGATTGCCGACCAGGCCGGCACCGTGAATACGATTTTCCAGGAAGATCGCAATTGGGCTACCGCAAGCATCGGCGGCCCCATCTGGTCCGATCATCTCTTCTTCTACGGCTCGTATTACCACCCCACTCGTAAAAGAGACAATCAAGCCAATCTGACTGGCCCGCTTCCGCAGTTTACGGTGGACCGTAAAGAAGAGTTCGGAAAACTGACTTTCACGCCCACCTCTTCGATCCTCATCAACGGCAGCTATCGAAACTCGACGGACGTGCAGACGTCTGGTGGTGGCTTTGGAACCAAAGGCGCAGCAACGACGGGCACCGGCAACAAAGGCGATCTGAAGATCGGCACCCTCGAAGGTTCGTGGGTCATCAATCCCAAGAGCTTCGGAACATTCAAGTTCACCGACTATAAGAACCCGACGATCGGCATTCCCGATCACCTCTCCAGTGCGGTTGCTTCAACGACTCTTGGAACGCATCTCGACATCAACAATCTCGACCAGCTCGGCCTTCTGACCGTTCCGACGGTCATCGCAACGAATCCGACGCAGGCCGCGTTCGTACAGCCATTCATTGATAAGTACGGCTACACGGTCGCCGGCGTGAAGACCGGTGGCGGCACCGTCGGCTTTGCTTCCCTGGCCCATGACGACGACGACTTTTACCGGAAGAACGGTCAGGCCGGCTACAACTACACGCTGGCCACGAAGAACATGACCCACGATCTCCACGTCGGATATCAGCAGTACACCGACTCTGAGGATCTGTTCCGGCAGTCGAATGGATGGGGCTCCATCTCCATTCCCGGCGGCGGAACAGCAAACAACTGCCCGGCATCTGCCTGCGGCGGCACTGCGAAGACAGCCTACTTCCTGGCGGTTTTCCAGCAGCAGACGGGCGGACTCGTCCCGGTGATTCATTCCGAGTTCCGCTCGCGGAACATCGAACTGAATGACAGCCTCCGGTTCAACAACTGGACGTTCAACATCGGCGTAATGGCCAGCAACGACACCCTCTTTGGTCAGGGACTGACGAAGGCCGACAATGTGGCCGGATTCGTCAAGTCGCCAGGCACGAAGTACGAGATGCACAACGTACCGTACAGCCAGACCATCCAGCCGCGCCTCGGCGCGACATGGGCATACAACGGCACGGACACGGTCTTCGCAAGCATCGCGAAATACAATCCGGCCGCAAACTCCGATGCGCGCGCAGCCTCCTGGGACCGCGGCCTCGAGCAGACCCTCAATGCGTACTTCGACGCCAGCGGTAACCTGATCGGCGTAGACCCTGTCAAGTCGTCTTCCGGTAAGTTGTTCCAGGCCGGCATCAAGCCGCCGAAAACGCAGGAATACATGATCGGAACGGCCAGACAGTTGGGCAGCAGGTGGTCGGGCCGCGTGTATGGCCGATATCGCTATGCGAATAATTTCTGGGAGGACACGCCGAACAACGAGCGCGTCTGCCTCGCGCCGTTCGGTACCGGCGGTGTTTGCCAGGCGTCTTCGCCCGTCTCCAACGCGCCGGCAAGTGTTCCGCACGTGCCATACATTCCGGACCTTCCGGCCAAGCTTGCTGCGATTGGCAGTGGTTCAACCTATGTAATCGCCAATCTCGATGGCGCATTCACGAAGTATTACGAGGTCACATCGGAGTCCGAGTGGACCGGCGACAAAGTCTTCCTCCGTGGCTCGTACACCTGGAGCCACTACTACGGAAACTTTGACCAGGACAACTCGACGTTCAGCACCAATAACGACGCGAACCTCTTCATCGGCTCCTCCAACATCGCCGATGCAGCGGGCCGCAACGTCTGGGACAACAAGTACGGCGATCTCCGCGGCGACCGCCGCAACATCGTGAAGCTTTACGGCGCGTACACGCTGCCCTGGCAGGCCACTACCGGAGCATTCTTCCTCTACCAGTCAGGCCAGCCTTACCAGATCGAGAGCTTCCTGCCGTACAACACCATCACGACATCGTCGAGCGACACCGCTCGTTATGCGGAGCCCGCTGGGCGGCGCAGAACCCCCTCCTACAATCAGTTGGATTGGAACTACACGCAGGGCTTCGCGCTCCCGCGAGGTCTGAACCTGCAGCTGGTTCTCGACTGGTTCAACGTGATGAACCATCAGACCGGATATAACTTCGAGTCGCGCGTAGGAACGATCGGTACCTGCGATCCCAGCAAGAGCACGAGCTGCTTCTATACCGGCCTCACCGGGCCGGTCGCTTATCTCGCGCACGCGCCGTCGCCGAACACGTTCTATGCTCCACGCCGCTTCCAGATCGCTGCACGGCTGATGTTCTAGTTTCTTCTCCTGGCAGTTGAATGAAAGAGCCCGGCGGCAACGCCGGGCTCTTTGTCGTTCATCGGAAAAGACGCTCGCGGGCGATGAGCTCGCGCGTCGTGGCGTTCGCGTGCTGGCGTGCCGCTGCGATGCGTGCGGGCGCATCAGGCTCGTGCAAGAGAACGCTGACCTGGGCGCGCTTGAAGAGCGCCATAGCGTAACCGGGATGCGCCGGGGGCACGCGGTCGAGCGCGGCTCGCGCTTCGTCGAGCCGGTGCGCGGCGAGATAGAGGACGCCGAGCTCGAGGTCGTTGCCGAACGCCGCTCCCTGACTGGCTCGAGCTTTCTCGAACGCGTCGATGGCGGCGGTGGTCTGGCCGGCCTGCATGGCAACCTCGCCGAGATGCCGAAGCTCGGCCGGAGACGGCGTGCGGAGCGTGTAGATGCGTTGAAGGAGCGCCACTTCATCGTCGAGGCGCCCCTGTCGCTCGCGTACACGGGCCAGGCCTTCCAGCGCCGCAACGCGGTCGGGAGACTCAGCGACGACCTGCTCGAGCAACGGAACTGCGCGTTGCCACTCCGCGCCGCGCGCGTAGTGAAGCCCGAGGTATTGGCGGACGTCCTGCGATTGAGGTGCGATCGACTGAGCCTTCTGATACGTGGCCAGCGCCTCGCTCTCGCGGCCGATCATCGAATAGCAGGTACCGAGCCGCAAGGCTGCATCGAGGTTGTATGGGTCTTCGGTGAGGATGCGCTGAAGCAGCGGGATAGCCGCCGCGTATTGTTCGCGCACGAAGAGTCCAGCCGCCTGATCTTCGATGGCGAAGAGATGCGTCATGTCCGCGGCACGGGGCGCATTCGCGCGCACGACCGGCTTCGTTGTTGAAGCGACGTACCCGAGGCTGGCCAGTTTGCGCCGTTCTTCATCACTGACATTGGGAGGCTCCGCGGTGGCAGCGCCTTCGAGGGAAGGGATTGGATACTCGCCGAGTGTTGCGCGCATGCCACGCGTCAGTTGTGTGCCTCCGCCGAGGTCGTGCGCCTCGGCGGGATCGGCAATCACGTCGTAGACTTCGACGCGTCCGGCCCGGATCGCTTTGTAGCGTCCGTTGACGGCCATGACCTGCGGCTGCCATCCGTAATCGAGGAAGGGCTTCATCGCCTCTGCTGCGACGATTTCAGAAGAGCGCGACGCTGCCGGCATGCTGGTTTCGCCACGAAGGCTGTTCGCCGAATCGATGCCGGCCCAGTCGAGAATGGTGTGAAAGATACGTCGCGTGCTGACGGGCGAATCGCTCGTTCCCGGCGCGATGCCCGGACCGGCCACGAGCAGCGGCACGTGCATCGTCGCCTGATAGAGCAAGTTGCCATGCTGCGCTTCGCCATGCTCACCGAGACCTTCGCCGTGATCGCCAACGACGATGATCGCGGCGTCACGTCCGAAGCGCTGCTGAAACGCGGCAAGGAGCCGGCCGAGCTGCTGATCCATCGTGGCGATCTCGCCGAGGTACGGCTTCGAGGTATACCGAGTCCGGAACGGCTCGGGCGGCTCGTAGGGGAAGTGCGGCTCGTAGTAGTGGACCCACAAAAAGAGTGGCTGCGCAGACCGTTTCGACAGGAGCGCCAGCGCACGGTCCGTGGTCGCCTCGGCCGTCCGTTCGTTGCGCGGCTCGGGCATGTCGTCGTCATACGTGTCGAATCCGCGCGCCAGCCCAAATCGCCGGGCGAGCGCGAATGCGGAGACGAACGCCGCGGTGCGATAACCGGCCGTGTGGAGCTTCTCCGCGACCAGCGCCTGGGCAGGGGAGAGATAGCGCCCGTTCTCGTGCAGGCCGTGTCCGGCAGGGTAGAGGCCGGTCATCATCGATGTGTGGGAGGGAAGCGTCTGAGGCACCGCGCAATACGCCCAGCGAAAGCGCCGGCCATGCAGGGCCAGAGAATTGAACGACGGAGTCTCGATACCGACTGCCTCAGGCCCGATCGAGTCTGCGCGTGTGGTGTCGAGGGTCACGAGCAGAATCGATGGACGAGGTGAGGTGATGTCCGGTTGCTTCGACGGCGTCTCCCGCTGACACGCGCCGGAAACGAGAATTACAGCGGAGAGAGCGAGAAGAGCGATCGTGTTGCGCGTCATCGCGGCTAGTTCTAACACGACGAACGGTCCGCGCGCTGAGTCTCTCCACTACAATCGCCGTCATGCTGAATTACATCTGGTTCGGTCTGATGGCGATTGCACTCATCGTTGCCATCTTCACGGGGAATGCCGGTGCGTTGACGAAAGCTTCGGTCGACTCGGCGAAAACCGCCGTCGAAATCTCCCTCGGCCTCGTCGGCATCATGACGCTCTGGCTCGGCATCATGCGCGTCGCCGAGCAGGCCGGACTCGTGGCCATGCTCAGCCGCATCTTGCGTCCGATCAGCCGCTTGCTGTTCCCCGAGGTGCCTGCCGATCATCCGGCGATCGGGGCGATGGTGATGAGCGTCTCCGCGAACATGCTGGGACTGAGCAACGCTGCCACACCGCTCAGCATCAAGGCGATGGAAGAATTGCAGACGCTGAATGAGGACAAAGAGACAGCCTCGAATCCGATGGTCACGTTCATGGTGCTCAACACGGCCGGCGTGCAACTCATCCCCACGACGATCATCGGAGTCTTAGCCGCGGCGGGCGCCCAGTCGCCAACCGCGATCATTCCAACGACGTTGATCGCAACACTCTGCGGCGCGGTCGCCGCGGTGACGACCGCGAAGATATTGCAGCGCTTCTTCCCCGAACGTCGTCTCGAAGTGGAGCGCCGACGGCCCGACGGCTGGACCGCCGGCGGGCCGCCAGCGACCCAGCCGGCCAGCGGCCAGCGCTCCACAACGGACATCAGCGAGGTGGGCCCATGATCCGCGAAATCCTCCAAGGCATCTCGCTCTGGGCCATTCCGGTCCTGCTCGTCGGCATCCCGCTGATCGGCCTGATTCGCGGCGTGAAGGTGTACGACGTCTTCATCGAAGGTGCGAAGGAAGGATTCCAGGTCGCCATCCGCATCATCCCGTTCCTCGTCGGCATCCTCGTCGCCATCGGCATGTTCCGCGCCTCGGGCGCGATGGACCTGCTGACGAACGCTCTCAGGCCTCTGATGAGCCGCACGATCTTTCCGCCCGAGCTCTTCCCGCTGGCCGTTCTCCGCACGCTCAGCGGCAGCGGCTCACTCGCGCTGACGATGGACATCATCAAGCGCTACGGCGCCGATTCGATGCTCTCTCGCATGGCCGCCACGCTCTACGGCAGCAGCGAGACGCTCTTCTACGTGCTGGCCGTCTACTTCGGCGCGATCGGCGTGAAGAAGACCCGCCACGCCATCCCCTCGGCGCTCGTGGGCGATCTCGTCGCGGCGATCGCCGCCGCCGCGGTTTGCCTCTGGATGTTTCGGTAGGGTAGGGAAAGGTGCTTCGTGCGACACTCCTAAGACATGGACCAATGGATCTTAGTGACGTTCCCCGAGGTGCGCGACGTTCTCGTTGACGACACGCTTTGCGGCACGACCAACAAGGTGATGATGGTGCAGTTGGGTACACACAAAATCACCCTCGGCGGCGCCCAGAACTATGTTTCACCGCCGATGCCGGTCACCATCTACAACACGACGCAGCAGAAGCCGATGGTGCTCGCCTTTACGCTCGCATGAAAAAGACAATCGTAGTCTCCGCGCTCGCTCTTCTGATCGTCGCCGGCTGTGCGTACGTGCCGATCAATCCACCGTTGACGCATCCTTCCGACCTGAAGACCGGCTATCGCTGGGCCACGACGACGATTCCGAAGCGAACGAGCAACACGCTCGTCATCCTCACGTTCTCGGGCGGCGGCACGCGCGCGGCCGGCTTGTCTTACGGCGTGCTGAAGCAACTCGACGCCACGCCGATGCCCGACCAGCGCAAGCTGCTCGATTACGTCGACGTCATCTCATCCGTCTCCGGCGGCAGCTTCGCGTCGATGGACTACGGCATGCGCGGCCGGCAGATGCTGGGCGACTTCGAGTCGAAGTTCCTGCAGGTACCGGTGCAGAAGATGCTGATCAAGGAGGCGTTCTTCAATCCGAAGAATCTCCTCAAGCTGCTCTTTGATCCCAATTTTCACCGCATCGATGTGGCCACGCAGGTCTACGCCGATGTCCTTTTCGGAACGGCTACGTACGACACGCTCCTGCAGCAGCAACGCGCGAATGACCGTCCGTTCATCATCGCGAACGCCACGGAGCTGGAGATCGGCTCGCGCTTCGAATGGACGCAGGATCAGTTCGATCCGATCTGCTCCGACATGTCGCCGATAGCAGTCGCGCACGCGGTGGCGGCATCGTCCGATTTCCCTGTGGCACTTCCGCCCGTGATTCTGAAGAAGTACGACCCATCGACATGCAAGTACCAGCCGCCGAGTTGGTTTTCCATTGCCCGAAACGACGACGCATACCTCAACCCCTCGCGGCCTCGATACGCCACTGAGCTCGAGGGATATCTCAATCCGCAGCGGACGTTTCTGCATACGCTCGACGGTGGCATCGCTGACAACATTGGTTTGCGGGGTCCACTGCACGCGCTAAGGTCCACCGACGCATTTGTAGCGCCACAGGACGAGGGTCGTCTGACCGGCATGACCTTCTTTCCGATGGTGAACCACGCTCCTGGCGTGCGTGCCATCGATCGCGTGCTGGTGATCATCGTCAACGCGGGAGCCGAAGGCGGAGTGAAAATCGACAACACCTCGCGCGAGCCGAAGCTCCCCGTCGTCCTCGGCGGCGTCATCGGCACGCCGATGGACAACTACTCATTCGACAGCATTCAGCTTTTGCTTGACACGGTGAACGCGCGCATCCGCAGCGGCGTTCGCTATTATCCGGTCCAGATCGCCTTCCCGCTCATCCGCGACAAGAACCTTCGCGACATCGTGAACAACGTCGGCACGAGCTTCGACGCGCTGACGAATGAGCAACTGAACGGCCTCAAACAGGCCGCCGACATCCTCATTCACCAGGACCCATGCTTCCAGCAGTTCGTTCGCGACGTCAATTCGCAGCCAACACCGCCCGGCAGCCCGATCTGCGGATCGGCACCGCCGATGCAGTGACGGCTCGCCCGAAACGCTGGATCGCATTTCACGCAAGCGGAACCCACACGAACTTCGAAACGCCCCAACATCGAGCGCCTTCTCCCCCACGCTTTTCAGTGGGGGAGAAGGTGCCGAAGGCGGATGAGGGGGCGTTTGAGGTGATCCGAGCACGAGCGGAAATCGGGGGGCGCGGACGAAATGGCTCGTGTATGGCAGCTTGCGAATCCCCCCTCATCCGGCTTTGCCACCTTCTCCCCCCGCAAAAAGCGCGGGGGGAGAAGGCGCTCGATTAGAGATTCGCGCTACATAGTCCAGCGCCGAAATAAGGCTAGTTGACTGCCTCGGCGGCCGGCGGCGAAACGGCATAGATCCCCGCCCCCACCGCCAACGCGATTGCTGCTGCGACGAAGTTGAAGGCGTTGAGCGTGAAGAAGAGGGCCAGCGAGATCAGTGTGCCGAGGATGGGGAGCAGGAGCGTGGGGGTCTGGAAGCCTTCGTTTAGTTTGCGAAGGCGGGGCACCGCGGCGCACGTGAAGAGGTACGTGGTCAGGCGCGCGACGGCGGAGAGCATGGCCAGCTTTGCGAAGGAGCCGCCGAGGGCGAGGGCTGTGGCGAAGATCACGTGGATGATGATCGCGACTGACGGGGTGCGGAAGCTCGGGTGGACGTAGCTCAGCGCGCGCAAGCGAGGGCGGCCGAGGGAGATGGCATAGAGCATGCGCGAGCCTTCGAGCACGGTGCCGGAGTTCGTGCCGGCCATCGAGAGTAGCGCGCCGAGGGTGACGATGATCGCGCCGGTGCTGCCGATCAGCACTGCTGCGGCGTCGGCGATCGGCGTGGCAGTCTTCGAGAGATCGGGCAGCGCTGACATCGCGCCGAGCTGCGCCAGAACGTAGATCGCGGCGATGGCCAGCGTTCCGACCAGCAGTGCACGCGGCAGTTCCTTGCGCGGATTGCGGAACTCGCCGGCGGGAACGCCCATGTTCTCGAATCCGGCGTAGGCGAAGAGCATGAAGAGCGCGGCGCCGCTCCAGTCGGTGCCCGGTCCGGGCAGGTGCATCGAAGCGGGAATCGGATTGTGCTTCCAGGCGATCAGCGCGACGACGATGAAGCCGACGAGCGGAATCAGCTTGCCGAGGGTGAAGACGTAGATCGATGCCGCACCGTACTTGACGCCGACGTAGTGAATTGCCGTGAGAATGACGAGCGAGCCGACGATGACGGCCGCGCGCGCGATTGGCGTGCCGAGGGAGGGGAAGATGCGCGCCAGCGAGACGACGAATCCGTTCGACAGCGCGGCCAGCGATGTGACGCGGGCCAGCCAGTTCATCCATCCCGTTTCGAATCCGATGAAGTCGCCGAACGCGGTCTTCGCGTAGAGGTACGCGCCGCCCGGCTCACTGAAATGGCTGGCAGCCTCGGCGAAACAGAGCACGAGGATGAAGACCGGCAGTGCGAAGATCAGCGGCGCCCAGAGCGAGAAGGGGCCGAGGAGTTTGTACGACTCGGTGGGCAGCAGAAACACGCCGCTGCCGACGACGGCATTGATGCACATCGCCACGAGGCCCCAGAAGCCGACGGCGCGGACGAGCTTTTCGGAGCCGGTGTTTTCGTTCATGTTCTTTTCCTTTGGGTGTGGGTTGTGGGGAGTAGGGAGTGGGAGAGCGCTCACACGGCGTGCTCCCACTCCCCACCCCCGACACCCTACTCCCAGCTACTTCACGTATCCCCGGCCGCGCAGTACATGCCCGGGTAACGCACTTGTCATCGTCCCATCCCGCAGCACCGGAACGCCGTTCACGACCACATCGAGAACCCCTTCGCTGAAGTGATGCGGATCCTCATACGTCGACACGTCGCGGATATTGTTTGCATCGAAGACGATCACATCCGCCTTCATGCCCGGGCGCAGCACGCCACGGTCGCTTAGGTTCGTGCGATCGGCGGCTTGCGACGTCGCTTTGCGCACCGCTTCCTCCAGAGTAAAGAGATGCTCGTCGCGCACGTAATGTCCCATCACGCGTGGGAACGTTCCGTAGGCGCGCGGGTGTGAGCCGGCGGCGGTGGCGCGGGCGATCGGTGGGGGAGCGCCGGAGTCCGACCCAATCGACACGAACGGTTGCTTCAGCGCGGTCTGCACATCGTCTTCGTTCATCGAGAAGAAGATCACACCAGGCGAGCCGTTCGTTTCCGCGAAGAGGCGCATCATGGCCTCCTCGGGCGGCACATTCATCATCGTCGCGATGTCCTCGACGAAATGCTTCTCGTACTGCGCGAGCTCGGGCGTCCCGATGCGCGTGATGTAGATTCCTTTCGGTCCGCGTTTCGCGTACTGCGCCTTCAACGCCTCGGCGATGCGGGCGCGCTGCGCAGGATCGGCGAGTCGTTTCTTCAGCTCCGTGTAGCCGCCTTCGAGCGACCAGTCAGGAACGAGCGTGGATAACGAGGTCGACGACGCCGCGTACGGATAGACATTCGCCGCCACATCCAGCCCCTCGGCGCGAGCAGCGTTGATGCGCTCGATCACGTGCGGCATGCGTCCCCAGTTCGCGCGGCCGCCGGTCTTGAGGTGCCAGATGTTGACCGGAATCTTCGCCTCGCGGCCGATGCGGAACGCTTCGTCGAGCGCGGTGTCGATGTGATCGCCCTCGTCGCGGATGTGGCTGAAATAGACGCCACCGTACTGCGCCGCCACCTTCGCCAGGTTGATGATCTCCTCGGTGGTCGAGAACATCGCAGGCAGATAGATCAGCGACGTCGACAGCCCGATCGCGCCTTCGCGCATGGCCTGATCAACGATCCGCTCCATCTCGCGCATCTCGTCGGCTGTCGGCGCGCGGTTCACAGTGCCGATGACCATCTCGCGCGGATTGTCGGCGCCGACGAAGAGCGCGAAGTTGATCGCGGTGCCGCTCTTCTCGAGAACGGAGAACCACTCGCCGAGCGTGTGCCACTTCGGCCGGTTGGTTGGATTCGCCGCATCGATCTGCTTCTGATTGAGCGGACCGGGCGAGTGCCCTTCGCCCGTCACCTCGGTCGTCACGCCCTGGCGCACCTTCGCCTCGAGATGCGGGTCCTGAAACACGGAGCCCTGGGACTGGCCGAGGAGATCGATGAAGCCGGGAGAGACGACGTTGTCGTGCGCGTCGATCGTTGCGGTTGCGTTCACATGCGACAGATCGCCGATAGAAACGATCGTATCGCCACGCACGCCAACGTCACCGCGATACCACGGCGCGCCGGTGCCGTCGATGATGCGTCCGTTGATGATCTTCAAGTCGAGCGCGACCGGCTTCGGCTGCGTCGCACACGAGGAGAGCAGAAGGCAGAGAGCAGAAAGCAGAAGGGAAACGGACAGCACACTGCGATTGATCAACCGAGGACTTCTGCCCTCTGGCCTCTGCCTTCTGACTTTCATCTCATTCCTTTCACGAGGTCTTCGTACGTTTGCCGCTCGCGGATCAACCGTACGTCATCGCCGTCCACCATCACCTCGGGAGGAAGGAGCCGGGCGTTGTAGAGCGACGCCATCGAGAAGCCGTAGGCGCCGGCATCGCAGAAAGCGAGGAGATCACCGATCTTCGTCCGATCGATCCTTCGCGTAAGGGTCTTGCCGTGTTCATCCCGCGTGAAGACGTCGCCCGACTCGCAGAGATTGCCGGCGACGACGACGTCTTCCGCCATCGCCTCAAGATCGAACGTCTGCCGCAGCGACGCGGACGAACCGCTCATGGCGTTGACGATGTGATGATACGCGCCGTACTTCGAAGGGCGCACGAGGTGGTTGAAACCGGTGTCGACGCCGATCCACCACTGTCCGCGGCTGATGCGCAGCGACGTGACTTGCGAGAGCAGCGTTCCTGATTCCGCGACGAGATAGCGTCCCGGCTCCAGAATCGCGGTGAGGTCGCGGGCGCGAAGCATGCGGTCGGCGATGCGCGTCAACTCTGCGCCGTAGTCGTCGATGGGGAACTCCGCCTTGCCGGGCTCGTACGGCACTGAAATCCCGCCGCCGAAGTTCAGCCAGCGCAGGTTTGGGAACGAGGTCGAAAGGTCGAGAAGACGCCGCGCGGACTCGATGAGCGGCGCGATGTCGTCAATGCCGGAGCCGATGTGCGCGTGCAGTCCGACGACCTTCCGCCCGCTGTCTTCGGCGATCATGCGCGCCGACTCGATTTCCGCCAGGTCGATTCCGAACTTCACGCCGCCGCCCGCGGTCACGACATCATGGTGATGCCCGGCGCCGATGTCGGTGTTCACGCGCAGTGCGATTGGATTGCGGAGGTCGAGTGCGAGAATCCGATCGATCTCCGACATCGAGTTGACGTTGATGACGATCCGTTCGTCGCCGATGGCGCGAAGGTCGTCATCCGAAACGTTCGAGCAGGTGAACCAGATGTCGTCAGGCGCGTAGCCGGCCTTCTGCGCGATGAAGATCTCGCCCGGCGACACGGTGTCGCAGCCGAAGCCGGCGCCGCGCATGAGGTCGAGGATGGCCAGCGCGCCGTTCGCTTTCATCGCGTAAAACGGGCGGAAGGGGAGAGCGGCGAAGGCTCGCTTCACGCGCTCGATCTGGCGCCGGATGATCTCCGCGTCGTAGACGTAGAGCGGCGTTCCGAAGCGCTTGGCGAGGTCGATCGCGGAGACGTTGCCGATGTGGAGGGTGTGGTCGATGAAGGAGAGCATGCGAGCGCGCGGATTATAGGCGCGGCGGGACTCCGCGAATTGACGAAGTTATAATGAGCCATGCAGCAATACCTCACGCTCGTCCGCCACATTCTCGATCACGGCGCGCCGAAAGCGGACCGCACCGGCACCGGCACGTTGAGCGTTTTCGGCTACCAGATGCGGTTCGACCTCAGCGCTGGGTTTCCGCTGCTGACCACGAAGAAGCTGCATCTCCGCTCGATCATCTACGAGTTGCTGTGGTTCCTGCGCGGCGACACCAACGTCCGCTTCCTCAACGAAAACAAAGTCACGATCTGGGACGAATGGGCCGACGCCAACGGCGAGCTTGGCCCCGTCTACGGATACCAGTGGCGCTCCTGGCCCGCGCCGGACGGCCGGCACATCGACCAGATCAGTGGCGTCATCGATCAGATCAAGCGCAATCCCGACTCCAGGCGGCACATCGTCAGCGCCTGGAATGTCGCCGACATCGACCGCATGGCACTCGCTCCGTGTCACGCGCTGTTTCAGTTTCATGTGGCCGAGGGGAAGCTGTCGTGCCAGTTGTACCAGCGCAGCGCGGACGTGTTTCTCGGAGTGCCGTTCAACCTCGCTTCGTATGCGCTGCTGACGATGATGGTGGCGCAGGTTTGCAATCTGGCCGTCGGCGATTTCGTCTTCACCCTCGGCGACGCGCATCTCTATGTCAACCACCTCGATCAGGCGCGCGAGCAGTTGACGCGCGAGCCGCGGGCGTTGCCGGCGATGAGGCTCCATCCAGGAGTGACCTCGATCTTCGACTTCAACTTCTCGGATTTCACTCTCGAGAACTATGACCCGCATCCGTCGATCAAGGCGCCGATCGCGGTGTGATTGGCGGGGGTCGCGATTCGGGAGTCGGGGGTCGGAGCATGAGGCCGTTCCCGACATCCGGGCAACTACTCGTCAGATTGCACCACACCCCTCATCCGCCTTCGGCACCTTGTATGTTAGCGAAGAAGAAAGTGGGGAAGCCGTCGGCACCTGAAGCCTTGAGCTTGTGGAGAAGATAGGCTCCCCGCCCTCTTCACCAAGG
>Ga0247666_1000219_pt1 | contig 20002 bp, 11 predicted proteins | sample CNK07_metaG_FD_183025 | JGI IMG/M metagenome (GOLD analysis project Ga0247666, IMG submission 183025) | Soil microbial communities from Purdue University Martell Research Forest, Indiana, United States - CNK07 | ecosystem: Environmental > Terrestrial > Soil > Temperate forest > Bulk soil...
ACTCTGCGACCTTGGTGAAGAGGGCGGGGAGCCTATCTTCTCCACAAGCTCAAGGCTTCAGGTGCCGACGGCTTCCCCACTTTCTTCTTCGCTAACATACAAGGTGCCGAAGGCGGATGAGGGGGCGCTCCAGCGAGCACGACATCTTTGCATCTGCCTCGTTTTCAGGCAGTTCGGACGAGGTGTAGTTGATCACCCTGCGTATTTGCTCCCCCCTCATCCGGCTTCGCCACCTTCTCCCCCCGCAAAAAGCGCGGGGGGAGAAGGCGCTCGATGGAGGAGCACTCCAAAAGAAGAAGGACGAGATGGAGCAGGAAGCTACCGGTCCCTCGAAGAACCGCGGCGGCAATTCGCCGTACTCATCGGCGACAATGCTGCCGATGGATCGTCCGACACTCGAACAACTGGCACAGATCACCGAGCCGCAGATGGTGCGTCGCCGGTTCGACGAGCAGAATCTCGTCTGGGGCTACGTGATCTCCTGGTTCTTCGCCTTCACGTCCTTCTTCCTTGTCGGGCTGTCTCTCTCGGCGAAGACTGAGCGATCCATACACATCCCCCTCTCGCTGTGCGATGCCGCGCTCACCATCTTCATGATCGCGGCGATGACTGAGCTGCGGCGCGCGCGCCGGCGTGAGAACTGGAAGCCTCACGCGTACGCGCGATTCGTCCGCGCCAATCTGGCCGGCTGGGTGATCGTCGTGATCATCGTCAAGTTCGCCACGCTCACGTATTTTGCTTTGGTCGGCGGCGGCTGGATCGCCTGGGGTGTCGTCTTTCCCATCGCAACGCTGGCTCTGCGGTTGCTGCTGCCGCAACGCATCGTCCTGAACGTGATGATGATGGCCATAGTCCTCGCCGCGCTCTTTCTTGCTCCCGAGGGACGGATGAAGCGAAACACGACCGGGATTCTGGTTGCGCTCTCGCTCATCAATGCCGGCTCACTCGCAGCCGGCGCACTCGGCAGCAGGAACGCTCGGAGAACGGCAATCGAGGAAGGGGTGCAGCGCCGCTCCGAAGTGCGCGAGCAACTGCGCATCCGCGACGAACTGCGCTTCGCGCGCGAGGTGCAGATCAGCATGCTCCCCGAGGCGCCGCCGAAGCTCGACTGGGCGGATATCGCCGGAGTGTCGATCCCGGCGACGGAAGTGGGCGGCGACTACTACGACTACTACATCGTCGACGGACGCCTCGCTGTGATCTGCGGCGATGTCGCCGGACATGGACTCGCCAGCGGCATCACGCTCTCTGCGCTTCGCAGCGGATTTACGCTCCTGCGCGATGCGCTGCTCGATCCTGCGCACGTACTGGAGCGACTGCAGGAGGTCGTCACGCAGTCGAGCCGCCGCAGAATGATGGTGACGATCTCGGTGCTGCTGCTCGACTTCGAAACGCAATGCGCCACGATTGCGTCGGCAGGCCATCCTCCCCTTCTTCAGATCCGCGCGGAGGCTCCGCAGTTCGTCGAGCTTCACTCCCTACCGCTCGGCGCGCGGCTCGGCGAGCACGTGCCGCAGGAGGTCGTGCCCTTCGCTTCCGGCGACATCTTCGTCCTCCACAGCGACGGCATCTACGAGACCGTCAATGCACGCGGCGAGACGTATGGACTGGAACGGCTCGGCCGCATCGCTGCCGCCTGTGATGGCAACGCAGAGCAGATCCGCGATGCCGTACTGCGCGATGTCGAGACGTTCCGCGGCACGGAAGCGCAGCAGGATGATGTGACGCTGGTCGTGGTGAAGATCGGCTGAGTAGCGTTCCTCGGAAACAGGAGCAAGGGTCCTTCGCGTCTTCGCGTCTTCGCGTGATCATCCTCGACCAATCATCTCGACCGCTTCGATCAATCGCGCCACGTCGCTGTCCGTCGTGTACGCCGCGCAGCCGATGCGAACGACGCCGTCCGGACAGCCGAGACGCTCGATGCAGGTGAGCGCGTAGAAGTCGCCGTTGCTGGCGAAGAGACCGTTGGCGGCGAGGCGGCGCGCGATGTCGTCAGGATGAATCCCTTCGATCGTGAACGAGACCGTGGGAGTGCGCGGCTGTCCCGGCGGTGGGCCGTAGACGCGCACCTTCGGCAGCGCAGTCAATCCATCCCACAGCATGCGCAGTTGGACGTCGCCGCGAGAATGCAGCCCAGCGAACGTGCGCGCGAGGCGATCGCGCCGCGATCCTTCTTCGCCTCCGAGCGCAGCCAGAAAATCGACCGTTGCGCCGATGCCTGCAATCGCTTCGTGATTCTGTGTTCCTGTCTCTGCCCGTTCCGGCGACCAGTCCGGCGCCGGCGCGAGCTTCGGAAACGGCAGCGCGTCGAGCAGCTCGCGGCGCGTTAAGAAAATGCCGGCGTGCGGGCCGTAGAACTTGTACGACGAGCAAGCGAGAAAATCGCATCCGATGGCACGTACGTCGGTCAACTCGTGCGGCACGAGGTGCACGGCATCGACGAAGAACAGCGCTCCGGCGTCGCGTGCGATTGCGCGCACGCGCCCGAGGTCGTTGATCGTACCGACAGCGTTCGAAGCTGCACCGACCGCGATCAGTTTTGTTCGCGGTGAAACAAGCGAAGCCATGTGCTCGTAATCGAGTTGCGCTGTCTCCGGAATCATCCTCGCAGTGCGCACGACGATTCCGCGATCGATCTCCAGCGCCCGCCACGGCGCAACATTGGCGTGGTGATCGAGCTCGGTGACGATGACCTCATCGCCTGCCTGCCATGTGCGCCCGAGTGCGCGCGCGAGGTGAAACGTGAGCGTGGTCATGTTCGCGCCGAAGATGATTTCGGCGCGATCCGCGTTCAGGAGATCGGCGGCCGCCTCGCGCGATCGCTCGATGATCGCGTCGGTCTCCTCGCTGGTCGGATAGAGCCAGTGCGTGTTGGCGTTGTGGTGAAAGAGATACTCCGTCATCGCCTCGGCGACAACACGAGGCACCTGCGTTCCACCGGGCGCATCGAAGTACGCGACGGGGTGACCGTTGTGAACGCGATCGAGCGCGGGGAAGTGTTTGCGGATAGTTTCGATGGATGCGATGGCCATAAAGAGTCTTTATCCGCAGATGACGCAGATTGAACGCAGATGAAAATCTGTGTCCATCTGCGTCATCTGCGGATCAAACCTCACTCCAATATCTCCGCCTTATCCCCTTCTTCGGTCAGCCACTGCTTGCGGTCGCCGGCGCGGTTCTTCGCCAGCAGCATGTCGATCGTTGCGTCCGCCCCATCCTCGGCTACCAGAACGAGTTGAACGAGGCGGCGGGTGTCGCGGTTCATCGTCGTCTCGCGGAGCTGGAGGGGATTCATCTCGCCGAGGCCTTTGAAACGCTGGATGTTGACCTTGCCGCGGATTCCTTCGGCCTCGATGCGCTGCAGGATTCCGTCGCGCTCGTGGTCGTCGAGAGCGTAGAAGACGTTCTTGCCGACGTCGATGCGGTACAGCGGCGGCATCGCCACGTGAATGCGGCCGTCGGTGACGAGCTTGCGGAAATGGCGGACGAAGAGTGCGGTCAGGAGCGTGGCGATGTGCGCACCGTCGGAGTCAGCGTCGGCGAGGATGCAGACCTTCCCGTAGCGCAGGCCCTTCACATCGTCGGAACCGGGATCGACACCGAGGGCGACGGCGATGTCGTGCACTTCCTGCGAGGAGAGGACCTCGTTCGGATCGACTTCCCACGTGTTCAGGATCTTGCCGCGCAACGGCATGATGGCCTGGTACTCGCGGTCGCGGGCTTGCTTGGCGGAGCCGCCGGCGGAATCGCCTTCGACGAGGAAAAGCTCGGTGAGATTGAGATCGGTCGACGTGCAATCGGCGAGTTTGCCGGGAAGCGCGGGACCGCTCGTCAGTTTCTTGCGCTCGACTTTCTTTCCCTGGCGCAGACGCGTCATGGCTGAGGCGATGGCGACCTGGGCGATGCGCTCGGCGTCGGCGACGTTGTTGTTCAGCCAGATCGAGAACGCATCCTGCGCGACGCCCGAGACGAACGCCGATGCTTCGCGCGATGACAATCGATCTTTCGTCTGCCCGGTGAACTGCGGCTCGGTCATCCGCAGCGAAAGGATGTAGCTGCAGCGCGACCAGACATCTTCCGGCGCCAGCTTCACGCCGCGCGGCAGCAGATTGCGCAGCTCGCAGAACTCGCGAATTGCCTCGGTGAGTCCCGTGCGGAAGCCGTTGACGTGCGTACCGCCCTGTGCGGTCGGAATCAGGTTCACGTACGACTCGGTGACGAGCTCGTTGTCGTCGGGAACCCAGACGACGGCCCAATCGACTTCCTCGTTCGATCCTTTGAACGTGCCGACGTACGGCATCTCCGGAATCGTGGTGAGGCCGGCAAGCTCGGACATCAGATAGGCCGGCAAGCCGTTCTCGTAGTACCACTCCTCGTTGTCGGTCGCATCGTTCTCGTTGATGAAGCGGAGACGCAGGCCGGGAGCGAGGACGGCCTTCGCGCGCATGACGTGCTTGAGGCGCGGCACGTTGATCTTCGGCGTGTCGAAGAACTTCTCGTCGGGCCAGAAGCGGATCGTCGTGCCGGTGTTGCGCTTACCGACCTGTCCGACGATCTTCAGCTCCTGCTTCTTCTTGCCGTCGCCGAAGACCATCAGGTATTCGTTGCCGTCGCGACGCACCCACACCTCGAGCTTCTTCGAGAGCGCGTTGACGACAGAGACGCCGACGCCGTGCAGACCGCCGGAGAAGCGGTAACTCTTGTCGGAGAACTTTGCGCCGGCGTGCAGACGCGTGAGAATGACTTCGACTCCGGTCACGCCTTCCTTGGCGTGGCGATCGACCGGCATGCCGCGGCCGTTGTCAGCGACGGTGACCGAGTTGTCGTCATGCAGCGTGACGACGATCTCGTCGCAGTGCCCGGCGATGGCTTCGTCGGCAGAGTTGTCGATGACTTCCTGCGCCAGATGGTTGGGCCGCTCGGTGGTGGTGTACATGCCGGGCCGCTTGCGCACCGGCTCGAGTCCGGTGAGGACTTCGATGGCAGAACTGTCGTAGGTAGTGGTCATGGATTCGTCGTCGTTCTCCGCTCCGCGCATCGCACATCCACCCGCGCAGAGAACAAGTTGATTCTATCGCAGCGCAGCGGGTGGGTTTTTCCTTTCAGCGTCGATGTCAAACGTCCGGCAGGCGAAGAGTCCGCTGATGCGCTACGATATTTGGCGACCAGTCCAACCATGCCGATCGGGAGGAAGTACAACGCGGACGCCGACCGTTTCGGCGCCATCCTTCGCCAGCTCCGCGAGCAACGCGGATGGACACGCCAGAAGCTGGCCCAACGCGCCGGTTTGGCGACGACCTATATCGGCGTTCTGGAGGCGGGTGGCAATGTTCCGACGATCTCCACGGCCCTCGAGCTGATCGAAGTCCTCGGCGGCGACATGGGCGACATCATGCGCCGTCTCGCTGCTGCGCGCGTGGCACCGCCAGGCTGATTTCCGACCGGCGCGTGCATTCATATCTACCATGGTGTAACAAACGGCGACGTGGAGCACATTAACGCCTACCATGGTGGAGCAAATGCAGACATCGCTCGAATTCATACAGTCTTTGAGCTGAATTTTATCCACGCTGACTGATTTCACACGCTGTTTGACCAATTCCACGCAGGCTCCGAGCACTTTCACGTCTACCATGGAGGAATTCATCAAGTGTTCGACCAGATCTACGTCTACCATGGTGGCATTCATACCGACATTACGTGAATTGACGCCGTCCATGAGCTTGATGAAACCGGCAACGGCGGCAGGAAATCGGGGTTAGCCCAGATTCACGCCGTCTCAGAGCACATTCACGTCTACCATGGAGGAATTCATCAGGTGTTCGAGCAAATGCGCGTCTACCATGGTGGTATTCATACCGACATTGCGCGAATTCACGACATCAAAGAGTGATTTCACGCCACCGTTTCAGCCGGCGTTTACGTCAACCATGGTGGATTTTCACTTCACCGCGATTGATCTCGCCTGCTTCACGTCGGTGATTCCGCGCATCGCTTTCTCCAGCGCGTCCTGCAGCAGTGTTCGCATCCCCTGCTGCATGGCAAGATCGCGGAGCTCGTCGATTGGGGCTCGTCGTTGCACGGCGCGCTTCACCTCGTCGGTGCCGGTGAGTAGCTCGTGCACGCCCATGCGGCCTTTGTAGCCGGTGTGATTGCAGTTCGCGCAGCCTTTCGGCTCGTAGAGCATGAAGTCGGGTGAATACTTGATCCCCATCTGCGGGAAGTAGTCGCGGCCGTAGATTTCCATCAGCTCGTCGAAATCTTCCTCCGAGGGGTGATGCGGTTCTTTGCACTTCGGGCAGAGCGTGCGGATGAGGCGCTGCGCCATGATGCCGAGGAGCGCGTCGGCGAAGTTGAACGGATCGATGTTCATGTCCAGCAGACGGCTGATCGTTTCCGGCGCGGAGTTGGTGTGCAGCGTCGAGAAGACGAGGTGGCCCGTGAGCGACGCTTCGATGCCGATGGCCGCCGTCTCGTGATCGCGCATTTCGCCGACCATGATCACGTCGGGATCGGCGCGCAGGAAGGAGCGCATGGCCGCGGCGAAGGTGAAGTCGATCTTCGGCTGCACCTGCACCTGGCGCAATCCTTTCTGCGTGATCTCGACCGGGTCTTCCGCCGTCCAGATCTTCATATCCTCGGTGTTGATCGATCCGAGCGCCGAGTGCAGCGTGGTCGTTTTGCCGGAGCCGGTCGGGCCGACGACGAGGCAGATGCCGTACGGCTTGGCCAGGATCTCCTTGAAGTTCTTGAGATTCCGTTCGCTGAATCCCATCTTCTCGATCGGCAGCGGCTTGGACGCGGCGAGGATGCGCATGACGACGTCTTCGTTGCCGTTGGTCGTGGGGATCGTGGCGACGCGCAGCTCGATCACACCTTTCGATGACTTGAAGCGGATCTTGCCGTCCTGCGGTTTGCGGCGTTCGGAGATGTCGAGCTTGGCCATGATCTTCAGGCGCTGCACGAGCGCGTTGCGGTGCGCGCCGGGGATCTCCATGAATTTGCTGCAGTCGCCGTCGACGCGCAGGCGGATGAGGCAGGGATTCTTGGCGCCGTCCGGCTCGACGTGAATGTCCGAGGCACCGCGCGCGGCAGCTTCGAGGATCATCTTGTTGGCGAGCTTGACGATCCCGGAGTCGGTCTCGTCGATCTCATCCTTATCCTTCTCCTCATCCTCGGCGCTCCCCTCCCCTTCGCCGAGCGAGTCGAGAATCTTGTTCAGATCGGCGCTGTCCGAGGCGAGGTCTTCAATCTCGCCGTACGACGCACCGATGTACGCGAGGATCTCGTGCTTCATGCCGGCCCAGAAGTCGTAGCGCGGCGCGAGGTTCATGGCCCGGATGCCGTCGAGCCGCGTCAGATCGTGCGGATCGTCGACAGCGATCATGAGCACGCCGGGACGCCGCTCGATCGGCGCGCAGCCGTACTTTTTCCACATGTCGGCCGGCACGCGATCGCGATACTCGGCGGGAATCGTCTGCGCACCGTCGTAGCTGAAGAAGCTCGTGCTGTAGAACGCAGCCAGCGATTTCCCGATCTCCTCTTTCGGGACGTTGTAGTCCTCGATGAGCACCTTCTCGATCGTGGAGTTGTTCACGCGCGCGCTGGAGACGGCGGCTTCGATGTCTTTCTCCGAGACGATGCCTTTGTCGACGAGCGCTCCGAGGCGCGAGGGCTTGGTCTGCCGCGCCGCGCGGTGCTGGTTGTAGAAGGCGATCCCGAGGATGCGGCCGATCTCTTCGGCGGCATCTTCATCCTGCGGCGTGAATGCGACGCCATGGCGCTTGTTGATGAGCTGCACGACGCCGAGGAGATACTTTTCGAAGAGGATGGGTACGGCGAGGACGGCCTTCGTGCGGAAGCCGGTCTGCTTGTCCCAACGCTGATCGAAACGAAGGTTCGCGTGGAACCTGGCCAGCTCGGTGGCGTCATACGCGTCTTTGATGTTGATCGTTTTCCGCGCCAGCGCGGTGAACCCGGCGATCGACGAGAACGACTTCGGGACACGGATCTCTTTGGGGACGTCGCCGACCTTCGTGAGCGAGTAAAGCTCCTGGTTCTTGGTGTCGACCGCGTAGATCGTGAGCCGTTCGGCGTCGAGGAGCTCGAGGATCTTGTCCTTGAGCGTCATCAGGATGTGCGGAATCGACTCCGCGGCGTTGATCTGATTGGTGATTCCCGTCAGTTTCTTGCGATACTCGAGCTCGCGCTCGAGCGAATTTGGCGCAGCCTGGACGGTCATGGTCTCGATTCTCCCAAGTTGAAGAAAAAGGATAGCGCAATCAAGGAAAGTCAGACGCCGAAGAACGCCGCGAGGCATTACTATGCGCGCCACGCCCGTTGCGTACAAACGGGCACCTAGCCATCCATGCGGATTTCCGTTGCCACAAAACTGCGAGGCGTCTTCGGGCTGAGCCTGGTGATCCTCGTGGTCATCGGGTCGATCGCCATTTACGACACACAACGGCTGGTGGCCGTCACGGCGGCGCGCGCCCAGGCGCGGCAGTTTCTGTGGGATCTCGAACAGCTCGTCGCCAACTTGCGCGGCGCAGAAAATGAGCAGCGAGGCTATCTGCTCACCGGCGAGCCTGCCTATCGCGAGGCGTATCAGCGGTCGGCGGCGACGCTGACCAAGAGCATGGCCGATCTCAAACGGCGCGATCCCACGCTGCGCAGCCGCATCGATGCGCTCGATCCGCTCATTGCGGCCGTCATTCAGGAGTTGAATCGAGAGATGGATGTTCGCGACAAGCGGGGTCTCGATGCTGTGATCGCTGACGTCCAGGACCGGCGCAGTACCGCGGCAATCGCCGCCATCCGCAGCGCGGTCACCGACATCGAAGCGCTCGAGACGGAAGTTCTCACGGCGCGCGCGAGCGAAGCCGCGGCCACCGCGCAGCGAACGTTCATGACGATCGGCTTCGGCACTCTCTTCGCCCTCATCGTCCTTTCCATCGCCTCGGTGGTCTTGTCGCGCGGAATCACGCGTCCCGTGAACAAGCTCGTGGCGGGCACGGAGCGCATCGCCGCGGGTGCGTTGGCAACGCGCATCGAGGCAGAGAGTAACGACGAGATCGGCGAGCTTGCCCATTCGTTCAATCGGATGGCCGAATCGCTCGAAACGCAGACGCGCGCGATCACCGACAGCGGCGGCGCGATCACCGACGGCATTCGCGTGATGACCGATGGCAGCGACAAACTCCTTGTCCGCTCGCAAGGGCAGTCGGCGCTCGCGGAGCGCTCCGCGCACTCGCTCATCAGCGTCCGCAACATCACCGAGCAGGTCGTTCGCTCGACGGAACAGGTCACCGCGAACACCGAGGATTCGGCGGCCCGTGCCACGGAACTGCGGGCTTCGAGCGAGCAGGTGCGCACGAGCATGTCGCAACTCTTCGACTCCGCAGCGAAGACGTCTTCATCGACGACGCAGATGTCGGCGGTGGCGATCCAGATGGCGACGATGACGACGGAGCTGTCCGCAGCGGGAGAGAACGTGCTGACGTTCGTCTCCGAGATGGAAGCGACAACCGGCGAGCTCGGCTCGGCCGCTCGTACCACTGCCGACCTCTCGCGCCGCGCGCGCGAGGAGGCCGTCGCGGGGCGCGCGGCGGTCGACGAGACTGTGACCGGCATCGAGCACTCGCAGGAGCTGACCGAGCACGCAGCCGGCGTGCTGGCGGACCTCGAAAACCGCGTCGGCGAGATCGGTCAGATCCTCGAGGTGGTCACAGCGGTCACGCACAAGACGAACCTTCTTGCGCTGAACGCCGCGATCATTGCGGCGCAGGCCGGAGAGCACGGCCGCGGATTCAACGTGGTGGCCGAGGAGATGCGCGAGCTGGCGGAGCAGACGCGCAGATCGACGAACGAGATCAGCGCGATCGTGAAGGGCGTGCGGTCGGCATCCGAGGCGGCGGTGGCGGCGATGCGCGATGGCGTGGAGCGCGTCCGCGGTACCGTCAGCCTGGCCCGCAACGCCAGCACCTCCCTCGGGCGCATCGTGGAGGCGTCGACATCATCGTTCGAGATGTCCGAGCGCATCTCCGCATCGCTCCAGATGCAGGCCGATGCCACACGCAATCTTCACGGCACCGCATCGAAGATGAGCGATCACCTCGGCGAGAACCGCCGCTCGATCAACGAACAGGCTCAGGCCGCGCGGCTGCTGGCCGAAGAAGCGGAATCCGTGCACAACATCGCCGCGCAGGTGCGCGCAGCGAGCGATCATCAGTCCACCGCCGCCCGCGGCATCGCCGAGGCGCTGGAACAGATCGATATCGATGCCAGAACGATCCGCGACATCGTCCGCTCGCAGCTCGGCCAGATCGAAGAGGTATCGAACGCATCAAGCTCGATGCGCGACATCGCGCGCCAAAACAACGAGCTGGCCGAGGAGCTGTCGGAAACCGTGCGGACCCTGGCGCGCAGCGGCGAACGCTTCGAGAAGATCGTCGGCGGGCAGCGAACGAGAGCCTGAGTCGGCGCGAGGGGTCAGACCCAAAGTGAAAGTGACCGAAATTGGCCGAACCCTTGTCCATTTCCGTTTTCCAGCACTTCCACTTCGGGTCTGACCCCCAACGTCACCTGAACTCCAGGTTGAGGCGGCAAAGCTTCCCGAATTGACGGGGAAGGGGTCAGACCCAAAGTGAAAGTGACCGAAATTAGCTGAACGCCTGCCATTTCCGTTTTCTGGCACTTCCACTTCGGGTCTGCCCCCTTCTACGGGTAGTAGCCGCTGGTGGCGCGCACGATCACCGGTTTGCCTGGGACTTCCACGTTGATGCGGCGAAGGTTCCGGCGCGGAGCGATGCTCGGGGAGACGTAGGTGAGCAGGTACTGTCCGCGCGTGTCGTCGCGGATCTGCGAGAAGAGGCGCGGCAGATCCTTCTTGCCAGCGAACCGAAAGTACGCGCCGCCGGTCGACTCGGTGAGGTTCTTGATGCCGGTCTCGTCGAAGGACATGTCCAGTCCGCGCGCTCCGGTATAGATCTGGACGAAATAGACGGGCACTCCAACCTCGCGCGCGTACTTCAGGTCGTCTCGCAGCGAGGCGGTGCCGGAGTTGTTGATGCCGTCCGTAAAGACGACCAGCGCCCGCTTGCCGCCCACGCCGCGGAACTGCTGCAGCGAATAGAGCACCGCATCCCAGATCGCTGTGCCGCCCGCGGCATGCAGATCGTAGATCGCGTTCGTGAGCTGCTTGCGATTGTTCGTCAGCGGCTGCACCAGATGAGGCTCTGCATCGAAGGCGGTGACGAACGTCTGATCCGCCGCGCCCAGCGAATGCACCACGAACTCATTGGCGTAGTCCATCACATCGTTCATCACCACCTGCATGCTGGCCGACGTATCGAGGGCGATGCCGATCGAGATCGGATCGCCGCTTCCGCTCTGCAGCTGCGGCGTGACCGCGCGCCCGTCTTCTTTGACTACGAAGTCCGAGGCCTTCAGCCCGTCGACGTAATGACCGCTACGGTCCTGCACGATGGCGTAGACCTGCACGGCATCGACGCGTACCTGCTCCGCAGCGCCGCCGGCATTGATCATCTTCACATCCTCGGCGGTGCTGCCGTCGCTCGCATGCGCAACCACACGGATGAATCCCGCTGCGGACGGCGATGGCAGCACGAGCTCATGACGGAAAGGCGCGGTAGTCAGAGTGGCGATCTTCGTCTCGTTCCAATAGAGATCGACACCATCGAGCGTGGTGCCGGCCGGAATCCGTGCGGTCGCTTCGACGGTCGTGCGCGATTGCACGGTGTCGCCGGCGGGTGCGACGATGCTGATGCCGAGCGCGCCGGCGGTGTCATTGAGCGTCACACGCTCCTCGCCGAGTTTGCGTTCCTGGGCGTCAAATGCGACCGCGCGAACGACGCGGACGTGAGGCGCCATCCCCAGATCAACTTTGGTGCGAAACGGTTGACGCGTCAGTTCGGCCACCCGCGCGTCATCGAGGTACACATCGACCCGTGCGGCATCGGCGGAGGTGGCGACTCCGAAGGTGACGCTTCCCACCATCATTTCTTTGTGCGGATAGAGCAGATGAACGTTTCCAGCGGCGACGCCTGCAAGCGTCTCCGACACCGGTTCCGAGCCGAGCGTCTCGAGATGGCGGCGTGCCGCCTCGGCCAGCATCGACGGCTTCGGTGCCAGCGCGAACGATTTCTGGTACGCATCGATGGCTTGCTTCGTTGCGCGGTTCTGTCGGTACGTGTGCGCGAGCAGCATCCAGGCTCGGGCGGCGATCTCGTTGGTGACCGGATGCTCCGTGATCTCTTCCAACGACCGCACGGCCTTCTGCGAGGGAAGGTCGATGGCCGCCAGTCCGATCTGCGCCCTCTGCATCGTTTCTATGTCGTTGCTCTTTTGGGCCGTCGCGTAGCCGAGCTGGAAAGCATCCTTTGCCGCGGTGACGGCCCCGGCATCGAGTAGCGCACCCGCACGGAGCACTTGCGCCGGCCCGACGTTTCCCTCCTGAAAGGCCTTGGCGGCGCGGACGAAGGTGGCACCCTGCTGACGCAACGAGTTCAGTGCGCCTGCGAAGAGCGCCTGATCGGCAAAGGCGGCCTTCAGTTCCGCAACAAAACCACCCCAGGGGTCGAGCACGATCAATTGCCGTCTCCCCGCGTAGACATGTTGGAGTTCGGGATAGAGGTCCATGATGCCGGCGTCTGCCTCTGCGAGCACCATCCCCTCCATCGCACGGGCCGTGGCTGGATTCTTTTCCGCCGCTGCCAGCCACTCGTCGTCCTGCCTTCGGAACTTAGTGCGCGTCTGCCTCAGATCGTTCCGGTCGACGACAGTAGGAAAAAGATCGAGCAGTACCAGACGCCCTTTCGCCTGCGCTTCCGCCAGAGCATCGGGCAGCGTCTTCCATTTACCTGACGGAGGAAGAGAGACACTGGCATCGGCGGCAGTGGCTGGAGTCTCCGCACCGCTGCAGCTCACACCGCCCCACGCTCCGGTGGCCATCTCTTCCGCGACCACTCCGATGGCCGCGCCGGGCTCGTGATGCACCTGGAAATCGATGCGCCAGTTCGCTTGCTTCGAAAGGTCGAGGTTCTCCATCCGCTTCGAGATGGTCACTGGCGGCGCGCCGGCAGAACGGACGGCGATGGAAAAGCGCAACGTGCTGGCAGTGAGTCCTGAACGGACCGCGTCGATCGGCGTGAGCGTGACGAACGCAACGAGCTCCGAGGTGATGTCGTTCGCGTTCTTCGAGGCGACTTGGCGCACCGTGCATTGCACCGGCAACTCTCCGCGCTCTTCGCCTGCATCGCCCGCCAGCAGTGTCGCCCGCGCCACCGCCAGTGCCTCGGGAGTTCCCGAGATGACCGAACGTTGTGCACGCACGCGCACGCCCGGCCGCAGCGATTTCACTTCGATGTGATGCGCGCGTCCGTCGCGCGGCCGGTGAAGCTGGTACGTGATCACGATGCGGTTGGCGAGCTGATCGAGATCGAAGCCCAACTTCGCTTCGTTTGTCTGCACGCTTCCGCCGCTCTCTTCGGCCAATGTGCGCAACGGATCGAGCGGATGGATGTTCAGTCCGGTGGGCGACACGATGCCGCCCTTCGGAGACTTGACGAAGTCATTCAGCCGGCCTCGCCCCGCGTTCGTCACATCGAAGGTTGGATTTCCAGCGTTGTTCATCCAGCCCGGCGCGAAGCTGAGGATGGTCCAGCCGTTCGCCGCCATGGCCTTGGCGACTTCCGCCTGGCGCGCAGCGGAGCCGAGTCCGCGAAGGTCGGTGTCTCGCTCTCCATCCGGCCTGCCGTAGAAATCGATTGGATCGAGGTCGTAACCGGTCGTGACGACGAGGAGCGCATGGGGACGCCCGGGCTCCTGGTAGCGTGACGTCCAGGTCAGCATGGCATCCTGACGGGCCCGAACGATCTGCGCCTCGAACCGCGCGCTGGCCATGGCACGCACGGATTGAATCGTGTTCCCTTGCGACGTAGACGGCGAGCGGACCGCGGCATCTGCCTCTTCATCAGCGAGAAAGTCCGCGCGCAACCGCGTGACCAGCTCCTGACCACGAATCTTCGGAGCCAGATCGAGAAGCGTCGATCGCAGCGTTTCGGCGTTACCGGTGGCTGGCGCGATCACGTGCGGCGCGGACCCTTCGTCGCCGACGATCTGCACGTCACCAAGCGCCACCAGTTCGCCAGCGTGCGAGGCCAGATCTTTGAGCGCCTCACTCAGGCCGCGCGTCGTCGAGAGCGATTGCTGGATGAAGATGACAACCTGCCATCTTCGGGCGGGCGCTCCAGCAACATTCGCAGACGGAACCGGCGCGGACTCAGCCGCAATTGATTGAACCGGATACGAGACGCCGATGATCTGCTGCGGCTTGCCATCCTCGAGCAGCACGAAATCCGCCGGCGTGAGTCCGGCGGGGACCTTCCCTTTCGCGTCGCGGACGACGACCGGAACCTCGATCGCAGAAACATCGATCCGTTCGCTGACTTGCGCGAATAGTGAGGTGGCGAGAAAAAGAGCGGGAACCACTGCCGCGCGCGGATTCAATCGGGATCTCCTGGCTGCAACGAGCGCGGCGATCATAACGGAACGGGGTCAGACCCAAAGTGAAAGTGACGAGAATTGATTTGCCACCCGTGGCAGGGCCACTTTCCGGCACTTTCACTTTGGGTCTGACCCCTTCTACGAATAGTAGACACCTCTCACGCGAAGACGCGAAGACGCGAAGAAATGAAGCGATCGAGGGTTGCGGGCAGAAGCCGTGGGACATCGAGCGGTAGTTTTTCGCGCGCTCAAATCCCCGTCACGCGCACTACTTCTTCGAAGCTCGTCACTCCCTCGGCCAGTTTGCGCAGCGCGCTTTGCCGCAGGGTGCGCATGCCGCGTTTGACGGCCATGTCTTTGATCTTCAGGAAGTCTTCCGAGCGGTCGATGAGGTCGCGGATGGCGTTGTCGATGGGGAGGATCTCGAAGATTCCGGTGCGGCCGAAGTAGCCGGTGTTGCGGCAGCGGATGCAGCCGGCGCCTTCTTTGACGATGATCCGTTTGCCGGCCGGCGCCTGCAGGTTGAGCATGCCTGCTTCTTCGACGCTGAGCGGCCGGTTGCGCTTGCAGTCTTCGCAGATACGGCGCATCAATCGCTGCGCCATCGTTCCGACGAGCGTCGAGGAGATGAGGAATGGCTGGATGCCGAGGTCGATCAGGCGCGTCACGGACGTCGCCGAATCGTTCGTGTGCAGCGACGAGAAGACCAGGTGTCCGGTCAGAGCCGCCTGCACCGCATTCTGCGCGGTCTCCTCGTCGCGGATCTCGCCAACCATGATGATATCGGGATCCTGGCGGAGGATCGTTCGAAGCGCCGAAGGGAACGTGATGCCGATCTTCGTCTGTACCGACGTCTGATTGAACTCGTCCCACACCATCTCGATCGGATCTTCGATCGTAGTGATGTTGATCTCCGGCGATGCCAGCGACTTGAGCGCCGAGTAGAGCGTGACCGTCTTGCCCGAGCCGGTCGGACCGGTCACGAGAATGATCCCGTGCGGACGCTTGATCCAATCGGCGAACATCCTCAGCTCGTCTTCATAAAAGCCGAGGCCGGAGAGATCACGCAGGAGGACGTCGGGGTCAAAGATGCGCATCACCAGCTTCTCGCCGAACGCGGTCGGCAACGTCGAGACGCGAAGCTCGACTTCCTTTCCCTCGCGCTCGGTCTTGATGCGGCCATCCTGCGGGCGGCGGCGCTCGGCGATGTCCATCCGGCACATCGTCTTGATGCGCGAGGTGATGGCGAGATTGACGAGCTTCGGCACGCGCTGGATCTCGTGCAGCACGCCGTCGATGCGGAAGCGGATCATGGCCGACTCGCGCTTCGGCTCGATGTGGATGTCGCTGGCGCGCGAGTCGTAGGCGTGTTGCAGCAGAAAATCGACAGCGTTGACGATGTGCGCGTCGCTGGTCTCGATCTCGTTTCCGGACTTGAGCTTGACGTACTGCTCGAGGTTGGAGAGATCGATTGCGCCGCGGCCGAGGTCACGGCCGGCTTTCGTCACCGAGGCACGGAAACCGTACTGCTCGGTGATCACGCCCATGATGTCGCTCTCGGACGACACCACGATCTCGATCTCCTGCTTCACCATCTGGTGATAGGTGTCGAGAGCGACGGTGTCGAAGGGATTGACGACCGCGACGATCAGCCTGCCGTCGCGGACGGCGACCGGCGTCATGCGATGCTTCTTCGCAAAAGGCCGCGAGATCTTCGCTTCGATCATCTCCAGGTCGAGCTTGAGCGGATCGATCTTGAAGAACTTCAGCCGCGCATCCTCGGCGATCAATCGAGCGAGCAGAAAATCATCGATGCGCGTGCCGCTGCCACTGGCATCGGTGAGGTTCATCCCCATCAGCGCCTTGAACGGACTGGCTTCGTCCTCGCCGCGCGCGCGGGCGGAACGTGATTGCGCGCGAAGCTGGCGATCGAGGTTGTCCACTTCGATCTTCTGCTTCTCGTCGATGAAGCCGGCGTTCTGCAACATCTCGCCGAGGTAGGTGAGCGTGACCTCGCGCGACTTGCGGCCAGCGGATGGGGCGGTGGCGGTCATAGGAGAGTGAATGATGAGGGATGGAGGGTGAATTCCGCTAGGGGCGTGTGTCTGTCTCCCTCACGGATGAATTCACCCCCACGAACCGCGCCGGCCGCGCCGTGCGCACGTGGCCAAAGTAGTTGTCCACCCGCATCGCCACCTTCTCCGCCATCGAACGGAATGTCGTCATCTTGCCGCCGAAGATATTGAGCAGATTGCCGCGGCGCTCCAGGCGATAGTCGCGGCCGATGGCGCTCGGATTCAGGGCGCGGCCGACCAGCGGCCGGACGCCGGCGAAGGTCGACGCAACGTCATCGTAGGTGATCGGCTCCCGAAGATACCGATTGAACCGGGCGATGAGATAGTCGATCTCCTCCCCCGTCGCCAGCACGTTTTCGAGCGACGTCCGATGCATCACCTCGGTCGTGCCGACGAGCGTCGTCTCCTTCCACGGCAGGACGAAGAAGACGCGCCGGTCGCTGAGCGACTGCAACAGCATCCCGACATCGGCGACGCGATTCCTCAAAACCAAGTGCGACCCGCGCACGAGCGAGAGTACGTAGCGCGAATGGATGCGATTCTCGGCGAGCAGCACGTTCATCCACGGACCCACCGCGTTGATGACAAAGTCGAAATGCTGCTCCTCACCACTTGCCGTCATGACGACCCAATCGTTTTCCTTGCGCCGCAACGACTCGACGCGCGTCTCCTCGCGCACCTTCGCGCCTTCGCTGATCGCCGACGACACGACGACGCGGGTCAGCGCGTAATCATCGACCTGCGCGTCCCAGTAACTGAACCCCCCGCGCAATCCATCCGAAGTGAGTGGCACGCGCGCGATCAACTCATCCGCGCTCATGGCCATGTGCCGGGCGATGTTGGAACGGCCGGCCAGAAGGTCGTACAGCGTCAGACCAGCTCGAAGCGTGAGCGAGCTTCGCGGACTGTCGGCATACATCGGCAGCAGAATCTCGACCGGCTTCACGAGCTCCGGCAGGTTCTCCAGCAGCCAGGCACGGTCGCGCAACGACTCGCGCACGAGGGCAATGTGGGCGTGCTCGAGGTAGCGCAGGCCACCGTGAATCATCTTCGTCGTCGCCGACGAAGTCTGCGCGCCGCAGCGGCCCTTCTCGAAAAGGGTGACGTCGTAATCGCGGCGTGCCAGCTCCCACGCCACGCCAAGCCCGTTGATCCCGCCGCCGATGACCGCAACCCGCACGGTATCGAATCGTACCTGTTGTTCCCAAAATTGGCGCACGATTTGAAATGGCTGAGTCGCGAATGGCAATGGAACTGGTTCAGGCGAGCGAGTTTTCCGAGCCGGCGGGCGATCTGGCCGTGATGCTCACCGGCGGCGGCGCACGAGCCGCATACCAGGTCGGACTGATCAAAGGACTGGCCCGCCACTTCCCCAACCTTCGCTTCCAGATCATTACCGGCGTCTCGGCGGGCGCCATCAACGCCATCTTTCTCGCGGCGCACGACGGGCCGCTTCGCGCGGCTGCGGACGCACTCGGGGATCTCTGGCTCGCACTGGAGTGCCAGCATGTGTTCCGCCCGAACTACGCAGCGCTGCTGCCGTTCCGAGCGGCTTGGAAGGCGCTGCTGCCACCACGCATGACGAAACGTCCTCACGGCCTGCTCAACGCTGGGCCGCTGGCCGAGACGCTCCGCGACATCTACGACACTCCGGTTCGTAATCAGCCAATCGCCGGAATCCAGCGCAATCTCGACCACGGCGATTTGAAAGCGGTCGCACTGATCGGTCTCGATTACACGACCGGCCAGAACGTTCGATGGACGCAGGGACGTTGTGATCCCGTCTTCGAAGGTCCTAATCGCCGCAGCGTGCAGACCGAGATCACCGTCGAGCACGTGCTGGCTTCGGCCGCGCTGCCCTTTGTTTTCCCCGCCGTGAAGATCGACTCGCGCTGGTACGGAGACGGCGGCATCCGTCTCGCCGCTCCGCTTTCCAGCGCCGTCCACCTCGGTGCCACGCGCATCCTGGCCATGTCTACCGGCTACCAGCGAACGGCCGAGGAGGCCGCCACGCCGGTACTGCACGGCTACCCGCCCGCCGCGCAGATCATGGGTCAGCTCATCAACGCCATCTTCCTCGACGTCATCGATGAGGATGTCAACCGCATGGAGCGGATGAACGAGATGATCGAGAAACTCGATTCATCGCAGCGCAACGGCTTCAAACCGGTCGACCTCCTCGTCCTGCGACCCTCCGAAGACCTCGGCAAGATCGCCGGGGAGCATGAGAAATACCTTCCCCGCAACCTCAAGCTCATCACGCGCGCCATGGGAACGCGCGAGACGGAGTCGCCCGACTTCATTTCCATGCTGATGTTCGTGCCGCAATACACCTCGATGCTGATGGAGATCGGCGAGAACGACGTGGCCTCGCGACTGGACGAGCTGCGCGCGTTCCTCGGCGAGACGGCGGGAACGGCGATCCGAGCGGTGTGAGGGCCTCGTTATTCTGGTTTCGAAGCCGTGAACACTGATCGGTGTACAATGGCTCCGATGAAGCGCCGTGACTTGGAGCAGCGTCTCAAGGAATGCGGTTGGCGCTTCCTCCGAAGTGGCGGGCGACACGATGTCTGGACCGATGGCAAGCGCGAAGAAGCGGTTCCTCGGCATCGAGAGATCAACGAGCGGCTTGCGCAGGCGATCCTGCGGCGGGCTTGTGAGGGACGATCATGAGATTCGAAGGCACATTGGTTCGCGACGGGAAGTTCTGGCTGGCTGAAATCCCGCTGTTGAACGGCATGACGCAGGGCCGGACGCGCAAAGAGGCTCTGTACATGGCCGGCGACTGGCTAGAAACGATGATCGGCCGCGATGGCTTCAAGGCTACGGTGTTTCCGCGTGGGCCTCGTGAGTTCGAGATCTCGGGAAACGACCCGGCGGCGATGATTGCGCTCTTATTACAGCAAAAGCGTCAGGCCAGCGGCGCATCTCTGCGAGACATCGCGAAGCGTCTGGGCGCCTCATCACGAAATGCCTACGCGCGATACGAGCGCGGCGACGCGGTCCCAAGCCTCGAAAAACTCGACGCGCTCCTGAAAGCAGCTTCACCCGGCGGTGACTTCGTCATTCGTGACGCGCATCGGTGACCTACCCCACCACCGCCGCTGTCTCCCGATACTGAATCTCGTATAGCTTCCGGTACAGACCTCCGTGCTGGATCAGCTCGTCGTGCGTGCCGCGCTCGCGGATCTCGCCGTGGTGGAAGACGAGGATCGTATCGGCGGAGCGGATCGTGGAGAGGCGGTGGGCGATGACGATCGATGTCCGCCCCTCCATCAGCGTTTGAATCGCTTCCTGGATCAGCACCTCGGTCTCCGTATCGATCGATGAGGTGGCCTCGTCCAGCACGAGCACCGGCGGATTGAATGCCAGCGCGCGAGCGAATGAGAGGAGCTGCTTCT
>Ga0247666_1000228_pt1 | contig 19036 bp, 17 predicted proteins | sample CNK07_metaG_FD_183025 | JGI IMG/M metagenome (GOLD analysis project Ga0247666, IMG submission 183025) | Soil microbial communities from Purdue University Martell Research Forest, Indiana, United States - CNK07 | ecosystem: Environmental > Terrestrial > Soil > Temperate forest > Bulk soil...
ATTGTAACCCACAAGACTGACGACGGGAAGTTGATTCATACGCACCTTCATCATCACCCCAGTCATCACCCCGAGGAGACGCATGTCTCGAACAACATCGATGAAGCACAGGCCCACATGGGCGCGATGGAACCCCAGATGTCCGCGCAAGCACCCCCGATGCCGGAACCCGGAGCGGGTGCCGGAGCCGCGCCGACACCGGGCGCGTAATCTATTTATACTGGAGGAGTCGTGGACGTAACGCAACTGGATAAATTGGTCGGGAAACATAAACTCGACCCGAACTACCAGCATCGCGATATGTCTCTCGACGAGATGAATCATCGCGCATCCGAGAGTTTTTTCCGCATGACGCCCGAAAGACAGGCCAAGGTATTTCAGGCTTGCAAAAATCTCGGGCTGACGGACGAGACGCTCATCATGCGTGCCCGGTTCATGGCCCAGACGAATCTCTTCTTTCTATGCAAGCTCTTAGGGTACGCCGATATGTCGGATGCCCCGTACATCTGGAAAGATGGAACAACACACAATACACACGAGGAGATTTGCAATGATTTCTTCGTTCGTAAAGACCCGACTGTGGCGAACTTCAAGTTATTCGCCACGGAGTACCATACCGAGGTCGACAAGAAAGAGCGGTTGTTGCTCGTCCCTCGTGGCGGTTTCAAGTCCACGATGAATATGACAGATTGTATCCAGTGGATACTCTGTTTTCCGGAAGTCACCATCCTCGTTCTCTCAGGCGTTCTTTCCTTGGCAAATAGTTTTGTTGGAGAAATCAAAAAGCATTTCACTCTCGAAGAGGGTGGAGGGGCGGAGTGGGTCGGAGTCTACGAGACAAAGAAGACGTATCGAGTTCGGACGTTAGACGATGGAACTCCCTTCATATTTCAGGCGTTGTTTGCAGAGCATTGCATCCCGGAAGACGATGGACAGGCTAACAAGTATCAGACTCCAGCAGTCTCCACTACCCAGAAAGAACCTACGGTCTTCTCGGCGTCAATTGAACAGTCCTTGACGGGTTTCCACGTCTGCGTCTTGAAATTGGATGACGTGGTCACCAACGAAAACTCTCTGACTGTTGAACGATTGAAAGCGGTCAACAAGCAGGTCTCCATCAACCAAGCTATGTTGCACCCGTATGGGTTCTACGACAAGATTGGAACGTGGTACGACACGGAAGATACCTACGGACAGGATATTCGCAACGCGGCGAAATACGCCGAAGAGGGTGATATCTTCCCGATGAAGATTTACATTCGGCCTTGCTGGTGGCCGACGGAAGAAGCGGTCAAGGCGGGGAAAATCGAAGAAGAGATGGTCGCGAGTGACTATCATCTTTGGTTCAATGCCCCGAGCCAACTGAACTACGCTTACCTTCGCAACAAGAAAAAGACTGACCCGTACTTCGCGATTAAGTATCTCAACGACCCGACACAGATGCACGTCGTGAAGTTTCCTCGCGAACTCCTCATCAGGAAGACGATTCCTGCGGTTGAGGTTCCGGGCACGGGGATGATTGTCACCTGTGTTGACACGGCGTACAGTACTCAGTCGTGGGCGGATTATACCGTCTTGATTACGGCTCTCATTTTTGGCGGTCGGTTCTACATCATTGACATGAAGCGGGGTCGGTACGATGAATACACGCTTCCCGCGATGATTGCGACGACTGCGGCTCAGTGGAAGCCTAAAACAATTTGTATCGAAGATAGTGGTAAGGCTGAAAAGTATGTCCAGCGGGAAGCATACCGTGAGATGGACAAACTCAAAGTCCGTGTCCCTCTTCGAATGGTCAGCCTCGGCAAGGGGAGTAAGAAATCCTCGAAGAATGCTAAGGCAGGCCCGGTACTCCGATTCCTCGGGGATGACCGATTGAAATTTGTGAACACTTGCCCGTCCCTTGACGAACTCTACGATGAGTTGTCGAAGTTTGGAACGGCGGCGAGTACGCACGACGACATTGTTGATGCCCTAGCAATTCTGGTCAACGAGTTTGCGAGTTACGCAGATATCGATGCTCGGATGCAAGCGGCGTCTACCGACTACACGCCCGACCCGAAAGGGAAATCTTTCTACGACCAAGTCTATGGACTCGGCCCGTATGACAAGTACAACGCTCATAACCTCGCGTTGGAATTCCCAGAGCAGGCACCGGACTTACTCGCGAAGCAAGCCGCCGAAGACGCGGCGTATGTCGCGAACGACCCGCTCGGGGATTTGATGGGCTAAGGAGATGCGATGGCAGAACAGATGACAGCACCGCCGCCTACTGACGGTAATCCGCATGCCACGCTGACTCCAGCAGATTCAACGGTGAGTGGAGAACTCAAGACCACTGCTGGTGATTTAGCTCTTGTCGTGGGAAGTGCGGCGACTGCGAAAGCGTTCATCGCAAATCGACAGTGGACATTATTGTGGCGCGACGCAGACCTTCTGTATCAATCGCCGCGCCCGTTGACGGTGTACGAAAATACCTACGTGCTGGAGCCTAACGTCCAGCGTTTCACCGTTGCGAAGGTCTGCAATGCGGTCGTCCCTCAGTTGTATAAGGGTCTCTTTTACGATGACCCGCCGATGTTGATGAGGCCGCGACCCGGCACATCTCAGAGCGTCGTCGATGCAAAAACAGCCCTTTTCTCGTTCCTTCTCGATAATTGCCAATTCAAGACCCAAACAAAATGGGGATTGGAGCAGATGGCGTTTCTAGGGACGGGAATTTTCAAGTGGGGATACGACTGGAAAGAAATTGTCACCGTCAAGCGTACCGCGACGGTCAAGAAATTAGATGTGGGTCAAGACGGTGGTGCGACGAGTTCCGTCTCCCTGCCGACTGATGAGCCACCCAATATCACAAAGACGAGCAAGACGGTGCCGATGCCTTTCTTCAATTGGCGTCCGGTGGATAAAGTTCTCGTCGACCCTCAGTTGTGGGTCAGCGACATTCGTCAAGCAGGCTGGGTTGTAGATGTCCAGTACATGGACTTCTACCAGATGAACGCTCTCCGTAAAGCGATTACAGATGCGATTGCTGATGGGGAGGAAGGCGAGGCTATAAAAGGTTGGACTATTCCGACCGAAGCCGAACTTAAAGCCATCTGGTCAACCCCCGGAAGTATAAAAGCTCAGACGCTCGAAACTGAACAAGCGACATACATCGAGGGCATAGTCCATCACGCAGAGAAGACGAATATCAATTCGTCGCCTGACCCTCTACGTACTAAGCTCGAAGTCTTGGAATACTGGGACTCCGGTCGAAAGATTTTGGTGCTCAACCAGTCGAATGTTATCTGTTCGACGAAGAATGAGTTCGGGGTCATCCCGTTCTTGTCTGCAAACTGGTGGAATCGCCCGAGGGCGTTTTACGGGATGGGTCTTGGACTCATCGTCGGTCAAAATCAGCGTGTCGACCAAGGGACGATTAACGCCATTCTCAAAATCTTGTCGTACGGCGTTAATCCGATTTATCTGCGGAATAGAGATGACAATGCGCCTACCCAGACGATTCGTACTGGGTTAGGCAAGATTTTGTCCGTCACTGACACGGAGAAGTCCTACAAGCTGATGGAGACCCCTAAAGTCCCCGGCGATGTTTGGGCTGCGTTGAAAGAGAGTGAACAGGCAACGGAGAGTTCTTCTGGAGCCGACCAACAGTTAGTCCAAGGCAGTTCGGCTGGGCCACGTTCCGGTATGGGACGTTCGGCTCAAGGTGCGAATATCCTCGCGGGCGCGAGCGCGACAAGGCTCGATGGCCCATTGGACAATTTTATCGAACAAGTCTTTAAACCGTTTTTGAGCGTCCTCGACCATCTCGTCTTTAACGTGATGAGCGATGCCGCGATTCTGCATGTCCTCGGAAAAGAGATGGGCGATGATTTCTTGAAGGGTTTCAATCTTCAGGAATATCATGATGCCCAGATTGAATACGAAGTTCTCGCCGGGTCAAGTCTTGCTGCGAAGCGGACGATGGCTCAGTCGATGGTTATGTTGACTCAGATTCTGGACAACCCCCAGATTCAGCAGAGTCTAGCGGACATCAACGAAGAGTACATCGATTTCAAGCCGATTATCTCGATGTGGCTCGAAGCGTCCGAATGGAAGAACAAGAACGACATCATCAAGCAAATGACTCCCGCTATGAAACAGAAAGCGGCGGCGAATTCAAAAGCTGCGTTGATGGCACAGCAAGTCCAAGCGAAGCAAGGCATGGAGCAACAGAAATTCCAACAGAAACAACAGTTGGAAGACCAAGCGTCGGACAATCGTATCAAGCGCGACATCACCCGCGAGGCTGCAAAGTCTAGCGGGATGAGTGAAGCGGTTGAAGGCGAACCGTCGACACAAGGTATCCAAGGTCAGCTTCCGACTGTAGTCTAACTCACCGTCTGCGTAACGGTGAAACGGGACGTGGTTCTTCACCGGGCCACGTCCCATAATTTGGAGGAGACATGCGGAGAATTACCGAGGATGTCAAAGGTCTTGACATGACCTTCAGACTTGAGGAACGACAGGTCGCGGTTCTGGCTTCCGCTGTCAAGCAAGAATGGTTCGACATCATTCAACAGATGATGGAGGACGAGGTCAAGCGTCTCAACATCAGGCTTATAAATACCGAGACGGCTAATCCGAGTGAGATTCTGGCAAATCACGCGGTCGCCAAAGGTGCCGGAATGTTTTATGTCGGCTTCATCCAGAGGCTTGACCAGATATTGACGGAATATAAGTACGCGGCTGAAGCAATCGGGTCGATGGCGAATCCTGAGAAGCCGCCGTACCCAGAAGAATTTACCACAGCGAGTCCCGCTGACGAAGTAAGTTAGAAAAATTAGGAGGAGATTTTTATGAGCGTTCGCTCTCGTTTGGAAGGCGTATCTGATTTGGCAAGACCCGTGGTCGCGGATATCCCGGCCCAAGAACAAGACCCTTCGATGCCCGGTGTTCCTACCGTTGCGGCTCCGACCGTGGCGTTAGTTCCGGTCGAAGAAGCTCCGGCCCCGGTGGTCGAAGCTCCCCCCGCTCCCGTGGAAATTCCGGAGAAGCGGCATGAGTGGCAACCGACGGACGAAGACGGCGACCCGATTGGCGGCGTCCAAGTCATTCTGTATCGAACCGAACAGGAAAAGTTCGAGAAGATGCAGGAGAAGACAGTCCTGTTGTTACGCCAGTTGCGTAAGGAACGGCGCGAGAAAGCTCTCGGAGTTCCTGAAGAGCGCAGCGGCGGAGAAGAATTTAACAACATCGTGGAGTTCAAACCACGAGAGTTGAGTCCGGATGAACGTTTCAAGCTTTCGCAGGATATCGCGAATCCCGAGACGTTTGCGGACGCACGCGACCGATTGATTGAGTCTGCGTTGGGTGCCAAGCCCTCGGTATTGGCGAGCACTCTAAACGACACACAGAAATTCATCATTCAACAGCGAGCCGTCGAGAACTATCTGGAGTTCGTGAGAACGTCTGGGTTCGTCGACAGCATGAAGAACAGAGAACTTGTGACAGGTTGGATAGGCACGCGAAACCTCGCGCCGACCGTCGCTAATTTTGTACTTGCCCACAACAGGCTAAGAGAAGCCGGATTGCTTCAGGAAGCCCCTGTCGTGCAACAGGAAAAAACCGTGCCAGCCCCCGCTCAAGCGGCGGTTGTGCCCGTGGAAGTGGAACCGAAACCGCAGGTTCCGGCTGTGCCCGCCCCCCGCATTGAGGGTGAGACCCAGCCGCAAGCAAAGCGGCAAAGTCACGTACCATCCGGACTGAATGCTTCAATAGCATCGTCAGCAGGCTCTGCGCCTGTGGCTGGAACTTCGTTGACTCTTGCGGACATTGACAAAATGCCCGCTGACGAATACAAGCAACGGACTAAAGACCCTGCGTTTGTGAAACTTGTCAATCAGCTTGAAGCCGACGCATTGAAGCGTCGTCAAGCGCGAGCAAATGGTTAGTGTCATTCCAAGGTAAAAAGCTACTATGAGTTTTTCTCCTAGCGGAAACCAGCTTTCAAACCTGCCCCAGTCCACGGTGAAGTATTATGACAAAAGATTCCGTGAGAACCTGAAGGCAAACACCCCCTTCGTGCGTTGTGCAGAGCGTCTTGACCTGCCCATGAAGTCCGGTAACCAGTACGAAATGTTCATGTACGTGCCTCTGGCAGCGAACACGAACCAGACCACGGAAGGGACTGTGGGTTCGTCTCTCTCTGTGTCCGTGCTGACCACCACTGCAACCATTGGTGAATACGCGGATTACGCAAACTTCTCGTCTCTGTCTTTGGCAACCGCCATCGACTCGACCGTCGAGAACGTTGCGAAGGAAATGTCATACCGCTTGGGCGAGTCTCTGTCCGCTCTGGTGCGTGCGACTGCCGACGGTGCTTCCAGCATCGACGCCAGCGTGCTCGTCCAGTTGGCAGCGTCCAGCACTTCGTCTTTCACGGCCCTGTCTCTTAGCCAGATTCGTAACAGCGTTCAGTCGCTGGCGGGTCGCTCCGTGCGTCCGTTCGACGAAGCAAGCAAGGCATTCGTTGGAGTCATTCACCCGTTCGCCGTTGGCGACGTGCTGGCTGACAACAGCAACGATTCGCCCATCGACATCCTGAAGCACACCCCTGTGGGTCAGGCAAAGATGGACGAACTCGTGAGTGTTGACCTTGAGGAAGTCATTGAATTCCCGTCCAGCGGCGTTCACTTCTTCCAGACCAACCTCGTGACCAAGACCACCAACTACAAGGGTGTGACTGGTCTGAGTGCGCTCCGCACCTACATCTTTGGTCGCGATGGTATCTTCGCAATCAATCTGGGTGCACAGAACGACACCACCTATGGTGATGGTGACTGGCGAAACATTAAGTGCAACATCGTGCAGAACGCAGAGCCGACGGTTGCAGACCCCGAAGGTTTGATTCCGGGGTGGACGAGCTATCGTGTTCACTTCACGACTTCGCTCGGCCCGGATACCACCATCCGTATGCGGCAGATTGACGCCGCGTCCGCGATTAGCTAATCAAAGGGGGTGCTAGCCACCCCCGCTTTTAGCTTGCATGACTGGCGTGAGTCCAGCATGTAGAAATGGAAGATTATCATGAGTGGAAATCCGAATCCGCAGCACAACCCGACCGATGGTCTGGGTGTAGCAGCGTACGTCACCGTCTCGGGGTCGAATGGCAATTCTGTCATTAACAACTCCAGCGGCGGAGCGAACAAGACGAACGGTAATAATGGTCAGGGTATCGGGCCGGGTACTGCTGCTTCCGGGAACTTTCCGGTTGCCCAGTATTCGCTGACTCTGTCTGTTGGTGCCAATGGCGGGTATGAGACTGCGCTAGTCTGTCTGGCGACATTGAAAGATGTCGGCAACAACGCGTATTCTCCAGTTGGTTCGATTGTTGTGAAATCTTACAACAACCCCTCCGCTGGAAGTCCGACGTGGTACAACCCGAGCAACTTTGCGGGGTATTCCGCTGACGTTGCGTCCGTTTCTGATACGGCTTCAATCTCGGTCGGTAGCGAGTCATTCGTTATCACTGCGTTGAACCCCGGTCAGGCGATTGTCGAAGTGCAGTTCCCGACTTTTGACAATACCAACGGCGATGCCGGGAATGAGCAAGAAAACCCGATTGACATGATTTATGTTCAAATCGTGGTCACCGTCATCCCCTAAGGTTGACGAGAAGGAAACATGACGAGCCGCTCCTACTTTGCTGTGGGAGCGGCTTTACTTGTATGGAGGACGCGATGGAGAGGATACGCACAATCTGTGCTGTCATCGCGGCGGTGATGTCGGTGATATCCGCATCGTCTGCGGTGATTGCCCTGAGGTACATCATTCTGTACCACCCTAAGTGAGGAGGAGATATGTCGGAGGAGAAAGAGAAGGATTTGCTCATCGCAGCCTTACAGGAATCTATCGACGGTTTGCGAGCAGAAATTTCACAGGTCAGAAATAACAATCGACTTTTGCGGCGTGTTCATTCCGCGCTTCGGTCGGCAAATGCGTCGTTACACGCTCAAGTGGCTTTTGCCCAAGCGAACGATGATTTGTTTAAAAGATTTTGTAACGGCGACTTTGATGCCAAGGTCACGAGTCCTGTTGAGGGTGGATTACCCAACACGGGAACACAGGTGAATTCTCTGGTCTAGAACAGAGATGAAGCGTCGGCACTGAGCAGGACTAATTACCCTCCCACAGACCGATATACAGCATCGAAGGTGCGAGGCTCCTCGGTCAACCGGGTTGAAGCCGCTCGGCACTAAGGAGCCTTACACCACATTTTGGAGGAGAAATGAGTTTTATAAAGCTCAAGTTAGCACCGTGGTACGGGATTGGAGTTTTCCTAGCTCCGGCCCCTAGTGTAGCTGACCCCTCAGCGATGTACAAATATACGCTGTCGGTCATGTTTTGGAAATGGTCGTGGTACTTTCACTTCGGGAGGCTCTAATGCCGACCAATGAAGAGTATCTCCAGCGGTGGGAAGACGCTGCCCCCACTCCGGTCAATACGATGACCGAGGAAGAAATCAAGAAGGCGCAAGGGACGCGTAACAGCGACGTGGCTCCGTGGGAAAGTTACGACGGGGACTTCGGGCATGATGACCCAGCCCTTCTGGAAGCTATGGCTGAGTACGCTGCGAATGTCAGCGATGCTGAAGCCACCAGCCAGACGAAGGATGAATTGGCCCGTCTCAAAGAGGGTGCGGCTGAACAGGTCAAAGAGTACCAATGGGTCACCCCCGAGGAATACGCGAACGAAGGCGACCGCATTGGGCGTATCATGCACAATGTCGTCTTCATCAATCTTCTACGGAAGGCTGACGTGAAGTGCTGGTATCGTGACCACCCACAGCCCGGAAAGATTACGCTGGTTGTCCAGCGTGGAGATTTACCCGCCGAAGTCGGATGCTGGTGTCAAGCAGGATTTGCACCTGAACTTTCGATAATGCGGTTTGATTCACATGGTGTTCCAACGACCGAGAAATATCGAGGTTGGCGGACATCACTTCTGCAATTGATTCTCAAGGGAATTATTTCACAGAAGAAAGCCGAAGAGGTTTTCGGGAAAGCACCAATGACTCCCGCATTCCATCGGTACAATGCTACGTTGCAGCAGTTTCGAAACAATGATAGCAGGCTTGAAGACTAAGGAGGAGTATGAGCGAAAAGAAAATTTCCGGCCCCGACCCGAACGCTAGTGTCGAGGAACAGATTCAACAGGCAGAACTTGCCGCAAAGCTGATTGCGCTTGAGATTGCTAAACAGCAACAGGAAGCACAGACGCTCGAAATTGAAGAGCGGAAGTATCACATTAAGGACTTGAAGGCGCGAGTCCAAGAGCGCGACATCGCGGAGAAGCAAGCACAGGAAGACCGCGAGCATCAGGGTCGTACCTTCGCCCAGCAGGACGCGACTGACCTCTATCGGTTCAAGAATTGTTCGCATCGCAAGGGCGGAGTCGTCTCCCCGCGTGACCAACGTGCATTGAGCCTCGGTGGTGATGCTGCCCAGCATTCGGTGATGAAACACCAGATGATTAACGGCGATATCTGGGTGCGCTGTCTTCGTTGCGGTATGACTTGGAATCCTCCTGTCGAGAGTAATTTCTATTTCGACGCGAAAGGCAAACAAGTCGCTCCGGCGGATGGTTCATTCAGCCCGAGTCGATTTGAAGCTGCGGTCGTCGAGTATAAGCGGGCAACGATGTTCCCGACGAATAACTCGATGTCCACTTCAGTCCAGTGTCGCTTCGCTCGAATCGACCCCGAGACGGGCAAGTTGGTTGATGCTGCGGATACTTATCGCGAGAACATCGCCAGCACGAACCTGCGTTAGAGAAGTGCCGTTCCATCCGAGAAGCTGGTCAATCTCCTGCGGCAAAAACCAGCACCTATCTTAAAGGAATTCACAATGGGAAATTCTTCGTACAGCATTCAGAACCTTGTTGATATCGCCCGAACACGCGGCGACATTGCTCCGGCCCTTCCCGTTGGTGGTTCCTACGAAACCGTTGCGCTTTCATGTGCAAATGATGCTATGACGGCTATGCTGGCCGGGAGTTCAAAAGGCTCTCCCTTCAATTTCAAGTTTAACCGGATTCTATGCCCGCCTTTTTTCCTCAATACCTATCAACAGGATTATGCTTCAAACATTGTCAATCTTGGTTGGTTGGAAAGTTGCGGAGCGTACAATACAAGTGTCGCGAACGGGACTGCTCCTTACCCTAATCCCTTCGCGGTTGTTGAAGTCCGAAGAGACCTTCTGTTGACGTATTCTCAGACGGGGTCAATTGCGAAGATTGCATGGATGCAGAATGACACGTTGACCTATGGGGTTTGGGGTCAGCCAGTTCTCTTGAGTCTTTCGGGATTAGTGAATCCCGGCCCCGGAATTTCGTTTTCAAACCCAGCGGGTATGGTTTCGACACCGATAAATCCTATCACTCAAGTACAGGACGCAGCAGGAAATTTCTGGCGGTTGACGACGTATGGGACATGCGGGGCGTTCAATCCTTTTGCTCCGGTCTCAACTGTTGTTTCTATCTCTGGCGGCGTGGTCACTGTGACTGCTCCAAATGGTCTCACACCCGGAACGGTAGTCATCGGCTCCGGTTTTGCGACATTGACAGGATTGAATGGGTTACCCCTGACTGTAGTGAGCGCGACTCCAACTGGATGGACGGCGTCGACTAAGCTCGGCAATGGGACAGACACAGTCGGAACTTTCTCAATTGCCCCGGTCTTCCCCCTCTTTTCGAATCCAACAATTGCTCCTACTACCGTGACGGACGGAACGGTCGTGTGGATGGCGGTCAACCCCAAAGGACAAGGTTTTCGGTTGTATCCGTTACCGCCGCAGTCCGGCCCGGTTTGGCAAATTGCGCCAATTGGTCAAGCTCGAATTCGACAGTTCACGAAACTTCAACAGTTTTTAGAACCAATTCCCGACGATTTTTTCACGTACTTCAAAGATGGGTTTTTCGCCCAATGTTACCGTTATCATCCTGACCCCAAGATTCGGGCAAAGTTTGAATCGGAATTCACTCTTTGGATGCGGTCGCTTGACCGAGCAGTCAGTCAAGGTAGTCGAGAACAAGATGATTGGGGTTTTGTCCCCAACAGCGCGACGGTGATGGATACTGGCTGGGCAGTCAATCCAGTCAACCCCTCTCAGCCTTACGGCCCGTGGTGGTATTAGCCTAACCGTGCTAGACGGTTCGTGGAACAGAGGGCTTCGTAAGGAGAAGGCCACGTAATACGGATGCTCTGTCGGAGACGTAATGCTGAAGTTTATCAAAAAGACATACCTCTATCTCCTTGCTCTGCCGTTATTGTTTACGGCATTGGGCACCGTTTCAAATCAAGTTGTGTTCTGGGCGAATGAAGACAAATTCCCCGTCAAGCTGAATGATTACAAACTCGCACGGCACGAATTGGCATTAGAACAGGAGTTGGCCGCTGCTGACACTCCGGAAGAGGCGGTACACGCCCAGTTCGACCTCGCGGCATTTCGGGCTGAAGGTTTCATTGACGAGAGACACGTCATTATGACGGAGAAGACGCATTTCAACTGGTTAGCGGATATCTGGGATTTCAAAGACGAGGGGAGCTTTAGTATCGGGGATTTATCTCTTGACCTCGGTTCGTGGCTTTGGATTTTTACTCCGGCGATGTGGGCGGGGTTAATTACCCGCAAAGCATATAGCGTGTAAAGGACATTCTGATGGCACTCTCAACAAGGACAATTCAGGACTCAATTAACTGGGCAAAGCGGTTCAATTTTAACCGCAACCCAGTGATTGGCAATTCGCTCGAACCCGCGTTGTCGAGTGCACAGGTCGTGATGCAGGCTATTCTCAGTCCTCCGATGGAGTGGTGGTGGAATACACAGGAGTTGGTCTTTACATGCAATCCAGTTCCTAATTCTGCGACATCGACCGTCGTCGCTATCGTTTCCGGGGTCTTGACCGTTACCGCAGCAAACACTTTCGCGAAGGGGAATATCATCCTTCCGGGGTTGCTTACGGGCGGGTCAGCCGCGTTGAATGGGCAAGTTATTACGGTTGCGACAGCGTCATCCACTCAGTTCACGGCTAGTGTCTCGCTCCCGGATTCGACGGACACAGTCGGGGTTTTCACGAATGTAACCACCCAAGATTACACTATCCCGGCTCCGAGTTTCTCGCATATTGAACACGCTAGTATTCTAGATATTGATGCGACGGGTGCTCCCATAAAATGGTTCCAATTGACCATCAACGATAACCTTGCGCTGGAATCATCTCAGAATCGCCCGGAATTTTTGTCTCCGTATATCGAAGACGGCGCGGGCAATATCACTTTCCGGGTTTTTTCTGCCCCGGATAAGCCTTACCCAGTTTCGGTTCACGTCCAACTTGCGGCTCCTCGGGTTACGAGCGTCAACCAGACGTGGGCACCGTTGCCCGACTTCCTCCAGTATATCTACGACTGGGGATTTTTAGCTCTTCTCTGGCAATTTGCCGATGACCCCCGTGCGGTCTATGCGAATAATCAGTTCAAAGCGGGCCTGCTCGGACGACAAGAAGGGTTGACTGAAGAACAGAAAAACATCTTCCTGAACAATTGGCAGGCGTTGCAAGAAGGGTACCTGATGAAGATGCAGCAAGGAATTGCAGCCCGAGGTCAATAATGGCGAAGCGACAGATTATCAACGGCGCATGGCAAGATTCGCTCGGTAATCCGCTGGCCCTTGGATATCTGACCTTCAGATTAAATACAGACGGTCAATCCGGCGTTCAAGTCGCAGCGGGCCGTCTCGTCACTGTCCCTCTTGACGCGAGTGGGAATATCGCGGGAACAGTGTTGCTGTGGACAAATGACACCCTGTCCCCGGCGGGGACGACGTACGATATCCGAGCGTACACCGCTTCAGGCCAACAGGTTTGGCGGAACCCGAAATTCACGCTCGTGAGCGGAGTCGGGTCTTATGATTTCAGTGCGTAAAAGGATTGACGGATGCCCATCAAAGACCCTGAAAAACGAAAAGCCTTTGACCGGAATCGTCCTAACAAAGATGCTCGTAACAAAAGCCGTCGAGAAAAAGCGGCCCAGTGGAAGAAAGCTCACCCGGAGCAAGCTAGAAAACATCGTCAAACGTATATGCTGAAGTGGCGGTATGGATTGACACCGGAGCAGTACAAGACGATGTATGAACAGCAAGGGGGTAAATGTGCGAACGTAGCTTGTTCCCGCCCCGCTGAATACATAGACCACAATCATGCGACGAATGTCGTTCGGGCGTTACTCTGCAAACAGTGTAATTTCGCTTTGGGTTTGATGAACGACAGTACGGATATCGCCCACGGACTGATTGAGTATCTGGAGAGGTTTTCCCATGCCGACGCCGACCAAGGTTAAACTAGTAGGAGGACAATTTCAGGATGCCGAGGGGAATCTGCTGAGTTACGGATATCTAGAGATGTCTCTCAACCAAGACGGAAACATCTCTGGGGTTGGTCAGATTGCTTCTGGGATTACGATTAAAGTCTTACTCGACGGGAATGCTTCTATCGAGGGAGCATCGAGTCTCACTCTCTCCTCCGTGGCAACTGCCAGCGGGGGTTCAGCAGTTTACACCGGGACGATTTCCGGCGGCGATAACAACGCCTTCTCGGGTTTGACTTTTGTCGTAGCAGGCTTTGCGAACACTGCGAACAATGGGACGTTTGTCTGTGTCGGGTCAACCGCGACGACGCTCACGTTGGCGAATGCGACTGCTGCGGCTGAGACCCACGCAGGGACAGCGACGGCGAGCCAGTCGGTCTGGGGTAACGACCAGATGGCTCCGGCCAATGCGTATTACCGCATCACTGGATTTACGAAAGCGGGGCAACCCGCGTGGGGGCCGAATAATCAACAGGTCAATGGGAACGGCGGGACGTTTGATGTAGGAACATGGGTTCCGAACGAAGTCTTTAGCTGGGTTCCTCCCTTGCAACCGCTTTTGCTGGAAACGGACGGCGTCGAAAACGCAGAACAGTTCCGATTGAATTTTGAAGATACAGCGACAGTGACATGGGCTGTTGATGGCAGTGGAAATCTGGAAGCGACGGCGATTATTCCTCCGCCTCCGACGCCACTGGATATTAAGACGAATAGCGTTGACAACACTTCACAGGCTGTATTGAATTTTGAAGATACCTCTTCAGTGACGTGGTCGAATCCTTCCGGCGGAATCGTGAAAGCGACTGCCGTCCAACAGGGCGCGGTCGTAGCTACAGCGGGTCAAGGGTTTCTCCTCAGCAACAATCTGATGATACCCAGCCTGTTCGGGTCTGTTGCAACAGCGACGGCTCTTGTACCAGCGTCTACGGGCGCGAATCAAGTTTACGCCATCCAGTTTGTTCTCCCTTTTAAAATCACTATCACCAAAGCGACCATGCTGAATGCCGCGAGCGGCTCGGCTAAGATGTCCTTCGGCGTCTACAGTGCCGACGGTACTACGAAAATAGTCGATAGCGGCGTGTTCAACGTTGCGAGCGACAATAACGGGTATACGAATACTCTGAGCGCAGCGACTCTATCTCCGGGCGTCTACTGGTTCGCATGGACATGTGACACAGCAGGTAAGAACATTCAGGGGATTAACTTCAGTACCACTGCTGCTTTCTTTGCCCAGTTTTTCAACTTGACGACGGCCCATTATGGGTTGTCGAGCAATGCGAGTTCAGTAGGCGGTCTCCCTTCGTCTCTCGGAACTATCACAGCCCAGAACACAGTCTTTTCATCTGCGGGAATTCCAGTCGTATTATTTGAACCGTAAGGAGCGTCATGAGCCAAATCGCAGCGAACGGCGGACAGCCTCAAAAACAGCCGAAGTACGCGCCGATTTATCAGGGTCGGTTCTTCAACGGTCTCAACACTAATCGGTCTCCCCTCCGGGCGGCGAGTGCGAGCCATATCGCAGAGAAGTTCTATTCCGACAGTTCAGGTGATGCTCTTATCTCCGGGTCGAACATCGAAGTCTCCAATCGCTTGACACTCATTCGGCGTCCGGGGAATCCGATTTACGATTCCCACACGTACAATCGTCCGGATTCTTTCGACGAGTTTCGGGTCAACAAAGCTCAGAGCGATGTTTTCAACAATTCGTCAGCAACTCCGTTAGAGAACATCTTCACGATGATTGACGAGTCCGGTGCAAACCATCTTTACTCGTTGACTTCCGGATTGACGCGAGGCGGAAATCTCGGTCTGGATTTTCTCAAGGCGACTAACGCAGGCCAGAGTTACATGCAGGCGGTCGGCAATTCGCTCTATTTTGCGAATGGTGTTCAGAACAAGAAATGGTTGACCTCCCTCTTTACTCGTACCTCGGCGGGGAACAACACCTTTCTTCAGGGGGCTGATGGTTTAGCGGGAACCTACCCGTTCGGAACATTTTTGATTGACCCGGCAACGGGGAACATTCAGCAGTTCATCGGCATCACAATCGGAAATATCACGAACGTCACCGTGTCAGCGGGAGTTTTATCGCTCACTGTCAACGTGACCAGCGATACTCTCGATTATCCAGAGGGAACATCTTTCCAGCTTTGGGGTCTGACCGATTCGAACAATACGTGGCTCAATGGGTACACGATTACTTTGACCCAGAAGTATGACCACACTCTGGTGGGTCGAAAATTTGTCGGCTCTGCAAATGGGCACGCAGATTATTCTCATTCCGAATCAGGGCAAGCGTTTGTCATACAGGCCGGGACGACTCCGGTCATCGCGGAGACTGGCGGAAGTGTGCCTACGTGGGGTACGACCAAACCCGCGTTCTCCAACAATTTCATGGGCAGTTTGACTCTGGACGGGAACACCGTCTGGATAAATCGTGGTGTCGATTACGGCGATGGCAACCAGCCCGCTGTAGAGAACTGGGGTATCAAAGCTCCGCTCACGGCTCCTACATTTAATGCTACTGGGTCAGCAATCGCATGGCAGAAGAACACGTACTATTCTCCTGTCTCGGTCTTCATCGACCCGCTTCACGGAAACCTTTGGCAGATTACGACACCGGGGTTGTTAGGTTCTTCGCAACCCGCGTGGCCGACGACTCCTACTCCACGTCAGAAAGTAGTTATCTCCTCCGTTTATTCGGATGGGGTTGACATTTTCTTCACGACGGATACCCAGTCCCCCGCGCTTGTCGCGGGCGATACGGTCGTTCTCAAGAACATGTGTACGTTCGGCCCCGGTAACGGGAGTTTTCCGAACCTCGACGGCGTTCAGTTAACAGTGAGCGCGACCGGATTGACGACAACTGCGTTTCGGGCATCATACACGGCGAATGTCATCGGGACATCGGCCCATCCCTATCAGGAATACGGGCAAGCAATTAAGACTCAGGGGACGAATCCTCCGACGACGATTACTGATGGCGCAGCCGTCTGGACTTGCATCCAGTTGGCGGCTTCTTTGACGTGGACAGCACACAGACATTACAACGTCGAAGATTTCATCGTCTCTCCGAACGGGTTCTTGTTCCAACTCGGCCCGCAGACGGCTCCGTTTATTACGGACACGATTGACATGTACTCCCTGAATGAGCCTGCGTCTCATCAGAACAGTCAGTGGCAAGGTGCGAATCTTTATGCCAACGTCAGCGACCCCGCAATTGGGTCGTTTCCGAATTGGCAAGCCCAGAGTCCGACTCATCAGACTTTGACAAGTCTTTGGCTCCAACGTACTCTTCCTCCCGGTAGTGGCAACACATCAACTCCCTTCGGAGAGAATGCGGTCAACGGTGCGGGGGAAGTCGGCTCGAACAGTGCTCTTGCGAGTGTCTCTTCGAGTTGGGTCGCCAGCATTACGACTCGTATATTTATACCAAAGGCAGGACAGTACACGTTCACGTCTCAGCATAACGACGGAATGTTTCTGTCTTTCGATTCGCAACGAGCGAATCTGGACACTGTCATTGGTGGGGCTTCAAAGCAGAGCGGTGGCACTGTTAACGTCTACCAGACGATTACTCCGAAGATGGGGTACGGCGTAGCGGGCGGCGGTGACCTCGCGGGCACCAACCATTCGGGGAACACTGGCCCCGGCCCATTTGCTCAAGGGACGAATTATCCAGCAGACACCGTCGTCTGGAACTTTCCACAGGCGGGCGGCTATTGTCTCGAAATCGCTTTTGCAAAATGGTATCACTCTGGTGGCTACGAAATTCTGATGTCTCCGGGCACAGGTGGTGCCCCCAAACAGACTCTCGCTATCGGTCGCAGTATCAGTGGGGCGACGGCACCATCGTGGCCACCTTTTACAACCTCAGGCGCGGGATGGGATTCCACCAATCAGGTCATTAAGTGGGGCGGAAAAGTTACTGAAGTCGCGAACGGCGGCAATCAGTACACTTGGAACAATGTCGGCCCGGTCACAGATTTTGTGTGGTCAGCAGGCATCTTCTACACGCTTCCCGGCACGGGGATTATCGACACCAACGGCAACGAACAAGTTGCGTACGAGACCGGGATTTCCGGGACTGTACAGCCGACTTGGACGAATACGACGGTCGGCTCAATCCTCGCGGTCACGAATCCTCCGTTGTCCTTCATGGACACTGGTTCTATCGCGGCTCCGACGACGGGGACAACGACAATTACAGCTACGAGTCAGCAAGGTTGGCTCTACTGGATTGCTCTTGTCAACACGCTTGACCAGACAGTTTCGAACGTAGGCCCAGTCAGTCTTCCGACTGGCCCTATCAACAAAGGACAAATCGCCTTCGGGCCGGGTGCAGGGCTTGACCCCGCAACCATTGACCCTCAGGCGGACTACGTTGCTATCTTCCGGTCGACGGATGGGTTTACTACTCCTCTCTTGATTCCGGGATTCGTCAATTCACCGTACACGGTTCCGTTGACACAGTATCTGCGAAACGGATACGTCGACACAGTACCCGACACGGAATTGAACAATCTCGTTCAAGGTGCCCAAGCACAGGAGAATACCCCGCCGCCAGTCGGTGCTCAAAACTTGTCGTACCACTTGTCACGCATTTGGTTCAGCGTTGGCAACACTGTCTATTACACGACTGGGCCTCTGGCACCTATCGGCAATGGCACAGATGGTTTCGCGCCGGGGAACGTCGCGGCTTGCCCCTCACAGGTCAAGAAGCTAGTTCCGGTCGCTATCGGTATGCTCGTCTTCACAGTCAGCGACATTTACATCATCGCTGGCAACGGCACGGCGACGAATCCGTTACTGCCTGCGATTCCCTATCTGACGGGCGTCGGCATTGGGAGCTACAACGCGGTTGACATCAATGGCGGACTCATCGGGTTCTTTACGACGGACAAACAGTTCGTCCTCTTTGACCCGAGTGCTGGTCTGAGATATCCCGGCTTCAACATTGGGAATCTCTTCCGGCTCAACAATGGACAACCGGGAACCTCTTGGGTTCCGGGGAATTCATACGTCACTTGGCACATCAACGGCGAAGACCAAGCATGGTACGTTGCGGATGGAACGAATGGGTGGTTCAAACTCATCGCGACTCCGGCCCCCGAACAGGGGAACGTAGCATGGAGTCCATTCTCAGCCATCGCGGGTGGTGCAGGGGCAATCAAGAGCGTCGAGACAAGTCCCGGCGTTCACAATCTGTTGGTCGGCCAAACAGGGTCGTCCGGCGTGATTCTTGCTCGTGACCTTTCCGCATCCACAGATGCAGGGTCAACGGGTTCGAATGGGACAGCGTACGCGGCATTTGGCGTAATCGGTTCCATTGTTCTCGCTCAGTCTGGTCAAGTCGCGAAGATTGCCTTCATCACGACTGAAAGCGTCAAGGTTGGTTCACCGCTTGTTCTTGGGGTGATTATCGATGAAGCTCTGCCCTATTTTACGGGCAGCTTCGATATCCTCAAGCATTGGGTGTCTGACCCACCGGGACTACCAGAGAGCAAATCCATTCTCGCTCAACGTTTCTATCTGGCCGAGAATGAAGAGGACACTGCTTACTGTCGGCATCTTCAAATCCTGTTTCAATGGCCTCCGGAAGCTGCGCTCAACGAGTTGCAGACTCTGACC
>Ga0247666_1000229_pt1 | contig 18943 bp, 12 predicted proteins | sample CNK07_metaG_FD_183025 | JGI IMG/M metagenome (GOLD analysis project Ga0247666, IMG submission 183025) | Soil microbial communities from Purdue University Martell Research Forest, Indiana, United States - CNK07 | ecosystem: Environmental > Terrestrial > Soil > Temperate forest > Bulk soil...
TTGAAGCCGCACGTGCTGCTGCTGTTCCTGGGTTCGTGGAGATGAGGAGGGAGTATATGAACCAAGGTACTGCAGCAGCAAATGCAGCAGCTGCTGCAGGGGCAATAGGGGGGCCTGGGGGGCCATAAGCTGCCATAAGCAGATTGTCCCTCAATACGTCACCGATTGTCCTTAAATAGAACTACTAAACTGACTAGGGGTTTGAAGCGGTATCTAGTTGTAGGCAAGCTTCGCCGTAAATCAACCGGTCAAGTTGCCTCATATTGTTTAACACCGGCATTGAACTTATCACCTTTCCTGTCTCTATCTTTACTCTTAGCCTTTCCCCCTTCTTATATATAAATATAGAAGATAAGACAGAGTATGCCCCCGACGTGGCAAGAGAGTGTGACGGATGGTCGTCGCGCACAAAGAGTACAGACAAGACTTAACGTACGATTCTGTTCGTTTTCTGAGGGAACTCATAGAGTTCCAAAGGAGAGAATATCTCGACCTGCTATATCGAGCCGTGCTTACCTAGCTAGCAAAAAACAACGCAACCCGAGCCACGACCCCAATGCTATAGTAGCTACTTAGTAAATTATAGCTATTCACCCCTTGCATCTCGCAGCAAGCTGAAGGATGGTGTGCCTAGCTATTTTTCGTTCTTAGCAATAATAGCTTGAGCGACATTCGGTGGAACGTCCTCATAGTGATCGAGCTCCATACTTGAGCTAGCGCGACCCTGAGTGTTACTGCGCAAATTAGTAGTGTAGCCGAACATTTCACCTAAAGGCACAAAAGCAGTTATCTCTTTAATGCCGAGACTCAGGTCTTCCATGCTTTCAATACGGCCGCGTTTGCTATTTAGGTCGCCAATAACGTCACCCATGAATTCTTCGGGGGTGACTACAACAACTTTCATAACTGGTTCAAGTAGTACAGGGGCAGCTTTTTTCACGCCGTCCTGTAGTGCCATAGAACCGGCAATTTTGAAGGCCATTTCACTGGAGTCTACTTCATGGTAACTACCATCATACAATTCGACGCGAATATCTACGACTGGGTAGCCGGCGATGACACCATTGGCCATGGCTTCGACGATACCCTGCTCGATTGGCTTGATGTATTCGCCGGGGACAACGCCACCTTTGATGCTGTTGATGAACTCGAAGCCTTTGCCCACTTCGTTTTGAGATAGGCGTAGCCACACATCGCCATATTGGCCACGGCCACCAGACTGACGAATGAATTTACCCTGGGCCTCGACAGCGTCTTTGCGAATGGTTTCGCGGTAAGCAACTTGTGGTTGACCGATATTAGCTTCAACACTAAATTCGCGCTTCATGCGATCCACTAGAATTTCCAGGTGTAGCTCACCCATGCCAGAAATAATGGTCTGTGCCGTTTCGTCGTCCACCCGAACGCGGAAAGTTGGATCCTCTTCGGCAAGCCGTTGGAGTGCAATACCCATTTTCTCTTGATCGCTCTTGGTTTTTGGCTCGATCGCAATCGAAACAGGCGGCTCAGGGAAAGTGATACTCTCAAGGACAATCGGACTATTCGGATCACATAGCGTATTGCCAGTTGTCGTACCCTTCAAACCTACAATAGCAGCAATGTCCCCTGCTGAGACTTCGGTCACATCTTCACGCTTATCGGCTTGTAGGCGAACTATGCGGCCAACACGCTCTTTTTCGCCTTTGGAACTATTGAGAACATAGGAGCCGGCAGTGATTTTACCTGAATACACGCGAAAATAAGCAAGCTTTCCAACGAATGGATCGGTTGTAATTTTAAAGGCAAGTGCACTAAAGGGATCCTCTTCGCCATGTTTTCGCTCGATTTCTTCACCACTCTTCGGGTGAATGCCCCAAACCGTATTACGATCGGTTGGTGCTGGTAGCAGATCGACCACCAAGTCGAGTAGCTTTTCAACAATGACACCACGGCCATCGCCACCACTGACAGCATAGAACTTGCCACCGAGTATTGCGCTGCGGATAGCTTGCTTGATTTCAGCCTCAGTTAAGCCTTCCTCGCCAACTTCAAAGAATTTTTCTAACATAGCTTCGTCTTCAGCTACTGCATTTTCGACAAGAAGACTGCGATACTTCTTTACTTTGTCCATCATATCGGCAGGAATCTCAGCCTCAACCAGTTCGTGATCGGTGAACTCCTTGTAAGTATAAGCTTTCATACTTATGAGGTCGATGATACCATTAATGCTTTGTTCAAAGCCGATTGGTAGATGAATTGGGAAGGCACGCTTACTTAAGCGATTATGAATGCTTTCCAGAGACTTGTAGAAGTCACCCCCTGTTTGGTTAATCTTGTTAATGAAACAGATGCGAGGTACACCATACTTGTCTGCTTGGCGCCATACTGTTTCACTTTGTGATTCGACACCCATTTTTCCATCGAAGACAACAACAGCACCATCAAGTACGCGCAAAGAACGCTCTACTTCTACGGTGAAATCAATGTGGCCAGGGGTATCAATAATGTTGATCTGCTTGCCTTTCCAATAGCAAGTTACAGCGGCGGATACAATGGTAATGCCACGCTCGCGTTCTTGAGCCATCCAGTCAGTTGTCGTTTCGCCTTCATGTACGGCGCCGATTTTGTGTTTCAAGCCGGTACGGTACAAAATGCCTTCAGTGGTAGTGGTCTTTCCGGCATCAATGTGCGCAATAATGCCAATGTTCCTCAAATCTTGAATTGCATATTTTGTTCCTGCCATAGTTCCTCGTTCCGTTTAGGTGTTTCCTATTTCTTGTTGTAGTGCCTGTTCAAATATAATCGCTGCGAATTGTCGTGCTTCTGTTTGTCTCGCTGTGTCAAATTGCTTGTACAGCGTAGCCGAAGTTTCCATGTCCACGGCGCCATTCAGAAGCTCATGTATTCCAACGGCCGCCACTGTTAAATAGGACATTGGTCTTTCGGGTAGTTCATATGCATGCCGAAGAGTACCACCGACAGCAAGCAAACCGATTCTCGGACCGTCTTCATTGGGGTGGCCGGCACTGACATACCCATGCATACGACGGGCCCATTCCTGGGATGATCCTTGTAGCCCTCGCGTTGTTTTAAAGGGTACTTTTAGACTAAGTCCGCCGATCTCCTGACTATCCTTATAAGGGTCGCGCTTAGGTTTCTCGACATAGGGCAGTACATCCTGATAACTGGCGACTTTAATAATTCGTCGGTCCGGCATACGTTACTAGGTCCTTGCGAAGTGAGCAAAGGCGCGGTTAGCCTCAGCCATCTTATGCGTGTCTTCCTTCTTCTTTACCGCAGCACCCTGGTTGTTGAAAGCTTCTACGAATTCTGCAGCTAAGCGATCGGCCATGCTCATGCCTTTGCGAGAACGAGCGGCTGCGACAAACCACATAGTGGTCAGGTGCTGTTGACGTTGACCCTTAACTTCGAAGGGGATTTGGTAGTTCGCGCCACCGACACGACGAGAGCGAGTCTCCATGTGAGGCTGTACATTGGCAAGTGCCCGTTCGAAGACTTCCAACGGGTTGTCTACCTTTAACTTCTTGGCAGCTTTTTCTAAGCCGCTATACACGAGTTTTTCAGCAATCTGTTTTTTCCCATCGCGCATGACGCGGTTAATGACCCGCGTTACATGTACACTATTGTAGACGCGATCTGGGCTTACCTCACGGACGAGGGCTTTGGTCTTGTGGCGTGGCATTACTTACTCTCTTTCTTGGCACCGTACTTACTACGTCCTTGCTTGCGGTTTTGTACTCCTTGAAGGTCGAGTGCACCGCGCACAATGTGATAACGTACACCTGGGAGGTCCTTGACGCGACCACCACGCACTAGTACCATTGCGTGCTCCTGGAGGTTGTGACCTTCACCGCCAATATAGGCCCATACTTCATAACCGTTCGTCAAGCGCACACGGGCAACTTTACGCAAAGCTGAGTTAGGTTTTTTCGGGGTCTTGGTTGTGACCTTCACACAGACACCACGCTTCAAGGGTGAAGCTTTTTCATACGTCCTTGTTTTGAGGCTGTTGACCACGCGCAGCATAGCTGGTGATTTGCTTTTGCTCGTCACCTTAGTACGCGGCTTGCGGACTAGTTGATTAATTGTTGGCATTATTGCTCCTTGGTTTCACAATCTACGCGCATCAGGTGGAGTCAGCGAGTGCCAACTCTGCTAACTCATGAATCACCTGGCTCGGATTGGAATATTAATGTATCTATATTTTAACAGTTTTACGCTTCGACGGCAACTAACTCTTCAATTGCCTCGTCTTCTTCGGGTCGCCAACCAGTTCCTACGGGGATTTTACGACCTAAGATGACGTTCTCCTTAAGGCCAAACAATTTGTCGACCTTACCTGAAGTGGCAGCTGCGATCAGAACGCGAGTAGTGTCCTGGAAAGAAGCGGCGCTGAGGAATGAATCAGTGCTTAAGGATGCTTTTGTAATACCAAGGATGAGTTGGTTGTACTTGGCAGGAGTCTTTCGTGCAGTTGTAAGAGCATCATTGGCCTCAACTGCAGCGAGCTTACTAACAACGTCACCGGTGACGAATTCGCTATCACCAGCTTCTTCGATTTGTACACGACTGAACATCTGACGGACAATGATTTCCAGGTGCTTGTCAGCAATATTTTGGCCTTGTGCTGCGAAGATGCGTAGGATCTCGTTCATGATATAACGCTGTGTAGACTCTACGCCTTGTAGCCGCATGAGCTCAGGCAGGTTGATGGAACCGTTGGTTAGGCGCTGACCAGCTTCGACGCTGTCCCCGTCCTGGATCATAATTTGCTTGAAGCCAGGAATTTCGTAACGCACCACACTTTGACCGGCAGGGGTGATGATTATCGACTTATCGGTTACCTCAGCTTTGCCAGCCATTGGCGCAACTTGAGGCTCAGAACCATCTTCAAGACTAGCTACGACATCACCAATGGCAACATCAGAGCCACTCTTTACCTTAGCAATCCGGTCGCCAAGTTTAAAGGTGAGGTTTTCCTTGTCCTTTGCGGTCACCTGTATGACATAGTGATCACCATCTTCCCAGGTATTGGCAATGCCAGTAATGTCAGTAAGATAGGCTTGACCCTTTGGTGTGCGGATTTCAAATAGCTCTTCTACACGTGAAAGCCCTTGAGCGGTATCATCGGCTACTACGGCGCCAGAACGGTGCTTAGAATCTAGAGATAGCTGTGTGCCAGGTTCGCCAATGGATTGTGCGGCGATGACGCCAATGGGGTGATGAGATGCTACCTTTTTGCCGGTTGCAGGGTCAACACCGTACGATTTCTGCGGTACACCATGCACAGAGGTTGCACTCAGCACAGACATGATCTTTATGCCGTCAAGGGATTCATCCGCCTCGATAGCCTTCGCCTTATCGCCAGTGATGAGTTCACCACGCTTCAAATGACCCTTTACGGTCTGAGCGGCATAGCGACCTTCGAGACGAGTTGCGTAATTTACGCCAATTGTCTCAGCATCAGAGCGATTCATGGCAAAGCCTGGATCTAGCTCCTCGTCTTCTTCAACATCAATTGTAAAGACATCTTGCGCAACATCCACGAGGCGGCGCGTCAGGTAGCCAGCATCAGCAGTCTTAAGCGCGATATCGATAAGAGCCTTACGAGTACCACGAGTACCAGTGAAATATTCAAGTGGGTCAAGGCCCTGTATATAGCCAGATTTCACAGGCAGCTCAATAGCACGGCCAGAAGCATCGCTAAACATGCCAAGCATACCAACACACATCTTCATTTGCGAGATGTTACCACGAGCACCAGAGGTGATAGCAATAGCCATACTGCTCTCTTGGCCAACCATCTGTTTTGCTAGCAATTCTTGTACTTTCGTATCAGCCTTTGTCCAGGTCTCAACCGTCAGACGATAGCGTTCTTCATCGGTAATGAAGCCCTGCTCATACTGTTCAGAAATTGCAGCAGCACGTGCGTCGCTTTCAGTGATGACCGTACCCATGCCGTCGATGCTTGTAAAGTCACCCATGCCCATCGAGATACCGGACTTCGTTGCATACTGAAAGCCAAGGTCTTTCAGCTCGTCAGCAATTTCGGCAGTCTTGGATTGGCCATATTTGGTGTAGACCAAGGCCATGACATGCTGTAGCTTTTTCTTGGTCATTGGCTCATCTTGGAATGGAAAGTCTTCAGGAAATACTTCGTTAAAGAGCACGCGACCCAGTGTGGTGTCACGTTGCTCGCCGCGGAAAGGAATACGGATACGAGTCTGTAGTTTGACACTGCCCCCATCCATAGCCATTAATGCTTCTTCTAACGAAAGGAATGGCTTGACTGGCTTGTTCGAAACACTTGCGCGTTCGTAAGTCAGGTAGTAGCAACCTAGTACCATATCCTGCTCAATGTGCAAGATTGGCGTACCATCTGCAGGCTTTAAAAGGTTCGCATTCGCGGCCATGATGTCGCGGGCTTCGGCCTGTGCTTCATCGCTGAGTGGTAGATGAACGGCCATCTGGTCACCGTCAAAGTCGGCGTTGAAACCCTTACAAACGAGGGGGTGTAATTGGATAGCACGGCCTTCGATAAGGACGGGCATAAAAGCCTGAATGCTCAAACGGTGCAGGGACGGAGCGCGGTTTAGGAGTACGTATTTACCTTGGATAACTTCGTCTAGAGCGTCCCATACCACCGCCTCACCAGTCTCGATCATGCGGGTAGCGGAGCGTATGTTGTGAGCTTGTTCTCGGGAAATGAGCTCGCCGATGACGAATGGCTTAAAGAGTTCGAGTGCCATCATTTTTGGCAGGCCACATTGGCTGATCTTTAATTCAGGTCCGGCAACAATGACTGAGCGGCCAGAGTAGTCAACGCGTTTACCCAAGAGGTTCTGGCGAAAGCGCCCTTGCTTGCCTTTAAGCATGTCAGAAAGACTCTTCAGGCGACGACGTTGGCCAGTTGCAGCCACGGCTCTGCCGCTGCGGGCACTATTGTTGTCGATAAGTGCATCAACGGCTTCTTGAAGCATGCGCTGTTCGTTGCGGCGAATTACCTCGGGGGCGTTCAACTCGATAAGTTTTTTCAAACGGTTATTGCGGTTGATAACGCGACGGTAGAGGTCGTTTAGGTCACTTGTGGCGAATCGGCCACCAGTCAGTTGTACCATGGGCCTGAGATCAGGAGGGATAACTGGCAAGACCGAGAGACACATTGAGGATGGCTCAATATCGGCACGTTCCATGCTCTCCAACAAGCGTAATCGCTTCATGATCTTCTTTTTGCGCTGTCCTTTTGCCTCATCAGCTTCTTTGGTGAGTTCGGCAATGAGAGACTTCAGGTCAATTTCGTCGAGTAGATTCTTTAGGGCTTGGCCGCCCATGCCAACTTCAATCAAAGCTCGGAGCTCGTCAGGTAAGTTGCGATAGTCGACTTCAGAAATCAGGTGTAGCTTTTCAAGGAGATCAAATTGTGCCTTCAGGGCATCGAATTCTTTATCTACCTCGTTCATTTCTTTGGTTTGCATCTCGGCTAGAGCCTTGATATTGGCGTCTTCGGCCTCGGCTTCTTTTTCGTAGCGGAGTTTGATAGCTTCTTTCGCAGCAGCAAATTCAGCTTCTTTATCAGCACGATACTTGTCGCGCTTTTCGGTATTAACACGCTTAATAATGTAGCTGGCGAAATAAGCAACTCGCTCTAGGTTTTTTACAGTAACTCCTAAGAGTAACCCAATTGCTGATGGTGTACCGCGAAGGAACCAAATATGCGCAACAGGTACGGCCAGGCTGATGTGGCCCATGCGTTCACGACGAACAATGCTTTTTGTCACGAGTTCGCCATTCTTATCGACGGCTGCTTCGCGACTACGCACACCCTTGTACTTCGCATCGTGTGGGTTGATGTCTTTTACTGGTCCAAAGATGCGCTCACAAAACAAACCATCTCGCTCCGGTTTTTGGGTACGGTAGTTAATAGTTTCTGGCTTTGTGACTTCACCGTATGACCAGTCAAGAATGTCAGCAGCGCCAGCCACTGCTAAGCGGACTGCATCAAAATCAGCAATGTTCGTGCTGTATGAATAGCGACGCATATTACGCTACCTTCCCTTTCTCATTAGTGTCTGTTTCGTCAACTGTAAGGTCGTCATCATCGTTTGTACCAGCACTTGGCGTGGGGATATTCTCTTCCTCATCAGTCACTTCGCCATCAATAGTCATGAATTCGTCCACTACGGCATCTTCGGTAACATCTATGTCAGAAATAGTAGGAGCTGGTACTTCAATTTCTGTTTGATGCTCTGCTTCATCGCGGACATTCGTCGCGAGGACATGCTCGGCATCTACGACCTTATTAGAGGTCACAAGGTCAACCTTTAGGCCAAGACCTTGTAATTCTTTTACAAGCACGTTAAAGCTCTCCGGAACCTTTGGCCCGACGATTTCTGTCTTCTTGATGATGGACTCGTACGCTTTAGAACGGCCATATACGTCGTCAGACTTAATCGTCAGCATCTCTTGCAATGTGCTGGCTGCCCCATAAGCTTCTAGAGCCCAGACTTCCATTTCTCCGAAGCGTTGGCCACCGTTTTGCGCCTTACCACCAAGTGGCTGTTGCGTCACCATAGTGTATGGTCCGGTACTTCGAGCGTGAATTTTATCGGCAACCATGTGGTTTAGCTTGATCATATACATACTACCAACAGTCGTACGCTCACTAAATGGCTCGCCAGTGTGACCATCGTATAGCTGCTGCTTACCGTCTTCTGGCAAGCCAGCTTCTTTTAGTAGCTCATGGATTTTGTCTACGGGCACACCATTGAATGATGGGCTAGCAACTTTGATGCCAAGAGCACGGGCGGCCATGCCAAGGTGTGTCTCAAATAATTGGCCGAGGTTCATACGACTTGGTACGCCAAGTGGATTCAAAATGATGTCCACTGGACGACCGTCTTCCATAAATGGCATATCTTCAATGGGCAAGATGCGAGCAATCACGCCCTTGTTACCGTGACGACCACCAAGCTTGTCGCCGACGCTAATCTTGCGCATCTGGGCTACGAATACCTGAATCTGCATTAGCACGCCAGCCTTCAGCTCGTGACCGTTCTCACGACTAAAGACTTTAACGCCAACAACTTTACCATGTTTTCCATTGCTCATGCGCTGCGAAGTATCACGAACTTCTTTTGCCTTTTCACCGAAGATAGCACGTAGCAGACGCTCTTCAGAGCTGAGCTCCTGTTCACCCTTCGGAGTGATTTTTCCGACCAGGATATCACCAGGGTGCACCTCGGCGCCGATGCGAACAATGCCGCCTTCATCAAGATGACGCAATGCGTCCTCGGATACATTTGGGATATCACGTGTAACAATTTCTGGCCCCAGTTTTGTTTCGCGGACTTCGATCATGAAGTCAACAATATGGATACTGGTGAGCGTATCATTCTCAACCAGCTTGCGACTGATGATGATTGCGTCCTCAAAGTTGTAACCACCCCATGGCATGAACGCAGCAATAAGGTCTTTACCTAGTGCCAGTTCGCCGTTCTGAATAGACATGCCTTCAATCAGGACATCGCCGGTGGTTACCTTGTCGCCAGTTGTTACAACCACTTTCTGATTGATACTGGTGCCTTCGTTGCTGCGAATGAAGTGTTGTGGCTCGTATTTGACATTACCGTCTTCGTAGGCAACAACAACTTCTTGTGCACTTGCCTTTACAACTTCACCATCTGCTTCAGCAAGTATCATCTGACCGGTGTTACGTGCCGCAGCGCCTTCTAGGCCGGTACCTACGATAGGAGAGTTTGGCTGAATGAGCGGCACCGCCTGACGCTGCTGGTTGCTACCCATCAAGGAGCGGTATACGTAGTTCTTCTCAATGAAAGGAATCAGACCAGCGCTTGAGCCGATGATTTGATTACGGGCTGCGTCCATGTGTGTGACATCATCAGCATCCGCTTCACCCGGCTTCAGATTAGTACGGGCACCAACACGTTCGTTTAAGAAATACCCTTGCTCATCAACTTCGTTCCCGATGCCCGCGATAACGGCAGTGTCTTCGGCCGCTGCATCCAAATAGACAACTTTTTCAGTGACTTTTGCTTTTACTGGCCAGGTGACACGATTCTCAACCTTAGCGAGCCTACTCGCATCTTCTTCGGTAATGGATTTGCCGGCCCTAACAAGCACTTTACCGTTTTCATCTTGTAAGTCGATACTTGCAATATGGCCCGCGGCATCTTTCGCAGTAACGGCGTTAATAACTTTTCGATACGGAGTTTCAATAAAGCCATAATCGTTAATGCGTGCGTAGTTAGCTAGGTTAGACACTAAGCCGATGTTGGCACCTTCTGGTGTCTCAACCGCGCAGATGCGGCCATAGTGGGTAGCGTGGGCATCGCGGACTTCAAAACCGGCGCGTTCACGGCTTAAACCGCCTGGGCCCATGGAACTCAGCCGACGCTTGTGTGCGAGTTCACTGAGAGGATTAATCTGGTCCATGAACTGCGATAGCTGGCTGGAAGCGAAAAATTCACGTACTGCGGCAACTACTGGGCGAGCGTTGATTAATTGCCCCGGGGTAACAGTCTCGATCTCGGACATTGACATGCGGTCTTTGGTGTTGCGCTCCATGCGCAGCAAGCCAATACGGAATTGGCGCTGTACTAATTCACCTACAAGCTTGACGCGGCGATTCGCCAGACTATCAATATCGTCAGCAGGTTCTTGTGTGTTGTTCAAGCGAATGAGCTCGGCTACGATAGCAATGAGATCGTCTAAACGCATCACGCGGTTTTCGATGGTGTTTGGGACATCCAGGTTCAGGCGTTTATTAATTTTGTAGCGACCCACACGCGAAAAGTCGAATCGCTTAAAGTTGTAGAGCATGTTTTCGATTAACGCCTTGGCATTGTCTACGGTTGCCAGATCACCTGGGCGTAGACGACGATACACTTCAATAAGTGCATCGCTTTGGCCGTGCGTTGGATCCTTATCGAGTGTTGCCTGCAAGTGGCTTAGCTTACCAGTATCAACGTGCTTAAAAGCCTCTCGCATCTGCGCTTCGGTCATGCCAAGAGCGCGCAACAGTGTGGTGACAGCGATCTTTCTTTTGCGGTCTATCTTTACAAAGAGACCACCTGCGGCGGCGGTCTCAAATTCGAACCAAGCACCACGGCCTGGAATGACCTTCGCGCCATAGAGATTTGATGCACCGTGCTGATCAGCGATAAAGAAAACGCCAGCAGATCGAATCAGCTGGCTGACAACAACGCGCTCGGCGCCGTTAATAACAAACGTACCGCGGCTGGTCATGGCTGGGTAGTCGCCTAAATAAATCTCTTGCTCTTTGACTTCGCCAGTAACCTTATTGGTCAGTTCTACTTTTGCTTTTAGTGGCGCTTCGTAACTAACATTGTTCTCTCGCGCTTCAGCCTCTGGCATTTTTGGAGCTTCAAAGTGATAATCTTTAAAAACAAGGCTTAGCTTGGCGCCGGTGTAGTCGTCAATTGGACTAATTTCTGCCAAAAGTTCGCCTAAGCCTTCTTCCACAAACCATTGGAAGGACTTGTTTTGATGATCGACTAGATTAGCCAACTGAACAGCGTCGTCCTCGGTAGTGTAATACACGCGGCTGTTAGTTTTTGAAGTCTTGGTGCTTTTCGCCATAAATGCAGCTTTTCTCCCCTTACTACTCGTCAGCGACAAAGCCAACGAGGACCTTACCTGATATTAAGGCAGTAGTCGTTTATGCTTAGTGTGTTAAGTGTTTTTCGCGCGAAGATTTCTAAGCTAGGCGGTTTTTGGCGCCGCGTTTTGATTGCAAATAATTACAACTACAGCGATAACCCATGCTTGCACTACTTCTTAGATTAAGATTGTGCAGGATGACTGTGCAATTGTCAAATTAATAATGCAGGATGGCTCAGCTGTCGGTTGAGGTGATTGAGGAGTTCGCTATGCTTATTGGCACTGTCTTTAGGCTTTAGGTGGTGTCGTAATGATTTTGTCGACAATACCGTAAGCTTTCGCTTCCGTAGCAGTCATCCAGCGGTCGCGCTCCATGTCCTCGTGAAGCTTGGGCAGCTTTTGGCCGGTGTTCCTGGCCATAATTTCTTCGAGGAGTTTTTTGACTCGCAATGATTCACGCAAATCGATTTCCTGATCAGTCACCTTGCCGCGTGTGCCGCTTGATGGCTGGTGAATCATGACAGTAGCGTTGGGTAATACGAAGCGCTTGCCTTTCGTGCCGCTGCTTAGTAGGAAGGCAGCCGCAGATGCCTGCATGCCGATTCCGACAGTCTGAATGTCATTCGTAACGTACTGCATTGTGTCGTATATGGCTAGTGCATCGTACACACTGCCACCAGGGCTATTTATATAGAAGTAAATGTCTTTTTTGTGGTCTTCAGACTGCAGGAATAGCAATTGGGCAAGAACAAGATTTGCAGTATGCTCGTCGACTTGATCACCCAAAAAAACGATACGATCCTTTAATAATCGAGAGTAAATGTCATAGGCCCGCTCAACGCGACCGTCTGATTCAATAACTGTGGGGACTAAGGGCATATGTACCTCCAAAATAGCTCTAATCAAATTGTGTATCTGCAGAAAGTATAATGATCAAACTGGCACTCGTCAATAGGGAGTGCCAGTTTGGCCTGTGCTCGGTGGCAGCCACGTGCTACCTGGAGGCATGTCATGGAAAGCATCTCCACGACGCACCAAGTATGCAAGCCTAATAGCACCCCCAAATACTACTACAGGATCTGTTTCGCCGCGGGCAAGTGCTGCTTCTTGCTTTTGAAAAAGTTCATATGCAGCATCATATAGTTTGAGTTTAATAAGTTGCTTCACCGAAGGTTCACGGTCTTGATATACGCCAAAACGCTCGTATGGTACACTCTGTGACCGTAGCCTTCTGACTAGACGTGCATTTTCCGTAGGCTTGTGATCTTGCCAGGCCGCCAGATCATTCTCATATATTTCTTCCATGGTAGGCAGGCGCATTTCTTCCATAACAGACGAACCGAGTCGCCAGTTGATCATTCTCGCTAGATCTTCTTGCTGAAGCGTGACCCAGTCTTCGCCCAGCGCTCCGCTGGCTATTATCGCCTCAAGCGTATTTCCAAGTCTCAAAGCGGTGGCTAGCCGTAGCTCACGGTTAGTGATTTTAGTTTCGGCTTCAGCACGGGGGTCATCATATTCGTGAAGTAGGTATGCCCCCGTAAGCATGTGCAGGGTAAAGTCATCCTTCGGTGATAATGGCCTTTCTTGTTCAAGACGGTCGCGAAGAATTCCCCGCCAGCGTTGGCGTAGATCAATTGTAGAGCCGTCCGGCTGATCCCATGTCGCAAACTCTGGCAAGCCCATATGAGCACTGAACCATAGCCGAAGTTGGTCGCCTAGGGGAGCGGCACCGAATAGCTGATCAAGGTGCTCTGCGTTATAGTCACTGGTAGCATACCAACAGTCAAATAGTATGCCGTAGCTTTCTTGGCGTTGGGTTTTGGACAATCTCCGAAATATATCATTGGCCCGACCGACGAGCGGGATTTCTTGGGGATGTAAGCTCATTTGCACCTGTCTTGCAAGCACCTCGCCCATTGAAATCTGTACTGCTTCCTCGGAAAGCACGGGCAGCTCTTTAACATACGCTTCTCTCTCGAAAAGTATGTTTGCTGATAATTCTCCCTCGGGAACGACCAGTGTCATGGGCGAAACCTAGCTATGCAGTAGCAAAAGTCTTGAGCCTTTCAATAGTTTTTTCGGTTAGCAGTCGAGAGGCAATATCCCGGCGGGCTTCTGGTTTGGCTAGCTCAGCCTGCATCTGTGCGTCAGGATAACGGGAAGCGAGTTGCATCATATATGCATCGATTTCTTCTGCTGATACGGTAATTTTTTCAGCTTCTGAAACTGCCGATAGAGTAAGGCCCGCTTTGACGCGCAGCTCAGCTGCTGGCCGCTGCGCATCGCGAAAAGTTTTATCTGTCAGCTTTTCAGCATCCAGGAACTCCTGCCAGGTTTGCCCACGGTATACTAGGTTCTGCTTCTGTTCACGCTCGATGCGATCAATCTGTTCGCTAATAAGCACTTCCGGTATGGCGACCTTTGCTTTCTCCGCGATAGTTGTAACCAGATTATCGGCATATATTCGCTCGGCATCAGCCTCTTTACGTGCCTGTAGTTCTTTACTAATGTCCGCCTTCATTTCGGCGACTGACTTAAATGGTCCTACTTTAGCTGCAAAAGTATCATCTACCTTGGGTTTTAAGACTTCTTGGACACTTTTAGCGGTAACGGTAAAGGACACGTTGCGATTCTGCAAGGAGTCGACGCTATAATCTTTTGGAAAGGTAACAGTAAAGGTCTTCTCATCGCCAGCCTTCAGGCCAATAAGATTTGGCTCAAAGCCAGGAATGAAGGTATTACTGCCAATAACAAGCGGGAAGTCTTTTCCATCAGCACCAGCAATTGCCTCTTTGGTCTTGGCATCCATACCCTTAAAATCGATAGTGACTTGGTCACCATCCTTGGCCGGACGTTGTACGTCTTTACGCTCAGCTTCACGAGTACGAAGCTCATCAATGACTCCGTCAACATCTTTTGCTACAATATTCACTTTAGGTTTTACTAGCTTTATTTTTTTGTAGTCAGGCAGCTTCACATCGCCGACAACCTCTACTTCGAGCTCAACCTCAAGCGTATCGAAAGGAACAAATTTGTTTACTTTTACTTCGGGCTGCTCTACGGGCCGTAGTTTTTCTTGATCTAATGCAGCAACATAGAGCTGGTTGATCGCACGATCCAAAAATTCACTTTGCAAACGAGTTGGATCGATGTGCTTTTCAAGCATCGTGAGCGGTGCTTTACCTTCACGGAAGCCCTGGATCTTCACGGTGCTCCCAAGTGTTTTGAGTACGCTATGTTTAATCTCCAATAACATCTTCGTGTCATCGGCTACAAGATGTAGTGAAACTTTAGTATCAGATAGATTTTTTTTGGTAACTTGCATGAGTACAGACTGTAACAGATAGCTTACTCATTTACCAGGGGCCACTAGAAAATGATTTGCAGACAAGTTAGTCGTTGCTACGATAATCTTTTACAATTGAGACGATGCGTTCTAGGCTATGCCGTTCGGCCACGCCCGTGAGGAGGTTTTTAATTTCAAATTGCTCTTCTTTAAGATCCCTCTCGCCAATAAATAATGCGTAGTGTATGTTTTTCTTTACTGCATTTTTAATTTGTTTTTCTGCCGAGCGACCGCTCAGATCTACGGCTATATTGACGCCCATCTCCCGAATTCGATCAATAATAGGCTGGGCACCTTCATAGGCATTGCCAATAAGTACGACATAGAGGTCGGTCTCGGATCGTAGCTGCGGCATGAGGTCGTGCCCTTCAATGAAGTTCTGAAAGGTTACATCGCCAAAGCCAAAGCCAACCGTCGGGATCGGCTCGACACCAAATAGACCGACAAGCCCGTCATAGCGCCCTCCGCCCAGCATTGAACGGTTATTGTCAGGCTGCTCATCAAAAATTTCAAAGACAATGCCCGTGTAGTAATCAAAGCCGCGCATTACTGATAGATCGAAGACGGCATTGGTAATTTTAGCTTTCTTAAGCACATGTATGAGCTCTTTTAGCTCTAAAGCAGAACTGTGCTGGCGGATCATAGCTGGCAAATGTTCCAGACTTTTGATTTTTAGAAGTCCTAGTAATTTATTGCTGGCGCCAGACTCACGTTGCGTAGGTGTAAATACCGCATCTACCTCGGCAGTAAAAACTTCGGGGGGCATCTTATGCATACGGTCAACTAGCTTTGCAATGGTGGTGCTCTGGACGCTGTCCAGCCGTAAGTAGTCTTTCATAATAAAATTTATCAACTTACGACTGTTTAGCTTAATGGTGTACATATCATGGGTAGCACCGGCCAATTGAAGGATACTATTAGCCACCTGAATAACTTCTGCCTCGGCAAAATGATTGTCTACTCCGAAGATATCTACATTGAGCTGCCAATGCTCCCGCAAGCGTCCCCGTTGCGGGCGTTCATAGCGCCACAAATTAGGTATGCTATACCAACGTACTGGATAGGCTAGTTCCTGGCGCTGGCCAGCGATCATGCGGCTGACCGTTGGAGTCATTTCTGGACGGATTACTATTTTACGGCCACCCCGATCATCGAACACATAGGTCTGCTCATTGACAATTTCATCGCCGGTTTTCGCCAAATATAAATCTACCGGCTCCAATAAGGGCGCATCGTATTCTTCGTAGCCATATGATTCAGCCACTCGACGCATGATGCTGAACATATATTTCTGCATTCGCTTATCTGCGGGGTAAAAATCACGCGTCCCTTTGTACGGTTGGGTTGAGAGTGTCATAATTGCATTCATTATACCCTAGACTTAAACGGTCGAAAATTAATGTCGACAGGGCTACCTTCAAAGCAGCGTAACATAGTGCTCCTACCTGTTCGCGCCTTTCAGCGCAGTAATAAAACGGTCAGCCCACCAAAAAACGTCTTGCTCCTGGATTACCTTTACCATGCGCTCCCAACGCGCTTCTCGCTCATAGCTTGGCATGCTGAAGGCTTGCTCAAGTGCTGCAGCTGCCGCTGCTGTATTCTCAGGGTCTACCAACAACGCATCTTGCAACTGTGCGGCGGAGCCCGTCGTATTACTGAGGACGAGCACACTTTTCCCGCTTCGCTGCACGGCTATAAACTCTTTTGCAATGAGATTCATGCCATCATACTTCGGTAACAGCAACAGTACTTCAGCGGCACTATACCAGGCAGCCATATCTGCGAAGTCAAAGCTTTCATATTCGTACTCAATGGGCTTCCAGTCTCCTACGCTCAACGACTTATTTATCTCTGCAACAAGCGTGCTGATCTCTTCTTTTAATTCGCGATATTCGATAACATCTTCTCTTGATGGTGCTACTACCAATTTATATACAAACCGCTTACGCTCGCTCTGGTTTTTAGCTTCCAAAAAACGCGCTACAGCGCGCAGTTGGTTTGGGATGCCCTTGGTATAGTCAAGGCGAGAGATTGAAAGAATCATCTGTTTGTCTGCATACTTTGCTTCGATTTCTTCACTCAGGGTACGCACAGCAGGGCGTCGCACAGCGCCGTGATAGGACGCAAAATCAATCCCGATGGGGAAGGCGCGAACTAACCCAGGCTGGCGCTTGCTCTCCAGTATCTTCATGCAAGCCCAGAAATTATCTACATCACGCTGTGTTTGCAAGCCTAGTAAATCGAGCTCATATAGACTCGAAAATAGTTCTTCGTGCTGCGTAAGTTGCAATATAAAACTTGGAATTGGGAATGGCGTATGCCAAAAATAGCCAATTTTATTGGTCATGCCTAGCTCGCGTAAAGCCGCTGGCAATAAAATTAGATGATAGTCGTGTATCCAAATAAGATCGCGTGTTGTCGTGTTTTCTTTTATGACAGCCGCAAAACGCTGAGCGATCTCGCGTAACCCGGCCCAATCCTCTGTTACCGCTTTGTAGCGAGGTTTGATGTTATGAAAGCTGGGCCATAGAACGCGATTCGTCAGATGATCGTAATATCGTTTAACAAGTTCAGCTTCGGCTTGTACGGGTAGCATGCGTTTCGGAAAACGAAGGCGACGCAGCTCACCTTGCCCAAGGACATGCCGCAATCCAGTCCAGCCGACCCAGGTTGCTTCATATCGCTTATAAATGGCATCTAGGGCGGTGGCTACACCGCCGATTGATCTATCAAGTGCCAGCTCGTCGCCCTGGGCAGTAATGCTCACAGGTAGACGATTAGAGGCTATAAGGAGTTTGCCCCCCATTGTTCCCACAATATAATATAATGTAACCTACGTCCGCGTAAGCTACAATAGTAATTATGGGTGAACACCTTGCTGAGGCATATAGAGTTGGGAGAAAAAGACTGCTATTACTTGATTATGATGGCACGCTTATTCGGTTTGCTCCTACCCCTGCTGCAGTGCGCCCAACACCCGCACTATTGACTGTCTTGTATGACCTTGCCACGCAACCTGAAAATACAGTCGTCATTATTAGCGGTCGTGATCAAGAAACACTAGAACATACCTTCGCAGGATTGCCCCTTTCATTCGCAGCCGAGCATGGCTGCTTTTTAAAAGATAGTGGTAGCGCTTGGCGCACGATCTGCGATACAGACCAAAGCTGGAAGCCTGGGGTCCGTCAGGTTATGGAAGAGTACGTAGACAGGCTGCCAGGTGCATTTATAGAAGAAAAGGCAACCTCCCTAGTGTGGCACTATCGTCAGGCGAATGCAGCTGCTGGCAGAAAATTGGCTGGCAGATTAACTACCCAATTATCGAGACAGCTGCGTTTTACGAATTTGCGAGTAATGCCTGGGCATAGAATTGTTGAGACCTGCACCGCAGATACGGATAAGAGCAAGGCGGCTCAATACTGGCTAGAGCGCGCATCCTGGGATTTTATACTTGCCGCAGGAGATGATAGGACTGATGAGGACATGTTCGCAATTATGCCGCGTACGGCATTTACTATAAAAATTGGACGAGGCCACACGCTTGCAAGCTTGCGGCTCAGTAGTCCAATTGACTTACAAAATCTTTTAAAGGTAGAGCTTCAAAGCATGCCGAGAAGCTAAAAAATGATCTGCTTCTTGGCCTGCCCCCCCCACTGGGAGCATATGTCGTTCCCCTTAGCAGAGGTGTCTATGGCGAACTAGGTTAATTAGCGCCGAATATGTATATCAAGGTTACTAGTATGCTTGCAGGATGAGTTAAGCTGTTTGTATAGCCATTTTGGGGATTTGGTCTTCATACTTGTGCTTGCCCTTAGCTCGGTTTATTGTAGTTAACCCCAATTCGACATAACCATCATCCGCTACACTACCAGTAGCAACGGCTCCGCTAGGAGTCGTTGCTCTGTCTTTGTGAAGTGGAGGCTCGGTTTCTTTGGCTGGAGTTGGTAAGCTACGAGA
>Ga0247666_1000230_pt1 | contig 18942 bp, 19 predicted proteins | sample CNK07_metaG_FD_183025 | JGI IMG/M metagenome (GOLD analysis project Ga0247666, IMG submission 183025) | Soil microbial communities from Purdue University Martell Research Forest, Indiana, United States - CNK07 | ecosystem: Environmental > Terrestrial > Soil > Temperate forest > Bulk soil...
ACCCCCCACTCCCCACCCCCCGAAAACCATGATCCTCCGCGCTCTCGTCCTGCGTCCGATACTCCGCGAGCCGTTGCGGACGACGCTCACGATTCTCGGGATCGCTGTTGGTGTGGCCGTCGTCGTGGCAATTGCGCTTTCGAATCAGAGCGCATTGCGCGCGTTCAGCGAGTCGGTCGATGCCGTCGCGGGACGGGCGAACTACCAGATCGTGTCGGACGTTGCATTCAGCGAGGACGTTCTGCGTGCGCTGCAACCGTTCTGGCCGCGCGGCGTTCGCTTCGCGCCGGTGATCGATGCCGAAGGAATCGTCGAGCCTTCGCAGCAACCGATCCGCCTCCTCGGCGTCGACCTCCTCTCCGATCTTCACTTCCGCGACTACCGCTATGCCAGCGTGGTCACGAGCGGGAAGGAGTCCGCAGCGACATATCTCAGCCTCTTCGGAAACGACTCGGTCGTCGTTCCCGCCACCTTCGCGCACGATCATGGACTGCATCTCGGCTCGCCGCTGATTCTCAACATCCACGGCGTTCGGAGGACGATGATTGTGCGCGGCTTGCTCGAAGCGCGTGGTCCGGCTACCGCATTCAACGGCGCGATCGTCATCGCCGACATCGCGGTGGTACAAGCCGCCTTCGGCCTCGAGGGTCGCATCACGCGCATCGATCTGATCGTTCCTGACGAATCGCTGATTCCGTCGATCCAGCGCGTCGTCCCGGCCAGCGCACGTCTGGAGCGGCCGTCGCGACGCAACGAACGGGTCGAGAAAATGCTGCGGGCGTTCCGCGTCAACCTCTTCGCGCTGGCCGGCGTGGCGCTGCTCGTGGGGATGTTCCTCGTCTACAACACGGTGCTCATATCGATCCTGCGGCGCGGCAAGGATGTTGGCGTTCTGAAAACCCTCGGCACTTCGGCATCGCAGGTGTTCGCGGCATTCCTGATCGAAGGTCTGGTCTTCGGAGCGGTTGGATCGGTTGCCGGCATCGCGCTCGGCCGAGGATTGGCTTGGGTGATCCTGCGGCTGATCGGCAGAACGATCAACGCGCTGTACGTGAATTCCACGCCGGAAGCGATCGAACTGACGCCGGGCATCATTGCTGCCGGCATCGCCGTGGGAACGATCCTCTCGCTCCTCTCGGCGATCCAGCCATCGATCGAAGCCGCCCAACTGCGTCCCAGTCTTCTACTCTCCGGAACCGTCTGGCGCCGGCAGCCTAGGCGACAGGATCAGACGCAAACGCCGGCGCCGTACCTAACGCAAGTCGTCGTTGCAATCGTCTGCTTCGTGATCGCTGTACTGCTTTCCCGTCTCCCCGCGTGGAACGGCATCGCGGTCGCCGGTTACGTGGCTGTACTGTTCGTCGTGGCGGGATTCTCCGCACTCGCAGCGCTCATCGTCACCGGCGCTTCGCGGCTGCTGCGCGCGCCGTACCGCGGCGCGTTCGGCATCGTCGGCGAGTTGGCCTCTGCGTCGATCCCCGCCTCATTGCGACGCACATCGATCGCGTCGGCTGCATTGTCGCTGGCCATCGGCATGATGGTCGCGGTCGCGCTGATGGTGGGGAGCTTCCGCGAGACCGTGCGGGTCTGGGTCGATCAGACGGTCAGCTCCGACCTCTGGCTGCGGCCGGCGAAAGGACTCTCGAACGCCGACTCCGCGCTCTTTCCAAACGCGATCTCGGCCGATCTCGCGAAGATCCCGTTCATCGCCGCCTTCGACCGCGCGCGGGGCCGCGGCGTGCTGTACAACGACGATCGCGTCCTGCTCGCCAGCGGCGACTTCGCCGTAGCCGCCCGCTTTGGCGATCTGCCGATGATCGCGCCGGGTAAATCGTCCGAGGCGTTGAGCAACGCGATCGCGCGAAACGGCGTAGTCGTCTCGGAGAGCTTCTCGCTGAAGTACAACAAAGGCGTTGGCGACGACATCGCGCTTACGACGATCCACGGACGCCGCTCGTTCCCCATCACCGGCGTCTACCGTGACTATTCGAACGACCGCGGCGTGGTGGCGATGGACCGCAGCCTCTTCATCCGTTCCTTTGACGACGATGCCATCAGCACGGTCGTCATCTACCTGAAACCAGGCATCGACCGCGACACCGCACGGCGCAGCCTCGAAACGATGCTCGGCCCGAAGTACCACGCCTTCGCCGTCACTAACGGCGAGATCCGCGGCGAAGTGATGAAGATTTTCGACCAGACGTTCCTGATCACCTACGCGCTCCTCGCCGTCGCCATCGTCGTCGCCGTCCTCGGCGTGATCAACACCCTAGCCGCCCTGATCCTGGAGCGCAAACGCGAGCTCGCCCTCCTCCGCGTCCTCGGCATGACCGTCGCCCAGGTCCGCCGCATGCTCGTCCTCGAATCGTCCGTCCTCGGCCTGACCTCAACCGCCGCCGGCCTGGCCATGGGCTACGTCCTCTCCTGGATCTTGATCTACGTCATCAACAAACAATCCTTCGGCTGGACGATCGCGTTCCACACGCCGGTGAGACTGATCGCGACCTCTCTGGCAGTGACGTTTCTGGCCTCGCTGGTCGCAGGTCTCGTGCCTTCGCGCCTGGCAAGACGGATTGATCTGGCAAACGCGATGAAGGCTGAGTAGAGCGGACGAAAGGACTCTCTCACGCGAAGCCGCGGAGACGCGAAGGGTATGAGGGTTGGGACGTTGTCCTTCGCGTCTTCGCGGCTTCGCGTGAGTGGATCGCGCCTCGCGAAGAGGTGATATTCAATCGATCCCGATACGTCAAATCCCGCCGAGTAGTGTACTTTGTCGCCCTACGTTTCATGTTCGAAAGAGGAAAAGCATGCGCAACACGGGAAAAGTGAAGTGGTTCAACGACAGCAAGGGTTTCGGATTCATCACTCCTGACGACGGCGGCAAAGACTGCTTCGTTCATCACTCGGCGATCCAGGGCTCGGGGTTCAAGAGCCTGGCCGAGGGCGATCATGTGGAGTACGACGTGGAGCAGGGCCAGAAGGGTCCGGCCGCTGCCAACGTGACGAAGATCCCGGGATAGAGCAACTTACGATTCGACGGCGCGCCAAGCCAGGAACCATGGCTCGCGCCGGCCGAATTTTGTCGCCAGTGCAGTGCCGATGCCGAAGACCGAGGCGAAGGCCCAGATGATGGGGCCGGCGATCGGGATCAGACGCAAGGCGCCGAGCACGATGACCCCGACGACGACCATGGCCAGATCGCCGCGCAGCCAGCGGCGGCCTGCCAGTTGTTCGCGCGTTCGGCTGCCCGCGACGAGTGTGCCCACGGCGTGGAACACGGCGATTGTGCCGTAGATCTTGGTCAGAATGGCGATCACGGCGAGGGCGAAGAGCAGCGGCACGCCGACGTGGTACGGGATCAGGTAGCTGAAGACGATCGCCGTCAGCACGAAGCTCGTCACGGCCACGAGTCCGAGCGCGAAGCAATGAAGCGCGCTAGCCCGCATCTCGATGGAGGAGTAACGGATCTCGCGGCCGCTCAGCAGCGTCAGCGCTACCGCGGCAAGCATCCAGATGGCGAGGAGCGACGCAATCACGGCAGTGTTCTGCATCAGCGCTGCCGCGCCCTCGATCGTAAGCGGCTCGCGAGCGCCGAATCTCGGCGGCGCGGCCACCATCGCCGTCACCAGCGTGGCGGCGACGATCGTCAACGGCAGGAACAGACGCAACCCTCTACGCATCGATCCCCCTCGGCGCACGCCGCAGCAGCACGACGAGCAGCGCGTTCACGACGATGAATGCGACACCGAAGGCGACCTGCATTGCCGCAGGCGCCGCGCGCAGCCATTCGGTGGCGTTGCGCAGAAGACCGCGCCGCGCCTCGATCGACGACAGCGAGCTCTCCGCGACGTGCAACGGCGAGATCCCGGCAAGATCGCAAAGGACGAAAGCGATGAGGATGACAGCGGCAGCGGCGCCGAAAACCAGTGGCCACGCGCGATGCGACGAACCCTCCCACGGTGCCAGCGGAAGCGCATCGAGGGAGATCGGCGCGACGTCTACGTCCGACTTGGCCGCCAGCGCAGCATTCTCGGCCCTGCATTCCGCACACGTCTCCAGATGCCCGGCATTCGCCTCGGGATCTTCCAGGTACCGCTGACACCTTTCGTCGGTCATAGGGGTTCCACAAATCCTTCGAGCTCGACCTTCAGCAGGTTGCGCGCCCGAAACAGTTTGTTCTTCACGGTGCCGAGGGGAAGCTTCTTCATCGAAGCAATCTCCTCATAGGATAGCTCCGCGAAGTGCCGAAGCTGAATCAGCTCGCGATAATCGGCCGGCAGATTCGTGACTGCCGTGTCAATGGCATCGGCCAGCTGCTTATTGTTGAGCGCGCGGTACGGTGAGATTCCGGTGTCGGCGAACTCCCGATCCTTCGAGTCTTCGTCGCCGGGCTTGGCTGCGATCGAGACCTCGCTGACCGACTTCTTGCGCAGCGCGTCGATGGCGCTGTTCTGCGCGATCCGAAAGAGCCACGTCGAAAACTGGTATTTCGGGTCGAAACGATCGAGTGCGAGGTAGACCTTCACGAAGATTTCCTGGGTCAGATCGTGTGCGTCTTCATAGCGATGCGTGATCCGGTACACGTAGTTGATGACGCGCTTTTCATAGCGCTTCACCAGTTCGGTGAACCGGTCTCGGTCGCCCTCGACGACGCGCGCCACAAGGGTACGATCGTCGAGTTGCTCACGTTCAGCCATTCGTGGTTACGGTTCCCGCGGGTGAAAGTTCTTCGAGACGGATGATACCCTGCCGCCCCCGAACCGTCTGATGATCGTCCGATGATCGAGATCCGCAATCTGACGAAGCGCTACGGCGACTTCACCGCGGTCGATGACATTTCGCTCGATGTCGCCCGCGGCGAGATCTTCGGCTTTCTGGGGCCGAACGGCGCCGGAAAGACGACGACGATCCGCATTCTGGCCGGCCTTTCGCTTCCTTCCTCAGGCTCGGTTCGGGTCAACGGCCTCGACGTGACGAAGGACGGCGTGCGCGTGAAAGCTACGACCGGATATATCCCGGACCGCCCGTTTCTCTACGAGAAGCTGACCGGGCGCGAGCTGCTGCAGTTCGTGTCGAATCTGTACGGCCGCGAGTGGCGCGACTGCGAGACGCGGGCCATGGAGTTGCTGGCGTACTTCGGAATCGCCAACTGGGCGGACGCGCGGATCGAGAATCTTTCGCACGGGATGAAGCAGAAGCTCGTCATCGTCTCGGCGCTCGTCCATGACCCGGAGCTGCTGATCATCGACGAGCCGATGGTGGGACTCGATGCACTGGCACAGAAGCAGGTGAAGCTGCTGTTCCGCCGGCTGGCCGAGGAGAAGAAGACGGTGTTCCTTACGACGCATACGCTTTCGGTTGCCGAGGCCGTGTGCGATCGGATCGCGATCCTCAACCGCGGCCGGATCGTCGCCAGTGGCACGACGAGCGAGTTGAAGAGCGATCGGGCGCTGGAGGATGTTTTTCTGGAGTTGACGTATAGCGATGAGTCTTCGCCATGAGTGCATATGCCGCGTTTTCAGATAGTTCGGACGAGGCGCGGTTGATCGCTCTGCGCTCTTACGCCCCCCTCATCCGGCCTTCGGCCACCTTCTCCCCCCGCAAAAAGCGCGGGGGGAGAAGGCGCTCGATTGGAGAGAACTCCAAAGAAAAAGGAAGAGGTGTGGCAAGGAGGCGCGGCAAGCGCGTGTTCGAGCCGCTCGAACGATGTTCGATGCGTAGCGAAGGATCTTCCCGTATTTCTTGCACTTGCAGGAGATTTGGCAGGGTCTTTCAATCGAGCGCCTTCTCCTCCACGCTTCTCAGTGGGGGAGAAGGTGGCCGAAGGCCGGATGAGGGGGCGCTGGACTCTCGCCTCGAAAGCGCAGGACGGCGAAGGATCTCAGTCACGTGCCAATGACTGAAACGATCGCATCACTTCGGGCGCGCTACCGCGAGCTGGCCACTGCTAAGCACGTCAGTCCGCGCGATGTCGACGTCCTGCTTGCGGACGCTACCGGGCACACGGCTGCTTGGGTCTTCGCGCATGGCGAGGAGGAGATCGATCCGGAGCCGTTCTCGCTCCTCATCGAGCGCCGTCTGCGCGGCGAGCCGCTGCAGTACATCCGCGGGAAGTCGGAGTTTTACGGACGCGATCTCCGTGTTGATGACCGCGTTCTGATCCCCCGTCCGGATACGGAGATCCTCGTGGAAGCGGCCATCGCGCGGGCTCCCGGCGGCGGGCGCGTGCTCGATGTCGGCACCGGCAGCGGATGCGTCGCCATCTCGTTGGAGCGCGAGCGTCCGGACCTGGAGGTGGTGGCGATCGACATCTCCTTCGCCGCGATCGTCGTCGCTTCGTCGAACGCTCGCACCTACCGCTCGCGCGTCCGCTTTGCCACCTCCGACGCGCTCGATGCTATCCGCGGCGAGTTCGATCTCGTCGTCTCGAATCCGCCGTACATTCCGGCGGCCGAGGTTGAGCAGCTCGACGTCGAGGTGCGCGATCACGAGCCGCGCGTGGCGCTGACTGCCGGGCCGCTCGGAACCGAAGTGATCAAGCGCATTCTGGAGGCGCGCCGTGCGCCGCTGGTGATGTTTGAGATCGGATTCGGCCAGCTCGGCGATCTGAGGCACGTCGCGCGCGGCTACGACATCATCGACGTTACGAACGATCTCGCCGGAATCGAGCGGGTGGTCACTCTTCGACGGCGCACCTGACCTCGCGACCTTGTACCAGCCAGCCCTGCTACTTCTCCTCGAGCGGAGCTTCGAACGTCAGGTCGACGTTGTAGGGGTCGTCGAACTTCTGATCCCCATCGGTCTTGACGTGTGCGGCGAGGCGGCCATCGCGCACATCGAAAGTCACCTTGTGTACCTCGGTAACCACGCCGAAACGTCCCGCCGCTGACTTGACGTGACCGAGCTCGGTGACCCACACGTCTCCATTCGATTCGAACATGATGTGAATGAAATTTCCCTTCTTTGATGGCTCCGCGGTTTTCCAATCCATGATTTCGCCGGTGGGCGGTTCGGCCGAGATCACCACAGCGTAGCCAGTCTTCTTTTCGTCGAGCTTGACTCGCGTTGCGCGCACGTATTTGAGCTGCGCATCGGACCCGGCGAGCACGAATGATCCCGAAACTTTGCCTATCGTGGCGGCAGGGAGCGGAAGAACCATGAAGATTGTCAGAACACCGATCAGCAACGGCACCGATGAGCGGTGATTCATAGGCTGTCCCTCAGGGTCGGATTATATGCCGCGCGCGAGACGTCAATTGATCGTCAGATCGAACGTCGTATCATTTCGCCCATGCCTGCAAATGACCGCTGCCTCTTCTGCCGCATCGCCAGTGGCGAGATCGCCACGAAAAAGATCTGCGAGGACGATCAGGTAGTCGCGTTCAACGACATCAACCCGCAAGCACCGACGCACGTGCTGGTCATTCCGCGCAAGCACATCGCGTCACTCGACGATCTGAACGAGGAGGACGCCGCCATCATCGGCACAACGCTCGTGCGGGTGTCGGAGATTGCCCGCATGCTCAAGCTGAACGGCGAGGGGTATCGCGTGGTCGCCAATCACGGCGAAGACGCAGGCCAGACCGTTTTTCACATCCACTTCCATCTCCTCGGCGGACGCAACTTCAGTTGGCCCCCGGGATAATTGCGCGGCCCTGAGGGCCGCGCGTTGTCGGTTGTCGGTTGATTGCGTCGCTGGCGCGACGCGTTGTCAGAGACGGACCAAAGTGGGCGACAACGCGCGAAGCGCAACCAACCGACAACCCACAACGCGCGAAGCGCAATCAAGCCGATGGCGGCACTCGGAAGCGGGTGCCGCTGAACGTGATCGAGCGCGAGATCTTGCGGCGTGCGGCTTTGCGGCGCGTCAGGAAGTCTTCCTTTGCTTCGACGAGCGTCGTCGGAACGTAGGTCGCGCCGGCGGAGAGGGTCTTGGCGCGGTCGCGTGCGAAGGCAGAGCCGCCTGCGCCGATCATCAGATCGACGAACGAAGCGGCGATCAGTTGCAGGAGACCGTAGCCGGCCTCGAGGTGATCCGGATTGGTGCAGGAGACGAACACCGCCTCGGGCTTCACTTCGTTGACGAACGAAATCAATTCCGCGTCCGGCAGATCGGTGAAGTAGTCGATCGAGAAGCCTTCCTCGCGCAGCAACTGGGTCAGCATGAGCGTGCCGAGGGAGAGGCGCTCGCCGGCGACGGAGACGGCTACGATGTGGCGCTCCGGATCGGGAACGCCTGCATTGCGGTCGCCAAAGCGGATGATCAGCTCGCGGATCACATCCTTGATGAAGTGATCGTTGGCCGAGGTGATGCGCTTGCGGTCGAGCTCTTCCTGCGCGAAGGTCAGCGTCGGAATGAAGAGGTCGGAGAACATCTCCTCCATCGTGTCGGTCTCGGAGTGGCGGTCGGCGATCGCGATGGCGCCCGTGCGGTCGCGCAGCAGGAGCCGGTTGTAGAAGCTGAGATATCCCTCCAGCGGATCCTCCGCGCCGAACATGATCGAGAAGATGCGCAGTGCGGGGATGAATTCACCAGCGACGGTGAGACAGACGGAGATTGGCACCGCCAGGAGCAAACCAACCGGCCCCCACAACCATCCCCAGAAGATGGCCGATACGAGCAGTGCGATCGGCGAGACGCCGACGCGATGTCCGACGACGATCGGTTCGATGAAGCCGCCGATGAGCTGATCGGTCAGGACGAAGAGTGCAAGAACCGCCAGCGGGATGTACCAGTTGGGAAAAACCGCGATCGACAGAAAGGTCGGCAGAGCCGCGCTCAACACTGCGCCGACGTAGGGGATGAAACGGAAGAGTCCTGCGAGCACGCCCCACAGCGGCGCGTGCGGAACTTTCAGCAGAAAGAGACCGAGACCGATGAGGACTCCGAAGCCGACGTTGAGCAGAGCGATCGTCAATAGGTAGCGGCTGATGCGATCCGAGGTCTCGCCGATGGCCTGGGTGGTGACGGTGAGATGCGCGCGGCCGGCCAGACGCAACATCTTGTCGCGCAACTGCTCGCGGTCCTGCAGCAGAAAGAAGACGAGCACGATGACGAGGAAGGACGCGGCGACGAGCTCGATCTCCGGTGCCAGCGTCTTGTAGCGGCCGGCGACGTTCTGCCGGTCGGGGATCACGCGCACTTTGAGGTCGGCTTTCTCCTGCTTGTCAGCGGTCGCTTCGGTGACGCGCTGGAGCGTCTTCTCGAGCCGGTCGATGGTGCCGCCGGGACTCCGTTTCAGGAAGCGAAGCTTCTGTTCGATCTTGCCGCTCGTTGCCGCGTCGGTGAACTCCTTAGCGACGTCGTTGAGCTGTTGGTACAACCACCAGCCGCCGAACCCGAGTCCGGTCACGATGAGGCTGAGCGAGAGAACGACGGCTCCCGTGCGGCGCAACAGCGTCCGCTCCAGAATCGAAACGATCGGTGTCAGCAGGAACGCAAACAGGATCGCCAGCGCGATCGGGACGCACACCGGCTTGGCGAGATAAAGGATGGCGATGACGACGACGGTGATGAGGAGGATGCGCGAGTTCGACGACCCGCGCCTCTCCGCCGAGGTGCGCTTGTCGGAAAACGTCGTCACAGACTCCGGCAAGCGGCGCAGGGAAAGCGTCCGATCGAAGTCGTCGGTATCTTCGTCGTCGTAGGGACGCACGTTGCGATGAGTCTACTGCAAGGGGGAAGCCGGGGCGCTGCCGGGCGAACAACGGACGCCTGTCGCCTGCGGCGAACGGTTAGCCCGCCTTAGCGGCAGGCAATTCTGGCGGCGCTCCATGCTCGTTCAGATATTCGCGAAGCGCCTGACTAACAACGGCAGAATCGCGGAACACCCGCGCGACATCTGGCTCAAGCAGAACGATATTGGTTCCAGCCATGGCGCGATCGTAGTACTTGCCCCGTACCGCTCCCGACAGATCAGTCTCAGGAATCTCCAGATCTTCAGACTCGCTAGGATCTTTGCTCATATTGGCGACGTTCTCGCGCAGTGACCTGGCGCGCCGAAATAATGCGAACGCGATCACCACGATCTGTGTGTGCAACGATGACGAGCTGATTCGTCAGCGTGTACCCAGTCGTTCTGAATCTGAATTCTTCCATCGCAAAGCGCTCATCCGGCACGGTTGCGGCGAGCGGATCCAAGAATACCGTGGATGCTATTGCAAACGAAACGCCGTGCAGGCGCTGATTGGCGCTGTCTTTCTCAGGATCCCACTCGTACTCCACGCGCCGAGTATATGACTGCTAATTCGTCCCCATCGCGGCCGCCGCTTCCGTCGCCTTCTTCTTCGCTTCGTACTTGGCTGACTTACCTTCGAAGATGAAGATCCCCTCGCCCTGGGTGCCGACGTAGAGACGCTCGCCATCGAAGGGATCGAGGGCGACTGACGTCACCTCGGCGGTGCGCGAGGGCAGCGGGAACGAGCGCCACTCCTCCGTCTTCGGCTCGGCGACGAGCATCTCGTGCTGCTGACGCGACGTGAGGAAAACAAAGTTGTCGCTGCTGCGCGAGCTACCGAAGACTGAGGCAAACTGCGCGTCCGGGGCCTCGGCTTCGACCCATTTCCGGTCTGCTCCGACGCGTCCCGCCTTCACACCTTGCGAGCCAGCCACGAAGACGAGCTGATCGTCGCCCGAGCCGCGCACAGCCAGGGTGCGGCCCTTCGACGGTGCGCCTTTGATCGAGATCCATTGGGTTCCGTCGAACGCGAGCACGCCGACGCTCGTAAGCGCAAACAGCGCGCGCTTGTCGCCGATGTTGCCGATGGCCATGTCGACGGCACGATTGTCGGCACCGGCCAGAAGGTACCAGCTCTTCCCCGAATCACGGCTCGTGAAGACCCCCTCGGAAGTCGCAGCGAAGTAGCGTGCCTTGTTGAATCGCAAGACCTTGTCGACACGAATCGGAAATGCTGCCGGCTGCGCCTGCGTCCAATGCTCGCCGTTGCTGCTCCAGAAGAATCCTTTTTCGGTTCCGGCCACGAACTTCGCGTCGGCGTCGTCCGTAACCACGAGCGAGAGCACGGGCGGCAGGTCGATTGACGCGAGCTTCGCCCAACTTGCACCGGCATCGACCGAGCGGTAGATGCCGCTCGACGCGCCGCCGAACGCCACCGCGGCATACACGCTCCTGGGGTGCGACGCGTCGGAAGCGACCGAGGTGATGGTCAGATTGCGAAGGCCATCGCACATGCGCGTGAATGTTTTCGCGTTGTCGTTGGAGAGATAGACGCCGTCGCCTTCGACACCGAGGATGACGCGGCCCGGCCGCTGCGGATGGAGCGCAATCGTGTTCACGACCAGCGACTCGTCCGAGACGACGTACCAGCTCTTGCCGCCGTCATGGCTGCGATAGAGACCGGCCACCGAGCCGGCGTAAATCGAGTCGCGGTCGCACGGGTCGAGCTCGATGTCGTGAATGCGGCGGTTGTCGAAGCCGTCGCGATAGCGCGTCCAGGTGTCCCCGCGGTTCGGCGTGTTGTAGACCCAGCCGCACGTGGAGACCCAAACCTTGTCGGGGTTATAGCGGTCGATGGTGATCGAAAACATGTCGGTGTCGAGCACCATGCCGTTGTTGATCAGCTTCCATGTCTTGCCGCCGTCGTCGGTGCGTGTTCCCTGTCTCCACGTGCCGACGTAGATGCGGTCGTGCGTCCGCGGATCGAGGGCGAGCGACTCGACATTGGTCTGCGTCGAGATCCGCTCCCACGACGCGCCGCCGTCGGTCGATCGGTAGACGCCGGTCAGGCCACCAACGACGATGAAGTCGGCGTCGTGTGGATCAATGGCGATCGCGCGGACCGAAAAGTCCTCGAGGCCGGCATCACGGCGCGTCCAGTTCTGCCCGCCATCCTCGGAGACCGCAATGACGCCGCCTCCCCACGCACCCCAGCAGGCCGCCCAGAGACGACCGCTGCGGTCGAGCACCAGGTTATCGACGACGTAGCCCGGAAATGGGATTCCGCGGCGCGGGTTCTGCCATGTCTTCGCGGCGTCCGTCGAAACGTAGACCTCGCCGCCGCTCGTGCCGAGGTAGAGCGTGTCGGGATTGGAAGGATCGATGATCAGCGCACGAACGTCAGCGCCGTAGAGATTGGCGCGCCGCCACTGCGCGCAAAGAGGTAACGCGATGATGAGAATCGTGAGAGTGATGAGGAGTCTACGCATGCCCGCCCGTTCCGGAAGAGTTTTACCACGAGGCGGTAGCAATATTGCTGCCGTGGGGGTGGCGGTTCGGGGGTCGGGAGTCGGAGCGAGCTCCGGTGAATCGACACTTCGGTTCGAGATCGTCAATGCTTTCGCTTGTCTTTATCCGACCCCCGACTCCCGAAACCCGACCCCCGCACACTGCTATCCTCGCAAATCATGACCGCCCTTCGCACTTGCGTCTTCCCCTGCGCCGGATTCGGCACGCGCTTCTTTCCGGCGACGAAAGTCATTCCCAAGGAGATGCTTCCTCTCGTCGACAAGCCGATTCTGCAGTATGGAATCGAGGAGGCGCTTGGATCCGGACTCGACAAGCTGATCGTCGTCATGTCGAAAGGGAAGGACGCCATCCTCGATCATTTCGATCGTACGGCGGAGCTCGAACGTTCGCTGCAGGAGCGGAAGAAGAACGATCTGCTCAGCGAGGTTGAGACGGTCAGCACGATGGCGGATCTCATCTCGGTCCGGCAGAAGGAAGCGCTCGGACTTGGCCATGCGGTGCTGCAGGCGAAGGATGCTGTCGGCAATGAGCCGTTTGCCGTCGTCCTGCCTGACGACGTCATCCTGGCCGGCGAGCCCTGCCTCCTGCAGATGCGGCGCGTCTTCGAGGAGACAGGACGTCCGGTGATCGCGCTGATGGAAGTGTCGGCGGAAGAGACCACGCGCTACGGCATCGTCGCCGGCAACATGCTCGGCAACCGCCGTTTTCACATCACGGACATGGTGGAGAAGCCGAAAGTGAACCCGCCGTCGCACTACGCGATCATCGGGCGCTACATCCTGCCGCCGGACGTCTTCCCGCTGCTGGAGAAGACCGAGCGCGGCGCCGGTGGCGAGATCCAGCTCACCGACGCGCTGCGCGAGCTGGTGCGCACCGGCGACTTCTACGGCTACGTCTTCGAAGGCAAGCGCTACGACGCCGGCGAGAAGCTGGGCTATCTCAAAGCCACCGTCGACTACGCGCTGCGCCATCCGGCCGTCGGCAACGAGTTCCGCACGTATCTGGAGTCACTCTTCGGGAACGACGTTCCGAAAAACCGTCAGAACTAATGGACAAGCGATTCGATATTCTCGATGTCTCGGAAGACCTTCGCGCGCTGGTCGGCGAATGCGAGCTGACCGGCAACCGCACGACGTTCCTGCGCAACGACCGCCCCATCGCCATCCTCATCTCGCACGATGAATACCTCGCCCTCCGCGAGACGATCGACATCGCCGACGACGCGCCGCTTCGTGCCGCGATCGAAGAGGGGGAGACTGAGGTGCTGCGCGGTGCGATGCTGGCAGTTGAGGACTTGATTGGTGGATGAACTGCCGGCGGGCCGCCGGCGATACAGCCGCCGAGCCGGCGGCGCTACGTTCGCGCCACGACGCGCTACGTTCCGAGCGAGGCAAGCGTAGCGCCGGCGGCCCGCCGGCTGTACCGCCACCGGCTCGGTGGCGACCTTCCAATCCTTCGCGAGTAGACTTCGCTCATGTGGAATGACCGCCTCCGTTTTGCCGAGCGCGTTGAAAAAGATTGGCGAGCGCTCACCGATGACCAGCGCGCCGTCACCGCACGGGCGCTCGAGACGATCGACGAAGATCCCATCATCGGAGCGCCGCTCTTCGAGCCGTTGCGCGGCTACTGGAGTTATCGCAGCGAAGGCATCCGCATCATCTATCGTATCGTCACCGAAGCGCGCTTCATCGTCGTTCTGAGTATCAGCTTGGTATTGGCGCGATGAGCTTCATCCTCGCTTCGCAATCGCCGCGCCGCCGCGAGCTGCTGACGTCGATCGGCCTCGCCTTCGACGTCATTCCGAGCGATGTCCCGGAGATTCATCAACCGGGCGAGTCACCCGAGGAGTACGTCGCGCGCTTGTCGCGCGACAAAGCCGAGGTGGTCGCGGCTAGCCATCCCGACGCCTGGGTCATCGCCGCCGACACCACCGTCCTTCTCGGCGACCAACTACTCGAAAAGCCGGTCGACGCGAATGACGCCAGGCGAATGCTCGGCTTGATCGCCGGGAAAACGCACGTCGTCTACAGCGGCGTCACGCTGCAAAACACCGCCCGGGATTGGCGTGAGACGCGCGTGGCCGAGTCGGAAGTGCGTATGCTCCCACTCGACGAGCGCGAGATCGCCTGGTACGTGGCCACCGGCGAGCCGCTCGACAAAGCGGGTGCCTACGCCGTACAAGGCATCGGCGGGATGTTCATCGACTCCATCCATGGCAGTTACACGAACGTAGTTGGATTACCACTTGCTTTGCTTTTCGAGATGCTCCGACGGGCAGGGATCGATCTGGTGCAGGAGTTGGGGATCGGGCGACGGGCGTTGTAATGATTTCGCGGGGAGTGGGGAGTAGGGTGTGGGGGGTTTTCGCGGGGAGTGGGGAGTAGGGTGTGGGGTGTGGGAGCGATCAGCCAGGCGTTTCGCCAGGAACTTGCTCCGACACCCGACACCCGACACCCGGATACAACTGATGCCTGAGAAAGGAACGGGAAGTATGAAGTGAGGCTCGGACGCGGGAACGGTTCACCCACTCCCCACTCCCCCCCCCCCACTCCCCCCCCCCCCAACACCATGTCCTCCGCAGCCAAAGTCGGCGTTTTCATGCTCATCATCCTGGCGATCCTCGGGTACTTCATCCTGAAGATCGAAGACGTACAGATCGGCCACGGGACCGGCGCGCGCAAAGTGACGGCGCTCTTCGATTCCGTTGCCGGGCTCGATAACAAGTCGGCCGTTCGCGTGGCCGGCGTACGCGTCGGAAAGGTGTCGAACATCAAGCTCCGTCCGGATGGGAAGGCCGAGGTGACGCTGGATATCGATCCTGACGTGGTGCTCCATCCCGGCGCCATCGCCCACGTCGCCAACCTCGGGCTCCTCGGAGAGAAGTACGTCGAGCTCGATCCCGGCCCGTCCAATGCGCCGGTCATCCCACAGGAACAGAGCGTCGTCCTTCACGGAACGCAGCCGGCGTCGATGGACGACATCACCAACCAGGTTGCCGCGATCGCGAACGATGTGAAGGCGATTACCGCATCGCTGCGCGGCGCAATGAGCGGACCCGCCGGGCAGCAGCGGCTCGTCGACATCGTCGAGAACGTCCGCACGATCACGGAGCAGGTGCGCGATCTCATCGCGGCGAATCGGACGAATGTTGATGCGACCGTTGCCAACGCGCACGTCATCAGCGAATCGCTGCGCGTCGAGATCCCGCGTCTGGCCGCTTCGATCGACCACATGGCCACGCAAATGAACGGCACCGTCGGCGAGAATCGCGAAGACGTTCGCCACATCGTTGAAAACCTCCGCACGCTCTCCGCCGATCTCAAGACCACATCCGACAACCTCAATGCCGTGACCGCGCAGGTCCGCAGCGGTGAAGGCACTGTCGGGAAGCTCCTCTACAGCAACGAGGCGCACGACCGCCTCACTGCGGCCCTCGGCTCCGTCGAGAGCGGCGTGAATGAGTTGCGCAACACGCTCGGCCGCGCCAGCAGAATGCAGCTCGACCTCGGCCTCAACGGCGACTATTACGCCGGCCTGCCCGCGCAACAGGACGGCAGCGACAAGCTGGGCAACTCGCGCTCCGCCGTCTGGCTGCGCCTGAACCCGAACCCCGAGCACAACCGCTTCTACAACATCGAGGTCGCTGATACACCGTACGGCAAGCGCCGCGACAAGACGATCGAAGAGACCGTGACGAATCCGGCGACCGGCCAGTCGCAGACCACCATCACGCAGCAAACCCGCTTCGACCGCTCGTTCCTCGTCTCCGCCCAAGCCGGCTGGACGATGGCTCCCTTTGCCGTCCGCCTCGGCATGATCGACTCCTCAGGCGGCGCCGGCGTCGACTACTTCTTCAACAACCGCATCCGCGCCACCGGCGAAGTCTTCGATTTCGGCCACCGCAACGGCGACAACAACCCCCACGTCCGCCTCTTCGGCGAATACGTCTTCCGCCAGGAAAAGCCAACGACCCCCACGATCTTCATCCGCAGCGGCGTCGATAACGTCCTCAATCACACCGCCTTCACATTCGGAGGCGGAATCCGGTGGCGGGACGATGATCTGAAGTATTTGCTGGGGAGTATTCCGATTCCGAAGTGAGGCTGGGGCCACAGCGCCCGAGAGTAGAATCAGACAGATGGCCACCCAAAACCAGATCGTACATACCGATCCGGAGATCCTTGCGGGCGAACCTGTGTTCGTGGGAACTCGCGTCCCGCTGCGCAACCTGTTCGACTATCTCGAGGCAGGCGATTCGCTGGACGTCTTCTTAGATTCCTTCCCGGACGTCAGCAGGGAACAGGCAGTCGCAGCGCTTGAGCTCGCAAAGGAGACAATGTCCGCCGTTGCGAGCTCTCATTGACCAGTGTCTTCCACGACAACTCGCCGCGGAGCTTACGGGGCACGAGGCAACTACCGTTCGGGCTCAGCGCTGGCTCGGCCTACGAAATGGCGTTCTCCTGCGCGCTGCCGTCGAAGCCGGTTTTCAAGTCTTCATCACGAACGACTCAAGCATAGAGTTTCAGCAGAACGTCAAGAAAATCGGAATCGGAGTCATCGCGATTGCCGGAGTCCGAAACCGCATGCAGGATCTCCGGCCTCTCGTACCTGAGATTCTTGAGAGTCTTGCGGTTATCAAGCCGGGTCAGGTGATCACGATCGCAGGGTAGCTGCGATGCAACTACCGTAGAGGTTCTCTCAGCGTACTCACGCGAAGGCGCGAAGAAGAATAGTTCTTCGCGATCTTCGCGTCTTCGCGTGAGTGCTTCTCGAAGAATCCAGTGATCCGCGAATCCCTCAAATCACGCCCAGATCAATCGCCCGCAAAACCGCTCTGGTCCGATCGCGCACGCCGAGCTTGGCCAGCAGGTTCGAGATGTGGTTCTTCACCGTTCCATCGGTGATGTTGAGCAGCTCGCCGATCTCTTTGTTGCTGTAGCCGCCGGCGAGGAGGCGGAGGATGGTTCGTTCGCGGTCGGTGAGGGGCTCGGGGAGGTCGGCCGCTTCGAATGACGAGTCGCTCTTTTCCAGGGCGCGCATGATCCGCTCGGTGATGACCGGCTCGATGCACGTGCCTCCCTCGGCCAGCGTGCGGATTGCGCTGGTCAGGCGCTCTAACGACACGTCCTTGAGCAGCCAACCCTTCGCGCCGGCGCGGACGGCTTCGAAGAGGATCGCGTCGTCGTCGAAGGTCGTCAGGATGAGCGTCGGCCGCGCCGCGCCTCGCTCGCGCAACTGGCGGAGAACGCCGACGCCGTCGAGCTTCGGCATGCGCAGATCGAGCAGCACGACATCCGGCTTTTCGCGCTGGATGACCGCTATCGCCTCTTCCCCATCGCTTGCCTCGGCGGCCACTTCGATGTCGGGCACGAGCGCGAGCAGGCTTCGCAGCCCCTGCCGCACGATCGTCTGATCCTCGACGATGCAGACGCGGATCATGCGGCACCGCCGAGGGGGAGGATCACGTGAACGGAGAAGCCGCGTCCGCGCATCGACGTTACCTCGAACGTGCCGCGAATCTGCTCGACGCGCTCGCGAAGGCCGAGGAGACCGTTGCCGAAGCGGATGTTATCGACGCCGGTGCCGTCGTCACGCGCATCGATGGAGAGGGCGCGGTCGCCGGTAGCGAGCTTGAGCCAGAGATTGCGCGCGCCGGAGTGGCGCACGGCATTCGTCACGATCTCCTGGACTGTACGCAGCGCTATTTGCGCGACGTTGGCATCGGCGACTGCGAGGCCGTCCTGATAGTCGAGATGGAGCGACGGCGCGACCATCACATCGCGCAGCGACTCCAGCGAGGCCGTGAGATCGACCGGCTCGTCGTTGCGCAGGCGGCTGACGACTTCGCGCACATCGACGAGCAACTGTTTCGCGATTCCCTTGCTCTTCTCGACCTGCTCTTTCGCCTCCCCGCTGGAGAGATGGCTGGCCACTTCGAGATTGAGGCTGAGCGCGGTCAGATGATGCCCGATGAGATCGTGGAGATCGCGGGCGATGCGAAGGCGCTCCGAGGTGCGGCTGCTGATCTCGAGCAGCTCCGTGGTCATCCGCAGCTCCGCATTCGCCTCGGCCAGCGACTTCCGCGCTTCCATCTCCGAGTGGGCGACGTGCATCGAGAAGAGCGCGAAGATCGAGAAGGCGAAGTAGACCAGCGCGTAGATGACGCCCGAACCGCCGTTGTTCGCGATGATGAATCCGAGAACGATCGAGTTGATGGTGATGCCGCCGACGGCATAGCGGGGCGGATACGCGCCGAGTTGCCCCGCGATGACCACGAGCAACACAGCCAGGAAGCCGGACGGTTGCAGAATCACGCAGGTAAACGCCGCCAGCGACTCGATGACGAGCATCGAAATGCGGATGGTGTTGCCGCAGCCGGGACGCGTCGCAAAGATGAAGCCGATGATGAAGACGATGAACGCGCCGAAAAGCAGCGCCGCGCGCGCTGTGAAGAGCGACCGATACTGCGCTTCCCAAAGCACGGTGGGTATCCCGACGATGATCCACGTCAGGATTCCGACCAATTTCATCTTCTGTTCGTTCACGTTCATCGCATTAGGTCGTGAAACCCATCACCACAGAGACACTGAGATCACAGAGGTAACTCTGTGTCCTCTGTGTCTCTGTGGTTCTATGAAAGCGATTGTCAAGGACAGTTCTTCTCTTTGCTGATTGCTTTTTCGTTTTTTCCGTTGCAATCAGCCCCTTCCGACTTGAAGGCGATGAACGTGAGTGC
>Ga0247666_1000232_pt1 | contig 18872 bp, 34 predicted proteins | sample CNK07_metaG_FD_183025 | JGI IMG/M metagenome (GOLD analysis project Ga0247666, IMG submission 183025) | Soil microbial communities from Purdue University Martell Research Forest, Indiana, United States - CNK07 | ecosystem: Environmental > Terrestrial > Soil > Temperate forest > Bulk soil...
GGGCGTCCGCATTAACAATACCCCCTCCCCAATACCGTCTTAGTCGCGCTCGCGGTAGAGATAACGCATGACGATTAGTTCAAGCGATATACCCTAGCCGCAGTTGCGAAGTAGTAAACTCCGGACGCTGGAATTGTAATCGGGAAATCCTCCGCTACAAAGGGGTTATCTATAGTCCCCTTCTCGGCAGATGCGTCCGGGATATCCTTGTCTGAAACCTCTACAGTGAAACTCTCTTCAAGGAATGTCCGAGAAGAAAAGATCAACCGGGAAACATCGCCAACGGTAGCCTCTACCCGGTAAAGATGGTTCGGAGTTACCTTATCCTTATCGTACTCGCGGAGTTGCTTCAAGATCGCTTCCGAGACTTCTTCATCCGGTACGTCTGAATACTCCGGGAAGTTAAGGACTACGCAATACGCTCTCTGTGCCACGATGGTTAATCCTCCTAGAAATAAGTAACCCCCGGATGCCGTCAGGAAATCCGGGGGTTACAGTTGTCTCCGTGCGCGGAAGGCTCGCTAGCTCTCGTCCTCGCCGGGAGTCTCGTCGGTCTCTGCCTGAGTCATGGTGAGGTAGAGAACCCACCCCCACTTCCCCGAACCCTCTTTGGTCTCCAAGGTGCGAACCTTGACAACCTTGTCAAGAGCTTCCGCAACCGGGCGAGCATGACGCCTACCGTCTGCGGATGCCTTGCCCTGCGAATCGAAGAGACGATCCGTGTCCCCGATGAGGTTGGGCCGTCCGTCCTTGTCGTAAGGGTTCTCAGAGAGGAGCTTGATAGCTGCCTCAACGATGGAAGCGTCTGCGGCAGTTGGCTTGCGGCCACCCTGCGCCTTGGGAAGCTGACCTACAACTTTAAGTGCCATTGGTTGATCCTCCTTAGTGCGGTTGAAGTATCCTCTACTCCAACGAACACTAAACGATCAACCGGGGTTTGTCAACTCCTAGTAGAGACCAATCCAAAAGATATCGGAGTTGGCATTTCCGGCAGGGAGTACCGTCCCAACTCCGGGATTCCCGACTCCCGGAGTCAGGTTCAGCATTGCAGAGGGCCGGGGGAAGAGACCGGATGAGACCTCCGTTGGGCCAGTTAGCCCCTCGCTAATCCCTTGAATGCCGGGGGAGGTTCCGACTCCCCAACCTGCGCTCATTGCGAACCCTGCATAGTAAAACCCGTCCTTTAGAACGGTGTACGGAGCGGAAAACGGGAGCTTGACATACCCAACATTCGATGCGGCTAGAATGTCTCCAAATCCATTGCAGATAGCTCTTACCGTTAGAGTTAGTTCATCTACAAGGATCAAACTATTATGGGCCGGACGGGATGCCGTAGGCTTTTGCGACATAAAGACAGCGGCTCCGTGGTAAACCGTCCCGGCAAGTAGCTCTTGGTCAATGCTAGAGATTAGATAAGCCTCTTGCCCAAAGTCTACCCCCTGTTGGGTAAACCCTCCAACTCGCCTACTTACAGTTTCGTTAAGGAGCGTCCCTCCAAAGATGCTTAGAGAGCTAGAAGGTAGGACGGACGCATTACCGAAAGGGACAGCATCATCCCCGTAGTACCCAATGACGTTGACGTTTCCGGGAGCGCCAGCAATCGCAGAGCGGAAACGGATACCCGCGATTTTGTCCAAGCCCCATTGCCCCGGAGCAAAGGGAAGCTCTGTTGGGTCAAGGATCGGTTTCCCTGCGCGATTGAGCTTCCAAACCTGCGCTAGGACTGTGTTAGCAGTAACGGTAAACTGCACGGTCTCTAGCTGCGAAGTAGGCCCGAGAGTAAGAGCGTCCGTATAACCATCGGACGTTGCACTCCCCGCAGGCTGTGTCAGAGTTACAGGCATGTAAGAATCCTCCGGTTAGTTGTTGTTACTAAAGCTGTCGATTTGAACATCGTCCGTAGAGAAAGTCCAGAGGATTACCACGTTAGCCGGGGTTCCTCCGTTCGTCTTGAACCGAATTCCTGCGATCTTGCTAAAGCGGATATCGCAAGCGGGGAGCGGAATATCTGCTAAGTCCCATTGGATTGATCCATCTTTAGGGTTGACTCTTGCCGTCTGGAAGAAAGCTAGATGATCGCTGTTGATCGTGAATTGGACTTCCCGATCAACCGCAACCTCTGAGTCCTCATACTTGTTAGTAGTTGTGAAAGCTACTCCAAGCATGATTAACTACCAAGTACCTTCAAGATAGGCCAAGCTCCGGTTCCCCATTCTGAAAACTCCTTCATGTTCTCTAGGACTATTTCCTTGGCTGTACGATCCCCGCTCCGCATTGACTCCATGATGCCGGGATAGCTTGACTCTAGGACTATCCCGGTTATGCCGAGTACGAAAGCCTCATTGGGGATACCTCTCCCAAGAGGAAAGCTCCCGGCTTTCTGCCATGCCCAAAGGAAGGAAATGGTCTCCGGGGTAGCGGGTACACCGATAAGAGCGCAGAGACGACGAATCCAATTAGCCGGGAGTTGATCGCTCATCGCTCTTAGTATTTCGGTTTGGGCCGCAAGTTTTCAGGAGTAGCAATCCGACTCCGGGCTACCCTCGCTCCCTCTCGTCTCGCTGCTTGCTTCGTCCCGGTATTCTCCCCTCTGCGATACTCCTTCATCAAGTCCTTGTCAGAGGGAGGACGTAGGCTCCGCTTCTCCGAGACCTTGCCTGCGAGCATCCCGGCTCCGGTTAGCTTTAGAGCGGTTTTCGCTGTGGAGGACTTCCCAAGCGTTAGGTCTAGACCGATCATTGCGAACCCGGTAACAACGAGGAGGAAACCTCCGAAGATCGCAACTCCGTAGAGGACTTTCATAAGTCCCTTATCAAGGACTCCCCCTACTGCACCTGCCGTAACTCCAACTCCCTGTCCGGGATGAATGATGTAATGCCCCACTTCTCCAAGGAAGGAAGCTCCGTGGTAGTCAGGTGGGCCTTTGCCTACCCAATGCCCATTGCGGACTTTGTACCATTTCCCGTTGACCTTGACCCGGACAGTCCGGTTAGACCATAGCCCTTGAAGGTATTTCTGCATATGGTATCCGGCTTGCTGTGGGCCGTTGAGATTACCAAAGGCGTTCCATCCCTTAGCTGTTTTGTTAAACCCCTGTTCAATGTAAGGATAGCTCCCGTTGGCATACGCAACCGTTTGTCCAAAGTGGAGTTTGTCCCCTATCTTAACCTTGGGAACGATGTTCTCCGCGATGTAAACAAACTGCCCTTTGAGAGGGCCGGAAGTGATACGGTAGACCACGTAATGCCATATCTTGCTTCCGGTTTCGATGATATGGGTAGTCCCCACATCGGTAACAACTCCGCTACCAATAGCGGGAATGTTTCCGGCTCCTACGAAATCTACGCCTTGGTCAACTCTTCCCATGTTGGAGGGAGTGAGAATCCCGAGAGCCGGGGGGTTATGGTGATGTTTGACCTTAGCCGACATAGCCGGGATGATCGTCTCTCGCATGAGGGCCGGTAGACGACGTTACTCCAACGAGACCTAGCGAGAGCGTATCTCCGTTGGGAGATAGTTTAATTGCGTCTCTGTAGAGACTACTCATGTAGACAGTAACGATTGCCGCTCCTAGCAGCGGCCAAACCGCGAGCTTGAATCCTCCTGCCATACCTGCGAGGATAGCTCCTCCCCCTGCGTAAATCCAAGAGATAATGATTGCATGACGAACGTATCTCTTGCCTTTCGCTTCATCTTCGGGAGTGAGGGTAAACTTCTCCGTGCTCCACGGAGAGGACATTACTGCGGAGAAAGCGTCATAGACGTTGGTTCCGGCTCCCATGAAAAGGAGGGCAGCGCCGATCCCTGCCGCTCCTTTCATACCGATGAATTCGTCTCCCCCGGCCATTAATGCTTCCTCGATTTAGTGAAAGCGGGATGGTGCGCATGGGAGTTTTCCCGATGCTGTGTTTGATCCGGCAGAGCGTTAGGGTTCCGTTTCGCAGTAGTCGAAACTCCGCGAGTAAACGAAACGTCCGGATTCTCCGGGGTACGCTCTAGGTTCGGAGCGAATTCCCCGCGAGAATGAGCAAGGGAGATTTCCTGCTTGGGGATGATCCCTAGACCAAGTTTGCGAATCCCTCCCGGCCTAACTCCCATGCTCCTAGCGGTATGCGTAGTTGGACGGGTTGGTCTCCGTCCAGCTTCCGAGACCGGCACTCTTCCTCCCCCTCCTCCGCTACTGCGGGTATGAGGATGCCTGTGCTTATGCACCTTGCCCCTATGCCCATGCTTGGTTGTAACGGGGTTTTTGTGCGTCCGGGGAGGACGGGAGCCTTTCGGATGATGCTTTCTCCCATGAGGCTTATGCCGATGATGCTTCTTCCCCTGCAACCTGTCTAGGACGTTGGAAAGGATTTGCTCCTCCATCGCTAGTTCGTTTGCGATTGCTGCGAGTGCCCCGGAGTTGTCGGAACCCCCTCCTCCGCTAGGAGCGGCAGAGGAATCTAGAGCGTTGGGATTTGTGGAGGAGTTTGCGCTTCCCCCTCCTGTTGCTGCTTTATGCTTGCGGTAGATGTAGAGAATGACTACCGCAGAGACCAAAGCCCATACGCCTAGGGGGAGACCAAACTTCTTCTCCTTTACCCAACCGAGTTTATTTCCCATCGCTAATCCCTCCCGTAGACCGGCGGTTGGTACTTATTCGGAACGAGAGGCAGAGCCTTGGGAAATCTCTTCGGCGCTCCCATATGTCCCGGCTTGGATGCGGACGGAGCGCGAGAGACCGAGAGAGGGCCGCTTCTCCGTCCTCCCCGCGTATGAGGCTTAGGTTGTCTGCGCCTTTGCCCTGCCACGGTATACGGATTCGGGGTAGCTTTGAGGACAGGATTCCCCGGAGCGAAACCGTAGGTGCGGAGGAATTTGAGCTTGCGGGTAAACTGAACCCGGTACCGAGTAATAGGCATGGCGAGCGTTGAGCGGATCGGCATAGGAACGTTGGGAGACTCCATAGGCCGGGTAGTAATCATGCCTTGGTACTCTAGCCCCTCCCTATTCTGACGCTGATTAACAGCACCGATAGGGAAGAGGCTTGCTTTAGTAGTTGGTTTAGTCGGACGCATGTATCTACCTACTACCCTTGGGAACCGCTCCAAGCTCCAAGCTAAGGAGCTTGAAGAGTCCATTTGACGATGCGTTTACTACCTGCGCTGTCCCGGAAGGATGGGTAACGAGACCCATTCCAAAGACAAGGAGCGCAACGAGGGTAATGAATCCAAGTACACCTTTCATCTACTTAGCTCCTAGCTTTAGTTGGCTCTTGGAGTGATTGTGCGCTCCCGATGATTGCGAAGGAGTAGCCGGGGTAGTTGTTTGCCCATGCTCTCGGAGGTAGAGAAGAAACGTCATGGAGGTTCCGAGAATGGGGGCAAGTCCCCCTAGGAAATTCGCAGAGAGGAGCAAGAGTGCGAAGAGGTACGTTGCTGGCCCTATGACTGTCGGATCGGGCATTCCACTATTCCCCTGCTTATACCACGCTTTGAGCGTAATGAAGAGGGAAATGGAGTAGAGAAGTAGAAGGTATGATTTCATCTGTCTACTTTGCGAAGGGGAAGATTTGCCGGACGAATGGCGCTTGGTCTTGGTTCGTGATTGCCTTATATCCCCAAGAGATTGTTGTGTACCCTACGTAACCGAGAAGTAATCCGACGCCTGCCATTAGCGCACCAAGTTTACTAATTCGATTACGGAAGCTGTAACAACTGCAAGAGCGGAAAGCCCTGCAATGGTTATCTGCAAGGCTTTCCACTTACTTACCCACCATGCGTCAACTAGGCGCTCCGTTTCGTGTTGGTCGATCATTCCGCGGAGTATCCGTATCTCCCTGTCTGTGAGCGGGCTTTCTGCCAAGTCATCATTAGGGAGTCGAGGTTTTAACGTGCGTTACCCCGGAGATACCAAGTGCCCCCATGACGATAGCCGCATAGGTGCCGGTATCAATAGAACCGTGGAGGACGGCAGCGGTAGCCGATGCAACTCCGGCTACCGCTGTGATTGTTGCGTACAGAGGGTTCATCGCGTTAACCCTCGTTACTTCTTCCGCTTGACGGGGACGCCACGGAAGTAATGCACCCATACAAACCACGCGATGAGTGCAATAACGAGAATGTGAATCCAACCACGCTTCATCGTTATCTCTTCTCCTCTCTTAGACCGTAAGTAGCATGAAGGTGATGATCCCTACCGCGATAAGCCAATAGAGAAGTGCCCACCCTGCCGGGGTTGACAAGTTAACGTGCGCACGTACCGGGCCGTTATCGTCCTGGCCGCTAATCGGGATTACCTGTCCGAGTGCCATTAGATCGGCCTACCTTTCCGGAACGGTTCCGAGAGGATAGAGCTTTCCGGTATACGTAGTGATAGTCCAAGGAGCGGTAGACGCGCTTGCCGTTCCCCAACCTCCTGCGAACGCTTCAAGGAGGGTACCCGGAGTAGTCGGAAGAAGTTGCTCCATGTTGTCGTCATTAATGAGCTTCCCTACCGAATCGCGGAAGGTGTAAACTGCGGCACCTGCCGGACGGGTTACTCCAAACTGACGGAACATACGACCAAAGAGCCGGTTCGGAGCTTCGATGCGCCTAGGCACTCCGTCAATCCAAAGCTCTAGATCGTTAGCGAACACTTCATCGGTACGAACATTGTTCGCATCCCTAAACTGCAAGATGAGAGTAGAAATGTAAGTACCAACGTCCGGAAGCTCTACGCGCTGATTACCGCCGGACGAAATTCCCGTAGCTCCGTTGGCCTGAGACCACTGATGCGAGGAACCATCGTCCGGAGGAGCAAGCTCCGGATTGTCGAGGGGGACAATCCAATAGCTCTGGAAAATGTCCACTTCGATAACCGGAAGAGTTCCCGGCTGAGTACCGTAGACCGCTCCTGCCCCGGCAAGCGTAATCTGCAAGTTCATTTCTGCGGCAGAGTTCATCGCAGGAATAGAGCAGTACGCGGTATCCGAGTCGAATTCAAACGGGAGGAAAAGAGCAAAGGAGAAATTCCCTGTGCCTGCCGTACCCGTAGAAATCGCGGAGTAGTCCGGATCGGAGGTTGGATTCTGTAGTCCTGCCGCTCCAACCTGCGCGGAGTAGAGATTAACGAGGTAGAGTCCCCAACCGTCCGACTGATAGACCACGGTTCCGAATGGGTCTCTAATCTGGATCGTCTGAATGACGCTCCACGGAGCATCGGCAGCGGCAGTAACGGTATGGGTACCGTTGCCTCCTCCGGTTGCCTTTACAACGATCCAAAGCCCGGACTGATATCCCGGAGCCGGTTTGATGCTGCGGGTAACGAGACCGCCGAACGCAAGTCCGGTAGTTGACATTGCAATCTGCGACGCCTTACCGGACTGTGAGACGAACGAGGGAACGCCTTGCTCCGGAGGGCTAGTAGTCTGCATTCTCCGGGAGACAGTCTGTGTTTCTGCGTTTCCCTGTTGGAGCGTAGGAGTTGCTACAGGCATGTTCTCTCCTTGTTGCCTTATTTGTTGTAGATGAGACCCTTAGCCCAAGGGCTATCAGGGAACCGGAGTGCGATTGTGCGGAGTGCCCCGTTCCAGAAGATATCTGCAACGAGGACAAAGAACAGAAGTGCGAGGATTGCTCTTTTGCCGTCCACGTATTTCCTACCTCTTTACGTTGGGAGCGTTTTGACGGATAGCGAAAGGGGGAGCGCAAGATATCCGGTTCGTGGCTACCGGGTATCCGCGCTCCCCCATTCCCCAACCGACCCATTAGGAGGATCGGTCTCAGCGTACTACAGGTGTAGGAAAAGGCTGTTTAACCTACTCAATGATTCCGGACTTTTTCAACTCCTCTTGCTCCAACTGATATCCGCGAGTCCGTGCCCTGTCAGGTCTCCGGAGGTAATACCTATGGTGGATATGAGGTTCCCCAACTACCGGGGGAAGCTCGCTCCTGTAGGAAGAAAAGTCCAGCTTAGCCCCATCCGGAGTAACCGCTAATACTAATCCATTCGTGTAATGGTCAATTAACGATGAATGTACCAAGCGGCTAGGCTGGATATACGTAGCAGGGCCATGCTTCGTTTCCTCGTCGTATCCGGGAACCGTGATTTTGAGAGGTACCACGTTTTGATCGGAGCGCGGATACCCCGGCCTAAGAGCGTTGAGCCAATCCGTTAGGTACTCCGACCAAACTAGGATTTCGTCCGCGTCCAAGGTGAGAATCCAAAACGGTTTCCCGATTACATGCCTAGCAGAGCTAAGCATTGCGTTTCTCTTCTTCGCTTCGTCTCCCCATGATCCTGTCTTGAATTCGTTGACCGCTAGTTGCATCGGCCCAATACGGGTTTTCTCCCCGGCTGTAGGAGAGGCTTTCGGATTCGTACTCCCCTCCCAAACGATGATCCTATCTGCGCAAGGCATCGCGCTCCGGATAGCTCCTTGGATTAGCTCTCCCTCTCGGAAGGAGGAGATAAGACAGACTACGGGATCATGCATGGGTAGGTTTCTTCCATGCAGGCTTATACCCCTGCCCTACCCCTGCGAAGAACGCTAGGCCGATGAACGCAAGGAGGAGACAGAGTGCCCCTATAGCGAAGTCCCTAAAGGCTCTCATCTAGTGTCCCATCTGGATATGGACGTACCGAACGAGAGTCAAGAAACCGACCAACCCCGCTAGGGCAATGATCGGCCACGGTATTTTGTCAATCTTGGCAATCGTACTATGCAACTCGCTCCTCCTCTAGCTCTAGTTTACTTGCGTCGATGTAGTAGTCATTAGCAGCATTCTCCAAGTCCTGCGCAAACTCCGTATCTCCCTCTGCGCGGATCGTCGCTGCTAGTTCGTCCAGAGCCTTACCGCGCTCTCTCCATGCCTTGATTAGCTCAGCGTTGGTAGCTGGCCGCAAATCCGGAAGTCCTCTACCTGCCACGATTCACCAAACCTTGATAGATGCATGACCGCTAATCGCAAGCCATACTAATTGACGGAGAGTTTTCATACTCCAAGTATCGGCTACTTCTTCTCCGCTCCCGATCCCCCGGAAGGGGTATTCTTCGGCAAGTCCATCTTAGAGACGACAACCTCTCCGTCCGGGTTGACGTATGCCCAATGGTATTTCGGTAAGTCCGCTGCCGTCTCCATGATGAGTTGCGTATCTCCCCCAATCTCCGCTAACCGTCTCCGCGCTCTTAGGTCTCTAATCTTGAAGAGGAAATGAGCTTGCGATTGATCGTAGAAGTTTGACGGTACGTAGCGGGGAGCCTGTGTAGAACCGATCATCGTTACTCCGCGCTTCCCTCCGAAAATCCAAATGTTGTCCAACGCTGCCCCGAGACCGAAGAAGGACTTATCCGCTAGTTGTCGGACTTCATCCGCATAGATCAAAACGTCTCCCTGTTTGTAAGCGCGGGATAACGCTTGATGTATCTTTAGCTTAGAGTCATGCGATAGATCATTAACATGGACAGCATGAACCTCCGTTAGCTTGCCTACCTTCGGGAGCCTTTCCCCAACCTTCGCAAGTTTAGGGTCTCCGGTTGAGTCAATGATGAGTACCGGAATTCCTGCGCGAGTGTAGATAGGCAAGAGACCCTTCATCGCTAGAGTTGTCTTACCCTGTCGAGTAGGAGCAAGAATAGCTACATGAGTTGCCGAATCCCGGCTACCCGGTTTAAGATCCTTCGCTAGCTGTCTCCGCATGATCGGCCACGGAATCGGTTTTCCGGTTTCGTTGTAGAGTGCGACGATATCGGGATCGTCTATTCTTACTCGCTGCCTCTTTGCACTCCTCGCACCTACAACCTTGATTGTAGGACGATTCTTTTCCATGTTGGAAAGGCTTGACGGGTTTTCTTCCCCTGTAGGAGACTGAGTGCTTTGCTTCTTCCTCCGTAATGGTGCCATAGCTCAACCTCGCACATTCTGTAGAGCAATACGGGTCTCCATGTTCCTTAGCCCTTTCCGGTATGAGTTCATTGCATCCCCTACGTGCGCACTTCTTCTCATTCGTCAACTTCACCTAGCAACCCTCTCCGACGAATCGAAACAACGTCTGCCCCTTCTTCCGGCTCCTCTGAGTAAACGGTATTCCAGAGTTCCGGGACTCCTGCCGCTCTTGCCGGGATAGCGTTGGGATCAACCATCCCGAAGTCAACCATTGCGCAGATAGCAGACGTAGCGAAGAACATAAAGATAGTGAGGTAATCCGAACCCTCAATAGTCCTCTCTATGCTCTTACGTACAGCGGGGTTCTTCGCTGCAATTCTCGCAACTGCCTTAGCAGTACGTTCCGCTCTCGCTTCGATATTCGCAGCAACGAGAGGAGAACCGAAAGCTACCGGGAGAACCAAGTCCTCCAAGAGCTTTTCCTTTAGTGATTCCTCTAGCTTCTTAGTAGAAGTAGAGTTAGTGCTTCCCGGAGGTCTCCCCCTCCGTTTCCTAGGGGCAACTTCCTCCTCTGCTTTCGTAGGAGTATCGGGGAGCGGAAGTACGTCCTCCGCGCTCTCGTCTCCTTCAAGCCCTGCAAACGTTGTAGCCATTAGTACGGTACCTCCGTCCAATCAAAGATTTTCGCTTGAATGTTTCTCCCTCCGTTAAGCGTATGACAGGAGCAAGCTACGTCCAGACATTCAAACGCTCTTTCAAGCGTTACAGGAGGTAACGGTAATTCCGGTACCTCCGGAGTCCACTTCCTATCGGTGCATCGGCAAGCAGAGCACCGATATACCGTTAGGACGTTAGAGGTTGGGGACGCCTGCATTTGCGAAAGCGTCATAGATTTCCTGTCTTAGTTGCATCGCTTCTCTCTGAGTTAGGACTAGTCTCCGGACGATATCCTCCGGTTGCTTTCCTCTCTCCTGTCGTCTCTCCACGTAGTAGATGGAGAGGAAGTCCCCTTCATCCCGTTTCTCATAGACGCATTTAGCAGCGCCGGTATGGATTACGGGGACTCCCCCTCCCTTGGGAATTAGCATGGAAGGAAACAGACTCCGAGATTGAAGAGACAGCCTGCGACGATCAAGAGCGTTTGACTCATACTCCCTTCACTCCCAACATGCGCTGCATGAGCGGAGGTTTCTTCGTTGCGGCAGGAGTACCCGGAGCAATCCCGGCTAGCTTGCTGTCGATCATTTCTCCTACCTTGCTAAGCAACCCGTCAACGTCCAATCCCTCAGAGCTTCCCCCGGATGCAGGGGCAGGGGTTCCCGGCTGTAGCTTGGTCAAGAGTTCTTCCAGCTTGCTTCCGAACGTATCTCCGAGAGAGTCCAGCAAGTCCAGCTTGGAAGCTCTGTCTACGGTAAACCCGCGAGCTTCAAGGACTCCCCCAATTAGCTCCTCCAAGTCCACTTCATCGGGATTCGGAGGAGTCTCTTCCGTAGTGGGTTCCGGTTCTGCCATTAGTCGTTATCTCCTTCCTGTAGCTCAACTAGGCTTGCCCATTCGTTGTAGCAACGAATAGCTAGCCACGAAAACAGGAGACAACCTCCGAGAAGGAGGGGAGCCTTGCGGACAATCAAGATGTAGTTAACTACACCTGTAGTCTCGTCGTCCATCATTTACCTCTCATCATTTGGAAGATAGCCTTTGGGCCTAGGTTCTCAAACTCAGCTTGCATTAGGTCAAGTTGAGCTTTGAATTCGGCAACTGTCACGTACAGTTCTACTAGTACACGATCCCGGACTTTGGGATCATCCTCAATCATTGCGAGGATGCGAGATACCCTAGTCTCAAATTCGTTTTCGTCCTCTTTCACTTCCGGAGTAGCATCGGCTCCCCCTCCCGCAGGGGGAGCCGACTCTACCTCCAACGGAGTATCGGTCACTACGAACCGTTACCCGCTGAACCTGCCTGACGCTTTGCAAGCTCGGCCTGCAACTCATCGTCAGTCATTTCAGAAAGAGACTTGGGAGCATCCGGAGAAACGTTCTCCTCCGCTGCAACCGGCTCCTCCGCTACAGGCTGAGGGCCAATAGCGTCGATCATTGCGGCAACGCTACTAGCCTCTTCCTCGGTGCCGTGGTTGATCTTGGCCCACAATGCCCCAAGTACGTCCTTCACCTTTCCAAGCTCCTCTTCAAGATCAAGCGGAGCGGAAGTCTTTACCTCTGTTGCGGTCTCGCTCATTACGTTGTAACTCCTCTCAGGTAGTAGAGTCCATCATCCGGGTCTATGCCCAAGAACCGAAGTGCTTTGATCGCTTGCAATTCCGCTTCCCGCTCTTTATCGGACATTCGTTTCTTACGGGGATTAGTGTCCTTACCATGCAAGAGCCAAGAACGGATTGCGCGATTCGTCCGGTAGTCTTTTCGTCCGAGTTTATCCCCTCGCTTTCCTAGATTCTGTATAGCAACTCTGTTGCTCCACGCTTTGTCAAGAGCTTCCCTGTCGGTCTCTGACAGTCTACCGGAACCGGCTTGCAGGTTGGCAAGCCGATCCGGACGCATGAGACGCGCTCCCTCCTTGGTAAGGACGGTACGAAAGCGCCGATCCCCAATGCGAGTTGTTAGCTCTCGGATTTTCTCTGCTTCATCCGGGGTTATCCGTGTAGTCTTTGCCATAGCTCCCGTTCCTTTTGCATCCTTCGTAGGTCTCTACGAACGATTAACGTTAATCCTGCGACTCCGCAGAAAAGACCACTAACAAAACATGCCCCGTAGTAGATCATTTAGTAATAAGGAGTCGGGACAATGGGCCGTAGAGTACGCTTGCGTCATACGTCTTACCGTGGATTGCGTAAGCGTCCGTAAACTGCCACATTACTACGTTCGCTCCTCTCAGTCGGATACGGAGCTTTTCCAGCGCAGACGAATACCGACGCTGCCCCGGATACTGAGCGAACCAAAGCGGGAGCTTCTTTAGCTTGGGATGCGCAGCAACGCAAACGTCCCATACCTCATATCCCGCGTAGAGGATCGGAGAGAACCCGCGAGCTTCAAGAGCGATAGAGCAACGATGAACCCTCCCGGCAAGAGCGTCCAATCCGAGATTCGTAACCTCAGCGTCAATAATCGGCTGGATATCCCCTCGTCTCGGTCTCGCATAGTTGAGGTAGTAATCCGCTTCGCTCCCCTTGGAATCGGGATGAAGGAAGAGGTACGAACCGAACGGAATACCGGCAGACTTCGCAGCTTCCCGCTGAGTTTCCAAGATCGGATTTTCGTACTGCGTACCTTCCGTACCGTTGCAGAGCAACGCTGCCGCTTTCGCAGCGCGTAGCTCTGCGGCAGTAATCGGATGGTAGTTGTTTGAGTCGATGATGATTTTACGCATTACGCATTTCCTTTCTTAGGCCGTATTCCTGTCCTACTCCAAACACTCCGGGAAGCGCATCCTTCCACGTATAGATACGTCCGTATTGCGAGTAGAAGAACAGTTGAAGTTGCATCATGGATCAACCCTCACGATTTCCCGACTCCGTTTGACTACGGTTAGTTTGTCGTTAGGGAGTACAACTACAGCGGTTCCCGCATAAGGACCGTTTGCCGACCCTGCGCGTACCATCTTCATTTCCTTTTCTAGATCATCGGTTTGAAGGTGATACTCCAAGGGACTTACAGTTAGTCTCTCGTTATTTGCATGGATAACGAATTGACCAAGAGTAATGGAGAAGGACTCCTCATCCGGGAGATAGACCGACTCCGTACCGTGTAGCGATGGGATGCTAAAGCTAACTTTCATGCCACGATCATTCTCCTTCAAAACACTCATCTTGGAGCCTGTATTCCGTTAGCTCCGGGTCGATAGTGATAGGACGGTATGGGGATGAAAGATCATCGTTGTCTGCCGGACGTAGAGGAAGCGCCATGAAGTTACCCTCCCGGACTCCAACTACGTCCGGCAGATGAGGTCTCCGCTTCGTGGTACCAACGAGAGGGACGGGATGGATCGTCCTGTCAATGTCTACCCAATGTCTCCAAGGGTAGGAAGAGACGGAAGCTAAGCCCATCCCGATAAACCGATGGACGCTATAGACCGGAGCGTATGTCGGATCATCGTCTAGCCACGTTCGTACTAACCCCTCAACGTCAACGGGAGCGCGTTTGTCAAACCCGCGTTGCCAGATGGTAGTTTCTCCATCCGGAGTCCACGCTTGGTATAGCCCTGCCTCAGCTACTACCATTGTGGTTTCTTCCTCCTGTTGCCATTGTCCGAGATTCCCTCCTAGGTTGACGTTGAGTGGAGCGCGAGACCATACGGAGTCCGTCATTACGCATACGGTATCGTCCGTAATCGCTCGCATTAGCTCAGCGCGAGTCTCGGAGGTAATCAGTCCGGCCCAAACAGGGTTGTAGAAAGTAGCCTTACCAACTGTCTGAGCAAACTTCCCGTAGATAGAATTCAGGATCAACTTAACGGGAATGTTGGAGGGGTTCCCTGCTTTCTTTAGTTCGTTTCTGTATGCGAATGTTTCAGATATAAGAGACCTAAGAGGATAGCTAATCCTCCCGCGAGCAACGTAACAATCCAGGACTTCGTAACATTCTCCATATCTCTCCTTAGCTGCTTTGAGTTCCGGATGCCAATACCAACCCTCTCCGGAATGAGGGTAACGGATCGTACCGTCATGCTTTCTCCAAGGGAAGGGAGTCCAATACTCCGACGGGTCTACCTTCCATCGGATACGGCACATATAGATACCCTTCTCCGGTTCCTTCTTTACGCGCTCCCATTCCAGCTTAGACAAGTCTGGAAGATTCCGCGTAGCGGAAGGGTAAGCAGAGACAATATCGTAATGGTAAACCGGATCAACAAAACCGTACCCTTTAACGTCGATCCGTCCCCCGAAGTAAGCGCGAGTTGCTGCCTCATGTACGTTCGGGGGAAGCTCTGCTAGGTAATTCTTCACTCCGTTAGCATGGAGCCATGATCCGGCCATAGCCGCAGGGCCATGCCAACCGTACATCTTTAGATCAAGGGGAGCTATCGAAGCTCTAAGCTCATTCGCAAGTTTGCGCAACCCTTGAAGCTCTGCCGCATTGTAGGCACGGACTTTCTCCATGCTCCACTTGCCGAACGATCCACGCGCTTTCTTTCCCTCACTAATGATTTCCGGAAGATCAATCTTCCATGAGGTAAGCGCGTTCTCAAAGGAGGATTGGAAGAACCCCCACATATCGTAAGAGGTATGCGTCCTCTTCCCCCGAGAGACTTGGAGAATCTTCCTAGGCCAATACCGGATCGTATATCCCCTCCAACGAGTTTCTCCCTCTCTACGCAGCTCCTCAATACTCGCGCTCTCTCCCTTCAAGGGAAGATCGCAAAGGATCATGTTTACGTCATAGTCCATCGCAAACCAAACGTAGATAGGTCTACCTCCCCCCGGAGCATGATGCTTAGCTAACCCAAGGAGGAAGTCCAAGCACTCTTCCGTAGAGAGACCTTTACGGTTTTGAATGTACCTTCCTGTTGACGCTGCCAACAAACCGTAGTGTCCTTCCTCGTCTGTCGCTTCTCCGTCTAGAGCTATGAACCTGCGAGGTAGAATCGTCTCTTTCCGGTACTTAGCTCTTTGCTCCGGAGTTACTTTAGTTCTCGCTCTGAGACGTACATTTGCATGAGCCAAGCAAGTACGCGCTCCTTTACGACGATTCTTGATTGGCTCCCCGCAAACCTCGCAGGCTACTAGCCCAACGTTGGGAGTTTGACTAGTAGCCATGCGAGGATGCGGGATGGATCATGCGCGGATGCTATATGAGTGCGGTTAGGCCGGGTCTCTCCTCTCTTTAGCTGGCAGACTTCTTCTTGGCAATCTCAACCTTAAAGTCCTTCATCGGACTAGGCTGTCCGGTATCAACGTCTCCCATATACGTGATCCGGATAAGATCGCCAGAGACAGCCTTTTCAAGGCCACGGTTGACCTTGAATCCTCCATTGAAGGAGTAAAGCTCTCCCTCCGGAGACCGGAACCGCTGTTGGGTAAAGCTCTCCCCATTCTCCGGTTCAATTAGTGCGGTCTCTACGAACGTACCAACGAATTGCTCTCCTACGTTCGCAAACGTAAGTTTCTGGCCGGATTCCTGCTCTACGGTTTCCCACTCCGCATCGTCCGGAATTACGTCTACGCCTGTAGTTGTCTCGTCGTCTTTAGTCGCCATTAGGAAAAGTCAACCTCCTAAGGTTGATTGGGATTTGTACCTCTAGCGATAACCTGCTAGAGTTCTTGCCACGTTCGGCCCTCCGAGAACGGGAGGAGGAGTCCGTACCGGCATCGTCTCATACGGAGCGCGTCAAGTCAAATCGGAGGGAAATACAGAGTGGAAAACCCCGGATCAATTACGCTAACGGATATCTCCGAAGGGGGATACCGTAGGCTCCATTCTCTAGCGAGTTGCAACCCTACCGCAGATGGGAAGCATTATGTTTCTACGTGTATTTGCGGTTGGGAATCACCGCTCCATAGAAGTTACCTCTCTGCTAGAGGAGCATTGACGGAGCATGTACTAGCCGAAGTAGACAAGATCATGGAGGGTACACAATGATGAAGGTTGGTCTCTATCTCTATAACCCGGCAACGAAACAGTCCGTAGATATCTGCGAGATTGAGGAGGGGCAGGAGAGCGTTGACTTCCTCTTGAAGGATGCAGTTGGGAAGGGGATTCGCTCCGCAGCGGAAATCCTTGGAGTTGATCCCATGCAGATAATGACTTCTCCGGATACCAACAAGTTTGTTCTCCGGTTGAAGATGATTCCCGGCATACATGAACCCTGCGGTTTGCCTTGGGGAGAATGTACGTGCGGAACCCCGAACCGTCCTAAGATGGTGCAGTAATGGCACCGAAGGAAACTCTACGCATCGTCCAATTTGACGATGAAACCCGCGAGCTAATGCAGGAGATACGCGCATACCTGCAAGAGCTTAGAGCGATGCAACATGAAGTAGAGTCCATGCTTGGTAACTTCCTCCAAGTTGCTACCTTCAATATCTCCGAAGTAGTTACGGATGATGGAGAGGAAGCAACGTTTACTTTCTCCGATCTTGAATAGTCCGCAGCATCCTAAGCCCTTCCATCGGAACGAGAAGAAGAAACCTCGTCCCGTTCCTCCCATGCGAGCTTGCCGGGAGTGCGGAGTTGGGATGCGCTCTTGGAGGAGAGACCCACTCTGCGCAAAGTGCATCAAGGACGCGCTAGCTCCGCAGGAGGAATCTTTGCGCGACTTCCGCGCTAGACTAAAGGCTAACGAGAATCCCCCGGAAGGGGGATGATGTAGTTTTAGCTCTAGTCGATAATCTAACTATGAAAACTAAGCGGGTAGAAGGAATGACGACAGACGGAAGAATCGTTACCGGGGTTGTTATTGACTCCTCCCGCTCCGTACTTTGGGTTAGGACTGATACAGGAGCAATCGCGGAAGTTATCCGCTCTACAGCTAAGGAGCTTTAATCGTGGCAGAGGAAACCCATACCCTAGTTCTCTATAAGCCCTCTAAGCGGTCTCTTCAAGAGAAGGTGATTGACTCCAACTTGAAGAACCTGCTTGCGTCTGTGAATACTCGCGCTCTTTCGGTGCGCGGATGGACGGTAGAGGCAGGAAGCGCAAATCCGGAAGGACGTTTCCCGGAGCGTCCTTGGAAACAGGAGTACGCTGCTTGGGCCGCAGAGTATGAGTACGTCTATAAGCTCTATCTCCGCGTCTCCTTCACTTCTACGAAAGCTCCGGAGACCAATGAGTTTAACGCTCTCTGCAATACCATTGCGATGAGGGCAGGACAGCCGGGGTTTGGTAAGTGGACGCTTTCAGAGGTTGACGATCATTCCTTTGAGATTTCGGACTCTGACGAAATCTCTACGGATATCGGTTATGCGCCTGTTGAGGTTCCGGAGGATTGGGACTCTTACTTCTCCCATCTATTCGGACTTGACAATCACATCATGCGACTGCGCAGAGCTATGGAAGCTGGCATGTACTCCGATTGGAATAACCGCTACCACTGTGCGCTAGTTGGGCCTCCCGGTTGCGGCAAGTCGGATATCTGCCAGAGCATCAAGAGAGCGTTGGGAGAGGATGCGGTATTGGAGTTTGACGCTACCGCTACTACTGCCGCAGGAGCTATCAAGGAGCTTTCAGAGCGGGAAATCCTCCCCCGAATTCTCTTGGTAGAGGAGATTGAGAAAGCGGATGAAAAGGCTATGAGCTTCCTTCTCTCCGTCCTTGATCTTCGCTCGCAGATTCGCAAGACTACCGCTCGCGCTACCATCGTCCGGGATACTAAGCTCTTTGCGATTGCCACGGTTAACAACGTCCCGCTGTTTCAGAGCTTGCAAGCTGGCGCTCTCGCTTCCCGGTTCTCCAATACGATTTGGTTTAAGCGTCCGGATCGTTCTCAGTTGAAGATGATCTTGGAGCGGGAAATCAAGCGGTTGGGCTCAGAGGGAGACAAGGCTTGGATTGCTCCGACGCTTGACTACTGCGAGACGGCAGGAATCTCCGACCCTCGCTCCGTTACGGCTATCTGTCTGTGCGGACGGGAAATGCTCTTAGACGGGAGCTATCAGCAAGTGCTTATGGATACCGGATCAAAGGAGGGACAGTAAATGACTGAGCGGGAAGCGATCTTGGAAGCTCTCCGTAGTAGACAATGCTTCATCCCCGAAGAGATTATGGAGTTCCAGCTTAGGCTTTTGCAGACGATGAATACCCGGTCTCTGATTGAACAGATGAGGAGTTGCGCTACCATCCTTGCCGGAAGGGTTTGCGGGGAACCCGCGCTTATGGCAGACGATCAGACTTCCTATGAACAGTGGAGTACCGCTCTCCAAGAGGTTTGTAGAGCAATGTTGGATGGAGTGGAAAGCGCAATCAGGGAGAACGTAGGCAGATAACCCTAGTCGATATCTTCCCTGCGATTGCGACTAAGACGGTATTGGGGAGGGGGTATTGTTAATGCGGACGCCCCCTCCCCGCTGCCCCC
>Ga0247666_1000239_pt1 | contig 18362 bp, 28 predicted proteins | sample CNK07_metaG_FD_183025 | JGI IMG/M metagenome (GOLD analysis project Ga0247666, IMG submission 183025) | Soil microbial communities from Purdue University Martell Research Forest, Indiana, United States - CNK07 | ecosystem: Environmental > Terrestrial > Soil > Temperate forest > Bulk soil...
TCACGATTTTTGGGCTATTCGACTCAACAAATATCCTTGTCTTTACACGTCATCAAAAACTCTTGACGGACTAATACGGAAAATCCTTAAATTGGACTACGTATGGGGGAAAAAGAAGAAGCCACACCCGATGGGTTAGTCCCAAGAGGTGACAACAAATTCCTCTATAAAACTTGGAAACTGGACAGACAGACAGACGGCTCATGGAGATGTATTCGCATTCGACCCACTAAATGGTTTACTGCGTCGTCGCTCAATGCTGCAATAAAGTCTATCGACCGAAGGGAAAGTCAAAATGGAGCCATGTCGTCACTGCGGGACGGAAACGAAACTAGTTCTTAATTTAGGAAACCAACCAATAGCTAACGCTCTACAAGCTTCGGCATCGGAGCCGGAACAAACATATCCGCTACATTTCATGAATTGTCCTTCCTGCGGTCTTTATCAAGCGACCACACTACAACCAGACAAAATATTTGGTGCTCAATATCCTTACATGACGTCGGTCGCGAAAACGTACGTGAACCAATGTAATGACTGGGCCCAGAAATTACTAACGAAGTTGACACCAAAGCGCGTGTTGGAGATCGGTTGTAACGATGGTCACCTGCTTCAAAACTTCAAAAATTTTGACCATCTAGGCATCGACCCCAGCGGTTCGGTTACTTATTTGGCAAAACAAAATGGTCTCAATATCGAGACTGAATACTGGTCACTTGAAACAGCCACGAAATACGCCACCGAGAAAAAATTCGATCTTATCATCGCAAACAACGTTTTGGCCCACACACCAAACTTAAATGACTTTGTTGAGGGTGTGTATTTTGCCTTAGACCCCGAAGGTGTGTTTGTCTTTGAAGTTCCGTACGTGAAAACACTTCTCGATGCCACACAGTTCGACACTATTTATCACGAGCATTACAGCTATTTTTCAAAATCGACGCTGATAAAGATTTTTTCAGCCCACAAGCTTAAAATATTTCACTTTGAGGATATCCCGACCCACGGCGGTTCCCTAAGGGTGTACGCCGGCCATTTGGAAAACAAGTCCGCTCCAACAATCGCCCACGTCGAGGACGAAAAAATCTCACACGAAAACTTCGCAAAAACCGCTCAAATGATGAAATTTCAATGGTTACACGGTCTCGCTGAATTGAAAATGAAGGGAAAACAGATTGTCGCATTTGGAGCCGCCGCAAAGGGAACTGTATTCTGTAATTATATTGGCATTGATTCTGATTTTATTGACTATTGTGTGGATGAATCTCCGCTCAAGCAACATAAATTCACTCCCGGCACGCGCATTCCCATCAAACCGCTAGAGACCATCACCGAAACAAAACCCGACATTATAGTGATTTTACCGTGGAACTTTCGAAAAGAGATCGAGGAAAAATTGTCGTTTGCGAAGTCCTGGAATGCCAAGTTTATCTCGAGGGCTGAAAATGGCTGAGCTCCCGGGGAAAAAGACAAAATACGTCCAGACGGTGAAATGCAAATGGAACTTTGATCAAGACGGTATGATCTGTGTCGAATGTTTCGAAGGTTTAGTCGATTGGTGTGAATATCGCGGCTTAAAAGAGCTCCCCAAATACGACGACAAAGAATTTTTCGTGCCCGTAGAGTGGTTCGAAGCAAACCAAAAAATCGGTTGTCAGCACGGTCGTGAACAAAAAATATTGAAGTCATTTTATGTCAAAGATTAAAGATTCGAAGGTCCTCAAACATTTGAAGTCTACTGAATTCGTAAGACGAATCGATAGCGAAGCGAGTCGTCTTATCATTCCAAAAAAAGACTACGTTGACTTAAAAACAAATTACTGTGGTATTTGCGGTAAAAGAAAAGTCGACCCGGTAAAATGGTTTGGTGAGGACTTCTGCAAAACTTGTGTCAAGGATTTGGACCCGACCGACCATTACGATAAGAACTTAAAAGGCAAAAAAGGTTTTTCCCGTGGTTGAAATCATTGTCATTATTGTCTGCGCGATTTTGGTTTTATCTCTTGGGGGTTTAGGATATTTCACGATTTGGCGTCTAACGACTCACACTCAAGCCGATGCGAGATACACGGCTGTCTTATCTAATCAAATGACCACGAAATTCGACGAAGTCCATACAATCATTGCAGGCCTGGATAAAAGATTTCGTGAGCTCGAGACCGAAATCAAAATGCAAAAAAACGATTCAAGCAGGCTTACTGAATGGTTAGACAAGCGTGATCAACACTTGATTAGGATTGAGTCTCAATTCATTGAGGCCCATAAACTAAAAGAACGCGAGTCGAAAATAATAGAATTAGGTGAGCAATTAAAGTTGATAACAACGAAAAAGTGAACGTGTGGCAAGATTTTTACAACGCTCAGAATACGTGGTTTACCGTGACAAGCGGGGCCGGATAAGAAAATTTTCTGCGCGTCTAAAATTGACTGCTGAGATAAGAAGTCGAAAAACTCACAAGAGAAAAAAATGGATATCGAAGCGCCCACGATACTTCACGAAAAAACAGACCTCACTTTATCACAAGGCGAGACGTCCCCCGATTCGAACTACTGCTACACGAAAGGGAAAGCCGGAACCAAAGACTTCGTTTATTACCGTCAAAATGAATCAAGAGATTTCATCGCAAATTTCAAATTCATTCGTGAAACAGATAAACGACACGATAAAAATGGACGGTTATGTTGTTTTTGGGGTCCACGTGGTGACTTCGAAGCAAAACTTTTACACCACAGCGGTTTACTATGACAAAGCGAACACACCTTCGTTTTGGAAAGACCTTATTCGGACAATGGTTGTTCAAGAGCTCCGAAAAAACAAAGTTCGAACGTCGCCTAAGGCTATTTCGTCTAAGCATGGAAACACTTATTGGAAAAAAGGAAACTATATTTATTACCGGTCGATTCGACTCGGTTTATTTTTTAGGTATGTTTGAATGATTCAATATTTTTCCTTTGATTCGGAGGACGACTCGCGTGGTAACCCGTTTCTTTTCAATTTTTATGACGGTAAGGACCATTACGTTTTTCGTTCTATTGATGGCGTGGCTTATTTTTTCTCTCAGCTTAGTGGCACTGTTGAGATTTGGTGCACGAATTTGGCTTACGACTTCAACAATCTTATCAAAGAACTATCACACGCTATCGAGATATCTTACGTCGACTCGAGAGTCATATCTGCAAAGCTTAAGGGTTCAAATATTCATTTTAAGGATACGCTTAATCATTGGAAAATATCTGTATCCGAAATGGGGAAAAGGATTAACCTTCCAAAATTTGACGTTGATATCGAAAATATTAAATCGGAGTTCGACAAAAACCCCAAAAAAATAATTAAGTATTGTCAACGCGACTGTGAAATTACGTATCACTTTGTAATGAGCATGAAGGAAAAGTACGACGATATGGGATGCCACTTAAAATCGACGATCGGTTCAACATCCCTAAACTATTTTTATTCCAGCTTTTGGCATCGCCCAAAAAAAGAAGAAATCATCTCATATGGAGAGATCGAGTTTTGTAAGAAAGGATATTACGGTGGACGCACTGAAATCTTTTATAACAGGCCTGTTTCCGGCAATATTCAGTATTTCGATTTTAACAGCCTTTACCCTAGCGTTATGCGGGGGACCTTTCCTGCTTTGGACATTCGTCGTTTCGTTTCAAAACCAAATTTTGAAAATGAAGGTATGGCTGAGGTCACGATCTCGACGCCTGAAATTGATATACCGTATTTACCATGCCGAGTTGAAAAGCGTGGGTTACTCTTTCCAATTGGACGATTCAGGGGCGTTTACACTTATTTTGAACTTCGACGAGCGCTCGAGCTCAACTATAAAATTAAGAAAATTCATCGAGCGCTTGAATTCATTGGACGATGCCAACCATTTAGCAGATTCGTGCACGAAACATACGCGAGACGAATGAAAGCAAAATCTCAAAAAGACGATTTGATGGCCACTGCGGCCAAAGACATCATGAACAACCTCTACGGAAAGTTTTGTCAGGGAAACGAGTACACGAAATTGTTCACGTTAGAAGAGGCGAAGGGCTTAAAGAATGGTGATCAAATCTTTGGAGATTTTGTGGTTCGAAAAACAAAGGCACCCTACGCTTCGCATACTAACGGGATATGGGCTTGTTATACTACGGCCTACGCCCGAGACCTCTTGTATAGTGCCTTGCGGGAAGTGGTGGATCGGGGCGGGTTACTTATCTACTGTGACACTGATAGTATTATTTTCGAGTCCGAAAAGCCCGTATTTACACCCTCCGATGCTCTTGGTGCTTTGAAACTCGAGGGTGAATTTTCCTATGCTCATTTCAAACTCCCGAAACTTTACAAACTGGTAGATAAAAAAGAAAACTTCATCTATAAATCAAAGGGTGTTCCCAGACTAAAAGCCAAAGATTTTTTCGAGGACGGGAAGGCAACATTTCGAAGGCCCTATAAATTACGTGAAGCTTTGAGACGAAACTTAAATCCGAAGCGGACTTTGAAACTGATTCCGAATTATTGGGAAGTGACTTCAAAAGAAGTGAGAAAAACGTATGACAAGAGACGAGTCAAAAAAGACGGGTCAACCGAACCTGTCCGATTGTAATGATGACAAAGCCATTGGGAATAATCCCAAAGGAACAACGGAGAACAAATGGAGAAAACCAAAAACAATCTTGAGAAAACGGGAACGGCTCACGCCGAGACCAAGCGAACCTTAAAAAAAATCACGACCGACGTGATTAAACTTTCCGACCAGGAAGTTGGTTTTAAGTTAGAGGGAAAATACATTGGTCGAACTTCGGGTCCGTGGGTTGATAAAACAACGGGCGAAGAAAAGGAATTGGTTAGGCTCTTTTTTGAAAGACCCAACAAAACCAAGTTTCTCGTTTTCGAGGACGGCGGGCTTCGCAACGCCATGGCCAATGCGATGGTAAAAGAGGGTGACTCGATTTTGATCGAAAAAATGGAACAGGTATCCATTGGCAACGGTCGAAAATCGAATCAGTATGACATTTACCAATATGCTGATTAAAGTATTAACCGTCTGGAGACTTTCCGACGGTTAATGGCTTTGGCCGTAGTAGCTCCCCCAATGCTCGCAGGCTGTGGAATAGGCCTGCGAGACTCTTTTTTAAAAATAGAAGTTTTTGAAATGTCGATTGAAACAATTGTCTTTTTAATTATTTTAGGCGTCGTTATTTTTGCCGCCTATAAGCACGATAACTGGGATAAGTGGGTATGAGAAAAAAACGAATTCTTTTTGCAACGTCTTACAACGCAAACGACACAACAAGTTGGCTTAGGGCTTACGGTCCGCTCACACTTCCGGGTATGGAGGACGTGTGTGAGATAGTTGAACCAAGGGACACAACGATTTACTCAAACGCATCCAAAAAAGTTATGCCGTGGTGGAACAATTGGCGAAATTGGGTTGGTGTGGACGTTTGTTTTTTACACAGACCATACGGGAAGGCTGCGGCGTCAATTATTTCAAACGCTCAAATGCATGGCGTTCCTATTTGGTGTGATCACGACGATGATTTATTAGCCATTCCAGATACAAACCCCTATAAACAGCCCCACGCGGAAGCTGAAAAAGAGTTTCCGGGCGTTGAAATGTCATATCGGGACGCGGATATTTTGACTTGTTCGAGCATCGCGATGTTAACTGAGCTCAAAACGAAGTACGGAAGGGACGACGCTCAGTTGATCACTTCCGGTCTCGACGATAGATTTTTAAGATTCAAAAAACCGTTTTCAAAAAATAATAGAGTTGGATGGCGTGGGAGCGACTCACACAGGGCCGACATTTTGCATTTCGAAAAAGACTACAGACATATGTTTGAAACATATCCTGAAATCGATTGGTGGTGGTTCGGCATGGACCCCAGAGAGATTTTTGGAAAAGATTTGGATATCAACGGTGAGGTTTTGAGACAGCTCAATATGTTTCATTTCACGCACGAACTTTGCAAAACCAATTGTTCAATTCATTTAGTTCCATTGGAGCCTTGTCATTTCAATCACGTGAAATCAAATCTCGCGTGGTTGGACGCGACCCTTGCAGGGAGCGCGGTCTTTGGTCCTAACGATTTTCCGGAATGGCAAAAACCGGGGATGCTCAAATGGAGTCAACTCGAAATGCTTTTTGAAAACATGGACGATATGTGGGAGTTTTTAAAAGAACATCACGACAAGTCGTGGGAATACATTCAAAGTGAACTTCTAACTTCGAAGCTGAATTTACAACGCATTGAAATATTGAGAAACTTATAATGGAAGTTTGGTTTAATCAGCGTTACGGAACAATAGCCGAAGTGTTATTTCTGCGCGACGGACCATACAAAGGGATGCATGCTTTTATGAGGCTTCGGGGAAAAACGATTGTCTGTGAATTATTGGTGCAAGATTTTGCGATTGAACGCCACTGGATCAAGATTGGAGTCTTATGAAAACGGTTTTGATGTTTTCCCCCGGCGATCTAGATGCAATTTCACTTTACAGACACTGGGGACCAATGCTCGAGCTCGAAAAACAGGGCATCGTTCGCCTGGTCGCGATGTCTCACGACTCGAAACAAATCAACAATTGGCAATACTATAAAAAATGCGACTTCGCGTTTATTTCAAGGCCTGCGACAAATCATGATTTTTTCTTTATCAAAGAGTGTGAAAAAAACGGGCTTCCGTTATGGGTTGACATGGACGACAACCTTTTTCTTATTCCCGACGATTTAGATGCTTTCGATCATTTCGGAAGTGAACAGGCCCAGACTTACACTTTATTCGCACTCAAAGTCGCATCCAAAATTACGGTCGCGACAAAGGCGCTCCAAACTTTTTTAAAAGAACAGTTCGGGCTTGAGAGTGAAATCATCCCAAACGCGCTCGACGACCGATGGGTCGTGATGAAAAAACCTTTCATCAAGGGTGACAAGGTCATTTGGCGCGGAAGTAAGTCTCAGCTGGCTAACCTGCTATACTTTGAAAATGAAATTCGGACCATTATAGAGGAACGCCCCAAATTGCAATTTAATTTTATGGGTCTAAACCCATGGTTTATCACCCGCCGAATCAAGCGGTCGGATCAGACCGGTGTGACCTGGACGAAAGGGCAGACCCCGATTGATTTTATGATTTCACTCTTGGACGGCGGTGGAACTTTTAATTTCGTGGTCCTGCTTCGTTCGATATTCAATGAGACAAGGTCCAACAACGCTTGGATTGAGTCGACGGTCGCAGGCATGGTTACTTTGGCTCCCGATTGGGGAGAGTGGAAGCGTCCTGGAATATTCAATTATTCGTTGAAATCTGATTTCGTTTCCAAATTCATTGATTTGGTCAATACGCCGGAACTGAAATTGAAACAACATCATGACGAATCCTGGGCTTATATTCGAAAAAACTTATTGCTCTCCATTGTTAATGAACAGAGAATTTCAATCATAACCAAAATGGGGGGTTTACATGCCAAAGGAAAAGGAACCTGAAAAAACCGAAATTGAACCAAAAATCGAAGTTGAACCGAAAATTGATGAAATTGAAAAGAAGGTCGAAAAAAAGGTCGAAGCTGCAAAAACGAAAATCGAAAAAAAGACCGGTGAGCGCGAAAACCTGATCGGGGAGTTAGCCGACCCCAAAATCGATGACTCTTTCAATTACGGTGACTGGGCCAAAAAATTCGACGAAAAATTGGACCGGATTTTGGCTTCACACGAACCGAAGGAAACACCGCCCCCTGAGTCGGTCCCTGAAACGAACCGAAAAATTCCCTGGTATGAGCGGGAGTTGATCTAATGGACGAAGTATTGTATAGAGCACTGGTCACCAAATTAGGCTTTTTTGCTCAAATGCTCCAACAAGACGTCAAACTCGACAAATACCCTCAAATGGAAATTGATCGAACCATGATTTATTTCAAGGTTCGTGAAATTCAAGGGTACCTAAGAGACATGATGAACGTGATCGATGCGATTGAGCATCCAGATAAGATGCACGCATCGTTTACTCCCAATAAAGCTGAGGCATAAATGGAAACTGGAACTGCTGAAAAGTTGACCAATTTGGCATCGGACGCCGCCTCAATCGAAAAAGATGGTGGGGGGTTCATGAACCCAGGCGAAAAAAGAAAACGTGGACCCTATAAGAAAAGGGGTCAAGCGGGCCCGGAAAATGGAGTGAACCAGACCCGCTCAACCGCTAAGGACCAACCATCCGTGGCAAGCGGTCCTGCTATCGATCCTATCAAAGAATTGAAGCCCCTTACAGCCACCGTTGTTGGGATGTATTCAAACGTGCTTCAAATGTACGCGGAGGATGAGCGTGCTAGACCAGATGATAAAACTCAAGACTGTATGGCTGAGGCATCGGCGGCTTGTTTACACCAATATTTTCCAGACACGTTTGGGAAGCATGCCGCTCTCATACTCTTGGCAACTATTGTGGGAACAACTAGCTTTAACGCTTGGATACTACGCCGAGAGAACTTGGAAAAATTAAAAAGGGAGCGGCGCGAGACTGAAATCAAGCCCCCTGCAATGCGAATGACTTAAAAAATGGTCATTTGTTTTTTCGGTCGCAGGGGTTCCGGCAAAACCACAGTGATCAAAGGTCAAATTCAGGATTTGAAACCCCCAATTGTTATCATCGACTATTTGGGAAATTTCGATGAAAATCCGGATTTCATTACGACCGACAAAATTTCGGAATGTATTTTGAAAATCAAAGAAGTTTATCCGAAATGTTCCAAATCCAAAAAATTCGTCATTGTTTTAAAAACCTGGGATTACAATTTGGCCGCCGACTATATTTCGGCGGCCCTTTGGGAGTGTGGCGGTGGAACTCTCGTTTTGGACGAAGTTGACGGTATCGATATGCATGACGCCCCTTGCTTCGAACAGCTTATCCGTTATGGTCGAAATGCAGGCCCCAACGACGGTGTGCATATCATCACGGGTTGTAGACGACCTGCTGAATTATCGAAAAATATTACCGCTGCTGCAAACAAGTTCTACTGTTTCCAAACCCACGAACCCCGAGATATGGACTATTTTGGTGAGCTTTTCGGCGATCGGGCTTGGGAACTTTTAAAGATGGAACCTCATACGGGTCTATTTCTGGACTATGACAGAAATCTAATTGGCCGATTTAGGGTTGACGAAACAGGCGCTATTTTCCACACTGAAGAGGAAAATAGCGCCAACCAACCATAAAAAGGGGAAAAAGGAAATGAATATCAAACACATGCTCGTAGTTTTCGTGGGCACTTTCGTAAGTGTGGCCATCATCGCAAGAGTAACTCCACTTCGTAATTTGGCCGGCTTCTAGTCTTTGTCAATTCAACCAAAAATTAAAAAGGAAGTGACAAATGATTAGGGAGAGAAATATTCAATCCTTCACTTATGCGGCTGGAAGTTCGCAGGTGTTGGACCTTCCACGGGATGCTGTTTATCATATCATCCAACTATCGTGTGCCGGAGTCGTGACCGTTGCACAACCAACCACAGGAACTCAGTGTTTATTTGACGACTGTTTTCCGTTCTCACTTTTAAAAAACTTGAGACTAATCCGAAACGGTTCCGACGTCGTTTATCAATCAAACGGCTGTTTGCTCGCAAAAGAACATTATTATTTGAACGAGATTTTTCCGCATGCACGTCTTTATACGATATCGAGCTCCATTGAAACACTCTTACTCTCGTCTACGGCGGGTGCTTTGGGCGCTAAAGGGGTCACAGTACCGGCTAATGATGAAGGCATCGGGATGACTCAAGTTGAATTTTGCACCACGACCGGTGCAACAACCGCGAACGCTACTGTAAACTTCGACTTTCAAGTCGATCTTTACTTGCAAATGGGCCCATCCGATCTTTATTTCGGGTCGCTTGTCGATGCTCGAAGGCTTGCTACATTCCAATTAATTTTGGACTATGCAGCCGTCGCGGATGTTACAATCCCCGGTTCTGGCCAGACAGTGACCATTGCAGCTTCGGGTCGTGTATTGTCGTATGACCAAGACAACATCGCAGTCGATATTGACTACGGAACATTCAAACGTTCGCAGTTATCGATTTCGAATTTGACTTACGGTTCAACCAACCAACAGATTTTGCTCACTCGTGGTAACTACTATCACGGTATCATCGTTGATTGTTTGGCCGCAAAATCAAATTCGACCGTTGTTTTGGCCCACGAAAACGCAGTGCTGGTTAGCTTGATCAACCGTATCAATACAAACTTCCAACTTCGAAATGCGAACTGGGAAGATTTGCAACGGAAAAATCAAGCGGATGGTTGCGCAAACGCAGCGTTCTCAGGTTCACGCGGACTTCCAAACGGTACCGGATACATTTACTATCCATGCACCGGGGACCGCGCTTCCGAACTTGTACCATCGCACGCGTTTGACCAATTTGATTTACTTGTCCAATTGGCCAGTGCCACGACCGTAACCGGTCCTGGTAACTCCGCGATCAACGGTCCGGAAAACGGAGCGACCACGGCTTCGACAAACCCGACTCTCAACATTTTGTTGGAAGAGGTTATTCCGGGTGTGTCGATGGGTGATAGTTATCCGACGGCGGCGCAGGCCGGTTCACGTCGGGCGACTTCGGCAAAACCGTACGCACGATAGAATTTTAAAAGTAGAATTGTTGAAGGCTCCTTTTCGGGGCCTTCATTTTTATTTCCCCGACGGGAACCAAATGACAAAGCAGGAACAACAATCATTATTTAAATCCGGCACGTTCTTAAATAAAGCCGGTAAGTTGTTTTCCGACCCCAAATCAATGTCCCCCACACAGATTGTTCAACTTCTAAAAATGGCGGGTCTTGAAGTTCCAAAGGGTGTGTCGGTCGGTGCCGACGTCGCTCAGATTTATATAGCCGGTGGTGCAATGACCTCTTTAGGTTCGAACGCCTCAATCGGTGCATACGCTGGACCGGCGGCTGCGATCATGGGTGCTGCAATGGACCTCATGGGTCAAGCGGGTCTTATCGATATGAAATCCCAAGGCGCTCAAGCGATCAATATCGGTATTGACCTTGCAATGATCATTGGGTCTTGTGGAACAAACGTTGTAGCGGACGTGAAATTTGTCCTTGATGTAATTGCTAGTGCTGAAATACCGGACGCTCAAAGAATGGCGGAAGGGTACGCCAAAGCAAACTTATCTCAGTTCGTGCAAAACTACACGAAGCCCGAAAAATTGGCATTGGCCAAAAATTTTGCGGCTTATCAGTCGGGCACTATTTCGAGTTTTGATCTAATGACGTTGGTCGCTCAGGAAAGTCCCGACTTTTTTTATAATTACTATCCTCAACTGCAAACGTTTATTCCACCAATGCTTTTGACTCTAAAATCCACGGTCTCAACTGAGACGTCAAATATTTACGGCGCGATTGACGAAGGGTTAGCTTCGGCATCCAAAACTTTTTTGACTGTTGGTGGAACTCTTGTTGAAAGAACATCAAAAATTTGGAACTACGTAGTTCCCCAAATTTTGGCCAAGTATAGAATGCTGGACGCCCAGTCGAAGTCGCGCGCCTGTTTTAAAATGAAAACTTTGGCCGCGTTATCAATGTTTCCACCTTACATCGATACGTTCGCGGAAAATTGGAACCCGTTCACTATAATGAAAAATCTCGATATCACTTTTAGTGATCTGGGTGAGAGTCAAATTATTCCAAATTTGATTGACCAAACATTAGGCGTTTATGTTCCACCGAAGGTAATAATAAACGGTCAAGCCATGGTCGACCCAAAACAACAAGCGATCTACTTGGAAAAACAACGTCTCAATAATGTCTACACCCAACAACATGCGAACGTTTTAAAGTACGACGAAATGGGTGACTACAGAAACATGGTCAAAAACTTAGACCCGAAATCGGCAAAATTCATTGTTGAAAACGCGTCACCTGTTTGGGTCGACTATACTGCGGACCCAAGAGACGTGGCTGAGCAGAAAAAAATCTCACCCTCTTTAAGATCGGTTAGAAACTACTGGTCAGCACTTCATTTTTGGGAGTCGGTCAAAGACAATCCGATTTATGCGTCGATTGCACCTTTGGTCCATGAGTACGACTTTTTTCCCTCGATTAAAGAGATTGACGACCTAGCGAGAGATTTGAATTTTAAAATAACGGGACGGGCTTTAAATAAGCTGGCCTATCAAAAAATAGCTACAATTATGGGAGTAACGCCCGATAAACTCTATATCAGAAACGTCGACGAAATTGGAAAACAACCAGCGATATTTGGAACTAAATAGGGGGATTTTATGGGTCTGGATTTAGACAGTCTTTGGGGTGAAGCAAAAAAAGCCGCTGAAACTGGAATGAATGACCTCTTAAAACAAGGTGGGAATGCAGGGCTTGGATATCTAGAACAACAAGCGATCAATACTTTACAGGCCGATAAAGCCCAGCACGAAGCTTCCTATGCTCAGGCCGTAAAAGACAAACTCAACCAACCGTCCAGTCCCGACTCGTTTGGAAGTTATTTATCAAAAATCACTCAAAGCCCGGTTTTGCAAAATTACGGGATTTACATAATTGGTGCCGTCGCAGTCGTAGTCATTGTAACTCTTGTTGCGAAGGGAAAATAACTTGGATAACAATCTCGATTTTTCAGACCCGAGTTCAAGCGTTTATAACGGTATCTTTGGAAACCCCTTAGGACTTCCCTATGAGAGCGGTCAACCGCCGAAGGGTTTTGAGTCGACGACTGCGAGTCAACCGCCGGCTCCACCGATCTCAACCATCGACTCCATTTGGGATACGATAAAACAAGACTCTTTAGGCGCAGTCGATTGGACTGGTCAAGCGATCGACTCAACTTATTCGAACGCAAAAAGCGTCGCAAACAATGTCTATGACGATTTAAAATCTGGGGTCTCAAAAGTGGGCGGTGACGTTACAGCGGGATTAGCGTCACCGCTCCAAAATGTTTATTGGTACCTAATAATTGGTGTCGTTATCATCGGTGGCGCACTTTATTTTGTTGGGAGAGGTGGAGCCATTGGACAAGTCGCTTCACTTAAACCTGTGTAATGCCGATATTACCAATATTGTTTTTATTGGTGGGAGCCGGGGTTATAGCGTTTGGTCTAGGGGGGTTTAGTTTGGATTCAGCAGACAATGGAACTTCCGATTTTGGTCAAACAGTCGGTGGGTTTCCGGATATCGACCCGCAAAATCAAGGCGGACTTTGGAAAACGGATTTTGATGATTCTTTTAAAAGAGCATCGGAAAAAAATGACGTCCCCTTCGCGCTAATCAAAGCCCACGCCATACGCGAGTCGGCTTTGAAACCAAACGCGATCCGAAATGAGCTGGCCACATCAAAAAGGCCACCTTCGGCGTCATATGGTCTCATGCAAATTCTTTGGTGGCCAAACTCAAACCGTTTTGCAGGGTACGGTTACAATGACGACTTTATCGGCGACGGCTCCATACTTTATAACACCGACGTCAACGCCGATATCGCGGCCCACCTGATAAGAGAAAACTTGCAACGCTTTGGAACTCTAAGAGACGCGATCAATGCCTATAATACAGGTGTCGGTGAGGGAACAAGAGTCGCGCCCGGAAACTATGTAAACGATGTTTTGTCTTATTATTCGAAACTTGTTGGGAAGGATGTTGCATGAACAACAAACATTTGATCATTGGAGCCATTGGTCTTGGTGGGATTTTTTTACTGGCACGGTCGGGAGTTTTATCTAGGTTCTTAAAAGGAAAAGCCGTTGCAGCGCCACCTGCGAACTCTTTAGGTGCAAACTCAAGAGTCGATACAGCGTCTCAGCCCTGGTACAATCAAGCGACCAATTTTTTGACCTCGCAGGCCAATAAACAAGTTGAAGCTGCAAAATCAAACCCGACGCAAACTCTAAAAGACGCTGGAAGCATTGTTCACTCACTCAGTGATTTTGCCGGCATTTCAAGTTGGTTCGATAGTGACCCGTCAACTACTGAGTCGGGAGTTGATGATTCAGCAAGCTGGTTTTCCAGTGCTAGCTCCGATCAAATTCAAGGCTGGGAAGAGGTCAATACCATGCCGGCAAGTGATGTTGATCAATCAGACACCGTCGGTTCAATGATGAGTGACTGGGATGTATGGTCTGGTCCCGATGCTGATATGGGAGATTTCAACGTCGACTACGGTTCTAGTGACTGGGGCGTTGGAGATAGTAATTCGGATTTTGAATACGCTTAAAAAGCGGGGGAGTTTTAATGAAATCAAATTTTAAAATGGTCAATCGTGGTGAGATTTCGGTAAGCACCGGGGGTTATCAACCACGTCAACCGTCGCAACGTTTTCCGTTTCGTGCAAACAGTCCCCCGAGAGTCGATAACGGGAACCAACCCTGGTATCCCATGAGCTCGACAGCCAGATGGTGGGGCTCTGGACCCGGTGTCGCTCAAGACTACGACGCCGTCATTCAAAACTCGTCGGAAAGTGAGCCGACGCAAAATATGAATGCTATCTGGGCATCGTTTAATAATTTCTTTGGTGGACAAAATCCAAAGGCAAACCTAATGGACAAGTCCGACGTCGTCGGTCCCCAAATGGGAGTTGATGAAATGTCTCCCCCAACTGCAACCAAAGGTGGGTTTTGGGTGTCGATCAATTCATTTTTTGGATATCCCCCCGGTTCCGGAAGTCCTATTAACAGCCCAGATCCGGGCCTAGATTTTGGAAGGTAATTTTATGAAAAGAAATCCGCTCCAACAAAAACCGTCCGAAAAAATGATGGGTCCAAGTCGAAGCCCTCTAAAATATTCGAGCGCCGGCACTAGATATGCGTCGTTGCAAAATTTTATGCAAGGGGCTGAGTTCAATGAAGTGAATGCCTCACCTTGCAAAATGCCCGGTGAGACCGACAACGATTGGTGGGGAATGAATATTAGATCGGGACAAAACATGACCGATTGTCCTCACGAGTTCGGCATGGACAAAAACCGTGGTATGGATCGAATCGGAACCAAAGTGATCACACCGGAAAGTATTATTTCTGGTTGGATTAGATTCAAAGGGGAGCCAGTGAAATGAGCATCTGGAAACTAATTCTAAACGCTGGCACCGTGTTTTCAGTTTTAAGATCGGTCGAAGGAATTTTTGAACGCGCGATCAAAGAAAAAAGACCGCCGGGAAAAGCCGACTTCAAAGAATTACTTCAAGACGGCCAAAAACTTTTTGCGTCGGGTTTGATCGATATTCCTGGAGTCGATGAAGCCGACATTGTAAAATCCTTAAAAGAAATTGAGGACCAATTATGAGCGGAAGTAACGGTGACGCCAGATACGGAGATAGACGTTTTCGTCCGGCGGACGAGTCGGGTCGAAAATGGAAGTCTAGGTATGACCTCGATACTTCCGAACTCCAAAATCTAAACTCCCAAGGTTTAAGCCCGGTCTATACTGAGGTTTTGGATTTGAGTGTGGCGAGACCCGCTCAAAATCCTTACAAGCTTGGAAGCGGTGGGGTCGGTGTCGCTCAAAATGCAGGGATGCTCGTTGGTCGTGCAATATCCGTTAGAGGGGTCACTACTGCGACCGTCTACAATCCAAATGCAAACACCGGTATCGAAGCGGTTGTTACAACCGCCATCGTTATGGCGTGGTTCGGAAAACCTGGAACAAATTCGGATTTCATCGTTTTAAAACACGGTGGGGGTTACCGAGGAGATTTCGGTGACGTCTATTTGTTTTGGCCCGCTCAAAGTAATAACTCGATGAGAGTTATCATTTATCGATTCGACGATGACCCGTGGCAACCCGGGGACGCTGCAACTTGAAGCCTTTTTGGGAAGCGGTAAATGATTTTTTAGGGTACGCGCCGCCGGAAAAAGACGGTGACCCGTGGACACAGTTGCTCAATGTCACTGCGGGGGGGCAGCTAACCCCGCTCATTGAGGGGATTCAACCGTCTCAGCCCGGTGCCTTACCGCCTAATGACCCAACCTTAAGCCCGTTTTATCAACGTAGTGACGACGTCAACCGGTTGGTCGAACTTACTCCCCAACCGTTTCAAACAATCGATATCAACCCCGCCGACTATGCTTTGGCATTTGATAACCGGTGTGTGATCGATAAAGGAATTCTAGCAAACCTTTTTGGTCAAGACGGTGCAAGTGGTTCCGCGATTGACGAAGGTGGTCCATGGCGAACGGTCGTCATTCCGCTCACTGGAACTTTTTTGAAATTCGAATATAACCAAGCCGGACGAAATGCATACACGGTTGTTGGAGCCGGAAGATCCCCAACATCAACTCAAATTGGAAAATTTTTTCCATACCTTGGAGCTTTGGGTGCAAGTTCCCCTGGCGACTATCAACAAAATAGTGAAAGAGGTTATTTACTACAATACAATGTAACCAACGCGCCACCTTTGGCACTCAAAGACGGTGACACGTTCGAAGCACCGTTCGCAACATTGTATATAAGCTTCAAAACTTTGGCCGCACCATTCAGAATTATTGTCGGAAACAAATCGGTAATTCGAAGCACCGATGATCACCGATTAATGAACTCAAATATTGCATTTGGTCCGGGCCTAGGAGTTTGGGAAAACACCGGCTATCACGCAGTTCCGTTTTGTATGACGATAGATAACTTTCAAGACTCGAGTTTCGTAACAAACATAACTCAAGGGGCCGCTAATAAACTTTGGACACTAATAACTAACGACAATACCCAATCAATTGCAACGAGACCATGTCCAACTGGTACCGCTGTTTTATGGATAACTGAATTTCTGTTTTACTCTGTTGGGATTTCGTCAGCTGCGACTTCAACTTTGGCATTGATAAAAACAAACACTTCAAATTCAAACGTTGTTCAAACAATCTATGAGACGGCCCTAACTATAGGTGGAACTGCAAACCCACCGGTCTACTACAACCCAAATTTTCCAAGTCGAATTTTGCTTTATCAACAAGAGGCTTTGGAGATATTTTTGAACACTGGAAGTACTTCCGCGAGCATTCATTGGATGGTCAAAGGATACATTCTAGGTGGACTTATCGCGCCCGCTCAACAAAGTTACAACCAGGGCGGACGAAATTTTAGACGTGGTTATATCAATGGTTCCTTTGGAGCTTTTCCGCGTGTCGTATTTGACATGGACCCATATCCTTTCGACAATAGCAGTGGAACTTCACTGTTTTAAAAAATGGAATGAAAATGAGAAAAATTGTGGTTACCGGCGGATATGGTTTTATCGGTGGGAACCTAGTTAATTATTGGGGCAAAAAATATCCGAACGATGAAATCATCGTACTGGATAAGTGTGGTTATGCTGCAAACCCTGATTTCATAACGGTCACGCATAAATCAATCAGACTTGATATTTGTTTCGAAGCTGAAATAAGAGATTTAATCAACACTATAAAACCGTACGGGGTCATTCACTTAGCGGCGGAAAGTCACGTATGTAGATCGATTGAAGGTCCGCGAGAGTTTTTTGAAACGAATGTCATTGGAACAATGAATGTCATTCACGCGTTTAAAGAGTTGAACAACGGTGGGAGATTTTTGTACATGTCCACCGATGAAATCTTTGGGGAAGTTGAAAATGGACGACGCTTCAATGAAGAAAGTATTATTCGACCTCGGTCACCTTACGCCGCTTCAAAGGCTGGAGGTGACCACGTTGTTAATTCATACGCTCACACTTTCGGAATGGACGTGGTTATCGCTAACGCTGGGAATAACTTCGGACCAAATCAGCACGTTGAAAAACTCATTCCAAAAACTATCAAAGCAATATTGGAAGAAAAACCGATCACAGTTTATGGAGACGGAAGTCAAATAAGAGACTGGGTCAATGTTGAAGACACTTGTCGAGCGATCGATTTAATATTTCATCACGGGCTTAAGGGTAATAGGTATTGTATTTCGGGCAACAATCCAATGTCGAACTTGGAACTAATAAGAAGTATCTGCTTTATGATTGGTGGAATAAATAAATTCACTTACACCAATGGTCGACCGACCGATGATAAATGGTACGCATCAAATGCATGGAAACTTGAACAGTTAGGTTGGATGCCTAAGAAGTCTTTTATCTTAGGCCTTACTGAGACGATTGAGTGGTATCGGACGAAATACTTCGACACCAAGTCGTCGGAAGGTCACACGGTTCCATCCCACCCTTAGCCGATGGACACGCGGCGTGTGTGATTTCGGTGTAACAATCTTGAGTAATTGAAGCTGAGTTTAGACCGATCGTGGTCGTAGGGGAGCTCCCGTCTTTGGGTGCGCATGCGGTTAGGACTAGACAAAGTATAAGTTTTTTCATATGTATATTCTAAACCAAGACAGTTTATAGAGCAAGTGAGTGTATCAAAATGAGAATGTGA
>Ga0247666_1000240_pt1 | contig 18318 bp, 10 predicted proteins | sample CNK07_metaG_FD_183025 | JGI IMG/M metagenome (GOLD analysis project Ga0247666, IMG submission 183025) | Soil microbial communities from Purdue University Martell Research Forest, Indiana, United States - CNK07 | ecosystem: Environmental > Terrestrial > Soil > Temperate forest > Bulk soil...
ATGGATGGATTGTCGGTGGCAAGAAAAATTGATTCAGGGCGGATAGACAAGAGAACGGGTCCGTCTGCGGCGGCAGCCGGGAAACGAAGAACGCCGCACTCTGCGACGTTGGCTCGGATTTCCCCGCGAAGGAGATTCGTCTGGCCGATAAATTGAGCGGTATAAGCGGTGGCGGGGTGCGCGTAAATTTCGCGAGGTGAAGCGACTTGTTCGAGCCCGCCGTCTTTCAGAAGGGCGATGCGGTCGGAGAGCGCCATCGCTTCTTCCTGATCGTGGGTGACGAACAGAAACGTGATGCCGACTTCGCGCTGAAGCGATTTTAGTTCGCCTTGCATTTCTTTGCGGAGATTGGCGTCGAGCGCCGAAAGCGGTTCGTCCAGTAAGAGAAGTTGCGGGCGATTGATGAGGGCGCGTGCCAACGCGATGCGCTGTTGCTGGCCACCGGAAAGCTTGGTTGGTTTTGCGTCGGAGTACTCGCTCATACGAACCATAGCGAGTGCCGCCTCGACTCGTGGCGTGATCTCTTCTTTCGGCGTGTCGTTTGCGCGGAGTCCGTAGGCGACGTTTTCGCGAACGTTCAGGTGAGGAAACAGTGCGTATTGTTGGAAGACAGTGTTGACGCGACGCTTGTAGGGCGGGAGTGTATCGAGGCGTTCACCGTTCATCCGGATTTCGCCGGCTGAGGGCTGTTCGAATCCCGCGATCAGGCGGAGAAGAGTTGTTTTTCCGGAACCGCTTTCGCCGAGAAGTGTGAGAAATTCCCCTTGCACGACATTTAACGAAAGAGTCTTCAAAACTCTCTTTTCACCGAAACGCTTGCTGACGGCGCGTACTTCAAGAAGCGCTGCGCCCGGCGAAGTGGACACGGCGGGAGTCACTGCGCGGCTTTGACCTCGTTCCAGATTTCGTTGTACTTCGCGCGGCGCGGAACGTCCTGCCAGAAATAGATGCGCTGCATATAGGCATCGGGATTGTCGAGATGTAATCCCTTCACTTCTTCGGGCGTCAAAAGCTGAGCCGCAGCTGGATTTGCGGGCGTGTAGTGCGTTTTGTCCGCGACGAACTTTTGCGTTTTCGCCTCGACCATATACTCGAGGAATTCCGTGGCCAATTCTTTACGCGGACTTGCGGCACTGATCATCAGGTGGTCGATCCAACCAGTCGTGTTTTCCTTAGGAATCATTTCCCCAATCGGAAAATTGCTTCGGCGCAATTCGTTTGTGTTCAAGGGCCATCCCATGGCGACTGTGATCTCATGGTTTTGGAAGAGATTCGTCAGATCGGCGCCGGTCGCCCAATATTTGCGCACGTTGGGCTTTAGTTCGATCAATTTTTTCTTGACGGCATCCAGTTCCTGGTCGGAGAGATTGTAAAGATGGCCGGGGTCTGGCTTGTCGTACCCGAGAACTTGTGCGGCCATGTAAACGCTGGAGAGTTCATCCCACAGAGAAACTTTTCCTTTTAGCTTTGGGTCCCACAGTGCGGCCCAGGAATCCGGCGGAGTCGCGAATGCCGTCGTGTCATACAGAAGGGGATTCGGGCCCCACATGAAGGGAACGCCGTAGGTTTTTCCGTTCGCCTTGACCAGGTTGGAGTCGCGGAGTCTCGCGGAAAGCTGTACATAGGACGGAATTCTCGCCAGATCCAACGGTTCGGCAAGGCCGGAGCGGACGATCATCGCGGCGACGTCACTGGAAGGAGAGATGACGTCATAGTTTGCAGCGCTGCCGCCGCGGAGTTTCGCAACGAGTTCGTCGCTGGTACCCATGTAGGATGCGGAGATCTTGCAGTGATGGCTTTCTTCAAAAGCCTGAATGAACGACGGCTCGGCGTAACCTTCCCAGACGAGAAGATTGAGCGTCGTTTGTTTTTTCTGGCACGAAGAGAAAAGAAATGTCAGAGAAATTACCGCGAGAAAGCAGAAACGGCGTTTCATGTGGCCCCCAAAGAGCGGACGGCACAAATTTAAAACGTTGGCGGCGTGTTGATCCAGAGCAGCCAGGATTCCGAAGAGCCGGGATTGCGCCAGCGGTGCGGCGTGGAGCTTTCGAAATAGAGGCTATCGCCAGGCTTGAGCTTATAGTGCTCGTCGTTGCCAATCCAGATTTCAAATGTGCCGCGAATGACGTGGAGAAATTCCTCGCCTTCGTGGGTGTAGGGTTCACCGCTGCCGCTGCCGGGCTTGATGCGAAACAGATGCGGCTCCATCGCTTTGTTGCCCCAGGCGAGCAGTTCCATGCGAACGCCCTTTGTGGTTTCGAGAACGCGGCGTTCGGCAGGGGGAACGAGGCGGGAATTGTTCTTGGAGTCGTCGAAAAACGAAAGAAGGTTCGTGCGGTAGTAGCGCGCGATACGCGTGAGCGTCGCGACGGAGGCGCGCATTTGGCCACGCTCAAGCGCGCTGAGGAAACCCACAGACACGTCGGTGGCTTTTGCGACCTGGACGAGCGAGAGGTTCCGTTTCTGGCGGAGTCGACGGAATCGCTGGCCGGGCGAAAGAACGCTCTCTGCTGGAACGGAGACGACGCCTTGACGTTTCAGAACGTGCACGATGGCGGCGGGATTTAAGCCACGGGCGCGGCGAAGAAAAATGGCGCGCTGCAGTACGCGTACGTCTTCCACTGTATAGAGGCGATATTTGCTGCGCGTGCGCTGCGGAACGACGAGGCCGAGCGACTCCCACGCACGAAGCGCCGAGGAGGAAATACCGACGCGGCGAGCGACTTCACTGATCCGCAGAAGCGGTTCAGGGGCGACAGTTTCCGATGCTGACGATAAATTCTTTCTTCTTGACACTCTGGCCGGTATCCCCTAAGTTTGCAGGATTATAGTAAGGTTTGCGGGGCACAAGCAACCTCGAAGATACCGTGTAAATACAGAACTTCGAGGACAGGGGTGAAGTGATGAAGTCCTTCGAAAGAACAGGTAAGGCTATTTTGTGTTGGGCGGTCGTTGCCGTGGTCGTAGTGGCAGCACTTTGCACCGGCGTCGCCGATGCGCAGAGCACGGGGGGAAGAATCCGCGGCACGGTCACCGACCCCAGCGGGGGCGCGGTGGTTGGCGCGAAAGTGTTGCTGCTCAACGAAGCCAACGGAACCCAGCGAGACAGCCAGGCGAGCGCGACGGGCGAGTACATTTTCCTCGAAATACCCGTGGGCACTTATCAAATTCAGGTGGACCACCCGGGGTTCAAGAAATATTTGCGCAAAGGAATTGTCGTCAACCTGAACGAAGTAGCGAACCTGGACATTCCCCTTGTAGTGGGCGGTTCGACGGAAACTGTGGAGGTCAGCGGAGCGGCGCCGCTGGTAGATACGACAACAACGCAGTTAGGCGCGGTTGTGGGAGAAAGAGCGGTAAGCAATTTGCCGCTAGCGCAGCGCGATACATATCAGTTGTTGCAGTTGCAACCGGGCGTGCAGTCGCAGGTGGGATTGGATTCGGTGTATGGCAGCGACCGCGCTGGCGTGGTGAGCGTGAACGGAGGACGCGGACGCGACAACAACTTTACGGTGAACGGCGGAGACGGAAACGATCTTTTCGCGGGGCTGCCCGCGATTCAGCCGTCCCCGGATGCCATCGAGGAGTTTCGCGTTCTAACGAATACTTTTGATGCAGAATATGGCCGCAATTCCGGCGCCGTAGTCAATGTTGTGACGAAGTCCGGATCGAACGATTGGCACGGAAGCGCGTACGAATATTTCCGCAACAAGGATTTGAACGCACGAAATTTTTTCGACACCAGCAAGCCAGACTATCTGCAAAACCAGTTCGGTTTTACGCTCGGCGGGCCGGTGAAGAAAGACAAAACCTTTTTCTTTGTGAACTATGAAGGGGACCGTGTACGCCGGGGAACTTCTGGCGATGTGGTTACGGTTCCCACGGATTCAGAAAGGACTGGCGATTTTTCGAGCGGCGGGCAGGCTCTGGCCGGTGATCTCAGTTCAGGCCTCAATTTCGCAGGCCAGATTACACAGCAAGGCTTCGCGGATGTTTTGAACGCGCGTTCGGGCGGCCAGTGCGGCCAGGACGTCCTCGCGCGGAGCGGCTTGACGATTCAACAGGATTCTTTTTACGGATCGCATCTTCAGGACCCCAACAATCCAAGCAGCCCGGTTCTGCCCGGTATTTTTACCAATCTCAACACGGGTTTGGACAACCAGATCCCGACTTCTTGTCTTGATCCGACCGCGGTCGATCTTTTGGGTCTTGTTCCACACGCAAATATTGGTGGCAACTCTTTCCAGGATGTTCCACTCGGACACGAGCACAGTAATCACTTTGACGTGAAGATCGATCATCAGCTGACCAGGAATCAAGATCTGTCGGGATACTACTACCTAACCGATCATTATTTGGCCAAACCGTTTGCCAGGTTCCAGGCCGGCGGCGCGAACCTGCCCGGTTTTGGAGACCTCACGGACGAGAGGATCCAGCAAGTAAATATTCATCACACGTGGCGGATCGGCGGGACGGCTGTTAACGAGGTGCGGTTCAACCTGTTCCGCGAGGGCGAGGGTACGTTCCTTCACCCGCAGCACACGGCGCTGGTGCAGGATTCCTGTAAGACGGTTGCTGCGGCGAATTGCTTTGCAGATCCCGCCAGTCCCGATTTGGGAATCCATCCGAATCTCGGAGCGAGCCGCGAAGGCGTGCCGTTCATCAACATTTCGGGCGGTTTCAACATCGGAAATAACTTTGAGGGAGAATTGCCCCAGGTTGGCAACTCCTACCAGTGGTCCGATAACTTCAGCAAGACGATCGGGAGACACGATCTGAAGTTTGGTGTCGACACGCGTTATCAGAAATTTGACCAAACTCTATACTTTGACATTAACGGACAATTCTTCTATTTCGGCGGAGGGCCGAACGATCCGGGTTATGCGAACCTCTTTCCCAATTATCTGCTTGGCGTTCCCGACGAATACGGGCAAGGTTCTGCGCAGGAAGAGTTGGTACGAAGCAAATCCTTATATTTGTTTGCTCAAGACAGCTGGAAAATCAGGCCGTCGCTGACACTGAACTACGGTCTCCGCTGGGAATTGAACACTCCGCTCACCGATATCGGCCACAAAGTGCAGACGTTCAGGCCGGGGCAGCTTTCCACGATTTACCCGTGCCAACTCTCAGCATCGCAGGTTACTTTCTTTCAGTCTTTTGGGGTCGCGAACCCGGATTGTAACAACACCGGCGTAACCCCGTTGGGGCTGGTGGTTCCTGGTGACAAGGGTGTGCCCAACGGGCTGTCCGACACCTACTACAATTCATTCGCGCCGCGAATCGGTGTTGCGTGGGCGCCAAACAAAAAAACAACGGTTCGCGCGGGCTTCGGGCTTTTCTACAATCCGGTCGAGCAATTGGTTCTGGAGCAGTTCAGCGCCGAACCGCCGTTTGGTGGCAGCACCTTCGTGTTCAACACGCAGTTCAATACGCCGTTCCTTAGTCAGGACAATTCAACGGCGTTTCCCAACCCGTTCAATGGAATTCTGAATCCTCCCCGTGGGCAGCCTGTCGATTGGTCGCTCTTTCGGCCCATTCTTCTATTTGGGCAGGCGGCCAAGAATCCCCGCACCCAGTACGCGGAACAATACAATTTCACCATCCAGAGAGAACTCGCTAAGGACATGGTTCTTACCGTGTCTTACGTGGGACGCCAGGGCCACCGGTTGCTCGCGTCGCAAGACTTGAATCCAGGGAATCCCAATACGTGCCTCGACCTGCAAAGCATTGGACAGGACTGCGGCCCGTTTTTTGCTGACACCGGTTATTCGTTCACCCTTCCGGCCGGAACCACATTTCACATGCCTTACATCTCGGGTCCAACGCCCGGAGGACCAAATACTCCCTGCCCGATTGTGAACGCTCCAGCTGCTTGTGTTATCACGCCCGCGGTGGACACGCAAATTACGCTTCCTGGTTTGCGTCCTTATTCTTCACCGTTGTGCGATCCGTTCACGGGAACCGGCTGCCCACCGGACGGAGTTGATGTGTTCTCGAGCATTTTTACCCAGAACACGATCGGCAACTCGTCCTACAACGGTTTCCAGGCCAGCGTCGAGAAGCGTTTCGCGCACGGGCTGCAATTCACAGCGGCCTACACTCTCGGTAAATCGATCGACAACTCCTCTACCTTTGAGAGCTTGGTGGATCCTGTTAATCCCCGCCGCAATCGGGCGCTGTCGCTTTTTGACGCGCGGCAACGCTTCGTGCTGAGCTACTACTGGGAACTGCCTTTGCCGAAATACGAAGGATTCAAGGGTAAGGCCTTGGACGGCTGGGCTCTGTCTGGAATCACTACGTTCCAGTCGGGTTTCCCGATCCGCATCACGGAACAAGACGACATCGAGCTGCAGTCCAGCTTCGATTTCGAGACGCCGGGTCAGCCCAATGTCGGTGCACCGTTTCATCGGATTGATCCTCGCAAGCTGACTTGCGCAGCAGGCACAGGGACAGATCCTTCCACCTGCACTCTAATTAATGCCGGATTCAATCCGGACGCATTCACCGAAGACACTGTGGCGGCGGGCACCATTGGCAACGCGCCGCGCACCATTTGCTGCGGGCCGGGAATTAACAACTGGGACTTCACAATTATGAAAGTAACGCCGGTCAACGAACGGTTTAAACTGCAGTTCCGGGCGGACTTTCTCAACGCTTTCAATCATGCACAGTTCTTCCAGCCAGACGGCAACACCACCGACGGGTCGGACTTCGGGCGCGTGAAGAGAGCGCGGGATCCAAGACTCGTCCAGTTCGCTCTGAAGGTAACCTTTTAACAAGGGAAGTTTCGCAGGCGCCCCGGCTCGCTCGGGGCGCTTCTGCGCGTCTGAGGAAAGAATTTCGGAAGGATACTGACGGCAGGGAAGAGACCTGCACAAAGGTTCTCCGTAACGCGGAGGGCTGGATTCAGGGAGAAGTTATGTACGAAGCACTGCGGAAGGAAATCGCAACCTACGAGAAGAGGACGCCGAAATCCGCGGCCGCGCACAAACGTGCGCTGGAACGGATTCCTCTCGGTGTGGCGAGCAATTACCGGCACTACGAACCGTATCCGATTTTTGTAAAGGATGGAAAAGCGGGCTGCATTCACGACGTTGATGGAAATGAATACGTCGATCACAACTTGTGCTTCGGAGCCCTGATGGCGGGGCATTGCCATCCTGCCGTGGTGAAAGCAGTGAAAGAGCAGCTCGATTTGGGCACGACGTTCGGTATGCCGCACGATCAGGAATGGGAACTGGCGGAAGAGATTTGCAAGCGCTACCCGGTCGAGATGGTGCGATTCGGCTCAAGCGGAACCGAAGTGACGATGCACGCGTGCCGCATTGCGCGGGCGGCGACGGGTCGCGACAAGATCGTGAAGTTTGAAGGTTCTTACCACGGGCTGCATGACACGGCTCTCGTGAGCGTGAAGCCGAAGGAGACGGAGTATGGCGATGAAAACGAACCCAATTCCGTACCGGGTGGTGGCGGCGTGCCGAAAGCGGCCGTCGACAATGTTCTGATTGCAAGCTTCAACAATCTGGCCAGCGTGGAGAATCGCTTCAAGCAATATCCCGGTCAAATCGCGGCGATTATTCTTGAGCCGATTCTAATGAATGTGGGCTTGTGTATTCCTCAGCCTGGATTCCTGGAGGGGCTGCGGAAGATTTGCGATGCGAATGGCGCGTTGCTCATCTTCGACGAAGTGAAGACCGGCGCGAAATTAGCGTGGGGCGGCGCGAGCGATTATTTCGGCGTCAAGCCGGACATGATTTGTCTTGCGAAATCGATCGGCGGCGGATTGCCGCTCGGCGCGTTTGGCGCAAGCCGCAAGGTGATGAACCTGATTTCTGACCACAAGGTTTTTCATGGCGGCACGTATAACACGAACCGCGTGGCGATGGCTGCGGGCTTGGCGACGTTCCGCGAAGTGCTGACTCACGACGCGTACACACACGTCGGCAAGCTCAGCAAGAAGTTGACCGAAGGATACCGCACGATTGTGGCCAAGGCCGGATTGACGGCGTATGTCGCTAGCGCTGGAGTCAACGGTGCGCTGATGCTTTACCCGAAAGAGATCCGCAACTATCGCGACTGGACCAAGATCGACATCGATTTGTGGCGGCACTATTGGTTTGGCATGGTGAACCGCGGCGTTCTCGCGCAGCCGTATTGGTGGGATGAGCAGTGGACGGTCTCCGTGCAGCACACCGACGCGGATATTGATAAGCATCTCGCGGCGTTCGAAGAAGTAGCGCCCGGACTGGCGAGCGCGCAGGCGGAACGCGGCATGGTCACAGCAGCGGCGGGCCACTAAAGCGGCAGAATCCAGCAATCAACGGCCCGCGCAATCCCTGGAGCGCGCTGGTATTGAGGAGAAAGATTGGCGGACGGGATCACGGAAACACAGCCACACCTGAAACGCGTGCTGGGGCAGCGGGATCTCGTCCTTCTTTTTGTTGTCGCAGTTTTTAATTTGAACGTACTCCCGTCGATTGCGGCGAACGGCGGCGTGACAGTTTGGCTGTGGATTATCGCGCTGATTTCGTTTTTCTGGCCACAAGGGATCGCGGTGATCGAACTGGCGAAGCGATACCCAGGAGAAGGCGGCGTTTATTTGTGGGCCAAGGAAGTCTTCGGCGACTTCCACGGCTTTTTGTCCGGCTGGTGCTATTGGACGAACAACATGATGTACGTTCCGACGGTGATGCTGTATTTCGTCGGCGTTTCGGTGTTTGTGCTGGGCGCGGGACATGAAAGTTTGGCGGACAGCAAGACATTTGCGCTGAGTGCATCCGTGCTTTTGCTGGCCGTGCTTGTTGTGCTGAATGTTATCGGGTTGGGAGTCGGAAAGTGGATCAACAATGTCGGCGGAGTAGGGACGTTTGTAGCGGCAGGGTTGCTCGTAGGGCTTGGTGTTGTCACGCTTGCGCGGTTTGGATCCACGGTCACATGGGCAGATTTCCGAATTCCTGCTAATCCCACATTTGTGTTGAATTCGTTTGGAGTGATTTGCTTTGGGCTTGTGGGACTGGAACTTGCATCGGTCATGGGCGACGAAATACAAGAGCCGGATAAGACCCTCCCCGGAGCAGTGGCATGGGGCGGAGTTTTTTCTGGGCTTCTATATATCGGGGCGACGTTGACGCTGGTTGTTGCCGTACAGAGATCGGATATCAGCGTGTTGCAAGGAATTGTGCAGGCAGTGAGTTTGATGGCAAAGCGAATTGGGGTGATCTGGATTGTTGCGCCATTCGCCTTTCTGCTGAGTCTGTCTATCGCGGGGATTGGTTCAGCCTGGCTGGGCGGTTCCGCCAGGATACCGTTTGTGGCCGGACTTGATTCCTATATGCCGGCGTGGCTGGGCAAGGTTCATCCCAAATACCGCACGCCTTACGCTGCACTCATCGTGCATGCAGCGGTTTCGTTGATTCTGGTAGTGCTCAATTTTTTGGTCACTGGCTCCGGAGTGCAGGAATCGTTTCAGCAGTTGTTGTCGCTTGCTGTTGTGCTTCAGCTGGTGCCGTTCTTGTATGTGTTTTGCGCTCTACTGAAAATTGCCGTGGATGAAGGATTTGTGCGCACGCATTATAGCCGCGCGACCCTGGTTTTTGCGGGAATCAGCGGTCTGGTATCTACGAGTCTAGCGATGGGCGTTGCATTTTTTCCGGCGCAGCAGATCAAATCCCTTATTCGCTACGAGGTATGGATGGTAGGTGGGACGCTGCTCTTCATTGGCGCGGCTGCGTTTTTCTTTTTTGTATACGGCCGGCGAAAACAAGCGGCGAAAGTGGCCGTTTGAGCCAGCGAGCGGTTTAGCAGGAGCGGGAGGAAGTTATGTCCAGCGGTGCAACAGCAAGTGTGCGGACTTATCAAAACTATATAAATGGAAAATGGGAAAGCCCTTCGAACGGTAAGACGTTCCCAGTCTACGACCCGTCCACCGAAGAAGTGATTGCGCAGGTTGCCGCATCAGAGGCAGCGGACGTGGATCACGCAGTGAAAGCCGCGCGCGCGGCTTTTGATTCTGGCCCGTGGCCGCAGACGACAGCGCAAGATCGCGGCAGAATTCTATTTAGGCTGGCAGAGAAAATCCGGCAGAACTCCGCCATGCTGGCGGAACTCGAATGTCGCAACACGGGCAAGCCGATCGTCGAAGCGGAATACGACATCGCCGACGTCGCGACCTGTTTCGAATATTACGGCGGGTTGGCCAATAAGGTGACGGGCCATGTGAATCCTGTTCCAGCCAATGCCCTGAGTTTTACATTGCGCGAACCGGTTGGCGTCGCGGGACAAATTATTCCGTGGAACTATCCGCTCTTGATGGCTGCATGGAAATTGGCGCCGGCGATTGCCGCGGGTTGCGCGTGCGTTCTGAAACCCGCGGAACAGACGCCGCTTACCGCGCTGGAATTTGCGAATTGGTTTGAGGAAGCCGGTCTGCCGCCTGGAGTGGTCAATATCGTGAATGGCCTTGGTGAAACGGCGGGCGCTTCGCTCGTGGCGCATCCGGGCGTGGACAAGATTGCCTTCACCGGGAGCGCGCCGGTCGGAAAAATTATTGTGAAGAGCGCTGCGGACACCCTCAAGCGGGTGACGCTCGAACTCGGTGGAAAGTCACCGAACGTTTTCTTTGCTGACGCGGACTGGGAAGCGGCAGTGGACGGTGCCTTGTTCGGCGTCTTCATCAATCAGGGAGAAGTTTGTTCCGCTGGCAGCAGAATTCTGGTCGAAAAAAAGATCTATTCGAAATTCGTCGAAGCCATGACGGCAAAAGCGAAACGCATCAAGCTAGGCCCTCCGATGGAGCGCGAAACGAAAATGGGCCCGCTCGTCAGCAAGGAGCAGTACGACCGGGTCAGCTCGTATTTGGAGATCGGGAAGAAGGAAGCAAAAACCGCAATCGGCGGCGGCCGGCCGAAGCAGATCGGAAAAGGCTATTACGTCGAGCCCACGATTTTCTACGATGTGGACAACAACGCGCGCATTTCGCGAGAGGAGATCTTTGGCCCAGTGGCGTCCGTCATTCCGTTCGAAGGTGAGCCGGACGCGATTCGCATTGCGAACGACACGCCATACGGACTTGCTGGAGCGGTCTGGACCCGTGACATCTACAAAGCGTTTCGCGTGGTGAAATCGTTGCGCGCCGGGATCGTTTGGGTGAATCACATGCAACCCACTTATGTCGAGGCGCCGTGGGGCGGCTATAAGCAATCCGGTTTCGGCCGCGAACTCGGCCCGTGGGGGCTCGAGGAATATCTGGAAACCAAGCAGGTCTTCGTCAATCTGGACGAAACTCCGATTGGCTGGTACTGAGATTTTTCTAGCAGGAAGGAGGACGCATATGGGAACGATTCAAATTCGAACGGCAATTCCCGGTCCGAAATCGAAAGCGCTGATGGACCGGCGGAACGCGGCTGTGGCGCGCGGACCGTATCATTCGACACCGGTATTCGTTGCGAAGGCGGAAGGCGCGGTACTTGAGGACGTTGACGGAAATCGTTTCATTGATTTTGCGGGCGGCATCGGTTGTTTGAACATCGGGCAGCGAGCCCCGGGCGTCGTCGCCGCTTTGCGAGAACAGGTCGACCAATTTCTCCACGTCTGTTTCAGTGTTACACCATATGAAAGCTACATCGCCGTCGCCGAGAAATTGAATGCGCTCGCACCGGGGAAGTTTCCTAAAAAGTCCGTGCTCGTCAATTCCGGCGCCGAAGCCGTGGAGAACGCGATCAAGATCGCGCGCGCTTATACAAAAAGGCCCGCGGTGATTTGCTTCGAAGATGCATTCCATGGCCGCACGCTCATGGCGATGACCCTAACGAGCAAACCGCATCCCTACAAAGCCGGTTTTGAGCCGCTCGCAACCGACGTCTACCGCATCCCATTCGCGTATTCCTATCGCAGTGCTGCGGGCACGACTGTTGATGAGTTCGCTCATCATTTGGAAGACGCGTTCAAACGTCATGTCGCTGCAGAGAACGTCGCCGCGGTGATTGCGGAACCTGTGCTTGGTGAAGGAGGATTTGTCGTGCCGCCGCGCGGCTATTTTGCCGCCTTGCACAAAATCTGCAAGAAGCACGGAATTTTATTTATTGCCGACGAAGTGCAGTCCGGCATAGCGCGGACCGGAAAATGGTTCGCGTGCGAGCATTTTGGCGTGGAGCCGGATCTTCTTATCAGCGCGAAATCGCTGGGCGGCGGCATGCCGCTCGCTGCCGTCACCGGACGGGCAGAAGTAATGGACGCACCGGGCGTCGGAGGACTAGGCGGAACGTTTGGCGGAAATCCGCTTTCTTGTGTCGCGGCGCTTGCGGCGATTGAGACCATCGAGAAAGAAGGACTGCTGGTTCGTTCGATGGAGATTGGCAAGCGTTTCGAAGAGCGAGCCCGCAGTTGGCAGAAGAAGTGGGAACTCGTCGGCGAAGTCCGCGGACTGGGCGGTATGTGCGCGATTGAACTTGTTCGCGACGCGCGAACGAAAGAGCCCGCCGACACCGAGACCAAGGAATTGTCCAAGTACTGTTACGAACATGGGCTGATCAACATTACGGCGGGTACATACGGCAACGTGATGCGAATTCTCGTCCCGCTCGTCGTAACGGATGCGCAGTTCGACGAGGGTATGGATGTGCTCGAAGCGGGTCTCGCATCTGTGGCGGAAAAAAAGCAACTGGCGCAAGCCACAGTCTAGAGGTTAAGCGATGCAGGATACAGCGACAAAATCCGAAAGCGTCGCGAATCAGTTGAAGGACAAGAAACTGTTTCGCGAAGCATGTTTCATCGATGGCGGTTGGGTGCAGTCCAAGTCCGGCGGCACAGTTCAAGTGGATAATCCCGCGACCGGAGAAATTATCGGCAGCGTGCCGAAGCTCGGCACCGTCGAGACGCGCGAAGCAATCGAAGCCGCGAACCGCGCTTTTCCTGCGTGGAGCAAAAAAACCGGCAAGGAACGTGCCATCGTCTTGCGCAAATGGTTCGACCTGATGATGGAAAATCAGGAAGATTTGGCGCGCTTGATGACGCTCGAGCAAGGCAAGCCGCTAGCCGAGTCGCGCGGCGAAGTGTCCTACGCGGCCTCGTTCCTCGAATGGTTCGGCGAAGAAGCCAAGCGCATTTACGGAGATACGATTCCAGGCCACCAGGCCGACAAGCGAATCGTCGTAATCAAGCAGCCGATCGGCGTCGTGGCGTGCATCACGCCGTGGAATTTTCCCCTGGCGATGATTACGCGCAAGGCGGGACCTGCGATTGCTGCGGGTTGCACCGTCGTTTTGAAACCGGCGGCGCAAACGCCGTTTTCCGCCCTCGCGCTTGCTGAACTCGCCGAGCGGGCCGGCGTGCCGAAAGGCGTGTTCAACATCGTTACCGGCGCCGCGCGTGAAATCGGCGGCGAGCTGACCTCCAATCCCATTGTGAAAAAATTATCGTTCACCGGTTCGACCGAAATCGGCAAAGTTCTCATGGCGCAGTGCGCCGGCACAATCAAGAAGCTTTCGCTGGAACTTGGTGGAAATGCGCCATTCATCGTCTTCGACGACGCGGACTTGGACGCGGCTGTGGAAGGTGCGGTCGCGTCGAAATACCGCAACACCGGACAAACTTGCGTCTGCACCAACCGTCTGTTAGTCCAGGAACCAGTCTACGAAGCGTTCGCCAAAAAATTGGCTGCGGCTGTTGAAAAGTTAAAACCCGCGTTCGGTCTGGAAGCGGGCGCCACGCAAGGCCCGCTGATTGACAACGCCGCGGTAGAAAAAGTGGAGAGCCACATCCGCGACGCACAGGAAAAAGGCGCCAAAATCCTTGTCGGCGGTCACCGCCATTCTCTCGGCGGCAGATTTTTCGAGCCGACGATTTTGACGGATGTTACGCCGGCAATGGCCGTTGCACGAGAAGAGACGTTTGGCCCTGTTGCGCCGCTTTTCCACTTCAAAACCGAAGCCGATGCGGTCGCGCTTGCCAATGACACAGAGTTCGGTCTCGCCGCGTATTTCTACGGCCGCGACATCGCCCGCGTCTGGCGTGTCGCCGAAGCGCTTGAATACGGAATAGTAGGCATCAACACCGGAATCATTTCTACCGAAGTCGCGCCGTTTGGCGGAGTGAAGGAATCCGGACTCGGCCGTGAAGGCTCAAAATACGGCATCGACGATTATGTCGAGATTAAGTATCTCTGCTTCGGCGGCATTACGTCCTAATTCGCCGTTTGCAGTTTAACGACACTTCTACCGCGGATTGATGTTTTCTTTCTTCTCGAGCCGCGTGATCAGGCCCTGAATCTGGCCTTTGGTAGCATCCGGCGCACTTGCTTGCGCAAGCTTCATTTCCTTAACGGCAGTGTCGAAGTCGCCCTTTGCCGACGCGATCCGTGAAATTTCGCCGTGCGTATACCATTCATTCGGCCGTTTCTTGATGTTGATCTGGAACACTGCAAAGCCTTCATCCTGTTTGCCCTGAATCTGCAGTTGACGGCCATATACATGTAGCTGCACGCCGCTTGCGACTTCCATTGCCTTCTTTTTCGACGCTTCCGCTTCTTGCGCCTTTCCCAACGCTGCCAGAATTTCCGATTTGTTCAGATTATTTTCGAAGCGGTCTTCGTTCTGAATCGATTGATCTTCCCATTTCAGCGCCTGCTCGAGCTCGTACTTGTTGTCAAGAAGCCAATTCGCAGCTTCGTCATAGCCGGCCCACGAAAATCCACCGGTGTTACGAAGCTGATTTTTGATGCTCCGCAATGTGGTTGCCTTGACGTCTGCGGACACGCGAAAGGGAACGGCCAACTTCTCCCAACGCAACGTTGCAAGCGCAGAGTCCGGTTTGATGTCGTCAAATGTGTATGCGAGCGATTCGCGAAACTCCGCTTCATGGGGTTTTACCTGGACGCGTAGCGCATCTTCCTTATCGTCGTAGCTGAAGCTGCCCCACGACGTTGAGTTCTTCGAGAAAATAATGGTCCATTGGTCCGCGGTCGGAATCATGTGCAGACCGTATGTGCCGGCAGCGAGCGGCTTGTCCTCAATCGTCACGTCATCGGAGAAAGTAATCGTTGTGTTTTGATTCGCTCCCGCGCGCCAGACTTTGTCATAGGGAACCGGTGCTGCGCCAAAGAGCTTACGGCCGCCGACCAGCGGTGCGTGGTAATTGATCGTCACGTCCGTGAGGCCGATGCGCTGCGCAACCATGGCGTGCTGGCTAATCGTCGGCAGCGCCAGTTCGGTAGCTTGATTGCCGTTCTTGAACTGGGCCGATACAGTTGTTGCGAGCATCAGGGATGCGAAAGCAAGGCCAAAACTCAGGCGAAACGCGTTACGCATGGAATCTCCTTCGGCTGTAAGAAACACGCCGTTTAAAGGGGAAATTGAAGTTTTTCGGACACCTACCCCAGCGGATAGACGGCTCGCGCCGTATTCCGTGAGCACCGCAGCTGGGAATGTAGTGAAATAGAAAGATGCGACATCCAATAGGCCACGGGGATAGAACCAGTTCAAGGCGGTCTATGGCCGACGAGCCCGAAGTGAAAACCGACAAGAAGGCGGAGAAGAAAAAGCTGGCGTGGAAGTCCCTGCCGGAGGCCTGGGCATTGCTCAAGCCACGACGGGCAATCCTCGCGATCGGATTCGTGCTCATTGTCATTAACCGCATCGTCGGCTTTGCGGTGCCGGCCGCATCCAAATTCGTTTTTGACAATGTCATCGAAAAGCACCAAATCAACTTGCTTGTGCCGATCGTCCTCGCCGTGGTTGCAGCCACGATTATTCAGGGCATCACGTCGTTCACCCTCACCCAGCTTTTCTCGAAATCGGCGCAGCGCTTGATTACGGAATTACGCAAACAGGTGCAGGCGCACATTGGGCGCCTGCCGGTCTCTTTTTACGATGCGCACAAAACTGGCGCGCTCGTCTCGCGCATCATGTCCGATGTTGAAGGCGTCCGCAATCTCGTCGGCACGGGTTTAGTGGAACTCGCCGGCGGCGTGCTTACCGCCCTCATTGCTCTGGTTATCATGTTGAAGATTAGTTCGATCATGACCGTCTCGGCTTTCGCCGTGCTTCTCATTTTTGGCTTCGGTATCAACAAGGCTTTTGCCACCATCCGTCCGATATTTCGAGCGCGTCCAAAGATCACCGCGGAAGTGACGGGGCGTCTGACGGAATCCCTCGGCGGGGTTCGCGTTGTGAAGGGTTATCACGCCGAAGAGCGCGAAGAAAAAGTGTTCGCATCCGGCGTTCAGCGACTCCTGGACAACGTTCTCAAGACGCTTACCGCGACTTCGCTGATGGGAATGTCCGCCACGGTTCTGCTCGGACTCGTCAGCGCCGTGATCATGTATTTCGGCTCGCGGGAAATTCTGTCCGGAGCGATGACTCGAGGAACTTTGATTGCGTATTCCGGTCTCTTGGCGATGCTCGTCGCTCCCATCTTTCAGATCGTAGCCATCGGCACGCAACTGACGGAAGCGCTCACAGGCCTCGAACGCACAAAAGAAATTCTGAGCGAAGAGGTCGAAGACCAAGCGCCTGGCCGCACGATGGACATGAGCCGCGTCGACGGAACTGTCGAATTCGAACACGTCGATTTTGCCTACGATGTGAATAAGCCGGTTCTTTTCGATATCGGTTTCAGTGCGAGACCGGGCACGGTGACGGCGCTTGTCGGGCCGTCCGGGGCTGGAAAATCCACGATCATCGGTTTGATCGCCGCGTTTTACACGCCGACCAAAGGCCGCGTTGTCGTTGACGCCACGGATTTGGCAACTGTGCGCCTAAGAACTTACCGCACACAGCTGGGAGTCGTGCTTCAAGATACATTCTTGTTCGACGGAACGATCCGGGAAAATGTGGCGTTCGCCAACCCCGAAGCGACCGACGCCGAAATTCTGGAAGCTTGCCGCATTGCCCGCGTGGACGAATTCGCCGAAGGCTTCGAGAAAAAATATGACACCGTCGTTGGCGAACGCGGCGTAAAGCTCTCCGGCGGACAAAAGCAGCGCGTCTCCATCGCTCGCGCCATTCTGGCCGACCCGCGAATTTTGATCCTCGATGAAGCTACGTCGAGCCTTGACTCGGAATCCGAAGCCCTGATTCAAGAAGGCCTCGGCTACCTGATGCGCGGCCGAACTACGTTCGTCATCGCGCATCGACTTTCGACGATTCGCCGCGCCGATCAGATTCTAGTCGTGGAGGCGGGCCGGATCATCGAACGCGGCACCCACGAAGCGCTCTATAAATTGGGCGGTCGCTACTACGACCTCTACACTCGCCAGCACGGAATCGAGACGAATCTCTTCCTCGCTCCCGGCGAAGGCGATACGCCCGCCGATGATTCAAACGAAAACAGTGGAGGAAAGTCTGGCGCCGGCGAACCCGACCCAATTCGCCTGATTCGCGGCCAGTCCGGCTCGTAATCTCAGTCCGTCTCAGCACAGAGGAAAGACAGAAAACGCGCGGGAAGTGATCGAAAAGACTTGGCGGGCGAGTGGATTGAACCACCGGCGGCTGGGCTGTCGCAATGCCAGCGTTACGGCTCAACGAGTTGATGGATCTGATTGGCGGGTAAATCTCTCAACACTTGGCGCAAACCGCTCGGCCAGCGTATTTCGAGCTGCTTGACCGTCTTGAATTTACCCAAGCCGAAGTGCGCACGCGGATCGCGTGACGCACCGAAGCCTGCGCTCGTCGAGACGATGTCGTACTGGCTGTTCCCATCCTCTGTCGTCACCCTCAGTTGAGCGCCGATTGCCATACGGTTGCTCTTGGTGCCTACCAATTTAAAGATCACCCAATTGTTGTCGTTCGACGTGACATTTCGAAGGATCCTTGCTTTTCCGTTCAGGACGGTCACGACGATGTCCATGTGCCCGTCGTTGAAGAAGTCGCCTATTACCGCGCCGCGATACGGTTCTGATACTTGCATAGCAGGGCCAGCCTGGGCCGTCACATCTGCAAAAGTCATTTTGCCTAGATTGCGGAAAATAGTATTCGGCTCAGCGTAGGTGCGATTGGAGAATTCAGAGATATTATCGAGGACGTTGCCTCGCGCCACGAACAGGTCCTTCAGACCATCGTTATCGAAGTCCGCGACGCCGTTCGACCAACCCGACATTTCGAGCGTCGGCCGCGCCAGTCCACTGCGTCCGGTAACGTCAAGGAATATGCCGTCTCCGCGATTACGGAACAGCGGGAACGTTTCCAATTCGGTGGCGGTGTGCCAAATGTCGGGGAAGCCATCATTGTCCAGGTCGCGAAACTCGGCGCCCATGCCTGAGACGGCTTTGCCGTTTTCGGTGTAAGCGACGCCGACATCCACGCCGCCCTCTTCAAACGCTCTGCC
>Ga0247666_1000241_pt1 | contig 18217 bp, 17 predicted proteins | sample CNK07_metaG_FD_183025 | JGI IMG/M metagenome (GOLD analysis project Ga0247666, IMG submission 183025) | Soil microbial communities from Purdue University Martell Research Forest, Indiana, United States - CNK07 | ecosystem: Environmental > Terrestrial > Soil > Temperate forest > Bulk soil...
AGCCATCGATGATTCTCTGCTCGCGACGGAGAGGGACGCCGCTGTCGTCGTGACAGGATTCGCGGCACCGTCGTTCACGACGAGGTCGAAAGACATGATGACGGTTCGTACGGCGGCGCAGCGGGTGAAAGCCCCTCGGCGGATCGTGACCTGCGTGGGCGCGGGCGGGATGACGTGGCAGCAAGATGCGCGGTTCTTCCACGGCAATCTTGCGTGCCATCGCGTGTCCACCGGACAGGCGTTCTCCACCGGCGGTTTCGATTGGTATCTCTGGCGCGAGCCGTGGGGGAATCAGCGGGTCCGAAATATCTCGCTGATCGATCCTCGCCAGGAGCGAGAAGCAGCACCGGTGCGGACCCGGCTGGCGAAGTTTCCGCGCGGGGCGACCGGCGCGGCGCGAAGCCTCGCCATCCTGACCCTGCACGACTCTTGGGAGCTCGCCGGAACGTCCGCGGACCTCTTTGCCTTGGCGTCCGATACCGCCGCGAAGAGCACGCGCGTCCCTATCGTCTTCTACCGTGAATCGCAAGACGCACCGCGCTTCTTCGAGACCACGTGGAACCGCGTTCATCAGGGAAACAAGACGTATCGGTGCAGCCCCGATCGCTCCGCCGTGGTGTTCGGCATCGGCTCAGATCCGATCATCCCCTACGCGCGATCGCTCGTGACGGGAGCGCTTCAAGACTACGTGCCTGCCCAGATCACGAATGAGGAATGGTGGAGCGGAACCATGCTTCAGCCGTGCTTCCCGACCGCGTGAACCTCACTGACATGGTTGTGGCGCCGTCGAGCCGGTGATGCCGAGAAACTGCTCCCACAGGCCCGCGAGTTCCGCTTGGCCTCCCGTGGAGCAGAAGTTGGTGCCATCGTGGATCACGTAGCACCCTTGGCCGTTGAACGCGAAGAGATTGAATCCACGCGCCTCTTTCCATCCCGTGGTCGCGAGACCGCGAATATCCTCCTTCGAGGTGCGCCCGCTGGCGGTATTCACGCACGTTGCAGCTTTGGGATCGCAGATACGAGCGTATTCGGCGATCTCAAGCCGACCGTTGTTGAACGCTCCCAGAAAATCGCGAAAACGGGTGTAGTTCGCTCCGTCGTAGAGGTTCGCCGAATTCCAATACGCATCGAATCCGAGCACGTCGGTGCCGGAGGGTCCCATCACCGTGTTGAGGAGGTACCCGAGCTGGTCAGACGTGCCTTTGTAAAACGCGGAATAGGGTGCGAGCGCACTCGCGAGTTTGACTCCCACCGGAATTCGCCCACCAGCCGCGAGACGGCCGTTGCCGAGAAACCGTTGCGTCGTGTATGCGAGCGCCTCGTTCCGACACGGCTGCGATGTCGTGCACGGCCAAACCTCGTCGGTTGCCCGCGGCGTCGCATAGTCAAATTCGTTCAGCAAATACACCACCGCTACCTTCGAGTAGAGGTCCGAATTCGCCGCGAGATGACGGAGCACCGGGTCGTGGAACTTCTCGGAAATCACGTCGTACGGGCCTTTCCCGGTGCCACGATCTTTCGTCGGCTGATACGGCACGAAGCTATCGCCTCCATCTGCCTTCTTCGCTCCCGGCCACGTCTGATAAAAATCAACGCCGTTCCAGAAGCGCTTGCTAATGTCGGGACGATAGTGCACGGATAGCAAGAGGTGTAGCGCGAACCCTTCCGAGGCAACGAGCTTGATCGTCTCATCGAGGTCGCTGAGGTATGCGGTCTCGCCCCGGTTGACGTACTCCGAGAACGGAAATTCGAGTTGCACGGCCAGCTGCGCGCTTCGCCCCGCACTCTGGAGGCACGTCGCTTCGCCAGTCCCGAGGACGGTACTTCGGATGATGCGAAGATACTGGCGGAGCTGCTCTCGTTGCTCCGGGTTGCGGTAGAGATGCACGCTGACGTGCGACGTCGTTGTTCCCATCCGCGGTGCGACGAGGTAGATCGTTGTCGGGTTCGGCTTGGTTCCCGTTTGCGGATAGCGCACCGATTGCCCCGAGGCCGACGTTGCCGTTACGAAGAACTGATACACGCCGGTGGCGAGCAAGGTCTTATCAAGCCGCCACTCGGTCCCCGTGGGCGTCATCCCGAAGGCAACCTGCTCGCCATTCGGTCGAACGATCCAGAGCGTTACCGATGTCGCATTCGTAACGGTCGCCGTCCATCGAAACAGCGTCCTGTTCTGCACGCCAGATGTTGGCAATACCGCAGCCGTCGAGATCGTCGGAACTCCGCCGGTGGTCGTAGCGGTAACGGTGACGGCGCCCGATTCAAAGACGTTTGAGTCTGAAGAGTACGCCTTCGCGGTGAAGGTGCGCGACCCCGAAGTAAAGGTCCAACTGAACGGGATAGGAAACTCGGCCTTGGTGCTGTCGTACTTGGCTGAACCGATCTGCACGCCGTTCATGTACAAATACAGCGTTCCGGGCTTTAGAAAGTTCTTGTCGTCATTCTTTCGAATGAGCGCATTCGGCCCGACCACGTCAATCTTGAGTTTGATTTGATTACCCAGCGAGAAGCCGGTTGGTACCGGCGCGTAGGTCGTTCCAGCGATGAGCGGCACGGCAACAACCCCGATCATCAATAGCAGCACAACACGCAATCGAGAGCACATGTGGCCTCCTCCGGCAGACCCTTGGATGGAGTCACATAAGCCGTCGCGTCCAGTATAGCCTGAATTATGGCTCACCACCGCTTTTCCGTTTTCTTGCTCTTCTCGCGGCACGCGCGATTTGTTCCAAAATGAACGGCGCAGTGCTCGGCGCTGCACCCACCGTGCAGCAGTTCGATCCGCACCTTGCCACGAACATCAAGGCAGGAGAATTCGAAGAATCCTCGAAACCGTCGCGAGATGTTCGACCGTCGCATCGTCCGGCGGCATGCCGGCGAAGCGAAGGCGACCTGCGTGCCCTTCGACGCGTACAAGCCGCGAGCCGCCGTCCACCGCGACGAGCGCGATCTGTCCTTCTCGAAGCGGCTGCGCGCGTTCGAGGATGAGGATGTCTCCGGGGCGGATCCCCTCTTCCTCCATGCCGCGGTCTCTCACGCGGTAGATGACGGAGGCCGCGGGACGCGGTGCGAGGAGGTCCGCAAGCGCGATGGGATCGGGATCGAGATGATCGGAAGACCGGGCGAAGAGACGGTGGGGAAGGACTGATCCACTATGGGGTGCGTTCACTCACCACGCAAGGCTCCGACGAGCGCGATCTCCGAGATTTTCGCCAGGCGGTCGTTGCCCGCAGGATCGCGAACGCCCATCGAATCAGGAGGGACGTGTCGCATCCTGAACCCTTTCCTGTGCTCATCGTCGCCCGGCGATTTTCAACGAGCGGGGAGGAAGCAGCGCGAAGACCGTCGAGGTGCTGTCCAACTATTCCTACGGCTGTTCTTGCCAGTTCGGGCTGCTCGAGTTATCGCACGTCTTGCCCGTCTTGCAGACGAAGAGTCGCGTGATCGGATGGAGTTCCCACGCGGACGCGCGCCAGCACTTGGTCTTGACCGCGTCTGGCACGGCGCAGGTGTCGTCAGGGTTGTTGTGGTCGTTATCAAAGAGGAGCTGCCCGATGACTTTGACGCGCCGGCCACGCAGGGCGTCGATCGTCGGGAGTTTCCACGCATGGTGGAACGCCGCGCGAGAGTGCGGGGTCGCTTCCACGACGACGGAGGTCTGTTTTGCCTTGTCGGTCTTAGTGGGCGACGTCGTGACGACGAAGGTGCCCTTTGCGATCTTCGCGGCCAGTTGCTGGTCAAATCCGATGCCGATGTGGAAGTCAATGTCATCCAGGGTGGTCAATTTGCAGTTGCACGCCTCATTGCCACCGTGTTGCGCGAAGTAGAGGTACCCGATCACGGCATCGATTTCGCCCTGGCCGCGATCCGCGAGCGGCCCGGCGGCGCTCGCTTGGTGCGTCCCAACGCCGAGCGGCTGCACGGCGGTATCCAGTGCCGTGAAGTCCGTGAGCGCGGTGAACGTGTGTTTGATTTGCGGATCGGCAGATGCCGGGTCGATCAGCTGGTTCTTCAAGAAACTCAGGTAGGGGTCGTATCCGGGATGGGGCTTTGGTTCGCAGCCGTCGGGCAGATGGTGGCAATCGGTTGCATTTTGAATGTGCCCACACGTTGCCACCTTCTGGCTCGCCGCCTGCGCCGCCAGCTTGTGCGGGCGATCCGTCGGTGGCGCGGCAACCAGCGTTACGGCACAGAGGAAGAGAAGTCCGACGAAGCGATGCATGCGAAAGCCTCCTGTCGCATAGGACGGCCGCAGCGAGCGTTTTCCCTATCCCAGCGTAGGGGCAGCGTCTCAGCCAGCCGATCGCACACGACGCCGGACGGATCCGCCTAACCGCTTCCCAAGGCGCTTTCGTATCTCAACGATGCTGCGCCGTCGTTGGCCCACCGCTCCGGTCGTTTCCCTGCCAGACGGAAGTCGATGCTACCGGACGCGCCGAAGGGTGGACCCAGACCCGGCGTTCCTTGCGTGGAGCAAGATCTCGTTCGGATCGAAGCTGAGGGAGTCATCCACAAAGACCGGCGCAGAGGGTTGCCCGTTGGGGGTGTTCTCCTGGAGCACGGCGACCGCGCGGCCGTTCAGCTCATGGACGGCGGGGTCGGGCGCGCGCATGCGATGGAGCGCGAGGACCCGGTACTCGTGTGCTTCGTTGTAGTACTGGTAGCGAAAGGTGCCGACGTGCGTCGTGCCTTGCCGTTGCAGGGACAACTGGAACCCGGAGGTCCTCGGCGGTTCGCCCGCGGACTCGTAGCTTCCGGACAAATCCGCGTTATCTGTCGCGAAAGAGCCGTCGGCGTTCAGCAGCACGTTCCGCATGCCGTCGACGGTGTACCACACGCCGGAGGCGAGCTTCTGCGCTTCGAAGTTCCCCCGGACATCCTGCGCCGCACCTTGCTGCCCGCGCTCGAGGCCGCTCCAGCCAACGAGGTATTTCCCGACGACGCCGTTCGCCCGCTCCGCGGCGGTGATGCTCTCGGACTCGTCGTTGATGGATGCCGTGAACTGCTCCGGCAGCGCCGCACGATCGAGCAGCACGGCGCGATGGATCACCTCGTCCGGAACGCCGCTGCGATGGAACACCCCGCCCGACTTGCCCCCGCATCCCGCGACGATGAGCAGGACGGGGAGAAGCCAAAGGAACAGGCGCCACCCTCGACCGTTCGCTTGCTCGGGTTGTACCTGCGTCGAGCATGAGCGCAGAGTGCAGGGGTCCGTAACCGAACAGCCTGAAATGGGGAAAAGCGGCAAGATCACGTTTGCGACGGGAGATCAGCTCTGGATGCGGCGGTCGGCGCATGGAACGGTGAAGTACCTGACCAAGGACGAGGTGAGGCGGTTCTTCCGCGCTATCCCAAAGGAAAACGTTCATGACCGGCTCCTCTTTAATCTCATGTACCTGCACGGTCTCCGTCGCGGTGAGGTCGCGATTCTCACAGTGGCGGGAGTGCGGAACGGAAGGATCTTCGTGGCGCGCTTGAAGCATGGAGTGTCGAAGACGTACCAGCTCTTCCCGAGTAGCCTGAAGCTTCTCGCCAGGTATCTGCGTGAACGTGGCGATGATCCGTGCCCGTACCTGTTCCGCGGTCGGCAATACCGCTGTGCGCCGCTCTCGGGGCGTCTGATCGACCACCTCTCGCGGCGCTACGCGACCATCGCCGCGTTGCCTGAGGATCTTCGGCACTCCCACGTCTTCCGACACTCAATCGGCGTTCACATGGCGAACGAAGGCTTCGACATCTCGGACGTCGGGGACCACCTCGGCCACGCCGACATTACTTCGACCGCGATCTATTTCAAGATCACGGATAAACGACGAACGGCCAACTTCCAGCGCATGCTGCGGTCGCACGAGATTGAGAGCAGAGGAGGGTCCTGATGGTCGAACTTCCGCTTTTCCCCAAAAGCGTCAATCGACCTTGATAGAGACCGCGCCCGTTCGACTGCTACACCAAGGGATCACGGTCGATGTTCTTCGCCCAGAACGTGCGTAGCTTTTCCCGCTGCTCATCGAGCGAACCGCCGACGTTCCAGAAGTGCGTCGGGATGGCCTGTTCATCGAACGGGAGAATTGTTCCGTCTTGCGCCGAGACGATTGTGCGATGTTCACGGCCGAGCGCGTATCCAAGCTCGATGAAACAGTTTGCCCGAAGCCCGGTCACGTCCACGACGACGGCTGCGGCGTAGTGCAGCGATTCGAAAATCTCGACGTTCATAAAGCCACGTTTGCTCGCATCGGTACCCATCTCGATCCGTTCATAACCTAAGTCGGCAACCACGGGATCGACCACCTGGCGGAAGAATGTCTCGACGTTCGGACAATCAGCGTGTGCAGCATTGAGCAGCCGGACGTAGAAGACATTCGGGCGCTCAACGGCGGCGAGCATCGCAAGGACGTTCGCGGCGATCTCTCCGGCCGGTGCGCTTCCGCCGCTCGTCCCGAGGCGCGCGAGAAGTGTCCCGGCTTGCGCGCGGAACTCGGGTCGCAACTGGATGAAGCGCTCCGGTTCAGCACGGGCAAGTTGGGCGATTCGGCCCGCCCCGCCGAGACCATCGCGACGACTTGCGCCAAGAGGCAGATCGAGCGGGATGACCGATCGCCGGGCATTTCCGTAGAGGTCCGCGAGATGCTCAACGCCGGAGCCACCGCCAAGGATCACGAGCACGTCGCCGAGACGCGCCTGTCGCTCGCGGATGAGCGCCGCGGCGCGAGAACCCGCCTGGATGTAGTGCAGTCCAATCGCACCCGAACGTAAGAGATCCTGCCAGAGGGTTCGTCTCTCAGCGGGAATGTCGGCTTCGGCTTTCTCCGAAGTGACAATGAGAATCGGAGGCTGACCGGCTGCCTTCCAAGTCGCGCGGCCGCTCCCGATCGTTGCGTGCGCAGCTTCGAGGGCGGTCCAGTCGAAAACCAACGCTCCTCGCCCATCCGTCGCACCTTTCCGCCGCGGCTCCTTTCCCGCTGCGAGCACTAATCCACCACCTTGCTCCAAGACCCCGCGCACAACTTCTGCGACGACATCGTGGGCGGTGCCGAGAAGATCTGGGGAAGTATCCGCGCCGGCGCTTCCTGCGATCTGCACCCGCTGATGGAGCGGATTCTGCGCTGTCCGCTTCATGCTGCCTGCGAAATCGCCGGCGACGGCCGCACGGTCTTCGCCGAATTCAGAATGTCCTCGACCGTCAATGGCCGATCGGGGAACGCCGCTGCTACAGCTGCCGGAGCGAGCCGCGTCCTGAGATCAGAGAACGTGAATCCCGGCTTGCCGTCGAGGGGACCCGTGAGACGCACAAGTTCTTTGACCTGCCGCGCACTCATCTCAACACCCGCAAAATCGAGCTTGAACAATTCCTCCCGTTCGGCTTCGTTCGGGCGCTCAAAGCGCTCGACGCAGGCGGCACGCCGAACGATCGCCGGGTCGAGCGCATGCATGCGGTTGGTGCAGAGGATGACCACGACGCGGCCACCGAGCTTCCGCACATCGTCGATCTTTTGAATGATGGTGTTGACCGCAACCTTGTCCTCGTGGTGGCTGTGGCCAATATCTCGCGCCCCGCCGAGCGAATCACCTTCGTCAATCAGCAGGTATGCGAGCCGCTTCTTTCCCGCCTCGGCGACCACCGTCGCGAAGGCGTCATTGATGAGGGTGCTCATCTGGCCGACTGTTCCAGTGCCGCGAACACGCGTGCTCAGCTTGAAAAAGAGCGCCTGCTGTTTAAGGTCGCGCGTGAGGCGATCGCAAGCTGCTTCGGCAGCAGCGGTTTTGCCCGTACCCACGTCTCCCTCGAAGATGAGCAGCGGATACCGATCCGCCAAGACCTCACAAACCGGAAGCACCACTCCATGATGATGCTTCTTGCTCCACGCCACGATCGCATCGGGATCGCTGAGGAGACGAAGATCTTGCCGGATGCGTTGGTACCGCGCACCGAAGCCGATGAGCCGGTTCGCGACCGCCTGAATGGGCGCGGAGGGAAGCTCCAACTCCAGTTCGAACAGTTCGGTCCGGGGTATGTCGCTCATGAAAGGTCGTTAGTTGAAGGTGTACTTCTGAATCCCGTAGCCGTTGCTGACATAGTTCCGATCAAGCGATCGCGCGAGGTTCGGAAAGGAGAGATCGGCGCTGGAGGTTCCCCACGGCCGTTGCAGGTTCGCCGTAAAGGTAAGGCGCTGGCCATCCGTAAGAGCCCACCAACGCTGCGTATAGACAACCGTGACGTAGAGGGTTCCTCCCGGCGTGTATGGCCACAGACTATTGCCGGGTGTCGCACCGTTGCTCAGCGATCCATCTGCCTTCACTTCGTACTTCGTGGCGCGAATCGGGAGGCCGCCGCCCGCCGGTACGAGCGAGAGATTGATCTCGCTGAGATAGCCCGCTCTTGCCATTGTCATCACGTCGGCAGTAACCGCCTTTACGTTCTCTCGGGTGCGGCAGCCGGTGGATTGTGCGTACATGTCGAAGTCCGCCGCGAATTGATTCATCACGCGCGCAACGTCAATGGCGGTGTACGTCGTACTTTGGGTTTGGGTAGATGTCGTGCTCATATCGTCCGCACCTAATCGTCGCAGATGATGAAAGACCGGCCGAAAACGGCCTTCCAGAACTCAAGTGTTTCGCCGAGGTACTCATTCCACCGCGCGGCGCTCAGTTGCTCCCACGCAGTGCGCGCCTCGTTCACGATCTCGGTGGCTTCGCCGTCGGTCATGCGTTTGGTCACGTTGTTGTCCTTGTTAACGGGGTCGAGAATCACCACCCGATCAGTGGGGAGCACATCGGCCTTGCCGTGTTCATTGAAGGTGATCGCCGCGCGCAACTCGGTCTGCGCGATGTAGAGGAAGAATCGGATAAGGCCAGCTTCAAGTGATGTCGCAGGGCCTTGCACATCTTGCAAGTGCGCGAGGATCAACTCGATCGCAAACGAACTCAGTTGGTCGAGCTCGCGGTAGTTACGCCATTTCTTGACGAGCCGTACAAGCGACCGGAAGCGAGGGTCAGCGTCCTTTCTCGCTTTGATGAACGCCAGCTGCCCCGTGACGCTCGTCCTAACAGGCGGCTCTCCCTCCGAGGATGGCTGCCATCCGTAGTCGAGATTGTCGTCGTCGGGCAGCAGCGGAACGAGATCGACAGCGAGGCCTGAGACCGTGTACTCGATGCCGAGCGTTCTCGGCTGCACAACGAAGTCTTCGGGCTTCTTGGTCGGATAGATCTTCACGAGCAGCGTTCGGAGTCTCGCGTGCAGCTCGGCAAGATCATACTTGGAGGCATCGCTTGCATCCAGGAACACCGCGATGTCGGCGTCAACGCCACACCCATCGGCAGGGCGCAGCACCGTCCCCTTCTTCAGCGATCCCGTCTTCAGAAACTTCTTGACGCCCCATACAGGGTCTTCGGCGAGCTTCGCCTCGAAGGACTCGATCAAGTGATCCACTTGATCGAGGTAGTCCTTGCGATCCTCCTTCGGTACGCGCAGGCGGTTTTTCACGAAGCATTCGATCTGGCTGTCGTTCAGTTCCATGTGCTTCCTCGGAGGTTGAAGCTTAGCTGCTACCGATCGGATCTTGAAACAAGTTCTCGATCCTGAGACAATGGTAATAACCAGTGTCTCTTCTGTCAAACTTTTTCTCATCAACCAAACGGAGGCTCCTATGACCTTGCTCAGCCTGGGGAAGCTACTCTCCGATCGGCGTGGTGGTCGCGGCATCCGTGAGTTCGCCCGCGATCTCGGCATCAGCCCGGCCACCCTGTCTCGCATCGAGAACGGGAAGCTGCCCGATCTCGATACGTTTTCCAAAATATGTTCGTACTTGGAACTCGATCCCGCCGAGATCTTGCAGGTCGATGTCGCGGCGAAGCGCGCTACCGAAGCGTCGGCACCACCGGTCGCATCCGTCCATTTCAAAGCTGACCAAGTGCTTGATCCGGGGGCGGCGACCGATCTCGGGGCGTTGATCTTCGCCGCGGACCAAGAGCTGCGGCGCGTCAAGGCATAGAAAAGATGTTCCGACGCGGTTTCAAGGCGTGGTGCGAACAGATCGCGACGACGTTGCGGCGCGACAATGATCTCGCGCCAACTGCCCCGCTGCCTCCGGCGGTCGTAGCCGAGGGGCTGGGGGTTCGCCTCGTTCCCGCCGGAGAATTGAGCGGTGTTCCGCCAGATGTCCTCAACCGCCTGCTTGGTCAACACCGCGCCGTCTGGTCTGCCGTGACGATCTCCGCCGGCGATCGTCATCTCGTCGTCTACAACTCGGCGCACTCCAAAGCGCGCCAGTCCAACGACCTGATGCACGAACTCTCCCATCTTATTTTGAAGCACACACCGAACATGAGCTTCATGGACCCGACCAAGGGGTTGCTTATCCGCAGCTACGACAAGCATCAGGAAGACGAGGCCAATTGGCTCAGCGCGTCACTCCTCTTGCCGCGACAGGCGCTCGTGGCACATCGCTCGCGCCGAACGCCCGCAGAAGACCTTTGTGAACTCTTCGGAGTCAGTCGCGATCTCCTCACGTTCCGCCTCAACACGACGGGCGTCGAACGGCAACTCGCCCGCCGTACCGCCATGCGAAGTCCTGGCCGCTCGACCCGTTAGCTCAAGCGCTCTCGCCGGTTCGCCACTGCCGGATCACTGTCCGAGACGGGTTTTGCCCAATCGAACTGGAACATGCCTGTTGCGAGGGGTCACGTTGTGAAGAATGTTCCTTCAAGAACTTCCCACCAGTCAGGGATCGTCAGCATCGCGTCTGCATATGCTTGATCGATGACGCCGTCGCTGACGAGGCGAAGGCGCTTTTCGCGCAGGCCACCCGCCATCCGCGGATTCAGTGGCGTCGCGAGCGCAGCCGACCAAATCACTTTCATAAGATCCGCGTCACGCACGATGCATCGCGCCGCTTCCCGGATGAAGCTTCCCCCCTCGATCGCGCCGTAGAGAAGCATCCGCGTGAACTGCACGAAGTTTTGTTGCACTGCCGGTGCAGAGGCTGCCCGCGCTGCGAGTGCCTCGAAAGCGGCGCGGTTCTTCTCGTCGCGGAAAAGCGGCGAGTTGTCGTTGAACAGCACATTCTTCATTCCGACGCTGCGATCACCCCAGTACCTCTCCAACCCATCGGGTTCCTCGAAGTCGTGTAAGACGGCACCGATCGCCCACTGCTCGAGCATGCGCCGAAGATCTGCGATAAACGTCCGGAACGTGTCGCTCTCATTTCCTGCGACGCCGAGGTCGCGATCCGGCCCGAAATGATCTAGTGCTGCGGCTCGCAGCTCGTCCGTCATCGTGTCGACCGCAGCCGAAACGAGCGTGCGCTCGCGCTCACGCAACGAGGCGTAGTCCGCGGGTTGGGCAAAATGCGACCATCGCTGTGTTTGCGCCAGAAGCGCCTTCCAACTATCGATCGGCAGCACTTGCTTCTCGAAGATACGCAGATCGCGCACAAAGAGTTCGAGAATATCCGTAAGCGTCGCCGCCTCGCTGAGTATTTGCGCCCGGTCGGCGTCAAGCAGCGCTTCGGATGCCTGACCGAGTGCTGCCTCGCGGATCTGTAGCGTCAGCGCGAAAAACGCGCGTGCTCGATGATGGTCCACCTCACCGCTGCGGACGACTTCCGCATCGATCAGGGACCGGCGTGCCGCCGGCGCGGCGGCCGCAAAACGCGGGACAAACGCATTCAGTTCCTTCCATGTGAAAAGCGGTGGTGCATCAGGCAGCGTGAAGAGCTCCGCGAGAGCGTAGCTGCCTCTCAGGAACGTATCTCGGCTGCGCACTGCTTGGTACAAACGGTCAAAGCGTTCTTTGCGCTTATCGGCTGTGGTCGCCGCAAGATACTTCGTGCTCGGCTTCGCCGGCTTCTCCTCCGTAGCTTGATGCCTATTCTTCATCAACTCGAGAATGTGACCACTCGTGAGGTCATGGAGAGCCTGCTCGTCGCTCACGATCGCGCGCGCTTCCTCAGGAAACTCGCTCCGAAGGAGTTGTACGGAGTAAAGCATGTGTAGGTCGATCTCGGCGCGATCGAATCGCTCTAGAAGACGTTGGAGGCTCGCCATGAACCGCAGGTACAGCTTTAGCTTCCGCGGGTTTCGCGGAAGGATCTGGACGAGTTGGCGGATGACCGCGAGGTCCACGGCATGATCGAGCGTCTCGACGCTCCGCCTAATGAAGAACTCGACGTCATCGTCTGTTGGATCTGGCAGGTAGCAGGGGTACTCCACGATTTTCTCAAGGAAGTCGCCCGCGGTGCCCCACCCATGGTGAATCATCGTCAGGCCTCGCTCCACGATCTCCGGCGCGAGTGCCATGACGTAAAAGAAATTCGGCTGATCGAGCGCGTCGCGGAGCGTCAGCAGCAGGTCCGGAACAAGCTCCGGCTTCACTCGATCGATGTCATCGATGAAGACGATGATGCGCCGACCCTGCAATCGCTCCTGAACGACCTCGAAGAAGCGCTCCGACTCGCGCGCCGCTGCCGCCTCGAATCGTCGGCAAACTGCCGGCGCGAAGAGTTGCGCGGCTGCTTTCGACCACCAGGACGCATCCTGCGCTGCCGTTGTCGTTGCACCGGCGAACCACACGAACTTCTTCGCACGCGCCAATGACTTCGCATCGATGCCCAGACGATCGCGAAGCTGGTCGACAATCTGCCCCATGACCTCGTCGCGCGTGACAGCAGTCCACGGCGTGATCCACACGCAAATCTGCGTCGCCGCCTCAAGCCGTAGCCGCATCAGCTCTAGGACCGAGGTCTTTCCTTCGCCCCATCCTCCATAGACGCCGAGGCGGAGGGTTTGCCCGGTAGGCGCACTCAGAATTTGGTCCGTCAACGCGTCGGCGAACGACGCGCGATTCAGGAAGTCCTCAGCGGTCGAGCGAAGTGCGCGATCGGGAAGTGCCGAGGTTGATCCCGCAGGCTGCTTCAGGTCGTTTTCGGCCACGTTGGCATACTACAGATCGTTGGCGACTCGGTGAAGCAAGCTTGAAATGGTGTGCAGAGGGTGCCGCGGCGACTGTTGGGGAGTTTTTTTGCTTTTCCAACCGAGGAGTGAAACAGTGAGTGCGCCCTTTCGCACCTCCGGGGCGGATCAGGACATGGGGCCATCAGAGTAGCTTCTGAGGGTCCCGAGCGGTTCCGCGACCTCCCGAAATGGCATCCCGAAGCGCCGTTCACGGCCTTCGACGCCACGGGACAGGATTGCGGAGCTTAAAGGCCGCAGATCCGACCGTGTGGAGATTGCGGCGGGTTCGCCACCTCCGCCGTGCCGGACGCGCGCCCAAACACCTTGTCTTGATCGCAGAACGAGGGCATCTCCTCGAGAGTGTCGCTGGCCTCCGCATCAGCTCACGTCATCGCCACCGTCATCGTCATCGTCATCCTCATCCTCCTCTATAAGGTCGTAGTCTTTAATCTGAAGGAGGACAATGGCGTTACGTTGAGTGTCGAAAAAATAAGCCAGACGAAACCCAGGTCTGCCCTGATACGGAGGCGTCTTGATGATGCGCACGCCATCTCCAACGACCGACGCAGCAAGAGGATCGCGTACCGCACGATCTAGGAGTGCGTTCACTATCGAAGCAGTCTCCTCCGTGGCCGGGAGCAGATCTAGTGAAGACCAGAACTCGGCATGTTCCTCAACTTCCCACTCCTCCGGGTGACGAGTCGGCCTTCCGGGCGACGCCACGGCAGACGCTTCGGATCTGAGAAGAGCCGAAAGTCGCGCTGCTTCTCTTCGATTTGCGGCTTCTTCCGCTTTCATCGCACCGCGCGTTTGCGTAAACGAGCGCAATTCGCGTTTCGCCTCGGCGGAGAGGCGGTTTTGCGCTGATACGTACAGCTTCCCACCGCCGGGCGTGAGCTCGACCGGCTCGTGGACGAGATGCCAATACGCGACCTGGGCCTCGATGTCGACGAGGACAAACAGGACCGGCAACGAGTGCCCCAGCCAATAGTTAAGATGCTGCGTTGAAACGTTTGCCACAAACGTATCGCCGGATCGCCGTCGGAAGTAGTGGGGCCCGGCTTTTATATGGACCGCGAGCAAGCGACCGGTCACCGTCCCGTCGGGGTCCACGACCTCGATATGTGCGTCGATCCCATGATCCGTGCTTGCCTGATCTTGCCGCCGAAAGATCCAGCCAAGGTCGCGGTTGACGATCATCTCGACGATCGCGACACCAGTCGCCCCCGTTCTATCCGCCGACGTCCGCACCGAATCATTCTTGCATGTGCGGAACCGTCGAGGTGTACCAGCGTCCGTCTACCGGAAGGGCGCCGACGCGCGCGGTCGCGTTCAGTTCACAGCCGAAGCCGCAAGTCTTGATCCGCATGGAGAGCCTGGTACGGTGGAGCTACCCCCTTCACCCGACCACCTCTGCACGCGTCGTATCTCGACTACGTATTGGCGGTCTGCGAGCCCGATCTTCCGCCCGACGACATCCGTCTCGAGGCGCGCTATGTCGAGGCGGCGGCGCGCTTCTTCGCCCGTCGAGACGCAGGCAGCCCGCTTGACGAGAAGGCGCTACATCGCGCGGTCACGCTGCGCGACCTCCTCTACCACCTGGAGCATGTGCGTCGCAGTCTTCCGCTCATGCGCTTCCTGCGCGGGAAGCAGGTCGATCGGCCGTTCTTCTACCCTGGCGGGTACATCGACTTCCTGCCGTTCCTCCTCTCCGATATCACGGAGGCCGTCTACCTGGATACCGCGTACTTCGCCCCGAGCGCGCATCCGCAAGCCGCGTTCGCCGCGCCCGCGGCAACGCTTACCCTCCTCTGCGAGGAGCTCAGCGAAGATCCGGTCCAGGCGGTCTCCCGGGATGAGACGCGTCTCGAGGTGCGCGTCCGTGTTCGCCAAGTGCAGCGGCGACTCACGTTCCTCCGCGGCGCATGGGAGGACGGCGCCCTCCTTTCCCGCGCGATGCCTGCGGGCGCCGGCGTGTACTACGGCGTGGAGCAACCCGCCGCGATCGATCGCGCTACCGCGGTTGGCGGCATCCTGCGGTCCTTGTCGCCCGACTTCGCGCTTATCTCGACCGCGGCCGCGACGCTGGACGGGATTCTGCCGATCGAGCGGCATCGCGGGGAGCGCGCGACCTACACCTGGTGGGCGCTCCCACGGTCGGGTCAGTCGTCCTCGTACTCGGCGATGCAGCGCTGACAGTAGAACGCCTCACCACCCCGCACCGACTTACCGTGATGGGAGCAGGTCGGGTTGCCGCATCCAGCGCAATCGTCGTAGGACACGAGCTGGTCCTCCTCATCCCGGTTTTCCTGACAGATGGAGCAGATGTCGGCCATGCGTCCTCCTTTGCAGTTGGAGTGACGGGCGGCCCGGTTTTCCTGCCTTCGGTGGGGATTCTGTTCGCATCAAGCGGCGCTACTGCCGGGAGCGACCAGACACTTCCCAGCACGAGGCAGAGGCTTCGGATGCTTGCCTGAGTCGATCGTCGGGTATAGACTTATATGATTATTTACGGTATTGAGGTAGCTCTCCCCAATCCCCCTCACCTCCCTCCGCATGTCCTCCGCCTCCAGGCCCCAAGGCCCTGATGAAACACGGACCGTCGTCGATGCAGGTTCAGGAAACCCGGCGGCGCTGCCGGACGACGGAGCCCTCGCGCGGGATGCGGACGCCGCCACAACCGAAACCCGCATGAATCTCGGTTCCGTCCTTGCGACCGCGCCCGATACGGCGGAGGTTCTCTCCGAAGCGGAGATCGGGCACCGCGTGAATCTCTTGTTCGGTGATCGCTGTCTCGAGCGCGGAGAGCTCGATAAGGCCTACCAAGCGTACGAGGCGATCGGCGCTATGGAAAAGCTCGTCGTCGTTGGCGACCGTTGCCTCACAGCGAACGCACCCCTTCAGGCGATCATGGCCTACAGCGCGGCGGGGGCGACGGAGAAACTCGTTGCGCTTGGTGACCACTACCTAGACAAGAGACGGCTCAACATCGCGCGGGACGCTTACGCCGCGGCGGGAATGGAAATCTCACAGGACCAGATCATCGCGCTGGGTGATCGGTGCGTCGCGGAGGGATGGCTCGCCGACGCACTCAAGGCCTATAGAGAAGCGGGTGCGACGGAGAAACTCATTGCGCTCGGTGACCGCTACTTGGGGATCCTCTATCTCCATGACGCACAGGAGGCCTATGCGGCGGCAGGGGCTGAGATTCCGCAGGCCAAGCTCATCGCCTGCGGCGACCAGTTACTCGCGGAAGGACTGTTCGCCGGCGCGCAGGCGGCCTATACGGCGGCAGGGGTAGAGATCTCGCACGAGCAGCTCATCGCCTGCGGCGACTATTGCTTCATGAAGGGAACGCACGCGATGGCAGAGGGCGGGCGAAAGGCCTACGCAGCGGCCGGGGCGACGGAGAAACTCATCGCGCTCGGCGACCGCATCCTCGATACAGGCGGACGGCGCGACGATGCGCGCGAGGCCTACGCAGCGGCCGGGGCGACAGCAAAGCTCATCGCGCTCGGCGACCGCTGTTCGGATGAGAAGAGGTATCACGACGCTTGGGAGGCCTACGCGGCCGCAGGGGCGACACAGAAGCTCATCAGGGTCGGCGACCGCTGCCTCACCGTCGACGGGCACCTCCATGTCGCAGTCAAGGCCTATGAAGCGGCCGGCGCCGTGAAACAGCTTGTCGCGCTTGGTGACCGTTGCCTCGGGGAGGAGAAGCTTACGCTTGCCCGGGCGGCCTATGCAGCAGCGGGGGCAAGAGACAAGCTTGTCATGCTCGGTGACCTCTGGCTGGCCCAGGGATTGCTCGACGACGCGCGCTTCGCCTACATAGGGGCTCACGCGGCGGAGAAGCTCCTTGCGCTGGGAGACCGTTTTGTCGCGGAGAAACGGTTTGACAGCGCGCGGATGACGTACGAAGCAGGTGTGAGGTTTGGCGCCGACGTATCTGCCGCCTGAGGCGTCGGTAGGAGATCACGCGGGCACGAAGCAACACGGTCGGTAGCGCCGCACGGGCTTGATCGGCAATTTCTGGCCTATGGACAGTATGCGCTACGCCCTATGGTCTTTCCCCAATCTCCCGAGCTGCGTAGGTGCAACCAGCAGAGTCCGTATCTTGCGCGATGCTCTCGATCGGCGTACCGTTATTTGAACCCCTAACACCCACCCATCATGTCCTCCCAGAAAGGGGGCTCCGACCAGCGCACGGACGGCGTTGATCTTCTGACACCGCCCGTCGTTGCTGCTACCTCGGGCTCCCCCGAAGCACAGAATGACGACCATAGCGCGCCTGTGCGTGCCATCTTTGATGCCGTGGAGGAGTCACCGGAGATCGCGGCGCGCCGGGGGGCGATTTTGGATCTCGCGGGCATGTATCTCCGGGGTGAGATGCCGGATCGAGACCGCAGTCGGGACCTCCGGGTGGCCGCGACGCTCTACAGCGAGGCCGGCGCGACGAAGGATCTTCTGGGCATCGCCGACCTGATGGCGGAGGACATCGGGCGCCTGTTCTCGGCGTCCGAGGTGGCGCAATTCTACCTGGCGGCAGGCCCCGACGGCGCCGCCAAGCTCGCGCAACTCATCGACACTTATCTGGAGCTCGCCGACAGGGGACGCATCGACTACACGCGCGTCCTCGATTTCCTCGCTGTCACGGGCGATGCTGCGCGTCTGGTGCAACTTGGCGACAAGCTCCTGCCGCTGAGCAGCAGCGTCCTTGGCGACCCGTACTGGAACTACGCCATCCGGGCCTACAGGCTCGCGAGGGCGGACGACAAGCTCGCCGCGATGGGCGACATCGCTCTGCAAAATAGGAGCGCCAAGGCGGCATTCGCGGCGTACAAGGACGTCAGCACCCCCCTGCCGGAAAGCTCCGTCGATCTTCTGGTCGCGCTCGCCGAGCAGTCCGGGTCGCGCACCCTCCCAGATCCCGCGACGGCGATCGCCGCGCTCAAGCTCGCCGGCACGCGTGCACAACTCGTCGACCTCGGTGACCGACTCGCTGCGACAATGAATCTGAATCCTTCCTTCGCCGTGGACGCCTACACCGCCGCGGGAGCCCTGGGGAAGCTCGTTGCGTACAGCAAAGAGCTCGCTGCTTCCTACGCCGAGTCGGGGAGATCAAGCGAATACACCGCCAGCAGGAAGGCGCTTGAGAGTGCCACGGCGCTGGCACTCGAAAAGGCGTAAGCCTGGTTGAGACTTCTCTGATTCTCGCAAGTATTCTCTAGCTCTCCCCCACTCCCTCACCTCTCCCTCCCCATGTCCT
>Ga0247666_1000246_pt1 | contig 17806 bp, 11 predicted proteins | sample CNK07_metaG_FD_183025 | JGI IMG/M metagenome (GOLD analysis project Ga0247666, IMG submission 183025) | Soil microbial communities from Purdue University Martell Research Forest, Indiana, United States - CNK07 | ecosystem: Environmental > Terrestrial > Soil > Temperate forest > Bulk soil...
ATGTCGCCGCGCGTCACCCGATATCTGTCGCCGTGAAACACCAAGTCGCCGGAGAGAATATGAATGTGCCCCAACAGAATGGGATGCTCCCATGTTCCGCGCACGCGAAGGTTTGCTTCTGCTTCAAGCTCCGCACCCGGCCATTCCATCCGTGCATCCGGCCCGGATAAAGCGGCAATATCGAACTGCAGGTTACGCAAGAAGGTCGAACTCGTTGTTGGACCGGAAATACTTCCTTTCGACGATACAAGCACCCCGGCAACCTCGAGACCTTGCGACAGTGTCACCCGTTCAACGACAACTCTTCCCGACAACAATCCAGACGTAGGCGTTCCCGTTAATCGCAGGGAGCCGCCTGCCAGCCAGCTCATGCCTTCGGGATACCGAATGCGCACGCGATCCGTGCGTACCGTTATGTCGTAACGCAGCGGATTTTCAACGTAGTTGACGCTGCCGCTCATGTGCAGTGTTCCTCCGCCCGATTCCGCAGTCACATTGTCGAAAAATAGCCGAGTGGCGTCAAAGGTCAGATCGCCCGTGATATTGCTCATCCCCGTCGGAAAATCGGCCACCCTCGCGGAGGCACTCCCTATATGCACTTTTCCAGTGATGCGCGGGCGATCGAACGCCCCTTCGAGAGAAGCATTGATCTGCGCAGGGCCGCTCGCCTCCAGTCTCGGCAAGAATCCCCTGAGCAGGCGGAGGTCGAGCGCTCCATTCAATCGCAACCCCAGTGTGCCCTTTCCCGCAAACCGCACCGCGCCTGCGACAGCAATATTTGTATCGGTCCCTTTGAAAGTGGCCTGATCGATTTCCAGATTCTCTTTCGAAGAGCGCAAATGAACCGGTCCCGAGTTTAGAAGCTGCACGTTTGCGTAATTTAGAGCCAGCCTGGAAAACGTGGCGTCCACCACGATTTTCTCCGGTTGTTTCAATTCGCCACCCACGGTGATGTCTCCGTCGGCCACACCGTGACCGTTGAACTGCTTGAGGTGCAAAGCGGTTGTCAAAAATGGATCCAGATCGATGTTCTTGATCGAAAGTTTCCCACTAAGAACATGAGGATCAGCCAGCCCCAGAGTGACCTCACCGGATATTCCTCCAGAGGTCATCGCCGACCCAAGTTCCAGTTTCGCGATGCGTCCGTCGGAATTGAGGCTTCCATCAAGGCTTCCAATCACATCCTGACCGACCCGAAAATCCACTACCCGGAATGTTCCATCGCCCCGCACCGCGGATAGCGGCCCGCTTGCCTTCAGCCTAAACGTGACTCCTCCTCCGACAGCCAGCCATACCGACTGCAATTTCTCTATATTTTCAAGGGGAAGCGACGCTCCCACCAGATCCGCTGTTATGCTCTGGTCAGCGAAACTATAGCCCAAGGTTCCGGTCACGATGCCCGCGCCCCGGCGATTCTCCTTCCCGGGAGCGAACACGCGCAACTCCGCGTCCGCGATGCGCACTGCGTCCGGCGCAAGGTTGAGCTGGCCTCGCAGGCGATCGAAGGACACCCCATAGACCTTTCCCTCCGCGAGATCGAAGAGCCCCGTGACGCTCGGTTCCGCGCGTGTTCCGTGCCCATGCAATTGGCCGCTCAGCACGCCTTGCACTGGATACGTCAAGTGAAGGAGCTTCTGAATTGTCTCAACCGGGGCTCTATCGAAATTCACATCCGCGGTCCACTCGTTCTCCGGGAGGAAACTCCAATCGGTCAGGCCGAGTGTTCCTTCGAGCTGTGTATCCATCGCGCCAAACCGGGCGTGGCCGCGCGACAGTGCCAGCTGGGTTGAAGAATAACTCATGTCCCCCTCGAGGGAATCCAGCGCGAGGTCGTTATAGCGAACCCGCTCGCCGCGGACGTGGCCGGTAAACGTGGGCCGTCCGCCGGGCCCGGTGATCTTTCCGTCCCATTGCACGCTCCCGGAAATTTCCTTGATCGCGTCTGCCGAGCCCTTCCTAACCCCGCGAATCGCATTGATGAAATCCTTGTAGGATTCCAGTGCGCCTGTTTCGAAATGAATGTCCAGCGTGGAGTTGCGCGGCGCCAGGACACCCGTGATCGTGCCGCGTGAGGAGGGCGTCTCGAATTCGCCCGCGCTAATTGCAAAGACCCGAGAATCTTGACGGTAGTGGATTTGCCAACTTGCGGTTATGGGCAAGTGGCCTGCTGCCGGCGTCTCCTTGGGATCCCAGGCCATCCTTCCGCCCATCTCGAACTGCTGAAAGGCATTGCTCCACGTCTCGACCGTATCCCCGCTCAGCAGCGCGTCCCAATCGAGTTCGTTGATTGGAAAGCCGGGGTGCTCGATGGCCGGAAACACTCGCGCGAGGTGCATATCCTGAATGTGAGTGTCCGCGCGAAACTGCACTTCCGCGAACCGCAGCGTCACTTTGCCCTTCACGCTTCCCCCGAAACCTTCCGCAAGGAAGTCCGGTATCACAAGACCATCGTTGTTGATGTTGTAGCTGCCCCGGCTGGTAAGGCCCGCCGCGTGGAAAATCGTGTAATTCAAAAAGATGTCGCGCCCCGCGTAGCTGCCCGTTCCCTTGTACTGTCCGTTCGCAAACGTCCCTTCTCCGCGAACATCGACGTGCCCGGTTGGCGTTTCGGGTGAACGCATGGTGTCTCGTATATCCTGCAGCTCGACCCAGCCGCGGTAACGGAAACTCCACTTGGGCTTTGTAAAGTCGGACATTTCCGCCTGGGCGTCAATGCGCGAGCGTCCCGCGCTCAGCACTCCTTGCTCCAGCGTAAAGCCTCCGCGCGAGATCGTAAATTTCGCGGAGAGACTGGCAGTCAGCGGCGCCATTTTCATGGCCTTAAATCGTACGGCCTGCCATTCCAGATTGCCCAGATACAGCGGATTCTCTGGTGTCCCGCCTCCGTTGAGCGCGAGCCGCATGTCGCCACCTTCCACGGTCAGCGGCATTTTGACTTCGTTGTAGAGAACCCATCCGTTTTCAATCTTCACCTGGCGCACGCGCAGATCGAAAAACGACTCGCGCATCGGTTTCTTGGAACCACTCGTTCGCCCGGGGGTTGGCACGTTGGTCGAGCCATCTTTCCCCACCCGGATGTGCACTTCCGGATCCTTAATCAGCAGATCGCTCAGCGATACCTTTCGGCCCCAGAACGAATCGATCTGAAGCGCCGCTTGCACCTCGCTTGCGGAAAAGAAAGGTTTCGTCCCCGCCGGTTCGCTCCCGTGGATGACCAATCCCTTCAGGGTGGTTCGCAGAGAAAGCCATTGGATGGAAATTGTGCGCAATTCCACGCGGCCACCCGTCGCCTTCTCCAGGCCATGCACCATCCACCGGCGCAGGATCGGATTTCCTGAGCCGCTTCCAAAGAAGCCAATCAGGGAGAAGATCGCAATGACCGTCAGCACCCACGGCGTGTGGATTACCCAGTTCCAGATCGGGTGGCGTTTCCTGGCCTTCATTTCGCTCCGTCTTCCAGAAACTTTTCAACATGTAACCGGGCGCGGCTTTCCTTTAGCCAGCGATCCGCTTGTTCGTTGATGTCGCTTTGCACGAGGGCTTCCTGGATGATGTCGCGAGCGGCGTCCAGCGATGGAGGCTCCTGCCCGCGTGCCTTTGCTCTTGGCACCACTTTGTTCTGATAGAAATCCTCAATTGCCTGTTCATTGATCTGCGCAGATGGCCGAAATCTTGAATCCAGGTAGTTGCTCAAGTACAGCTGTGCGGCCACGATTTTCCGGACTTCCGCGTCGCGTAGGCCAATCTGCTTTTTTCGGGCTTCGTATTCCCCGGCTGAAGTAAATGACTTCACTACGCGCGAAACTCCGCTGTCGATTTCCAAATCATTGGGCTGCGGAAATTGGGCCAGTTCCGCTTCCGAGCGCACGATCCACTGATCAATCAGCCGGTCCAGGATTACGCTCTGGCTCTCGGACTTGCCGTCCACCAGTTCCTGATATCCCCTCAACTCTTTTACGTCGCTCAACAATATGATGTCGTTCTCCACCCGCGCCACGATGCGATCCACAACTTCCTGTCCCGCCAAAGACGAAGCTGTGTCCAGCAGAAGCAACAGCATGCACCATCCGAACATAGAGACTTGCCGCATCAGAAAGTCGACCCCAAATTGAAGAAAATCTGCAGCCTCGGCAAGTGTGTGCCCTTAAAGCAAAGCGGAGTCACAGGAGTCCCCGTGGTGCTGGGGACGCACGGCACGACGAAGGTAGGGCGGTTGATCTGGTATCCCAGGTCAATTCGAATCGGCCCCACCGGCGTCGCATAGCGGATTCCAAATCCGATCGTGTGCGCAAAATAATTCAGCTCATTCGTACAATTGGAGACGCATAGCGTGGGATTCGTAGCGCTTGGGGGTAGTGAGGGATCTTGTAACACGAAGACCGGTTTTGGCGAGTATGCCCGAAACGTGATGCGATCCAAGCGGCTATAGACATTTCCCCCGTCGTAGAACACCGCCCCGCCCAGTTGCGTCCCGATGTACGGCAACCGCATCGGGAAGCGAAATTCCTGGTTGAACACCAGCATGGCCTGGCCTCCCACCGGAAAGCCCGTGCAAACGTCCCGCGGCCCAGCTTGATTCAGCGCAAATCCTCGCAGGGACGTTCCTCCTCCCCCGAAGAAGCGTTCCGGCAGCGGAATGATTTCCGGAGTCGGCCCGGTCGTCACCGCGGTCCCGCTGCACTGTGTCGGCGTCGGTGGTGGAAACGTGAGGGACTCGGTATTGGCGAACGGCTGGAGTATTCCTATCCTCGCGGAACGGGCAAAGCTGAATCTTCGTTTGATCCGATGGTAGGTCGAGTTCTGGAAAAAAAACCGCAGAAAGCTCGCGCTTGAACCAAAACCGGTGCTGGCGATGTTGAAATCCGCGCTATTGAAACTTCCTTTGCTGGCATCAGCCTGGTTATCCCTCGAGTCCCGGAGCCACGTCACGCCAAACTCAGACACCAGAGTCGGCTGTTCGAAGAGCGGTATCTCCTCCGGAGCAATATTCAGATTCGAGACCAGCACTTTGCGAAATGCATAGCGATACAGGACCGTGGTAAGCGGCGTCACCTGGTTTGTCAGTTGCACCGACCCCTCATACCTCATATCTGTGAACGTGTTGATGTCCTGCGTCTTTTCCGTATAGGCCGTCGCCTGCGAGCTGAAGTGGGGGCTTCCAAACGTGTTCGGGATGGAATAGCCAAGAAGCGCGCGATCTTCGATCGTGCTTCCTCGTACCTTCAGCGAGAGCGAATCGGCCCGACCCGTCAGATTGACTTTGGTCAGCTCAAAAATCCCGCGCGGCGCCGCCTGGAACTGCCCGGCGGTCGGATTTGTTGTGCTCGCCAGGCGCTGCACTTCAAAACCACCGCCGTACGCCAGCGTGTATCGCTTGGCTTCTTCCACCAAAACCACGATGTCCTTATCAGGGTTCGAGCCCGTCGGATTCTGCGGTTCAATCGTCACTCGGTTGAATACGCCCAGGTTGTACAACCGCCGCTGCGACTCAACGACGTCCCCTTCGCGCAGCGGCTCCCCCGGCTTTACGCGAATTTCCCGTTGAATCACCCGGGGCCGCGTGTGGCTGTAGCCGGTTAGAAGAATTCCCCGCACCCGCGTTTGCGGCCCTTCGGTAATGTGAAAAGTAAGGCGCACCGGCGCCGCCTGGGCTGCCTCCGGCTTCGCCCTCTTCTCCTGCTCTTCCTCTTTTTTCTGGGTCTTCCCGCTTACCGCGGCTCCTGTCCTCGTCTCCTCCTTCTCATTCGCGCTCTTCTCGGGAGTCACGCTTTCTGCCTTCGCCGTAAAACTCGCGTCCGGAAATCCCTCGTTAAAGTACAGTGCCAGAATATTGTCCCGGTCCGTCGTCACGTTGAAATCGGAGTACGGCTGCCCCGGCCTGGACCCAATCACATTCAACAACTCCTCTTCCTTGAATGCGTGGATGCCTTCGATAGCGATCGACGCGACCATCGTTTGCTCCCCTTCCTGGATCGCAAATCGGACGAGTATGTCCCCTCCTTTTCCCTTGAAATTGTCCAGGATTTGCCCGTCTACCTTGGCGTCCAGAAAGCCGTTCGCGTCATACAGCCCGCGCATCGATTCTGCGTCTGACTCAATCAGCCGGCGGCTGAAACGTCCTCGCGATCCGAATGCCGCGCCATACACCTGAAGCCGGCTCACCAACAATTCTCTGCTGAAATAATGATTGCCGGTGATTTCAATTCCCGCCAGTTTGTGCCGGTCGCCCCGCTCAATGTGATACGTGATGACCTCTTCCGTGACCTTCGACTGCTGTCCCTTGCCCTGGACTTCCTTGGTTTCCGTCGTGTAATTCACCTGCGCGTCAAAGTATCCATCGCGCTCGAGCCGCTCCCTGAGATTCCGCTTTCCTTCCTCCAAAAGGTCTGCATCCACGGCCCCTTCTTGATAGACAGGAATAAGCCTCTTCAGCTCTCCCTTTGAGAATTTCGCTCCCGTAACTGCCAGTTCCACCTGTGGACCTTCCGTGACCTCAAGCTCCAGTGGCACCGTATTCTTCGCCGCGTTGTACTCGCCACGCCGCACGGTGGCACGCGCGCTAAGTCGTCCTTTTTTCACCAGAAATTTTCGGATTCGGGCCGTCCCCCGGTTTATGCGGGCGGTCGTCACTGGTTGTCCGGCCTTCATCTTCAGCCGGGATAGAATCTCCGCGTCGTGGTACGCTGTGCCGTTCTTCAGTTGTACGGACTCAACTCGTGCTCTCGGCCCGGGCTTTACGTGCACTAAGATGTCCATCTGATGAGTGTCGGCGTGTGCGACGTTTTCTGCTGAGACCTGCGCCGTGTACAGGCCCTCTTCTTTCAACACATCGTGGAGGCGGCTGAGTCCTTCTTCCACATCCTTCTGCTGGTATGGATGGCCCAGCGAGAGCTGCATGGCGGCAGCCGCGGAGGCATCCGTGGGTGGGGGCGTCAGCCCCTCGACCAGTACCCTGTTGAAGAAGAGATTTTCCCGAACCACGAAATCAAGCCGCACGCCGCTGCCCACGGGAGTCGTGACCGCTCTCAAATCCGCGTAATCGCCCGTTCCGTAGAGCGTGCGGATGCTTCGCGCAAGCTGATCCCTATTCAGCGCTTTCCCTAGCTCGACCGAAATTCCTGAAGGCGATTCGGAAAGCACGCGGCCATCTTCCCTTACAATCCGTACCGCAACCACGGGGGCTTCCGTCTCGGCCGCATGGACTCTCTCTTCCGTTTGCGCCTGCCCGTAACTCCTTGCCGCTCCCAACAGCAGCGCGAAGACGGCAATTCTCCGAAATCCTTTGACCAAACTCAATTTCATGCGCACTATGGCTCAGACGAAGCGTAGCACAAGGGCGTTGCCCATCCTGCTCTCTGTGGCGTTATGATGAATTAAGAGGGACGATGACCAGCAACGCCGTACCGGACCCGCGCCAGCACGATTCGCTATACGAAAAGTACTCGCGTCAAATGCTTTTCGCCGGGATCGGTGAAGACGGGCAGCAGCGCCTGCTTGGCTCCCGCGCGGTCATCGTGGGTTGCGGCGCCATCGGCGCGGCGGCCTCCGGTCTCCTCGTGCGCGCCGGAGTCGGCCAGGTCAGGATCATTGACCGTGATTTCGTCGAGCCAGCCAATTTGCAGCGGCAAACTCTGTTCGACGAAGACGACGCCCGCTCCGCTCTTCCCAAGGCTGTCGCAGCGGAGCGCAAACTCCGCGCCATCAATGGCAGCGTCGCTGTTGAAGGCCTGGTCGCTGATGTAGACTCCCGCAACGTTGAAGAACTCCTCTCCGGTTTCGACCTCATCCTGGATGGTACCGACAATTTCGAAACTCGTTTTCTCATCAATGACTTCTCCGTCCAGTCCGCCCGCCCCTGGATTTACGCCGCCGCCGTCGCCAGTTACGGCGTAACCATGACCGTCCGCCCAGGCCTGACCGCTTGTCTGGCCTGTCTCCTGGAACCCTCTGCCAACGGCCACGGCCTCGAAGAAACCTGTGATACGGTTGGCGTCCTTGGCCCCATCGTCAATCTCATTGCCTCCCTAGAAGTAGCCGAAGCTCTTAAGCTTCTTGCCGGTCGCGAGGAAGCGCTCCACGGCCGCCTGAACTCGTGTGACGTTTGGAGCGGCCGTTTCCAATCGGTACGCGTCGCGCAAAATCCGGCCTGTCGTGCCTGCTCCCGCCGGGAGTTCTCTTATCTCCAGGGACAAGCCCAGCCTCACATCACCCTCTGCGGCCGGGACTCCGTGCAAATTCATGAGCGGGGCCGGACTCTGGATCTGGCGGCTTTACGGAAGAGGCTGTCGGCTACCGTCTCGGATGTCCGCCACAACGAATTCCTGCTCTGTTTTCGCGTTGACCCCTATCAAATGACCGTCTTTGCCGATGGCCGCGCCATTCTCAAAGGCACAAAAGATCCAACCATCGCGCGCTCGCTCTACGCTCGCTTTATCGGCGCCTGATTGCCTCTTCTTCTTTGGGAGGGGAGTTGTGCTAATCCAGCTTCAGCGAGTATGCCCGGTCCGTCCAAACGAACTCCGCATATTCGCCCTATCCAGGTTTTCCCGCAGGTTCATCAAGGTCAGGAACGTGCTCAGAATTCTGGCCTTCAAATCATCCGTCAGGTGCAAGCCGCTGGTAGCCACGCGCGCGAGCCGCTCCCCGTTGTCGGTGATGAAACGCATGATTTCTTTTTGCCGCTCGTGCGGAGCATTTCCCAGCGCCGTCTCGCGCCTCATCTCCGCGCAGCTTCCCTCGATCGATAGTGTGAAATGCAGGACACAAACCTGCTGGTCCGCGAGAGCTGGCGGCGAGTCGTTCTTACATCCCGTTACTTTGCACGATGTAGCCATTGGACGCGCAATCTGGGGCTGAGAAGATAGGTAACCACTCCTCGCCCGGAAAATCCAGTCTCCTTCCACGGAAGGTTGCGAATCCTGCATAGCCTCTTCCCGCACCCGTACCCCTCCCGCCAATCCTTCCCGGCAGCGTCCCGCGAAAAATTGATTGCTTCTACTCAAAAACAATTGTATAAAAATGCAGAGGGCTGTATATTTGTACGAGCGATGAGCGCCGGAAAAACATTTCGCCACGGTCAGATTCTGCGGCTGGTCAGCGGCCATCCCATTGTTAGCCAGGAAGAACTCCGCCGCCGCCTCGCCCAGCAGAAGATGCGCGTCACACAGGCGACCCTCTCCCGGGACCTTCAGGAGCTCAAGCTCGTCAAGACCCAGGAGGGCTATAGGCCCGCGACCGCGCTTCCTGAAGAAAATGGGGCGCTCCCACTTCCCCCTCTCGCTCGTGCTCTTCGCGAATTTCTACTGGATATTCGCCCAGCGGAAAATCTGCTCGTCCTAAAGACGCCTCCAAGTGGCGCTCAGCCTCTCGCCGCAGCCGTGGACGCCTCAAAGTTTCCTGAAATTGCCGGCACCATCGCCGGCGATGACACCGTTCTCATCATCACGCCCAACAAGAAAACTCGCGATTCCCTCCAAAAAAAGATTGAAGCGCTCGTGAAATGAGAGATCCTCGCCAAGTCGCTGTCGTTGGTGTCACCGGATACACGGGCCTCGAGCTTGCGGGCATTCTTCTGCGGCATCCGGCCGTCGCTTCCATCACGTTTTATGTCCGGGAAACGCGTGGCTCCAACTGTATCGCCGAACTCTTTCCTCAATTTCGCGGATGGGGACAAGCTCCACTTCGGCCGCTTTCTGTCGACTCGATCACTTCTTCGGCCGCGGGAACGGCTTTTTTGGCCACTCCGCACGAAGTCTCCGCGGAGCTTGCGCCCGCTCTTCTCGAAGCCGGCCTGCGCGTTGTGGATTTGAGCGGAGCTTTCCGCTTTCGCGCTCCTGAAACGTTCACTTCCTGGTACAAGTTGCCCGCTCCGCATGCTGATTACCTTGGCGAAGCGGCCTACGGCCTTCCCGAGCTCTATTCCGAGGAAATTGCCAACGCCCGCCTTGTTGCCAATCCCGGCTGCTACGCCACGAGCGTTATCCTCGCGCTTCGCCCGCTCGCCGAAGCTGGCTGGATCTCTCCTGATCAAAATGTCGTTTGCGATTGCAAATCCGGCGCCAGCGGCGCTGGCAAAGACCCCAGGCGCGATTTGCAGTTCGTCGAAGTCGACGAAAACTTCAAAGCCTACAATCTCTTTTCTCACCGCCACACGCCGGAAATTCTCGACCACACCGGTTTGGCCGAATCGCAGCTTATTTTTTCAACGCACCTGCTGCCTCTCGCTCGCGGAATTCTTTCAACGATTTACGTCGCGCTTTCCACGCAACAATCCCCTGATGCGATCGAAGCCCTCTATCGCAAGTTTTACGCCGGGCGCTCCATGATCCGCATCTGGCCAGCCGGCTCTCTGCCCGAGCTGCAGCACGTCGCCCACACGAATTTTTGTGACATCGGATTTGTCCTGGACAAATCCGGCCGGCGTTTAATCGTCGTCTCCTGCCTCGACAATCTTGGCAAAGGCGCCGCCGGCCAGGCCGTTCAGAATTACAATCACATCTTGGGCATCGAGGAGAAGACCGCACTTCAATGAAAACCGTCATCAAGTTCGCTGGAGCCTTGCTCGAAGACGACGCCACGATCCGCTCGCTGGCGCGTCAGGTCGCGGCCCTCGCCCTCGAAGGCCACGAGATTCTCGTTGTCCACGGCGGCGGCCGCGCCTTCACCGAGGCCCTCAAGCGCATGGGCATCGAAAGCAAATTTGTCTCCGGCCTGCGCGTCACCGACCGTGAAACGCGCGACGCAGCTGTCATGGTTTTCGCCGGGCTGCTGAATAAGCGCCTTGCCGCCGCCATCTCCGCGGAAGGCTATCCCGCGATTGGCGTCTCCGCCGCCGATGCTCAGTGTTTTTTGGCAGAGCCGATGTCCCATGGTGAAATACCGGGCAGCCTCGGCTTTGTCGGTTACCTAACGGGCATGAACAATGCTTTCATCGAATCGCTCTGGCGCGAGCGCCTCATTCCTGTCGCTCCCTGCCTCGGCCTCGGTCCCGATAATGAGCTGTACAACATCAACGCCGATCACATGGCCGCCGCCTGCGCTGAATTTCTCTCTGCCGACCAGTTGATTTATCTCACCGACGTCGCCGGTGTCCTCGACGGAGAAAAAGTCCTTTCCGCCATTACCTGCGAAGAAATCGAGCGCCTCGTCCAGTGCCGCGTTGTCTCCGGCGGAATGATTCTCAAGCTTGAAGCTGCCAAGCGCGCCCTCGAAGGCGGCGTCCGCGAAGTTCGCATCGTCGGCGGCGGGGCTACCGATGCTCTTCTCCTGGCGTTTCACTCGGCGGAATCCGGCGCGGAAGACCACTCTTCGGCGATTCCGGGCACGCGCGTTCTCCGCGAGCCGCTCTCCAACGCTCATGCGGCTCTTTCGGCGGCGTGATGCGCAAGTTCAAAGAAAAAAGGTTAGCGAGTTCCGCTTCCCGAAAGGCGAGGAATGTACGCGCTCGCGCCTCGAACGCGGCTTCTATATTGCGCGATGCCAACCAATTCCTTCTTGGGACTTACAAACGTCAGCCTATAGTTTTTACTCATGGACGAGGCTGCTACGTCTACGACTCCCGTGGCAAAAAATATCTCGATTTCCTCGGCGGCATCGCCGTCAACGCTCTCGGGCACGCTCATCCGCGCATCGTCAAAGTCATCCGCCGCGAATCCGCCCGGGCGATTCATCTTTCCAACCTTTTTCACAACGCGTACCAGGGCCCGCTGGCCCGCAAGCTCGCGCAATGGTCCGGCCTTGACCGTGTGTTCTTCTCCAATAGCGGCGCGGAGGCCATCGAAGGCGCTCTGAAGCTGGCGCGGCTTTACGGCCGTACTTCCACCGATGCACCCGGCGCCCCCGCGCGCAAGCACCGCATCCTGGCGCTCGAGAATTCGTTCCATGGCCGCACCTTTGGCGCCGTGAGCGTCACCGCCACGGAAAAATACCGCCTGCCCTTCGCTCCGCTCCTTCCCGGCGTCGAATTTGTCCGCTTTAATGACCTCGCTGATCTCGAAGCAAAATTTGATGACACCGTCTGCGCCATCCTGATCGAAACCATCCAGGGCGAAGGCGGAATCTATCCGGTCAGCGAAGAATTCTGGAACCGCGCGGGTGCCCTCGCCACAAAAAACGGCGCGCTCCTCATCGCCGATGAAATTCAGTGCGGCCTGGGACGCACCGGCCGCTATTTTGCGTATCAGAAATTTTCCTCGAAGCCCGACGTCGCAGTGGTGGCCAAACCGCTCGCGGCTGGCCTCCCCCTCGGCGCTGTCCTCACGACGGAAGCCGTCGCTGCGCGCGTTTCTCCCGGCTTGCACGGCACCACCTTCGGCGGCGGCCCGCTCGCCTGCGCCACCGCTCTCGAATTTCTCAACATCATCGAAGAGGAACACCTCCTTGAAAACATTCGCGCTCGCGGTGCGGAATTGCGCGAAGGCCTTGCCGCGCTCGCCGCCAAATTCCCTTTTATCCGCGAAATTCGCGGCGAAGGTTTGATGATTGGCATCGAACTGTCCATCGACGGCGCTCCCTTTGTCTCGCAAGCCATGCTTCGCGGCCTGCTCATCAACTGCACGCACGATTTCACGCTGCGCCTGCTTCCGCCTTTCCTCGTCACTCGCGCTCAAGTGCGCCAGTTTCTGCGTCTCCTGGAAAGACTGTTTGTAACTACCCCGCAAAAGGCCGTCACTTCGGAGGCCGCGAAACCCGCGGCTCCGCCGCATGCCGTCCTCGCCGCGGCAAGGTGAAAAAATGACTACATCCATCCTCGTTACCCCGATTTCTTTATCGAATGATCTGCTCACCGGAGCGGAATGGAGCCCCTCGCATACGCGAGATTTGCTCCAGCTCTCTTCGGACATCAAAGCGCGCCCGGGCCGCTACGCTTCCACGCTCACGGGAAAATTCATCGCGCTGATTTTCGAGAAGCCCTCGCTGCGCACCCGCGTCACCTTCGACGTCGGTATCCAAAGCATGGGCGGCTCGGTCGTTTTCCTCGACCACACGCAGGCTTCCGCCTCTCTCGGCGCGCGCGAGTCCATCGCCGATGTCGCGCGCAATCTCGATCGCTGGGTTCACGGAATCGTCGCTCGCGTCTACCACCAGAAAGTCCTCGAGGAAATGGCCGCCAACGCCGGCATTCCGGTGATCAACGCGCTCTCCGATAAATTTCATCCCTGCCAGGCGCTCGCCGATTTTTTTACTCTCGAAGAAAAATTCGGCGCCCTCCGCGGATTCAAGCTCGCCTACGTCGGCGATGGAAACAACGTTTGCCATTCCTTGATGTATCTCGCCGCGCGCCTCGGCGTTCATTTGCGTATCGCCACGCCGCAGGACTATCAGCCCGCGTCGGAAGTCCTCGCCGACTCCAAGCGCGTGGCCAAGGAAACGCGCGCCAAGATCGAACTCATGACCGATCCCCGCGAAGCCGTCGCCGGCGCTCAGGGTGTCTACACCGATTCCTGGACCAGCATGGGTTTCGAGGCCGAGGAGAATGTCCGCAAGGCCGTGTTCGCGCCTTACCAGGTCAACGCGGAGCTCATGGCCCTCGCCGCGCCGGACGCCGTTTTCATGCACTGCCTTCCGGCGCACCGCGGGTTGGAAGTTACGCACGAAGTTCTCGATGGCCCGCAGTCGGTCGTCCTCGACCAGTCGGAAAACCGCATGTACGTGCAGAAAGCCATCCTGCATACTTTGTTCTGATCCACGGATGTTGGCCGTCGCATCGCAAATGTTCTTATCCGTTTGTAGGGGCCCGGCATGCCGCGCCCGTCTTTGAACTTTTGAGCTCTTAAACTTCTTTTCAAACGAGGAACCGTGAAAACGCAATTGCCAAAACCAAAAAAAGTAGTCCTCGCCTATTCCGGCGGTCTCGACACTTCCATCATCATTCCGTGGCTGAAAGAAAATTATCAATGCGAAGTCATCGCCATGATCGGCGACGTCGGCCAGCAGGAAGATCTGGAAGCCGCGCGCAAAAAAGCTCTCGCCACCGGCGCATCCACCGCCTATGTCGAAGATCTGCGCGAAGAATTTGTCCGCGACTATATCTGGCCGACACTACGCGCAGGCGCCGTCTATGAGCACACCTATCTCCTCGGCACGTCCATGGCCCGGCCCATCCTTGGCAAACGTCAGGCCGAACTCGCTCTCCAGCTCGGCGCCGACGGCCTCTCGCACGGCTGCACAGGAAAAGGCAACGACCAGGTCCGCTTCGAACTGGCCTACAAAGCCATCGCGCCGAATGTGCAGATCATCGCTCCCTGGCGCGAATGGGACATAGATTCCCGCGAAGACGCCATCGCCTACGCCGCAAAACACAACGTACAAGTCGAGCAGAGCAAGAAAAACATCTACAGCCGCGACCGCAACATCTGGCACCTAAGCCATGAAGGCGGCGAACTCGAAGATCCCGCCAATTCTCCGAACGAAGCCATGTGGCAATGGACCGTCTCTCCTGAAAAAGCCCCGGACAAAGCCGAAGAAGTCGAGATCGGCTTTGAAGCAGGCACGCCGGTTTCCGTCAACGGCGCGAAGCTCGGTCCCGTCGAGCTTCTCAATACGTTGAATCAAATCGCCGCGAAGCACGGCATCGGCCGCGCGGACATCGTCGAAAATCGCCTCGTCGGCATGAAGTCCCGCGGCGCGTACGAAACGCCCGGCGGCACGCTTCTCGTCACCGCGCACCGCGAGCTCGAGGCTCTGACCATCGACCGCGAGACCACCCATTTTCAGCAAGCGCTATCGCTCCGTTATGCCGAACTCGTTTATTACGGCTTGTGGTTTTCTCCCTTGCGCGCCGCGCTTGACGGTTTCTTCAACGTCTCGCAACAGCGCGTCACCGGCACGGTTGGCTTGAAGCTCTGGAAGGGTACGCTCACCGTCACGAAGCGCGTCTCTCCCTTCTCTCTGTATCGCACAGACCTCGCCAGCTTCACGATGGGCCGCTATAACCCCAAAGACGCCGAAGGCTTCATCAATCTTTTCGCTCTGCCTGTCACCGTTCGTCCGAAAGCAAAAGCAGAAGGAAATTCTTGAAGCCGTAATTTCGAGCGGAGCGAGAAATCTTTCTTCGATGAACACCAGGTTGCACCAATGACCGAACGCAAAGATGACCGATTGTGGGGCGGGCGCTTCGAGCGCGAGCCAGACGCTCGCTTCGACGCGTTCCAGCGCTCCTTTGCGTTCGATCGCCGCCTGCTTCCGTACGAAATCGCAGTTGACCGCGCCTGGGCGAAGGCGCTCGAGCCCATCGGCATATTTACCACCACGGAAGTGAAACAAACGCTCGCCGCGCTGGACAAAATCTCCGGGCGCGCCCAAACCGACCCCGCCTGGGTCGATTCGTTAGGCGCAAACGCGGAAGACGTCCACCACTTCGTCGAGAAAGCACTCGTCGAAGAACTCGGCCCCCTTGGCTGGAAACTTCACACAGGACGCAGCCGCAACGAACTCGTCGCCACCGATTTCCGCCTCTTCGTTAAGCATGCTTCTGGACAAATCCAGATCGCCCTGGCCGCCGTGCTGATACCCACGTTGCGGGACAAGGCAAATGCCGGACTTGGTGTGCCCATGGCCGGGATGACGCATATGCAGCACGCCCAGCCGATCCTCCTCTCGCATTTCCTTCTGGCGCACGCCGAAGCGTTCTTTCGTGACCTCGCTCGCCTGCAACATGCCTACGCGAGCGCCGACGCCTGCCCCATGGGGTCCGGCGCCCTCGCCGGCAATTCCTTCGGCATCGACCGCACTGCCATCGCAGAGGATCTCGGTTTCTCGCGTATCACGGCCAACAGCCTCGATGCCGTCGGTGACCGCGATTTCGCGCTCGACTATCTTTTCGCCCTCACCGGCATCGCCACGCACCTCTCGCGGCTCGCGGAAGACTTCGTGATCTTCGCCTCGCAGGAATTTTCCTATGTCGTTTTGCCGGACGAATATTCCACCGGCAGCAGTTTGATGCCCCAAAAGAAGAATCCCGATTCCTGGGAACTGATTCGCGGCAAATCCGGGCGCATCACCGGCGCGCTCCTTAGCCTGCTGACTACATTGAAAGGCTTGCCGACGAGTTATCAGCGTGACTTGCAAGAAGACAAGGAAGTTATGTTTGCTGCGCACGATCAAGTTGCTGACATGCTTGCAGTCGCCGCTGGCGCCATCGCCGGAACCGAATTCTGCGACGATCGTCTGCGTGCCGCTGCTTCGAATCCTGTTCTCTTCGCCACCGACGCCGCGGATTATCTCGTCCACAAGGGCGTCCCGTTTCGCCAGGCGCACGACCTCATCGGGAAAGTTCTTCGCGAAGCCGAGCGCCAGGAGAAACCCTGGACGCAGCTCGCGCTCGCCGACATCCAAAAAATCTCTCCGCTTTTCGAGGCCGATTTTCTCGCTGACCCGTCCGTCGAAAGTGCCATCGCCACAAAAAATGTTCCGGGTGGCACGGCAGTGGAATCTGTCCGTAAGGCGATTGACAATCTGGGGGCCCGTTTAGTGCAACTTTATTCTCCAAAAGGAGCCAAGCCATGAGCATGCAATCTGCACTTCAGCTAGACAACTCAACTTCCATTTCGGAGGACCGGAGGTTGCTTCCGGAGACGGCGCGCTAGTCACACGGATATTCCAGTGATGAAGCACGCGCTCTCCGAGGCATCTCTACCGCATGGATTTCGTTTCGCGGCCACTGCCTGTGGCCTTAAAAAAACCGGCGCGCTTGATCTCGCGATTATTTCGAGCGACGCTCCCGCTTCTGCCGCCGCGGTCTTCACGCAAAATCTCGTAGTCGCCGCTCCCGTTACGATTTCCAAGAAACACCTCCGCGCGTCCAAAGGCCGCATGCGCGCCGTCATCGTGAATTCCGGAAACGCGAATTGCGCAACGGGCCCGGCGGGCCATATCGCGGCCGAGCGCACTGTCGCGGAAACGGCCAAACGGCTCGGATGCTCCGCCAACGAAATCATCGTCTGCTCGACGGGCGTGATTGGCGTGCCGCTTGCCGTCGAAAAAATCCTGCGCTCACTCGCAAAGCTCACTCGCAATCGTCGGCCTTCGGCGCGTTCCTTCGCGGAGCTCTCGCTCGCCATTTGCACCACGGATACGCGTCCAAAGACCGCCGGCGCTTCTTTCAAAATGGCCGGAAAGAAAATTCACACGGTTGGGTGCGCGAAGGGCGCGGGCATGATTCATCCTAACCTGGCGACCACGCTCGCCTTCGTCGTGACGGATGCCGCCATCGCCCCGTCGCTTTTGCAAAAAACTTTGCGCGACGTTTGCTCGCGCACCTTTAACTCCATCAGCATCGATGGCGACTCTTCGACGAATGACACCCTGCTGGTCTTCGCCAACGGCGCTGCGGGAGCGCCCGCGATTCGCGCCGGGAGCTCGGCGCATCGCGCCTTCGCGAAGGTGCTAGAGGACGTTTGCCAGTCGCTCGCGCTGCAGATCGTCGCCGACGGAGAAGGCGCGCAGCGCGTGATCGAAATCGAAGTTCGCGGCGCGAAAACCGAAGCGGCTGCGCGCCGCATCGCGGAAACGATCGCAACCTCGCCGCTGGTCAAGACCGCGTTTGCCGGCGGCGATCCCAACTGGGGCCGCGTTTTCGCGGCGGCCGGCCGCTCCGGCGTGGCGTTCGATCCCGCCCGCGTCGATATCAAGATGGCTGGCATTCCCGTTCTGCGCCGAGGCAATCCAGTGGATTTCAATGAACGGGCCGCCAGCAATCGCCTGCTCGCGGAACACGTTCCGATTGTCCTGCATCTGCACGCAGGCACCGCCAGCGCGCGCTACTGGACGTGCGACCTCACGGCGGAGTACGTCCGCATCAACGCTT
>Ga0247666_1000248_pt1 | contig 17687 bp, 17 predicted proteins | sample CNK07_metaG_FD_183025 | JGI IMG/M metagenome (GOLD analysis project Ga0247666, IMG submission 183025) | Soil microbial communities from Purdue University Martell Research Forest, Indiana, United States - CNK07 | ecosystem: Environmental > Terrestrial > Soil > Temperate forest > Bulk soil...
CGACGGGAACGGCGGTCAAACGCGACGGAACGGCGATCAAACGCGACGACGCGGCGGATGAACGCGACAACATCCCCGGGTGAGCACGACAACACGGCGTGTGAACGCGATAACGCGGCGGTATGTACCGGTTATCGGTGGTTTGTCGCGATTAGCCCTCGAATGGCCGCATTTCTCATACGTTTTCAGCTGGAGGAACTGGGGATAAGAGTGTGAGAAATGCGGGCTAACCGAGGGCTAACCGCCGCCGAAGTCTTCAGTGCCGCGCTGGACCGATCGTGAACATCATTCCCATCGTCTTCCGATCGATGAGCGGCGTGGCCTGCCAGGCGACGTGCTTTCCTGTGTGCCGGGCCAGAATGCCTTTCGCGACCGCATGTCCGATGAGCGCCCCGGCCACGACGTCGGACGCGAAGTGCACGTGGTCGTTCACCCGGGAGACGGCGACGCCGCTGGCCACCGTGTAGACGATCGTCGGGATGATCCATCCATCGTAATGGCCGGCCACGGCAGTGGCGAAGGCGAAGGCGTTGGTGGCGTGGCCGGAGGGAAAGCTATCGAAGTTTTTGTCGAACGGGTGGAACGAGTGGCTGCCTTCGTTCTGGATGGGTCTGGCGCGGCCGAATGCACTCTTTAGCAACGGCGTGACGATTCCCGCAGCGAAAAACTCGGACTGCAGGGAGTCGCGGCCGGCGTCGCGCAGCGTGTCGTCGTGGATGCCGGCGCCGGTCAGAATCATCAGTGCCGAGATTTCGAGCGCGCGGTGACCGCCGAACGGCGTCAGCGTCTTCGCGAACTGGTCGGTCGATGAGGATCGTTGGTTCGCCACGCGGTCAGACGTCTGTTTGTCAGTCGCGTAAAGCGCGGCGACGACCGCGGCGCCTTCGCCGAATCGTTCCCACGACTGGCGATCCCAATGCAGCGGCGCGGTCGCCAGACTCTTCGCATCGCGCACGTAGCGGACGACCTCATGCTTGACGGCAGTGGCGGCACACGCGACTTTGCCGCCGCACGCATCGTCGCCATACGCCAGCGGCGAAACGAGAAAGATGATGAGAACGAAGTGTGAAAGGGGCCGCATGCGTGAAGATTACACAGGCACCGAGGTGAACGGTCGATGAAGCGAATGTTTAGCGGAAGTTTATGCAATGCGCTGAATACTCAGCGATGCACGCGAACGTGAATGGGGTGGAGAATCAGCGCGTGTTTGCGGATGTCAGCCAGCCGGCCTTTGACAATCTGATCGAGCCGTTCGGCTTGATCGGACACTTTCTGGAGCACCCTCCGGCCGGCTTCTCGATCCTCGACCTCGGCAACGGCGTTCCCGCGTTTTCTGCGCCGTTCGATTTGCTGACCACGGTCGAAAAGCCGGTTCGTCGCCTGATCGATGCGCTGCCGTTTTCGCGGCCTCTCCGCAGGTTACTCGTTGCCAATACCTGCTTTGTCGGTACGACCACCTCGGAGTACGCGATCTTCCCCGCCAACACCTCGGCTGATGAACTGGCGAACTGCCTCGCAACCGATATTGCACCGCACTATCCTTTCCTGATCGTCAAGGATCTCCCGGGCGATTCCGTGCTGGTGGGTGAGGCGGCGTATGCATGGTCACAGGAGCTCATTGAGGCGTGCCGCGCTCGTGGCTTTGTCGCGGTGGAAGGGCAGGCGCTCGCGTATGTCCCGATCGATTTTGCGTCGACCGACGAGTTTCTCATGCGGCGCTCGCATGCCCGCCGGAAGAATCTGCGGCGGAAACTGAAGGCCGCCGCGGGGCTGCGCATCGAAGAGTTCCACACCGGCGATGACGCGTTTTGCTCGGAGCCGTTGACGGCGCGTCTCTATGAGCTCTACAGGAACGTCTACGACCAGAGCGAGATCCATTTCGATCTCCTGACGGAGCCTTTCTTTCGATCGGTTCTGCAGGATGCGACAATCGGGGGGATCGTCTTTCTCTATTACGAGGGCGTCGAGCTGATCGGGTTCAATCTCTGTTTTCATGAGAAATCGATGCTCATCGATAAGTACATCGGGCTCGTGTATCCCCAGGCACGCGATCACAATCTCTATGCCGTGAGCTGGTTTCACAATCTCGAGTATTCGTTGGCGCATGGCCTCCGCTACTACGTGGCCGGCTGGACGGATCCCGAGGTGAAACGGGAACTGGGAGCGCAGTTCACGTTCACGAAGCACATGGTCTATGTGCGGAACCCGTTTCTTCGCGGCCTGCTACGACGATTGAGACGTCTGTTCGAAAGCGATCACGCGAGGCATGGACGATGAGCCGGCCTCTGATTCTTGATTTCGATGGCTCAGTCGCCTCCTCGGACGGTACGGTCGTTGACCTGCGGGAGCGCCAGGAGGCGATTCGCTTCGGGTGCCGCTTCGCCGCCTTGCGCCGCCTCGGCAACGAGCTTGCGCCCGCACTGAGTGCCATGCCGCCCACAGTCTTCATGGGAAGCGGCGACTATCACCACGTCAGTTACCTGCTCATTGAACGCCTTCGCGGTCTCGCCGCGCCCGTGCAGGTCGTCGTTTTCGATAACCATCCGGACAACATGCGCTATCCCTTCGGAATCCATTGTGGTTCGTGGGTTTCGCACGTCAGCCGCCTGCCGTTCGTGTCGTGCGTTCATGTAGTTGGAATCACGTCGACGGATGTTGAAGGCTTCAACGTCTGGCAGAACCATCTCCTGCCGCTGCATTCGGGCCGGGTCCGTTACTGGTGCGTGGGGAGAGATTTGCGTGGGATGCGCAGATTGGGCATCAAGCGCAGCCACTCCTTTGCGACCGTGGGCGATCTGCTCGATCAATTCGAGAATGAGTCGCGAGCCTGGAAGCAGCCGGTCTATCTCTCGATCGACAAGGATGTGTTGTCCCGCGACGTGGTGCAGACGAACTGGGATCAGGGTGTCATGACATTGGACGAGCTCGATCTGGCGATCGGCATGGTGAAGAAGCTCGTGATCGCCAGCGACGTGACCGGCGAAGTCTCCGCGTATCGCTTCACGACGCGCTATAAGCGGATTCTGGCTGCGCTCGACCATCAGCCGGAGATTCCGGAAGGCTCGTTGAGAGTCTGGCAGGAGCAGCAGCAGGCCGTGAATCGCCGGCTGCTCTCAATGCTGGCCGCAGTCTCGGAGCACGCTAGCCAGTTCGGCGCGAATGCGCTCGAAATCGCGCTCCCGTAGCCAGGGGCTGTTCGATATCGTCAGCATCCGAGCCGCGAGATCGCGCGCGTTCGGAACCTCGCACGCGCCGAGCTGGCGGCTCAGATACTGATAGTCCGGGAGTGCGTGAATGAACAGCCGCGTCACGCCGAGGCCGGCGCGCCACAATCGATTGAGCGCGCGATCGCGTGCGCTTGCCGACGGCATCAGCACCATGAAGAAAGGCCACGTCCCTTGTGAGCCTTTCGGGTCCCCGATCACCGTGATGCCGGGGATGGATTCGAGCGTCTTCTTGCGAGCAGCGGCTTGAATGGAAAGGCCTTTCAGGAATGCGGGGAGGCGGATGGCGGCTCGTGCTCCCACAGCGCGCCGGAATGATCCGACGCGATGGACCGGAATTGCGGCAGAGAACTCATCGCCCACGGCGGCTACCAATTGGTCCTTTCGCAACGCTCTTCGCAACGGCATCCCGTACACGATGGGAAGCAGTCTCGGTCGATAGGAGATGCCATACGCGATCAACTCCAACGACCGGCGCACCTCCCAAAGCAATCGATAAGGCGCAATCTGCTCACTTGTCGCCTGCAGCTCCCGCCGTACCTCGGGGTCACGCGCAACCAGGACGCCACCCTCGTAAAGTGTGAGGCCCTTGCCGGCGGCAAGGCTGAAGAAGCCGATGTCGGCGACGGTGCCTGCACGCTGTCCTTTCCATTGCGCGCCGAGCGACTGCGCGGCATCCTCAATGACGAAGGCACCTTCACGCCGCGCGACGGCACTGATGGTTTCGAGATCAGCAACCCGTCCGCCCAGATGGGTCGCAATAACAGCGAGGGTGTCGCGATCGCAAAGACGCGCGAGCTCTTCGGCACAGTAATCAAAGGTTCCGGGCGCAACGTCGCAGATGACGGGCACCAATCCGCAATGAAGAACGGCCAAGGCAACCAGGGGACAGGTATATCCGGGGATGATCACCTTGCGCCGCGTGGAGCCGCGCGCGAGCGTCGTCAGAGCAATCACGAGCGCCGAGGTCCCCGAACACTCCACTCTGACCCACGGCACGCCCAGCCAGCCAGCGAGGAACTCTTCGAGTGAAATCGAGGCAGGCCGGCCGATGAAGTCGCGCCAATGCAGCGGGAGTCCGGCTGTCGGCGGAACTTCCCTCCACTCAGGCATGGCTCTGCTTCGATTCACTGATGCTGAGCAGGATAATGCCCGCCACAATGCAGACCGCTCCCGCCGCCTTCGCCGCCGAAACCCGTTCGCCGAAGAGCGGGATCGAAATGAGAAGCACTGTGACCACTTCGAGGTGTGACGCGGCAAACGCCGGCCCAACGGGAGCGTGCTCCAGTAGCGTCATCCAGGTGAAGAAGGCGCCGAGGTAGCCGGCGACCGCGGCATAGATCCATGGGCTGAGGATGGCGGCACCGAACCAATGCGTGCTCATGACAAACTCGCCCGTCTGCCTCGATGCGAGCTTGAACGACACCTGCGTCCAGGTATCGATCAACACGAGCGCGCAGAAGCCGAACAGCACCACCTGCCCGCGGCTCATAGCGTGCCGCCCGCGAGCGCCACGCCGGCGGCAATGAGTGCCATCCCCGTCAAACGCAACGGGTCGAGCCGTTCGCGGAACAGCAGCCGGCCGGCGAGCATGACCACGACGATATTGATTGAGCCGATCAGGACCGCCTGGGAAAGCGGAATCAGCGAGAGGAGCGCAAACCAGACGGCGAACTCGAGGCAGAAGCACGCAATGCCGATCCAGAGGTAGACGGAGCCGAACATCCGCCGCCAGCGATTCTGTGTAGCCGTTGCCTTGGTAGAAGCGGCTGCCTTGAATGAAAGATGACCGATCGTGTCGAGAAAGATGTTGAACACCCAGAGCGCGCCGGCCAGTCTCGACATGGCGATGTCAGCCCTCGGACTTCAATCGCGGCGTGCGATCAGGACGGCGTTCGTTCCGCCGAACGCGAACGAGTTCGACATGACGCATCGTACGTCTAGACCGCTCCTCCCTCGCCCCGGCACGTAATCGAGGTCACAATCGGGATCGGGAACGTTGAGATTTGCGGTGGGCGGAACTGCATTGTGCGAGATGGCCAGGAGGCTGATGAGGAACTCCAACGCACCGGCGCCGCCAAGAAGATGACCGTGCATCGATTTCGTGGAGCTGACAGGAATCCTGGAGGCGCCGTCGCCGAACACGGACTTGATCGCCCGGGTCTCGGTCACGTCATTGAGTGCCGTGGCCGTGCCGTGAGCATTGATGTAACGGACATCCTCGGGCGCAATCCCGGCATCGGACAACGCCAGTTGCATCGCCTTGGCCTGTCCCTCAACGGAGGGTTTCGTCAGATGCCGGAAATCGTTGTTCGATCCATAGCCGGCGAGCTCCGCATAGATTCGTGCGCCGCGCGCAATGGCCCGGTCGCGCTCTTCCAGCACCACCATACCGGCACCCTCACCCAGAACGAGGCCTGTTCGATTGCGCGAGAACGGACGGCAGGAGGCGGAAGGATCCTCGCGGTCGGTCACTGCAAGAATGTGCATCGCGTTCCACGCTTTGAAAAATCCGAATGTCAGCGCCGCTTCGGCTCCCCCAGCGATCATCACGTCTGCGGTCCCGTACTGGATTTGCCGGAACGCTTCGCCGATCGAAACGGACGACGAGGAGCAGGCGCACGAGTAGGTCAGATCGGGTCCGGCCAGAGAATGCTGGATGGCGACGTGTGCGCCGGGCGCATTGTTCATCACTTTGAGAACCGTGAGCGGTTTCACCCGGTCCGGATCGCGCAGGAGCAACTGCGCGAAGGTCTCCTCGAGTGTCGCCGCCGATCCCATCCCGGTCCCGAACGAGACTCCGGATCGTTCGCGAAGCTCGTCGGTGAACGCGATTCCACTATCGCGGACGGCCATGCCGGAGGCAGCCATCGCGAACAGTCCCACGCGGTCGATGTGATCGGTCTTCTGGCCCGCCGGAAAGTAAAGCTCGGGATTGAACGCGGCGGCACCGGCGACGTTTGAGGACGGGCCGTTCGGTCCTTCGGTGATCACCTCGCGGATTCCCGACTCGCCCTCCATCAGCCGCGAGAAGAGTGTTTCCGGATCGTTGCCCAGAGGCGAGATGACGCCGAGGCCGGTGACAACCACACGTCTCACGCCGCTGGCTCCGCTCCGGCCTGGGCTGCTGTATCGGCCAGCATCTTCTGGACGCTGTCGATGATGTCCTGAATGGTCGTCGTCTTCAATGCGGCGCCGCCATCCTGCGGCACGCGGATCTTGAACTCATCTTCGACGTCGAACAGAAGCTCGATGAGATCGAGCGAATCGAGCCCGAGACTCTCCAGCGTCGACTCGGGGGTAATGGTTTCTGGCGCGAGCGAATACTTCTTCTCGAGAATGGCCTGCACTCTCTCAAAAGGCGTGGGCACGACTAGACCTCCTCAGGCGGGTTGTGCATACAACCCGGCTACTGCTTCGCCTGAAAGCGGGGGACTTGCCTGCAGGCGCGTGAAGAATTCTGCGACCCGGGCGGCGACGTCGTCGCGCCGTTTGTCGAGGGTCAGCACATGATAGGTGTCGTCGACATAGAAAGTCTCGACGGAACTGGACGAAACTTCCGACGCCAGAAACCTCGCGTTCTCGAGGCTGGCCATGTCGTCTTCCGTGGCGTGAACGATGAGCAATGGCGCCGTGATCACCGGCAAGTCTCGCTTCACGGCCTTGATGAGGCGAAAGGTCTCGCGGATGGTCACGCCGGGGAATTCCGAGTATCCCCACTTCTCCGGCATCGCTCCGGTTTTGCTCTGGTAGACGGCGTCGATCACGTTGCGGATTCGGTCATCCTTGATGCCGTAAGGCGAAGGCTCGTGGTACGAGAGAAAGAATCGGAGCGGAGAGTAGATGAGCACAGGCAGCAGGTACTTCTGGCGAAGGCGCGGCACGTTCCAGCCGTCGTAGAAGAATGTCGCAGAGAGAGTGGCCACGCCCGAAATCAGTTCCGGATGCCTGGCCGCGAGCCGCAGTGCGAGCAGAGCGCCCATCGACAGCCCTGACACGAAGACGGTGTCGCACTGATCGCGCAGAGTGAAGAGCGCAGTCTCCAGCGAGCGATACCAATCGCGCCACTGGGTCTGCTTGAGCGATGTGAGAGACGAGCAATGGCCCGCCAGTTGCGGGCAGGACACCGTGAAGCCGCTGGCCGTTAGCTTGCGAGCGAGTGGCTTCATCTCCGCCGGAGCACCGGTGATTCCGTGGACGAGCAGGACACCTGCTTTTCCGCGCTGCGCGTGACCTCCGTGCTGGTGTGGAGACATGGTTAGGTTCATAGGCCTCAACAGGCCCCGCAACGTTGCAGCAAGGATTCGAGCAGTTCCAGGCCGAGGTCGATCTCGTCTTCGGTGATGTGGAGTGAAGGAGCGAGCGTGAACACGTTCTTGTAATAACCGCCTACGTCGAGGACCAATCCGTACTTGCGCCCTCGTGCGGGAATGTTCCCTTTCAGTCCTTCTTCAAACACCGCGTTTGTGAGCTTCTGATTGGGAGCGAAGCCATCTTCCTGACACATCTCGATACGGAGAGCGAGACCGATTCCATCGACGTCGCCGATCATACGCCAACGCGATTTGAGCTCCTGGAGGCGGGCGAGAAAGTAGGCCCCTTTGGCATTGACGTCGCCTTCGTAGTCGGACTCCGCGATCATGTGCATGACCTCGAGCGCGGTGGCGGTGCCGAGGGTGTTCGAGGAGAAGGTCGAGTGGGTCGAGCCCGGCGGGAAGACCTGCGGCGAGATCAGCTCCTCGCGCGCCCAGACACCGGACAGCGGGTTCAAGCCGTTGGTCAGCGCTTTGCCGAAAACGACGATGTCGGGTTGCAGGCCGAAGTGCTCGAAGGACCAGAACTTTCCGGTGCGGTGAATCCCCATCTGGATCTCGTCGACCACGATCAGGATGCCGCGCTCGTGAAGAATGCGCGTCAACTCCTCGAAATAGCCCTTCGGTGGGATGACGTATCCGCCCGTTCCCTGAATGGGCTCGATGTAAAACGCCGCGAATTCTGATTGTTGTGCCTTGCTGTCCCACACGGAGTGATACTCCGTATCGAAGAGCTTCTCGAACTGCTTCACACAGTAGAGGCCGCAGTCCTCGACCTTCTTGTCATACGGACAGCGAAAGCAATAGGGGAAGGGAATGAATTGTGCGCGGTCGGAGAAGTGGCCGAAGCGGCGGCGGTAGCGATAACTGGACGTGATGGCGGACGCGCCGAGGGTGCGGCCGTGGTAGCCGCCCATAAACGCGAAATTGAGGCTTTTGCCGGTTGCGTTGCGCACCAGCTTGAGAGAATCCTCCACCGCCTGTGCGCCGCCGACGTTGAAATGGACGCGGCCCTTGACTCCGGTCCGCTTCTCGATCACGTTGCAGAGCGCTTCCGCAAGCTCGACTTTCTCGGCGTGCAGATACTGACAGGCCAGTTGGGGAAGCGTATCGATCTGTTTCTTCAGTGCGTCGTTGAGACGGCGATTCTTGTAGCCGAAGTTGACCGCGGAGTACCACATCTGCAGGTCGAGGTACGGCGTGTCTTCTTCGTCGAAGAGATAGCTGCCGTCGCAACGCTGAAAGATCTTCGGGGGCACCGCGTAATGAACTGTGTCGCCGTACGAGCAATAACGGCTGTCCTTTTCGAGCAGTTCCGCCGTATCGGACGAAACTGCAAGAATTGAATCGTCGGTATCTATGCTTCCAGCAACGGACATTGCCTCTCCTTCAAACGTCTTTGATACGGCAGGATGTCCCATCCCTTGATCGTGGTCAGGACATCGGCAAATGAGTGGAATGGGATGTAAGGGAGTTTCGTCTCGCGGCAGTAGGTGATCAGCGATCCCTTCGCGAAGACGTAGCGAGCCTGATGAGCGACGCACTGATCGGATCGGCCGTCACCGATGAGGACGGTGGTCAGTTCGCGCCCGGCGTCGACCGCGCGTGCAACGCTGCACTTGCACACGCCGCTGCCCACCGTGCATGTTTTTTCATAGTAGGGAAATGTGAGCCCGAGGCCTGACTGCCGGAGCTCGACGTGGTTCGCGAAGACGGGAAGCTCAGGCAGGCCGAGCCGGCGCAGAGCCTGTTGAATGGGAAAGTCGAGGCCGTCGCTGACGATGGCCAGATCCGCGAAGGTCGAGGCGTAATCGACGAACTCGGGAAACGCCGGGTCGACCGCTACGGAGCAGAGAAAGCGCCGCAGCGTCGGCTCGTCGGTCGATACCAGTGCGATCTGTTCTGCCATGCACTGGCGCGAGTTGATCTCGCCGTTGACCCACTGTTGCTCGATGCGCCGCCAATCAGGATCGGCGAAGTGCTCGAGCAGGTCGTCAACGGTATCAGTAGGGGCGACAGTCCCGTCAAAGTCGATGATGAATAACATGAGCGTGCGGTGCGCGGACCAGCAAGGACATGGTGCACGGCGACGGATAAATCAGCGGTGAATGGCATCACGGTGTTGTGTGCGGCTCGCGCGGCTCCAGGATGTAGCCCGATCCGCGGATCGTATGGATCAGTTTCGTCTGGCGCTCGCGGTCGACCAGGCGCCGCAGGCGGCCGATGTAGACCTCGATGAGGTTCGAGAACGGGTCGAACTCGTCATTCCAGACGTGCTCGGCGATCTCTTCTCGCCCCATGACGCGTCCCGCGTTGACGGAGAGGTATTCGAGGAGCGCGTACTCCTTCGTCGTCAGTTGCAGCTCGACGCCGGCCCGCGTGACGCGGTGGGAGCGGGTATCGAGCCGGAGGTCGCCGACTTCGATGACCGGGTAATGGCGGGTTCCGCGGCGGCGCAGCAAGGCGCGCAGACGGGCCAGCAACTCAGCGAACTCGAAGGGCTTGACGAGATAGTCGTCGGCGCCGGAGTCGAGGCCTTCGACGCGATCGGCCAGCGAGTCGCGCGCCGTGAGCATCAGGATCGTTGCATCGATTCCCTCGGCGCGCAGGCGCCGGCAGACTTCGAAACCGTCCGGCGGCGGGATCATGGCATCGAGAATGATCGCGTCGTACGAGGAGGTTGCCGCTGCTTCGAGCGCCGCCTCGCCGGTCGCCGCGACATCGACCGCGTAGGATTGCTCGCTGAGGCCGCGCGCGATGAAACGCGACATGTCCGGGTCATCTTCGACTATGAGAATGCGCATGGTGTGTTGGGTTCAGTTGGTTAGTAGACAAGTGGTCGTGCATTAATTTGGACGGTTTATCGTGGTTGCCGAAGCAAAGACAACCACAGAGACGCTGAGAACACGGAGGGATCTCTGTGACCTTTGTGCCTCTGTGGTGACCGGTCTTCCAAATTGAGAATCGTGCGGCACCTCGTCACGATGACGCCGCCTCTGCCGGGAGGAACGCCACGAACTCGCTGCCTTCCGCCCCGGAATGATCGAGCTTCAACTCTCCGCCATGAACCTCGGCGATCCAGCGTGCGATCGGGAGGCCGAGGCCCGCGCCGCCTGCATTGGTTGGTCGGACGCGGTCGCCGCGATAGAAGCGCTCGAAGATCCGCTCCTGCTCGGAAGGTGGAATGCCGGGGCCGGTGTCGGCTACGCGGATCGCGTAACGTTCTCCCTCGCTCGCGAGCGACACGCGAACCTTGCCTCCCTCGGGCGTGAACTTCACCGCGTTCTCGACCAGGTTCAGCACGAGCCGGTGAATCAGCTCTTCGTCGGCGACGATGACCATGTCCTCGGCGGTGGAGCAGGAGAGCGTCACGCCGCGCGACTGTGCGACGCTGCGCATGCCGCGAACGCAATCGGCAACGATCTCGCCGAGATAAAAGCGCGACATCGACATCGGATAGCGGCCTGCGTCTCCGCGAGCCAGAAGAAACAGATTCTGCACGATGCGAGTGAGTTTCCTGGCCGCGCGCTGCATCACCTCGATGCTCTCGCGATAGTCCTCCGCGGAGCGGTCGCGGCGCCCAAGGGCGACGTCGGCCTCGCCTTGGATGATCGCGATCGGTGTCCGCAACTCATGGGATGCATCGGCCATGAAGCGCCGTTGCGATTCGAACGATCCCTGGAGCCGTTCGAGTAGCCCGTTCAACGTGACGGCCAGGAACCCGAGCTCGTCGCGCTCGTTGCCGGTCTCGATACGCTCGTCGAGCGTCTCGGCGCCGATCTGACGTGCTTTCATGCTCATGACGGTCACGGGTGCGAGGCTCTTGCGGGCCAGGAGATAGCCCCCCGCGGCGGCCACGAGGAGGGCGACCGGGATGCCGAAGAACACCGCATGAGCCGCGCTCTCCAGGCGGTCAGCCTGCTCGCTGAGGGCACGCGCGACGACGACGGTGTAGTGCGTACCGAGGACGTCGATAGGCGTGGCGATGATGCGAATGCCGTCACCTTCTTCGCCTCCGGGGACGGTCTGAAACCCGCGGCCGCCGCCACGAACGAACGCTTCGATCCGTTTTCGTTCGTCAGTTCCGATCCGCGACTTCGACGCCATGACCACCTCGGCGCGCGGCGACAGAACGAGGATCTCGCGGTCGCTGTAGCGGAAGTCGAGCAGCGCATCGCGCCCCTGAGTGTGCTCGGCCGGATCGAATGCCGCTGCGAATTCGTGCGCGGTGTCGGCGAGTGACGCGTCCGTCTCAGCGCGGATCTCGCGCGCCAGCAGCACGTAGCTGACGGCGCCGAAAATCACGAGCACCAGCGCCAGAATGGCGGTGTACCACATCGTCAGGCGCGCGCGAACCGAGTGCAGCATCCACGGTAGTGTTGTGCCATGAGCGCGTTGCCGTCCAGTCTCGTCGGACTCCCGAGTCTGCGCTTCGAGCGGTTTGACGGGATTGGGACGCTCCTCGTTGCGTGTCACGAGAATCGGTTGTGAAGAGATGGATGATCGCAAACGTGGCCGCCGGAAGTGAGGCAAGCGTGAGCGCGCCGAGGTGAACTGCCGATGAACCGCGGGCTTCATCCCGCATTTAAGTCGCCGCTCTTAGCGTTGCATCATGATTGCGGTAGATTCAAACGCCATGATCCCGTGCAAGCAACGGATCGCCCTCGTCATCGCGATGTCTGCATCGCTCGTGCTCTTCGCGCCACCCGGCCGCGGCGACGATGCTTCCTCGCCTGAGCAGCATTTCCCCGCCTTCCGCCTCGGCGCCTTCGCAGACATCGTCCTCGCCCATCCGGACAAGCAAGGGAAGGTCGACTACGAGTCGGGCGAGCTCGACGTCTACACCTCAGCGCAACTAAACAACAACTGGTCCGTGCTCGGCGAAGGACTCGTACAGCATGCAGGAAGCTCCGAGAATCCCGACCTCACGCCGAAATCGGATCTCCAATTCAATCTCGAGCGGCTGTACGCCGCGTACGAGTCGTCCGACCGTCTGCGCGTCGAGTTCGGCCAGATCCATACCGGCATCGTGCAGTGGAACGAGCGCGAGCATCGCAGCCGTTTCCTGCAAACGCCGATCGATGTTCCTTCGATCGCCAACCGCGAGTCGCAGGGAGGCGCCTGGCCGCTCCACTTCACAGGCGCATGGGCGTCCGGCCGCGTGCCGGGCTCGCTTGGCGCGACGTACGGTGCTGGCCTCGGCGCGGCGCGCGGCAGCGAGCGGGACGACATTCAGCCGTTCTACCGCCGCGGCACCTCGCCGGCCGCGCTCTTCTCGGTCGGCGTTGCGCCCGACTCGCTGACCGGATTCGAAGCGGGCGCCGCCGGTTACGCGGGACGGATTCGCGTGCAGGGGCAGAAGACGTTGCGAGAGTTGGACTCCACGCTTTATTCATCGTTTGTTCGCGGCGGTATCGAGCTGCGCGGCGAGTGGGCACACATGGTCCACTCGGAAGTCGGTGGAGACGCTGCGTTCGTGACGCGCGGCTGGTACCTGCTCGGATCGTGGCGGCCGCCCGGCCGTTGGAAGCCGTTCCGCCCGTATCTCTTCATCGATCATCTGCACGTTGCTGCGGGCGAGCAGTACCTGAGCGATGTTCACAACCAGAACGCGTGGGCGGCAGGCGTGCGGTGGGACGTCAACGCGCGGCTGGCATTCAAAGGGGATTTCCGCACGCAGCTCTTTGCGTCGCCGCATCGCGAAGGTCTTTTCCGCCTCGAGGTGGCGCTGGCGTTTTGACGCGATGAACGCTCGCCGGTCGACCGTCGCCGCCATCCTGTTTCTTGTCGCAATCGCGGCAGGAGCGGCGGAGCCATCGCCGGTGACCACCGTCTCGTTTTTCGTCTCGGCGCGAGGCATGGATCGCAGTCGTAATTTGTCCGAGGGCGATCTGAGGCGGATTTTTCTTGGCGAGATCAGTAGGTGGCCGAATGGGCATCGCATCGTGCTCTATGTTCGTCCGTTCGATTCTGCCGCGGGAAGGGTGTTCCTCGACCGGCTCATCCGCATGTCGGACATCGACTACGCGCAATGGTGGCTCGGGGCCGTCTTCCGTGGGCGGGCCGCCGCGGCGCCGCGCGTGATGGCGACGCCGGACTCGATGTCAAAAGCCGTGGCAGCGAATGCGGACGCAATCGGGTTTGATTCGCAAACGCCCGACGCCGAGTTGCTCGTCCTCACGATCGATGGGCGGGCGCCGAGTGATCCGCGGTATGCGATTCGGGCGCGTTAAAGGCTTTTCACCACAGAGACACAGAGGACACAGAGAAAAGCTCATTGTTTCTGTGGTCCAACGTTCACCCCGCGTTTACGTCGTTCAGTTAAACTCCGGCGCCCGATGTGCAGACCTCGTCTGTTCACGATTTCCTTGTTGTTCGCTCTGCCTCTTGCTGCGCAGACGACGGCGACGCCGCCTCCGCTCACGATCGAGAATGCTACGCAGGCGGCGCTCCGGCAGGCCACTGCCTACCAGCAGGCGGTCATCGATGAGGAGATCGCGGCACTCGATCTCACGCAGGCGCGGGCCGCGCTCCTGCCGCGCGCACGCGATTCGTTCACGGCCACGTACAACAAACCGATCCGTCCCGGCACGACCGATCCGGCGTTCATCGCTCAGAACTCGGTGCGTGAATACCAGCAGCTTCTTGGCGTCGAAGGCTCGCTCGACTTCGGGATGCGCGCAGCGATGTCGAAGAGCCGGGCGTTGCTCGCCGCGGCGCACGCCGGCACCGAGATCGCCCGGCGGGCGCTCGTTCGCGGCGTGCGCGAGGCCTACTTCGGACTCGCCCTCGCCACGGCCAAGCGCCGCAGCGCGGAAGAGACGCTGGCCGCCGCCGAGGAGTTCGAGCGCGTCAATGCGTTGCAGCAGAATGCAGGCGAGCTGGCCGAGATCGACGTGATTCGCGCGCGTCTGCAGACGGCGCAGCGCCGCGACGATGTCGAGCAGGCGCGTCTGCAGGAATCGAACGCGCTGGCGGCGATGCGCGTCCTGGCCGGCATCCGCGCGCCCGAGCCGCTTTCGGTGTCCGATCTGACGCCACAACCCCTGGCTGCGGACGTTGAGCGTTTCACGCCCGACACGATCGCAAAGCGGCCCGAACTGATCCAGGCCGAGCAGCAGTTGCGCGCCGCGCGAAGCGACATCGGTGTCGCCCGCGCGAGCAGACTCCCGGCTCTCAGCTACTCGGTGGATGAAGGTTTCGACTCGCCGTCGCTTCATGCGTCCGACATTCGCGAGCACCGCGGCTACCTGGCTATGGCCAACTTGAACATCCCGATCTTTGACTGGGGAATCGGCCGCGCCAAGCAACGCCAGGCGGAGTTGCACGCGCAGGCGGCCGAGAACCAGCTCGCGATTACACAGCGCGCGATCGAGTTGGAGTTTGGCGCCGCACACGACGAAGCGCTCGCCGCCGTACGCCGCGCGGACAACGCGCGCGCCGCAGTCGCCGATGCGCAGCGCAACGCGGATATTTCCATCGCCCGCTACCGCGCTGGCGAAGCGCCGATCTTCGAAGTTACCGACGCGCTGACGACGCTGGCGCAGCAACGAAACAACTATCAGCAGGCGCTGTTCGATTTCGAGATGGCCCGTGCCCGCCTTCAGGAGGCCGCAGGAGAATGAGCTCGACTCTGATGAACGCGCCCGGTTCGGATGATGAGCCGATGTGGCGCAGACGCCGCGTACAGATCAGCGCCGCGGCTGCGCTCGTCATTCTGATCGTCGCCGGATGGTGCTGGCATCGCCACAACGCGGGCGGTGAAGGTGATGCCGAGGCGGCGGTCGTCAGCGTGCGTGTGGCGAAAGCGGAAGTCGGGCCGATCGCGCAACCGCTCGACATCGTCGGCACGATCACCGGCCGCCAGGAAGCGACGATCTCGCCCAAGGTCAGCGCACAGATCGCGCAGATGGGCTTGATCAAGAATCGCGTCGTCCATCGCGGCGACATCCTCGCGGTGCTCGAGTCGCGCGATCTGAACGCGCAGCGTGCCGAAGCATCGGCTGCGCTTCGCGAGGCCGAGGTCGGGATCACCAACTCGGAGCAGGGTGCGATTCCGCTGAGCAACGCGCAGGACGCGAAGGCGGTTCACGACGCGCAGGGCACCGTCGACAACATGCGCAAGACCTACGAGCGCCGCAAGACGCTCTTCGACCAGGGCGGTATCTCGAAGAAGGATCTCGAAGCGTCGCAGCTCGATCTGGCGAAAGCGGAGGACGACCTGCGCCTCGCCGAGCGCTCGGCGGCGTTGCACAAGGGAACGACGAATCCATCCGACCTCGCGGTTGCGAAAAGCAAAGTCCAGCAGGCATCCGGCCGGCTCGCGGCACTGAACGCGCAGGCGGACTACGCCACGATCCGCGCGCCGTTCGACGGCGTCGTCACCGACCAGTTTCTCCGTCAGGGTGACTTTGCGGCCGCCGGAACCAAGCTGCTCAAGATCGCCGATCTGTCGACGGTCATCGTCAAAGCGCCGCTATCGATCGATGCTGCCGCCAACGTTCACGCCGGCGACGTCGCCAGCGTGATGCCCGACTCGCTGCCGGGCGTGACGTTGCAGGGAACCGTCAGTCTCGTCGGGGGCGCCGCCGATCCGCAGAGCCGCGCGGCCGAGGTGTGGATCACGTTGCCGAATCCCGACGGACGCCTTCGCGACAACAGCGCTGCGCGCGTCACCATCAACAGCGGCAACGTTCCGAACGCCGTCATCGTCCCGACGTCCGCCGTCACGCTCGACGCCACGAACGCAAACAGCGGCACGGTCATGGTCGTCGATGCAAAGTCGGTCGCGCACGAAACGAAGGTCACAACCGGCGCGCACACGCGTGAACGAACGCAGATCACCTCCGGCCTGCGCGGCGGCGAGACTGTCGTGATCGAGGGCAACTACGGTCTGCCGGATGGCACGAAAGTCCAGAACGCGGATGCCATTCCGAAGCCGGATGCCCGGCCGGGCAAAGCGGCAACGCGCCCTGTGGACAACGACTGATGAACCTCGGGCGCGTCATCTCCAGCCAGAAGCGGGCGGTGTTGCTCGTGATCGGGCTGCTGTCGATCGCCGGCCTCGTCGCGCTGGCCCGCATTCCGCGCGCGCTGTTTCCGCAGACGGATTTCCCACGCGTCATCATCGTCGCCGATAACGGCGTCGCGCCGGCGCAGCAAACGCTCGTGTCGGTGACCAAGCCGATCGAAGAAGCGATGAGCGGCATTCCGGGGATCGCGCGCATCAAGTCGACGACCGCGCGCGGCTCCGCCGAGGTCGATCTCTTCTTCGACTGGAAAACCGACATCGTGCAGACGCTGCAACTGGTGCAGACGCGCATATCGCAGCTCGCGTCGAAGCTGCCGCAGGGAGCAACGATCGAGCGCACGGAGCGCCTCACGTTTGCCGTGTTCCCGATCATCGGCTACAGCATCACGTCGCCTGTGCGCGATCCGGGAACGTTGCGCAATCTCGCCGAAGTCACGCTGCGTCCGCCGATCGCGCGGATCGACGGCGTGGCCAGCGTCGAGGTGCTGGGCGGGCAGTTGCGCGAGTACCACGTGCTCATCGACCGCTCGCGGCTCGAAGCGCGCGGCGTCTCGCTGCAACAGGTTTCGGATGCGGTGCGCGGCTCGAACGTGATCAATTCGCCGGGCCTCATCAACGAGAATCATCAACTCGAGCTGGCACTCGTCAGCGGACAGGCCACTTCCCTCGATGACCTTGCCGCGATCGTCGTGACGACGGTCAACAACGTGCCGGTGCGCGTCGGCGACGTCGCCACCGTCAGCCCCGGACTCGAGCCGCGCTTCACCATCGTCACGGCAGATGGACGCCCGGCTGTGCTGCTGAACGTGATGCGGCAGCCGACCGCGAACATTCTTTCGGTGGCTGGCGGCGTGAAGGCGGAGCTGGAAGGTCTGCGTAGACAGTTGCCGCGCGACGTCGAGATCAAGCCTTACTACGACCAGTCGCTGCTGGTCAGCGGATCGGTGTCGTCGGTGCGCGACGCCATCCTCATCGGGCTCCTTCTCTCGGTCGCCATTCTCTACGGCTTCCTGCGCAACTGGGGGACGACGCTCGTGGCCACGCTCGTCATTCCGGTCACCGTGCTTGTGACCTTCGTGGCGATGTGGATCATCGGCCTGAGTTTCGATTTGATGACGC
>Ga0247666_1000250_pt1 | contig 17522 bp, 28 predicted proteins | sample CNK07_metaG_FD_183025 | JGI IMG/M metagenome (GOLD analysis project Ga0247666, IMG submission 183025) | Soil microbial communities from Purdue University Martell Research Forest, Indiana, United States - CNK07 | ecosystem: Environmental > Terrestrial > Soil > Temperate forest > Bulk soil...
ACGCGTACAACACAGCCAGAGACAATGCCATAAGAACTACTCGTCATCTTTTGGCTACTGGTCGAATGTCATTTGTCGAAACATACTGGGAAGATCCTTTACTGACTCGCGAACTCGCGAAGCTAGTGGGTAAGTTCTGCGTTCCGCTTCTCTGCAATATTTCTTGTACACCTGATCAAGAGGTGGTCAAAACGCTTACGTTAGCCCGAGCAATGCCCGAGAGCACTATTGTGTACACAGCGCTCTCAAATGTACACAAAGATGCACTCGAGAGAGCACTCTGGCAGGTTTCACCTACACCTGATGTTTCAACCACACTCCGCCCCATAGAGACTATTGGGTGCGGTATCATCATGCCTCCTATTTCAGGTGACTATGAGCCCCTTCTCACAAGCAGACAAGAACCGAATCGTCTGTCACTTAAGACTCTCAAAGAAAATGGCTACAACTACATAGTCCATATCGCAGGAGTTGGCTCTCATAAGGGTCAACGGCTTGCACAGGAAGTAGCACTTGAGCATGAAATACCGCTTATCATTGCAGGTGCGCCCAACCCTCATTACGCTCCCCGTGATGATGTTGAGTATGCGCGAGATCTACGATGGCATGAACGGTCAGAATCTTCCCCTGTGGATCGCTTGAAGGTCGAATCAACATTCCTAACCAAATGGGTTGCCAGGCCTCGACCTTATCGGCTTGATGCAGAGGGATTCGCAAAATACTTCGGTCGCTCCCTAGAAGAGTCACGTCTTCTTGCAGAGCATAGCCTTGCTAGTGAGACCGAAGTTGTGCATGTACCTGTCCACTACATGGGTGAAATTCCTAAAGAATTTGTGAGCGAACTCTATAAATTTGCGCTTTTCTCGATATTTGCGAGCAGTTTAGAAAACCAGCGATACCAAGAGGCATATTGCCTAGGCCTGGCTGAAAGTGCGAGCATGGGGTGCCCGGTATTGGGATATAGAGGACGCGGTACAACTCCCTTCGAGGAATTGATAGAAACACAAGGTATGGGCATTGGTTTCGATTCTGTTAGTGAGGCAATAGATAGAGCACCAGAGGTACTACAATTAGATCGACGTGTGTGCGCCGCGCGAGCACGAGGCAGCGAGCTGGATATCACAGTAGCTGCAGCAAGGCGGGCAATGCTCATGAATCGCTTATGCCGCGAGGCTTGACTTGGCCTTCCCGCTCATCAGTTTTCGGAGGATGGGAGTTGCAATGAAATGAGTTCTATCTGTATACCGAGTCAGGGAAACACGAACTATATCTCGATAGACTATCGACTTTAGTGACTGGCGATAAAAACTATCTATAATGTGCTCCACCATCAGGCCTAAATACAGCAAAATTTCAGTTGTAATGCAGCAGTAAGCGTGTCGTTTTTTTACGGTACTCCTTAGACTACTCAAAGATATCAATCGCTCACTATAGCTGCTGCTGCCATACCAAAACTTTGAACAATAAAACAGCCCAGATCCTTAGCTTGGACGGGCTGTTTTATAGAAGTATATTTTTAGGCTTTTTTAGCAGCTTCTCGAGCTTCTTTTTTCTCAGCCTTTTTCACTGAAACAGGGCGGGCTTGTATGTCAACCTTTTCAAAAGAGCCACCGGCCTTTTGGACTGCTTCTAGTGCGCTGGCACTAATGGCCTGAGCTTTGATTACGACTTTTTTAGTTACTTCGCCTTTTGTAATGATCTTAATTTTTACAAAGGGATTACTGATTAATTTGGCCTGAGCCAAGGAGTTGGCATCGGCAATCTTACCACCGAATGCATCCAGCTGCTTAGTGTAAACAATCTCAGCGCGTGTTTTAAGTGAACGGAAACCAGGTAGCTTTGGTAGGCGCTGCATCAGAGGGTTTTGGCCCCCTTCGAATCCCGGCTTTTTACTGGAGCCAGTACGAGCCAATTGTCCTTTGGTGCCACGGCCAGCAGTTTTACCTTGTCCGGCTGCGATGCCGCGACCGACGCGTTTACCTGCTTTGTGCTTTGTGACTTGTAGTTCGTGATACTTCATAGCTTATGCCTTCGCCTTTTTAGCTGGTGCTTTTTTTGGCTCAGCTGCCTTCTCGATTTTTTCGACAGACTTCGTAGTAGCTTTCTTTTCATCCTGGCGAGTTACCCACTTGCTAGAAGGAACTAGCAGCTGCAAAGCAGCGATAGTTGCGTACGCAGCGTTCGTTTTGTTGTTCGAGCCGAGTGATTTGCTGAGCGCGTTACTGACGCCAGCAACTTCCAGGACAACACGAACCGTGCCACCGGCGATAAGACCGGTACCAGGACTAGCTGGCTTAATAAGAATATTGGAGCCGCTGACCTTAGCCATCACATCGTGAGGGACGGTGCCATTGTAGATGGGAACGGTAATGAAGTGTTTTTTGGCAACCTCTGTAGCCTTTGTAACGGCGGCCGTGACGTCAGCGCCTTTGGCGGTGCCAATACCGACACGGTGCTTACGGTCACCAACAACTACGAGCGCACGGAAGCGGAAGCGGCGGCCACCCTTTACGACGCGGGCGACGCGGTCAATATGCACGACACGCTCGTCAAACTGCTTTTCTTCTGGCGCAACTTCTGGTCGACGACCGCGTGGGCCACCTTGACCACGACCACCGCGTGGGCGTTGCTGTTGTGCTTGTTGCTCGGCTGCGGCATTTGCTATCGGAGCAGATGTATTTTCGGCCATATTAGAACTCCAATCCTGCTTTACGTGCTGCGTCAGCCAAAGCGGCGACGCGACCATGATAGATATGTCCACCGCGATCAAAGACGACCGTCTTTACTTTGGCTAGCTTTGCTTTTTTGGCAACCTCTTCACCGACCCAGATGGCGCGCTCGGTCATCGAACCTTTGGCGGCTTTGCTACTCACGGTCGATGCATAGGCTATAGTCTTGCTAGTGGTGTCGTCAATGACCTGTGCGGTGACATGACGATTGCTAATATGTACGCTCAAACGTGGGCGTTCGGCTGTGCCGGAAACAGTGGCACGAACGCGATGTTTTCGCTGCCATTGGTTCTGCAGCTTATGAGTCAGGGTGTTCATGCTATTTTTCCTTTCCAGACTTACCGCTCTTACGCAAAATGCGTTCGCCGGCATATTTAATGCCTTTGCCCTTATATGGCTCAGGCTTCTTTAGGGCCCGAATCTCAGCGGCTACTTGGCCAACTTGTTGTTTATCGATACCACTTACAGTGATAGTGTTTTGCTCAGTGACTGCAGCCACGCCTTGGGGCAACTTATAAATTACATCATGACTGAACCCAAGATTGAACTTAAGATCAGAACCCTGTAAGTTTACGCGATACCCAACACCATTGATTTCAAGTTTTTTGCTGAAGCCTTCGCTCACGCCAACAACCATGTTGCTGATGAGTGTACGCATCAGACCATGCTTGGAACGGTTAGCGGCTTCATCATTGTCGCGTGTCACCACAGCTAGACTGTCTTCGACTTTCACGGTGACACCCGGCATCGTAAACTGTTTGAGCGTGCCTTTAGAGCCAGCAACAGTTACGAAATCGGGGTCGACAGTGATTGTCACGCCGCTGGGGATCGCAATCGGTAGTTTTCCTATACGACTCATCGATTTTCCTTCTTCTTACGTAAGCTTATTGCAATGGACACGAGGGCGCCTGCGATAATGACAGTTGCTGCCGTATTTATAAGCAGAAATGCCATGTACACAATCCCGGGGTGACCACTGATAAAACTCATTAATATACCTTACAAATTAACTCGCCGCCTACGCCTTGTTTCTTGGCTTCGTTACCGGTCATCACACCTTTAGAGGTGGATACGACAACGACACCGCGACCACGCTTGACTACTGGAATTTCCTTACTGCTGCTGTATGCACGACGGCCAGGCTTGCTCAACCGAACAATCTCAGTAATACGGGCATTTTGGTCTTCGCGGTTAATAACGATTTTCAGCGTTTTGCCGATTTCAGCGTCAGCGACATGTACCTCAGCCAAGAAACCATTTTGCTTCAAGACCTCAGCAATTGCTTGCTTCGATTTTGAATGCGGCATTGCTACTTCGCTCTTGCGAACACTGATAGCATTCCTAATACGGGTTAGCATGTCGGCGATTGGATCTGTAGAAACCATGTTACTCATTGCATTTTTCCTTTCTACCAACTGGCCTTGGTTACGCCAGGGATTTCACCCTTGCTTGCATGCTCACGGAACGAAAGACGGGACAAGCCAAACTGACGCATATATGCATGTGGGCGTCCGGTCTCAACGCAGCGGTTCTTCAGGCGTGTCGGTGATGAATTGCGAGGGAGTTTTGCTAAGCCTTCAGCGTCCCCAAGCTGCTTGAGTTCGGCACGCTTTGCAGCATACTTTTCATTCATCTTGCGGCGCTTTAGGTCGCGAGCGATATTAGATTTCCTAGCCATTATTTGGCCTCCTTTTCGAATGGCATGCCAAATTTTTGAAGCAGCAGTTTGGCATGTGCCGGTTCCACGCACTTGATGGTAAAGACGGCCTGCAAACCATGTGCGGTTGTCGTTTCGTCAAAACTGAGCTCTGGGAAAACCGATTGATCCGTTAGGCCAATGCTGAAATTGCCCTGACCATCAAATGCCTTGTTTGAAACACCATGAAAGTCACGCAAGCGTGGTAGCACGATAGTAATTAGACGATCCAAGAATTCGTACATTTTGTCGCCACGGAGCGTAACTTTTAAGCCAATTTTATTGCCTTCGCGAAGCTTAAAGCTTGCGATAGATTTTTTGGCAATGGTTTCCACTGGCTTTTGGCCAGTGATTTTAGTCAGGGTGTTGGTAGCGACTTCCATAATTTTTTTATCATCTTTTGCTTTGCCGAGTCCGACATTGAGCGTAATCTTTTCGAGACGTGGTACTTGGTGCGGGTTGGCGAGCGCGAGCTCTTTCAGCAGCTCTGGGGCAAGCGTTGTCCGATAACCAGCACGGAGACGCGCGGTAGTGGGTTGAATAGTTTTTGCAGTAGCCATTACTTGATCTCCTTTCCGGTCTTTTTAAAGATTCGTTTCTTTGTGCCATCCTTGGCAAGCTCATATCCGATACGGCTTGGTTTCTTTGTGTCAGGCTCTAAAATGGCAACTTTGCTGACCCAGATTGGCTTGGTGATTGCAACGATGCCACCTTGTGGCTTCGCACGTGTTGGCTTCATAGCCTTCTTCACGATATTAATACCTTCTACAGTCACCTTGTTCTCGCGCGGGTGCGTCGCAGTGATTTTACCAGTCTTGCCCTTGTACTTACCAGCCAAGACAATAACGGTGTCATCTTTCTTTAGCCTAATCTTGTAGATTTTGCTTTCCATTACAGTACCTCCGGCGCAAGGCTAATAATTTTGGCGTAGCCGAGGTCACGCAATTCGCGTGGTACCGGCCCAAAAATACGAGTAGCCTTGGGCAATTTGTCGTCGCCGATAATGACGGCTGCATTGTCATCAAACTTGATCGTCGATCCATCCTTACGGCGAATTTCCTTTGTGGTACGAACGACTACTGCCTTCACGACACTTTTTTTCTTGACGTTACCTTGAGGGTTGGCCTGCTTGACGGTAGCAACAATGATATCGCCGACCCCAGCGTAGCGCCGCCTCGTACCCCCGAGCACGCGAATGCACAGAATTTCTTTCGCACCTGAGTTGTCACAGACAACCAGGCGGCTTTCTTGCTGAATCATTACGCCTGCTCCTCCGTAGTCTTTTCTTCTTTGGCGGCAGCGATGATTTCTGGCTCAGCTTCTACATGCTTGACACCAGCTTTTTCGAGAATGCGCTCCAGCTTAAAGTGCTTACGGGCACTTATTGGGCGGGTTTCAGTAATCTGCACTTTATCGCCTTCGGCGGCTTCGTTCTTCTCATCGTGCGCCATAAAGCGCTTGGTGATGGTGTATTGCTTACGGTATAGCGGGTGCGTCAAACGCACATGCTCGGTCACGACAATGGTTTTGTCGGTTTTCTTGGAAGCAACAACACCGGTAATTGTTTTAGCCATTACTTGGTCTCCTTTGCGAGTTGCTCACCGAGCACCGTCAGCATACGAGCGAGATCCTTACGCTTCCCGCGAATAACGCGGACGTTTTGGATTTCACCGAGGCTGAGACGACGCTTCAGTTCAATAATTTCTTCACGGAGCTTGGTGCTCTCTTCGGTCAGCTGTCCAGTCGACAATTTTTTAATGTCTACAATTTTCATATTACAGCTCCTCCTTCACCAAAAACTTCGTCTTAACAGGTAACTTATGGGCGGCCAAACGCATAGCTTCACGGGCAATCTCTTCGGAAACGCCCTGCATCTCAAACATAATCGTGCCTGCATGAACCTTAGCAGCGAAGTACTCTGGACTGCCCTTGCCCGATCCCATCTTTACGTCTAGTGGCTTTTTAGTTACTGGCGTGTGCGGAAAGATACGAATCCAAATTTTACCACCGCGTTTGATATAGCGAGTCATTGCTTGTCGCGCAGATTCGATCTGTCGACTCGTAATGCGTTCATTTCCTTGAGATTGCAGTGCGAATTCACCATACGCAATGTAATTGCCGGTGGTGGCTGGGCCACGAATTTTGCCTTTCCGGACCTTTCGGAACTTCGTGCGATTAGGGACTAACATATTAGGCTACCTCCCCTTTGTAGATCCATACCTTGACACCAATAATGCCAGAGCCTGGGTATAGCGCAGGGATTTTAGCGTAGTCGATGTCAGCACGAATAGTGTGCAGCGGTACAGAACCTTGCACTTCTTTCTCGCGGCGGGACATCTCAGCGCCGTTTAAACGCCCGGCAACTTCAATACGAATACCAAGAGCACCAGCACGCATTGTCGCAGCAGCGCTGCTCTTAATAGCACGTCGGAAGCTCATACGACGTTCGATTTGGTGGGCAATGTTCTCGGCCACCAGTTTAGCGTAGAGTTCTGGCTTCTTGATTTCTTCAATATTCACGCGTACAGGAATGCCGTATATTTTTTCAATAGTAGATTTTAGCTCCGTGGCGCCAGAACCACCACGACCGATAACGACACCGGCTTTTGCCGTTGTAATAGTGATGGTCGCGAGGTTTGGTGAACGCTCGATGTCTACTTTGTTGATGGCAGCGCGGCTACCAAGCTTTTTTTGGATCATGCGGCGTACAGCGAGATCGTCGGCCAAATATTTGGCATACTCTCTTTTACCTACGAACCATTTGCTGCGCCAGTCCTTGTTAACCTGGAGGCGCATACTAATTGGATTTACTTTTTGGCCCATTACTTTGCCTCCTCCTTACTTGCGGCCTTGACTGCCTTCTTGGGTGCGCGAATTTCACCATCGACTACCACACGAATGTGGCTGGTGCGACGTTGGAATGGCAGCGCACGACCGTGGGCTGCCGGCCGGAAGCGCTTCATGCGTGGACCAGCAGTAACACTGATCTCAACAATTTTTAGCGTGTCTGGCTTCATGTTATGATTATGGTCGGCATTTGCCTTAGCACTCATGATAGTCTTTTTGACAGGTAACGCACTGCGACGCGGGGTGTGTTCAAGAATAACGAGTGCGTCAGCAACAGTGCGACCGCGAACCAATGCGGCAACAACACCAACTTTACGTGGGCTCATGTGGACGCCCTTTGCAATTGCTTGGACGCTCATCTTATCTACCGCCCTTTGCTAGCTTGCCGCCATGGCTACGGAACTTACGAGTTGGTGAAAATTCACCAAGCTTGTGTCCGACCATGTTCTCGGTAACGAATACCGGAACGTGAACTTTGCCATTGTGCACGGCAAAGGTGCGACCGACAAATTCCGGGGCGATAGTACAACTGCGTGCCCACGTTTTAATGATAGTACGATCATCCGACCCCAATGCGGCTGCTTTTTTGGCAAGCTTGGGGTCAATGAATGGGCCTTTTTTCAGTGAACGACTCATATATACCTCTTACTTCCTCTTAGCCGCATGACGGCTTTTAACGATAAATTTGGTAGTCGACTTGCGACGGCGGGTCTTGTAGCCAAGGGTCTTTTGGCCCCATGGAGTACGAGGTGCTTTTGCAGTACCGTGACGACCACCGTCACCACCACCGTGTGGGTGGTCGACTGCGGCCATGACGACACCACGTACACTTGGACGAACACCCATGTGACGCTTACGGCCAGCTTTGCCGAGTTTAATATTCTGGTGCTGTTCGTTACCAACGACACCAAGGCTGGCAGTACATTCGAGCCGAACCAGGCGAACTTCACCACTAGGGAGACGTACCTGTGCGTAGTCGTTCTCTTTAGCCATTAATTGGGCGCTGTTGCCGGCTGAGCGAACCATTTGGGCACCGCGACCAGGCTTCATTTCGATAGCATGAATGGTGCTCCCAATGGGAATGTTCTTCAGCGGCAAGCGATTGCCGTTTTCGATAGGAGCTTCTTCGCCACTAGTAATTCGCTGACCAACCTTCATTTCCTTAGCGGCCAAGATGTAGTGGTACGTACCGTTGTCTTCTTTAATGCGGGCAATGCGGGCGCTACGATTTGGGTCGTACTCAATGTGTTCAATGGTGGCGCTAAGGCCTTGAGCGAAATTGAAGTTGACGAGACGATAGAAGCGACGTACGCCACCACCCTTGTGACGAGTAGTGATGCGGCCCTGGTTGTTTCGGCCATTCTGCGTACGCTTTGCAACGAGCAATGAGCGTAAAGGCTTCTTTGTCGTAATCTCAGACGTATCCTGGCTGGTCATACCACGACGACCGGGGGTCGTAGGCTTGTATGCTTTTATGGCCATTACTTCTTCTCCTCTTTCTTCGCTTTCTTCGCAGCCTTTTTGTCTTCCTCAGGCTCATCGAAGAATGGAAGCTTTTGACCTTCGCTCAAGGTTACATAGGCCTTCTTGCTATTAGAGCGTTGACCAGCAATGGCACGGCCGCCCTTGCGGATAGAGCGTGTGGTTTTGCCCTTGACGTTGGCAATGTTCACTTCTTTAACAATTACTTCGAACTGTGCGGTGACAGCGGCTGCAACGGTCATTTTATTAGCGTCAACTGGTACATCAAAGACGTAGACGTTCTTAGTGGTGCCCAGGGTGTACGTTTTTTCACTTAGACGTGGGCGGAGCAAAGTCGTTTTACTCATTATTTTTTATCTCCCAACCACTCATTAATAATAGGGAGTGATTTCTCGCTAATAACGATGCTATCAGCGTTCATGATGTCATAGACATTCAAATAGGCTGCTTGAACAACCTTGATTTTTGGCAAGTTGCGAACGGCACGGTCGGTCAGGTCATCCTTCTGTTCTAATACGATCAAGACATTACCAATAGCCTCAATTTTACTTAGGAATTTAACCGTCTTGCTCACTTTGCCATCTGCATTATCAAAACCCTCAATTATCTTGATGTGACCCTCGTGGGCAGCAACACTGAGTGCTTGACGGGTGGCCTGACGCTTGGCTTGTACGTTTACTTTGACGCTGTAGTTCTCTTCGCCAGTAGGGCCGAAGGCAATACCACCGCCACGCCAAATTGGGTTACGGCTTGAACCGAAACGTGCACGTCCAGTTCCTTTTTGCTTCCATGGTTTCTTACCGCCACCACGAACAAGGCCACGAGTTTTGGTTTGCGCCAAATTGTCGCGACCATTTGCCAGGTATGCGGTATATGCGAGCTTGAGTAGTTCGTGGTTCTCCGGCATGACAGCAAAGATTGCTTTGTCCAAGGTGGTGGCTGCAGTGGCTTTTGTGCCACTGTTGGTAAATGTTGGTGCGGTTGTAGCAGCCATTACTTTGCCTCCTTAATAATCACAATGCCTTTTTTCGGACCTGGTACAGCGCCGGTCACGCCGATAACGCCTAGGTCAGTGTCGACAAAAGCAACCTTCAAGCGTTTGACGGTTACTTGCTCATGGCCCATTTGACCAGCCATCTTCTTGCCCTTGAAAATCTTTTGAGGGTACATCGAGCCAATAGAGCCGGGACGACGGTACGAGCGCCCACCGTGGGTCTTACGTCCGCGGTGAAAGTTGTGGCGTTTAATGGTGCCGGCCCAGCCTTTACCCTTGCTAGTACCGGTAACGTCGATTTCGTCACCAATTGAAAAGACCTCGGGGTTGATGTGTTCTCCAACCTTGAGGTCTTCGGTGATTTCGTCAACGCGGAATTCGCGGACAATTTTCGGCATAATAGTAATGCCAGCCTTCTTAAAGTGACCTTCTTGAGGCTTACTGACGTTATGTTTTTTTGCTTCCTCAAAACCAATCTGTACGGCAGTGTAGCCGTCGGGATCTTGGGTTTTGACCTGTGTAATGACACAGGGACTAGCGGAAAGCAAGGTAACGGCTTGTACGGCGCCATCTTCTGCGATGGTACTCGTCATGCCAACCTTTCGAGTGATGAGTGCTTTCATAGTTTCTCCGATGCGCATTGGACTTGGCAGCCACGCATCTTGTTATCCCACGTGCCGTTCACTTTATGTCTATGTACATTTGACATAAAAATGCTCGGCTCCGAGCGGTTTCCACATCTGTTAGACATAGACCTTCCCAAATCACCAAGTGCAGGAATTTATGATACCATTACATCTTAACAGAAGCACTCACCCCTTGTCAATATGTAGACAATTCTACTGCAGTCGCTTGTCGATCTGTTTGATGGCGGCAGGTACATCCGTGAATCGCTCTGTGAATACGTCGACAGCGTGTGGACTGAAGTCTTTTTGGGTGCGGATGCCAGCTTCTAGACATGCCACAAAGTGCAAATGTGCCCCTTTTGCGGCAGTGGCATCACTGAGTGCGTCGCCGACGTATACGCATTCCTCAGGGATCAGGTCGTTTTCTTTTAGCAGCCTGTCGAATGCGCGCGGATCCGGCTTATGATAGGGCATGATATCGCGATAGTAAAACGCTTTAACTCGCGAGGCGAGACGGTGGTCTGGCTTCAATAAATGGACTATTTCACCATGCGTTCGTGAAGTAAGCACGAAGAGCTCTTTATCGGCATCGAGAATGGCATCTAAGGCCTTAAGGTTCTCAAGAGGAATCCCATCAATGCGGCCAAGTTTGACCCACTCTGCCTGTGCTTGTATAAGCAATTTTTGGAACCTTGGTATATCAACACCAGGCGAGCGTAAGGCGATAGCTTCAAACAGCGGCTTACCCCATGTGGCTTTATGGATTTCTCGTGTCTGCGGCTGACGGCCCATGCGCGCAAGCACTTCGTTTTCAAGCTCAAAGGTAGCAGCTTCGGTTAAACAGAGGGTATCGTCGAAATCGATTATAACGGCACGGATCATAGGGACTCAGTATAGCTAAAAATGAATGTAGAGACCATAGGGGGCAAAGTAACCGACCAGCATGGCCACGAGTAGCACCGCATATTCAATTTTACGATCAATGCGAAAGTGCTCGTGCGTGGAGAAGAGAAGACCAACGACAAATCCAACTGGTACGGGAGCGTTCATATCAGTGCCATGACTTAGCTTCAGCCACATAGAGCCGAGTAAAACGTACAGTAAGAGCTTGAACAAATAGACGCCATCAAGCTTGTCGATGGATTCAGCCTTATGCTTCATGGCCTTATTCTTTACTCTAGGCATTATTAGCTTTTATTGTAACATGAGCTAGATTGCAGCTAGATAGCCGAGTAGCCTATTGAATCGGGGATCAACCTCAAGATTCCTATGCTCCTTAGAGTCAGTAATTGGTGACATGTGTTTGAAAACTTCATTAAAGGCCAGGCTACGTCTACTTATAGCTCCGGGAGTGGCAGTACCGCTTGTTCGATTCAGCCCGGCATAAGGGCAAGCCCGAAAAGTCCTAATCATTTTAGGGGGTTTTGGTGGCGCGCTCATATCATTGCGCTCCCGCCATTGTCGATACTCGATCTCGTACTGGCTAAGCTTGCTGTTATAATGGGCTATTTCTTGAGCACCAATACCATCCGATATTTCTTGAAGTGCCTGCAGGCAATCGTTCCCTTCGGCACTGATTTTGAGATGACCATCAGGCTTTCTGCCTACTAAGTTCGGAATGTAGATACCGTATGCTAGCGCTGTAGCTACTAGGCCTTGCCGCGCTCTTATGGCTAACTCGTCTGGCATATCGTCTTCGGTGAGTTGATTGATTAGTTCTGCGCTTTCATCTTTGTCGAAGCCGGGTACAATGCTGCTTGTTAGCAGCACATAGTCGCCAGGTGTAGCTTCCTGATCTGACTCTTGAAGACCGGACACAAAGCTATCCGGAACAATTGGCGCATCATAACCATTGGCTCTGGTAGTATGATTTTCAACCATCCAATAGTCCTTCTGCGAATTAATCGCAGTACTTCGAAATGCGTAGTCCTTTTGATCGTACAAGCTCATGAATCGTGCCGTTAGTAGTATCCTCTTAGCGAAGGTCTGACCGTAGGGGCCTATTGGTATTTGGGTGGCCACAGAAGTCCGAAACATATTATCCGTGCTCGTCGTAAAGAGAAAGGAGCCATGTCTTCCCGTTAGCTCACGGAATAAACCAAACCGTTCATTAAAGTCTAGATTAAAAAGTCCCATATATGAAAGCCTATCCAGAGTATAGGCATCTTTCATTTTGAGCTGTCGGGTATGTGCATCAGAGAATTGTTGCCATTGCTGCTCTCTGATTTCTCTCCTGACAAGGCTGCTGAGTGCCTGTGTCCAACTATTTTCACTATGCCCATTATTTGCAACGCAAAACAGCGCTTGCTGCAATTTTTCTCTTGCTTGAATTTCTTGCTGTTCCATGTCTTGCAAACTGTTTCGTGTTCGTCTCGAAAACCTATACCCGCCTGGCCAGAAAAGAGCTATCGCTTTTTCAATTGCTTGAATTGAGTTAGGAATGTTTGGAGGCTCGCTTTTGTCATCGCAGAACTGCTCAAGCACCCTATAAGGAAATAGAGCAACACCGTATGGCATGGGTCCTTCTACTAGCGTACCGGCTTGAACCAGCTCAGTGAGCTCACCCTCAGCAAAGTTATTCACGAATGCTTCAATAGCGTAACTGTTGCAGTCGATTGGCTCGCTTATAGCTTGTAGGCCTTCACGAACCCCCCGCTTAAGGTCATGCTCAACGATTGCGCGCCTGCAACTACTTGGAGATGTTTCTGACATGAAATAGTGTTTAAGCAATTAATACGTGTATTGTCGAATTCGTCAGTGGTATGCTTTAGCTCCTGGATATCGTTGCGGGACGGGTATAGTTAAATCAACATAATGTGCGGAGACACTTTGCGCCTGAAGCAAGGTAGCAAGTAGTTTAGTGGGCAATCCCAAAATGGTGTCATATTCTCCTTGTATATAATCTACTAGAGGAGCTCCGCCACTTTGAATTCCCCAGCTGCCAGCCTTGTCTGCCCAATCGCCGCCTGCAAGGTAGGCTTCATGGATCGCTTTATTGTACGGCTTGAGCTGTGCAAGTGCTTCATCGGCAGTGACTATCTCCACGCCGAGCTCTTTGCAAACAACTGCTATCGAGGAGGTTATAATCACCTGCTTGCCTGCTTGGGCTTGTAGTGTAGCGCGAGCATCGGATTCATCCACTGGCTTACCTAGCTGTCTCCTGTCAACCGTTACAATAGTGTCGCCGCCTACCACGATTGCTTCAGGATGATTCGCCGCTACCGCTAGTGCCTTGCCTAAGCCAAGTTCCTTAGCGACCTCTGCTGGTGAGCGGCTATGATCAAGTTGTTCGTCAAAGTCGCTCGGTATAACAATAAAAGCTACTCCCATCTGTTGAAGCAAATCCTTACGTCTGGGTGAACCACTGGCTAAGATAATCTGTCTAGTCATATGTGAATCTATGCAAGCGGGCGAAATGGCTCAAGTTCTTTTAATTGTGTATATTGAGCTTTTGACCAGTAGCTCATTTTTTCGGGAGTATCTTGCAGCATGTGTACATACTCTTCCCAGTCTAGCCACTTATATGCTTCGACTTCCCCAGGGTTAGGCTGTGGATTTTCGTCTGTGTAGGCGACGTACACCGGGCAAAGTTCATTCTCAATAATGCCAGCATATGGCGGTGTTTTGTAGTGATAGTTTGGTAGCACTACGCTGATATCCTCCAGCTCCTTAATGCCTAGCTCAAACGCAGCCCGTCTTTTGATAGCGTCTTCCATTTTTTCTTTCGGTCCAGGATGGCCACAGACACTATTGGTCCACACGCCTGGCCAGACTTTTTTTGAGAGCGCACGTTGGGTTATCAAAAATTTATTATCGCGTTTTCTGAAAACGTAGCAAGAAAAAGCCAAGTGTAGTTTCGTATTGCTGGTATGACTTTCCAGCTTGGGGCCTACTTCACCCGTGGGTTTGCCTTGTTCGTCGAGGAATACTATTAGTTCTGGTTTCGCCATAATTGGTCATTATACGCTCAACCACAGCAAAATTGATCGATGCTATGCAATCCGCTTTAAAAAATCGAAGACTTGTTCAAATTGGGCTATATCAAGATATTCATCTTGACTATGCGGATGATAATAGCCAGTACCAAGGATCACTACTTCTTTGCCATGCGTAGCCAGTACATTGGCATCAAAACAGCCATATGTTTCTTGAAAGTGTGGAGAGAGATGCATTTTTGCTAGAATATTGTCTATTTTTTGTAAGAGTTCACCTGAACGGTCAAGCTCGTAAGGCCCAACATTTTTATTGAGAACTATAGTTGGCGTAACGTTGTAGTCGTAAGCTATGGCACGGAAATGCCGTTCAATGCCGTTCACTGCTCGCGTTACTTGAGTTTTATAAAAGCCTCGCGCCTCTGCTTGCAGCATGGCAGCCCCTGGGACTTTATTGCGTGCATCTCCAATGCGAACAACACCAATATTGAAAATAACTCCCGGTGCGTAATCACCTTGCGGCAGCGCACTAGCGGCTGCGAGCAATGCTTTACCGGCGTTCACGCCTTCGTACCACTCGGCAGGATGAGCGTCCTTGCCTTGATAGGTGACATCAATTTTAAAATTTGCAGGGCTTCTTGTAATAATCTCGTTAACAGTACCAAGCATATCAAAAACGAGTATTTGGGTTGCTTGTAAAAGAGTATAGTCGAAGTTTTGTATGCCAATAAGCCCAGCCTCTTCACCAACTGTTAGCAAGAATTCCAGTCTGTGCTTAGGCTTTCGATTCGTGGCCTTATAGTGATCTGCTAGCTCAAGTAGTAGCGCAACGATCGCCTTATCATCCGCTCCGAGCAGTCCCGTGCCGTCGGTCTTAATTACTTCAGGAGTGACTATAACCTCACGTCCATGAAGAGGCGCTGCAATATCAACATGCCCGGCAATGGCTAGTCGCTCTTTTGTCTCTCCTGGTATACTTGCAACAATATTTCCAGTAGTATCTTGCTGATATGTAACCCCTGCACGTTCGAGCCTATGTTTTATGTAGGCTAATACCTTATCCTCATGTGGATATACCTCATCAATACTGGCTAACTCAAGAAAAGTGGCGATGTGTGACTTCATCGTGATAGTTTAGCAAGTCTGCAATAAAAAAGCGCCCTTTCGGGCGCTCCTTTTTTGTGCTACATCTTTATTTCGACGTCACACCCGGCTGGTAAACTGAGATTCATCAGTGAATCTATAGTCTTGGGAGTCGGTTCAGTCACATCAATCAGGCGTTTATGCACGCGCATTTCAAACTGCTCTCTTCCCTTCTTGTAAACATGAGGGGACTTGATGACCGTGAAAGTGCTACGGTCAGTAGGCAGCGGGATTGGACCAGCAATGGTAGCTCCAGTCCGGAGCGCAGTATCTACGATCTGTTTAGCGGCTTGGTCGATCACTTTATGATCGTAGGCCTTCAAGCGGATGCGGATGCGTTGCTTTTGATCTTTCTTGGGTTCTGTTACCATTGCTGTTCTTCTTCCTTAATGTGCGAGCTATACTATTAAGCTGATTTTATTTGATGATCTTGGTTACGACACCGGCGCCAACTGTGCGACCACCTTCACGGATAGCAAAGCGAAGACCTTGCTCCATAGCAATTGGCTGCAGCAGTTTTACCTTAAAGGTGATAGTGTCACCTGGCATAACCATCTCCTTACCTTCAGGCAATTCGACTTCGCCGGTTACATCTGTGGTGCGGAAATAGAATTGTGGCTTATAGCCCTTGAAGAATGGCGTGTGACGACCACCTTCTTCCTTGGTCAGAATGTAGACTTCACTATCGAATTCAGTGTGCGGCGTGATACTGCCTGGCTTAGCCAATACTTGGCCGCGTTCAATGTCTTCACGCTCAATACCACGGAGCAAGATACCGACGTTGTCGCCTGCTTGACCTTGGTCGAGGTTTTTCTTGAACATTTCAACACCTGTTACCACACTCTTGCGAGTGTCACGCACGCCGACGATTTCGACTTCTTCGTTGGTTTTAATGACACCCTGTTCGATACGGCCAGTGGCAACGGTACCACGACCCTTAATGCTGAAGACATCTTCGATTGGCATCAGGAATGGCTTGTCGAGCTCGCGCTTTGGCTCAGGGACGTTTTTGTCTAGAGCGTCTACGAGCGCCATGATAGCATCTTCGTTTTCTTTGTCGCCATCTAAAGCCTTGGTAGCAGAGCCACGAATGATAGGTGCATTTTTGTCAAAGCCATTCTTCTCCAAGAGCTCACGAATTTCTTCTTCAACGAGGTCAACGAGGTCTGCATCTGCAAGGTCCATCTTGTTGAGGAAGACCAAGACGTATGGCACGCCCACTTGCTTGGCGAGCAAGACGTGTTCGCGAGTTTGCGGCATAGGACCGTCAGCGGCTGATACGACGAGGATTGCGCCGTCAACCTGAGCGGCACCAGTAATCATGTTTTTGACATAGTCGGCGTGACCGGGCATGTCAACGTGTGCGTAGTGGCGCTTTTCAGATTCGTACTCCTGGTGGGAGGTAGCGATGGTAATACCGCGTGCCTTTTCTTCGGGCGCGTTGTCGATATCATCGTAATTTTTCGGTTGATTAATCTTACTAGGGAGACGCTTTGCGAGTACGTGGGTAATCGCAGCGGTCAAAGTAGTTTTCCCGTGGTCAACGTGGCCCATGGTGCCGACGTTCACGTGAGGCTTGCTACGGTCAAAATTATCTGCCATTAAATGACTCCTATTAGTTTACCTATTTTAGTGTCGTGAGAAATTAACTCACACGAGTGACTCAAATATTGTAGCGTAAAGTGTTAACGGTGTAAATACCTGAGAGAAACATTCTGATTAGGGCGCGCATTAGCTAGCTGGTTAGGATCACAGATTTCCATTGCTATACATTAAGACATTCACCCCACAAGCACGCTTAGATGTGCAAGGAATCCCCTATCAAGGTGATTGCTAACAAGCAAAGTGAATAGGAGGGGGACGGTGCTGGAAATTAATCTAATAAGATATTTAAAGCCCGAAACAGTCATGGCTAATTTGCCATAGCTGCAAATTGCACCACTCCTCACAATCCCCTATAATTGCTTGTGTTACTGTTGGCACCTCGAATAAAACTAAGGATCCGTCGTTAAGTACGTTAGTGGCAGGCCCGCCTGCCCTTAAATGGCATTAGATATATATGAGTTCACGTCT
>Ga0247666_1000255_pt1 | contig 17344 bp, 14 predicted proteins | sample CNK07_metaG_FD_183025 | JGI IMG/M metagenome (GOLD analysis project Ga0247666, IMG submission 183025) | Soil microbial communities from Purdue University Martell Research Forest, Indiana, United States - CNK07 | ecosystem: Environmental > Terrestrial > Soil > Temperate forest > Bulk soil...
AACTCCTTTGTTTTTGATGTTAGTGAAGTCAACTTCACCATACCAAAAAGAGCCACTAACGTGGCTCTTTGCTTATTTAGAAGAGTTAGCTTGGGTGGGTTGGCCTAACGGGATTCGGGTTAATAGATAAAATCATAAATTAAAGAAGTAAGAGTCAGCCAACTTTACTACTTATCTCCTCTTTTGTAGATAAAATCTAACTCTGAAATCTCGAAGTCTAACTCATCTGTAAAAGTTATATTCCGATCCCCGAGGTCCTGCCAAGGCATTATTTTCATCAAAACAAGGACCAAACCATCTTAAAACGTGGTTTGGTTTTTTGTTGGTTTTTGACTGATTTTGAGGGGGAGAGGCAGGACGACCAAACTTTTAGCACTCTGAACTGCCAAGTGCTAGTTTCAATGATATAATCTGGGATATGACTAAGAAACACCGTGACGCTAAACCAAGCAAGCTGGGTCGGAATGACCCATGTTTTTGCGGCAGCGGCGTTAAGTATAAAAAATGCTGCCTCCCACAAGCCTTGCAGCCACCGCGCCCGATAACCGGGCCGCCGCCGGCAGAAGTTCTGGAGCACATGCGACAGGCTGAGACTAGGCGTCAGGAACTACAGTCTAAGGGCATCTACATCAATCTTCCTAACACCATTACCTCCAAGGGTAAGACCATTATGGCCGTCGGCAACGCCATTACCTGGGAGGAAAAGGAAAATATGACCTTCCACAAGCTGATTTTGCGCGACCTACAGCGCACGCTCGGTAAAGAATGGTGGGACGCCGAAACTGCCAAAAAGCCAGAGGAGCGCCATTTTATACGTCGCTGCTACGACGATATTAACGTGCAGCCCACCGGCGACCGGCAGGCCCGGTATGAAGGTAATGGGCAGTGGTCGCACTTGCCGACCGGCATCGAGCAAACTCTTATGAGCCTGGCCTTTGACGTGTATCTGCTGACCCATAAGGGCTATATGCCTGACGATTGGCTCCAGCGCTTACGGCACTCCGACGAGTACCAGGGTGTACGCTATGAGATAGCGGTAGCATCATTATTCGTACGCATGGGTTGCCACCTGGAGTTCTACGACGAAAAGACCACCAAGACCAAGCATGCTGAGTTTAGGGCCGTACACACCGAAACCGGCAACACGGTTGTCGTGGAAGCCAAAAGCCGCCAGCGCCCCGGCGTTATCAACCAGCCGGGTGAGCCTAATCTGCGTAAGGCCATGTTGGGCGATGTCACCAAGCTGTTTAATAAGGCGCTGCAAAAGGACGACGAAGGGCTGCCATACTTCATCTTTATTGACGTAAATGCGCCTGCTTCGATTGAGGTAAGCACGATTGAAACTCGCTGGTTTGCCGATGTACGCAAAATGGTGGAGGCTGGCGGCAAAGTGACCGCCGAGAACCCGCAGCCGTACAATACGTTGTTTGTAACTAATTATTCGCCCCACTACGACGGTACCGAAATTACAGCTTCCGGGCAGCATATGTTTGTAACAAGCCGCTTTGTAAAGCACCCGCTCAAAAACGGTGTGGACGATGTCTTCCTGGGCAAGCTGCAGCAGGCGGCTAATGGGTACGGATTCGTACCACCGCTTTAGTGATACTTGCCCGCCAGTAGGTTATTGGATCAGATCGTAATTAAATCCTGTGCTGTCGTGAGGTATTTCTGCATTACCTGTTGGTGTGACTTTCTCTGGCGGGAATAACCAGCAGGCTAGCTCTGTATACTTTGAGTGGTTATGGGCGGCGTTTACAGTTACACTACCTCGCTTCGTCTGTCCAAAAACGCCCCATACATCTACGTCGACGCCGCGCCTAAACGTACCGGCTTCATCGAAGCCTGACTTATTAAGTATGATTGGGCAAGTCCAGTATGGGCTAAAGAATTCCTCGGAGCCGTCGTTATAAAGAGCTTTGCGCTTAAAAACGTTCTGCCCGTGCTTTAGCTTAAAGGGCTTTTTCACTGGTGTGCCAGACTCATCGGTCATGATGAGCTTCACAATCATAAAGTCGTTCTTAGCAAGAGGCTTTATAGTATCCATTGTTTTATAATAACACCATGATTAGGGACTTTACTCCAGACCGAAGTGAGAGGACGCGGGCATCAAAGCCAGCACTGAGTTTTGTCCGCTCGGAGAACAAAGTACGCAGCATATGGCAATACCTTAAACGTTACGAAGATCCAGCATTTGTTGAGCAACGCATTAAGCGAGACTATCCAGGTTTGGCTACTGCACTGAGAAAAAAGAAGGCACAGCATATTGCTGACTGTATACGGCAAGCTGAAGAATATTTTAAGACTGCGGCTGGCAGCGATCTCTCCATAAAGCCGCTCATTCTTTATTACGGCATGCTCGACCTCGTGAAGGCACTCATGGTTTTTGGGGACAATGCACTAACCCTAGACGATAATACCCTTAAACTCGAAGGTTTGAATTCACATGGCTTAACCCACGGTACGAAGGATGCAACCGATGAAGGTATAAGGGACAACGTCAACAATTTACTAGAGGAATTCTGCTATACGGCATCCGCAAGTAGCTCAAATACTATTTACAGTTTACTGCATGAATGTTGGTCTGCTAATAAGCCTGCTACTCGGACAAGAATAGTATTGGGCGACTTGCTTGCGGCGCACCCTAGTACATGGCGAAGTTACTCTGACCATACAACTAATGCACCTAAGTACTTCAAGGCAGAGAGTAGTTTTCGCACGACCGCAGGAGGCGATGAGCACTTCCTTATGTTTGATGCTACACTCCAGTTCAATACTCATGGGCTTGCACTCAGTAGTGCAGTTGACGCTAATCGTTGGCTGCAACAGCAGTTGCCTCGACTAGCTTCACTATATGTCGGGGACAATGTCTACAGCCCTTACGGGTACATACATAGTGGCATACCAGCCTCATTAGAAGGCTATCAGCCTACTTATAAAGCAAGTACTGGCGAAAGCTATACAATGGCTGATGCGGTAAACGGCTTACCTTTGCACCCCATAGAGATAGAGTTTCTAACCATGTTCATATTAGGCAGCCTTACTCGGTACGCCCCGCAAAAATGGCTTAGTAATGTGCAGTACAAGGGTGGTGGCGAGATGTTTGTAGTGGAGGGAGTAATCAACTCGGTGCCTGTCTCGTTCCCCAAAATGATTTTAGAGGAGCTCGATGACCGTGATTACACATTCACTGGTGACTCATCATATTGGGGTTGATAGCACATTAAAAATCTTCATCTAGCAACTCGCGGATTTCTCGGATTTCCTCCTCGATCGCCGCAAACTCCTCATCCGACTTCTTCACCCACTCCCCCAAAGTTCCATTAGCGTACCGTAAGCCCTGCCAGATATTTATAGTTTTGGGAACCAATATTGCACATCCTAGGATGTGCAATCTGTACTTCGTAGCTTTACAAAACAAACCATCCCAGACGAGTTTGGTTGGTATAAGAAGCATGAACTCGAGAATCTTCTGCACAAATCAAAATCTAAAGCCTCTGTTACGAATTTTCACTAAGACTATAGAGTCAGTCGCGGCTTTGCGAATCTACCATATTCAGTCAACCACGCTACCACAAGTACGATCAGTTATTTTTAGACCAGAAACAGTGTCTTCTAACGCTTCCGCTGAACCCTCATTCTTATCCAAGCCATGTCTACCCTCCGATCCTATACCCCCTTCTGCCCTACCCATCAGCACCCATCCCTTAGCAACCACTAGCAACACCCCGTTGCTAGTTTTCTAACAATCCTAAAGAGTTACATTTGAATTTCTGTCTTCCCTACCCTATAAATATACGGAGTAGGTGGGATTGGCAAAATACTCCACCCATCACAAAACAACACACGAACAATCAACCAAATACCAAAAACACTAAACCCTACAGTACTATCTTCTATTATTAGAATAACTTTCATGAAAACACTACCTCACCTAACACTCAAACAACAAGCAATACTCAAGTACTGTATAGGTATAGATTCTTAAAAAGAAGACAGGTACAGACATTCCTCGGGCATAAGAATAAAGGGCAGATCAGTAGATGGCTAAAAGATCTCAAAGCAAAAGAATTCATTGATTGGTTTTATGAACCAGATAACCCAGACGAAAGATCTAAGCCAGCCATCTACTACCTAGCTCTTAATGGCATGAGGTTTCTGAGAAGACTAGATGAAGCTGACTATCCAAACGATGAGCTACGTAAACGTTATACTGAATCCTCTCGCAAGCAACCCTTCATAGATCGTTGTCTATTACTAGCAGATGGCTGCATCCACATGAATGCTCGATCTGCTGATAGTAGTAATGGTGTAACCTATGAGTATTCGCTTAAGGGGGATTATTTTAATCCCAGCAATGAATACTATTTCCTTGTTGAAAGTGAGTATATTCATCCGGACCTATGCTACTTAAGAACCGAAGTGGACGAAGATGACATCCTAGAGATGCATTACCTAGTGGAGATCTTTGACCTAACAACTCCACGCTATATGATCAGGAAGAAACTCAAAGACTATGTTGCCTTTTTAGATAGTGGTGATTGGGAAGAAGCAACAGAAACAGAACTACCAATTGTACATATTGTCTGTCCTACTGTAGCTGAGCTTATCTACGCTAAACGGTACACACGAAAACAGCTGGAAGCTATTAGCCAAGAGGACAATGAAGACTTCTGTATTCGGTTTACTACGGTTGAGCAGATTAAGAGGCTTGGGATGACTGGGAGGGTTTGGGAGGATATACTACGCAAGACCCAATCCTAGTCTAAAACGCAGCATGAAGCAGTAAGTTTTCGTTTTATTTATCAAGGCCGCTGAAAGAACATAGCTAAATAGTATTCAGCTGGCATGACAAGCGCCCCTCGTTCTGCCGTCCTGCTTCTCCTGTAGTCCCTGGTGAGTTACCTAGCTTAGTAACACGTGGGTGCGACTTGCCCGAAAGGGCTTACAGGCTAAGCACGGTTTCCGCCAAATGACGTACATTAAAAAGACTCGTCGGTCGGTGAGCCTTATGCTGCATAATACGCGCACTGCGCCTGCTTTTCGGGTGGTTAAGCACCCATAACGCATCGGCTAGGAAGAGACCATATAGCTTCATGGCTTCTCCAAAACAGAATGTTTCAGGATCATCACCGTCGCAAAGCATCTCTGCTAGCTCATATCCGACTTCTGTGGCGATCCGGAAATCACCCTGGCTCGGTTGCCAGTGCTTGTCGAAGTGGTCGTACCAGCGGAACCAGTACCTGAGTACCCTGGTACGCATAAACTTCTGAACACCATTAGCGTTCAGGGCACTTGGCCATTCATAACCACTTGCTGCACAGGCATGGTATGCAGCCAGACCTCTGCTTAAAACTTCATCGCCGAAGGTTGCGTTTGCACCAATGTGCTGACGCCGCACCATGCTATAGAGCGTCTGGTGTATTGCCAATGTGAGGTATTTCATCTGGAACGCGTCATCACCCCATCTCGGCATGGCAATGGTAGCTTCATTCGGACCACTGCACTGGGATGTCCAGTAAAGGTCATGCTTGAGACATAGATCAGGGTTATCCCGGATATATAGCACCTGCATCTCTTCCTTCAGGTGTGGGGACACTCTCTCAAAAGCATCAGCGACGATATCTTTAATACGTATCGTGGGATGATCATATCTGAAGCTCGCCGCAAACAAAATAAGCGTTTTACCGTTTTTAACAATCTCTGAAGTATGGCTGTTGTCTCTCATGCCAGCATTAAAACACCAGAATTGATTTGCCGTCAAATAAAAAGGGATGTTACTATGTCCATCAGATATGCATTAGAGGTGGTTCAGGTGGGCTGCTGCAACTCTTTGTACATCGGGAGATTCCAATCTAATCAGAGACTTTCTGTATGACCCTGCCGTCAGATACGACCATGCAACACCTTCTAGATGCTGTTTTCAACGGCCCAGCCCACTACACTGCTCACCATCACTTCGGCCCACTGTTGAGCCTCGTAGTTGTTATTGGTGCCTTGTTGGGTGAATTTGTCCTCTTGTATGTCGTTATGTATGGCAGCTTCACGCTCCTCCAAAACTTGCCATCACTTTTTAGCGCACTTCTATGCAAATGCGGTGTCGGCGAAAAAGGAGCACCACAAACCTTCCTTGAGCTAACTTTTCCAGCAGCTACCGCAAAGTCGGCCTTCGCGACAGAACAACTCCACATCCTACTAAGCAGTACTGTTAAATACTTTGGTTTCTGGGATCGAGCCGCCGCTCACAAAAAGCCGTACTCGCTTGAGCTGGTCAGTACTCGTGACGACGGCATTCGTTATGTTCTCATGATTCCAACGCGAGAAGTAAAGACCGTGCAGCATGATCTCATATCCTTTCTGCCCGGGCTTAAAGTACGACAAATTGAGGACTACTTGTCATTATTCCAAGACACGTCGATCAGCATCGTCGAGCTGAAGCTAGGTGCAGACTTCGTGCTGCCTCTGCAAGATCACAAAGCATTAGCAGAGCATGACCTCATGGCCTACCTCACTGGGCATATGACCAAACTGGCGCCCGATGAACTCATCGCCTTTCAGATCGTTACTACGCCGATTTTCAGCGCCACCCACCACCGAGTATTCCGAAAGCTAAACGAAATGACCGGACGTATCGCGCTTGGCAAAGAAGTATCCTCGAAGCTTGAGACACAGCGGTCACCACTTGGCTATCTATGGTGGATGACGTGGTACCCGCCGCTGTGGTTCATCGGGGCAATAGGCAAAATTATCGCTGGGTCGGGACAGATTCTCGTGAGTGCGTTCTCGAGAGAGCATGACCTGCCTGAGTTTATGAATAGTAACAAAAATAAGCGTTCACTAGACAATCCGTATGAGCGTGAACTCGGCACGATTATCAAGACGAAGCTCGACCAGCAGCTGTTCGAAGTAACGATACGCGTGCTGGTCGCATCTCCCAGCCCATCTGCTACTAATAACCGGCTCAATGCACTTACTAGTTCTTTTCAGCCGTTTACTAGAGGAAACCAATTCATCCGAGTGCGACAGGACGCTCCACTATTATCAGCGCACGGCAAGCATATAGCACGATTCCGCGCACGAGCTTTGTCGCCCCATCACCTGAGCCAGCAGACCATACTCTCTAGCTCTGAGCTATCCGATCTGTATCATTTCCCGAACACTGGACTGACAAAGACCGAAGGATTTGTCAAAAGCCGTAGCCGCGAGCTGGCCGTACCGCTATCCATACGACAAGGTGCTGCCAAGCTTGATGTTATCGTCGGCGTTAACAAGCATGGTGGCGATTACCAACCAATCGGCATGACACTTGAGCAACGCAAGAAGCATACCTATATTATCGGAAAGACCGGAACGGGCAAAACAACCCTGCTCAAGAGTTCGATCTACCAGGATATGCTCAGCGGCAAAGGTCTGGCCGTCTTTGACCCTCATGGTGATATGTTCCGTGAGCTACTCGAGATTATCCCTGAATCTCGCCGCAAAGATGTCATCGTCTTTGATCCTTCCGACCGTGATTGGCCGATTGGCTTGAACCTACTCGATCCCGGCGTCGAATTTGAAAGTGATGACGACAAGCATGAATGGATCACGAGCACTGTACTGTCTGTCTTTGAGAAGCTAGCCGACGCAAACCAGTGGGGCCCGCGCATGGAACACATCCTGCGCAATGCCACGATGACCGCGCTCCAAGTGCCAAACCCAAGCCTCTATATCTTGCAGCGTTTACTCACAGACAAAAAGTACCAACGAGAAGTTGCGAAAGCTCTCGATGATCCGGTGCTCAAACAATTCTGGGACAAAGAATTCAAGCTGCTCGGCAATATGCAAATGTCTACGGTTACAGCTCCACTCACACACTGGCTCGGCCATTTCATAACGACCAAGATGTCACGGCACATCTTATTGCAAGAGAAAAGTACGGTGCGAGTTGCTGACGTGATGAATGAAGGAAAAATACTATTGGTCAATCTATCCAAAGGCGACATTGGCGAAGACCAAAGCTTTTTCTTCGGAACGATTCTGACATCATTCATCTGGATGGCCGCCTACCAGCGTACTAAGATACCGGAAAAGGAGCGCCGGGATTTCTTTGTATATGTCGATGAATTTCAAAACTTCGCCACACCAAGGTTTTCAGAGATTACCAGTGAAGGGAGAAAGTTCCACGTTTCGCTTATCGTGTCACACCAAAATATTGCCCAGATCGAGGATAAGGGCATCGTCAAAGTTGTGGCCAGCAACGCCAGTACGATTATCTGCCTAAAGGTGGGGCCCGAGGACGAGGCATTCATTCTTCCCTACATGAAGCCGGAGGTTGAGAGCGGGAACATTGTGAACTTAGCGCCCTACCACTTCTATATGAAGACGACCAGTGATATAAGCGAGGATGCGTTTTCGGGAATGACAGTACCGCTGGATGTTGAGGGATCGAGCAAGACAAAGGATGTGGTCATCGCTCATAGCCGTAAGCACTATGCTATGCCGAAAGCAAAGGTCGAGGCATATTTAAGAGTGTTGTTTGGACAGGAGAAGAAAGACGCAAAGGACGAACAAAATTCAAGCGAGCAAACGGACAAAAGCGTAGCTACAAAGCCGCATAATGACGAATTGAAAAATCCAAAGCAGATTGGTTCTGGAAGAGGACATGGAGGGTAAGCTACAACCGACGCAGCATGCGACGTGAGGAGCCTTGTTCCTATCTATGACGTTTCTTAAACATCCCATGAATAGAGCATACCAGCAAAGACCTCCAAAGCAGTGAGTGTAAGTATAGTGTGCTGGGGGTTCACCCAGAATTCGAATTGGGACTACTCTACCATAATCCCCCTGACATGACATAATGTACTTTTCAATAAGGTTATCAATTATATCGCCCCCTTGACCACGTGGATTGTGGGTAGCTTCAGTGCCGCCTGAGAAGGTCGAGTAAATCGACTACGGGCGAACTACACGACGGTGAAATATCAGGCACGAGGGTCGCGTACCGCTCTGAGTGTGGTTGATAGCATAGCAGGACGTTCTTTAGAGAATCGTAGACTAGCCTGATGGCAGGCACAGCAAAAAGTCTTCGCTATCCTGCGATGCTATAGATGATTATACCGAACGCCAATTACACCCCCTTCCCCTGCAGGTGGGGAACTAAAAAATTCTGCGGGTGACATTGTTGTTAATGGTTTCAACTCTTCGGGCTCAAACGGTGCTCGAGCAACTTCATGAGTGCTTAACCCGCTTCCATCAACAAGCCGAAGGCCGGCTTCAGGTGACACAGAGCCAGCCATAAATTCTGGCTGCTGGCGACGCTCTGGCACAGCTGCGACGGATGGTACCTCCGCGCCGCCAAAAAATTCCCGTGGGGTCATATGCACACTTGAACCCGGAGGTTCAGGTACTACCTTATTCATAGTTAACCTGCCCAAATTCGGTATCACATTTAAAAAATGAGACCTCGCTCGGCGTTCGGGCATCATTGCTGAGTTTCGTACCTTTTTGCTGCTACCATGCTATGCTATTTTCACCTTAACTGATTAATATTTAGCATTAAATATACATACCGTCAATAGTATTATGTATCTTGACTTACTGTCAAAACGGACACCTATTACCTCATATCAGATATCCTAAGTCTGCAAACTGAAAGGATTCAAGATGAATAAAAACACTGTCCGCAGTGTCATTGCACCAATACCAAGTATTAGAGCTTGGAATCTATACACTAGCACAACTCGAGGTTACAAATAACGCCTGCTATACTAACCCCCAATCATATTTGACGGTTAATACAACTAGGGGATGGCCGCAGCTGATGCAGTAACGCGATGGGACCCTATTCCTATCTGTCGAGAGGTGCTATGCCCATGCGAAATATCCGCGGAGGAATAAAAATCGTGGAGACCTACAATCGGAAGTCAATCCTAAGCTGAGTATACAGCCTCTTCGCGATCAGCTTGAGGCTAATACATTTCGACTGTTCGCTGCGTTGAGAGCCACCTGAATACGAAAATGAACCCGAATGCCAGACTAGACTACACCTCAATCAATCGTGCAATTCCGAGCCATTGTTTATATTCAGCGACATCGCTTGGGGCTGTTACGTTATATTTTTCCTTCAGTAGCAGGCGTACATACAACAAAAGGCCGGCTCACACACCGGCCTTTCTCACGTATGTTTGTTTGTCTTCATTGTAAGCTCATACATATTTCACGGCAAGCAAAAGCCATGAGATGTTTGTATTAAAAGAGTCCCAAAAGTGGGACTCTTTTAATATCGTACTTCGCGCTTCCCTACATCATGCCCATGCCGGACATGTCGGGAGCTTGGGCCCCTTCCTTGCTTTCAGGGACTTCCACAACCAATGCGCCCATGGTCATGGTAGTGCCAGCGATACTGACAGCATTCAAAAGTGCTTCTTTCGTAACACGGGCTGGGTCGATGACACCAGTAGCCTTAAGGTCGACGAGCTTAGCTGGGTCATTGACGTTAACGCCATACCCAGGCTTGGCCGCCCGGACTTGTGGCAGCCACTCATCTGCGTTCAAACCTGCGTTGCTGAGCAAAATACGGAACGGCTGATCTAAGGCACTCTTAAGTACCATCTTACCGGCCGTAACTGCTGCATCGTCATCATTATCAGTAGTAATGGTGGCACTTAGGTTGATGAGCGTCACACCACCTCCCGCCACGATGCCTTCAGTCAAGGCAGCCTTCACCGCAGCAACTGCATCGTCCACACGGAACTTCTTTTCTTCAATCTCGGTCTCGGTGGCACCGCCAACTTTAATAACGGCAACCTTACCACTCAGAGCCGCACGACGCTTCTCAAGTTGTTCACGGTCGTATTCACCGCTCGCGCTCGCAATTTGAGCATTAATTTGCTTGATGCGGGCATTAACGTCTGCAACTGGACCAGCACCTTCAATAATGGTGGTGGCGTCCTTACCGACAATAACTTTCCTGGCTGAACCGATCATATGCAGTTCAGCATTTTCAAAGGTAATACCACGCTCTTCCGAGATAACCGTAGCACCGGTCAACACAGCGATGTCATCTAAGATCTCTTTACGACGGTCGCCAAAGCTTGGTGCCTTGATGGCAACTGTGTTAAACACACCCTTCAAACGGTTTAGGATAAGTGTACCTAGCGCCTCACCTTCGACGTCCTCGGCAATAATAACCAAATCCTTCTTACCGGCTTGGGCCAGCTTCTCAAGAATCGGCAAAAATTCCTGGACAGAACTAATTTTTGTATCAGTTACAAGAATGGCTGGCTTGGTGTAGGCTGCTTCCATGCGAGCAGTATCAGTTACCATGTAGGCGCTGACAAAGCCGCGATCAAACGTAAAGCCTTCCACGACTTCCTTCTCTAGCGCTAGACCCTGACCTTCTTCTACGGACACGACACCGTCACGGCCGATCTGATCCATAACCTCGGCAATTAGGTCACCAATAGCCTTATCGCCAGCGCTAATTGTAGCAACCTCTGCAATACGACCCTTTTTGCCCTGAATATCTTCACGCATACCATCAAGTTTCTTCAGGACATCGGCAGCAGCTGATTCTAAGCCCTTCCTGAGCAACATTGGGTTGTGACCGGCAGCAATTAATTTGTTCGCTTCATTCAAAATGTGATAGGTCAATACAGTGACTGTTGTAGTTCCGTCTCCGGCTACATCGTTCATCTTACTGGCTGCTTGCTTAATAAGCTCAGCCCCTACCTTGTACCCCAACGTCTCGTCATCAACGTCGCCAATATCAACACCTTTGGCAACAGTAACACCATCGTGCGTAACTGTAGGTGCACCGAAGCTTTTACTAATGACTACATTACGCCCCTTCGGACCCATGGTCGTCTTGACAGCGTTGTACAAAATCTCTGCGCCAGCAAGCACACGCTTACGGGCATCATCATCATAGAATACTTTTTTTGCCATTCCTTATAATCTCCCTTATTTCAGCGTGGCAAGCACGTCTTCTTCTTTAACTAATAGATACTCTTTGTTGTCTACTTTGACTTCTGTTGGGCTATAGCTCTTATACAAAATACGGTCGCCGACTTTTACCTGCTTAGCGCCCGGGCCTACGGCCAACACTTTGGCCACTTTTGGCTTCTCGGCCGACTTTTCTGGCAGATACAGGCCACTAGCCGTTTTTCTTGGAGCCTCTTCAGGTTCGGCTACGATGTAGTCACCCAAGGGATTCACGTTCATACTCATCTTGCTTCCTCCATTAGCTGTCTTTGATAGAACGTTAGCACTTCAGGCTCGTGAGTGCCAACGCATCAGCACTCACTATAATAGAGCGCCAATTATGCTGTCAAGACAGTTATACAAAGTCTATACCTTCGGGCAGCATCACGTCGCCAGCTGAAGATCTCGTCTCATCTAGCGCTCGTGAGCCAGAACTTCCCCACCATACGCTCCTAGAACAGCGCAAAACGATAGTGGCCTCCCCAGGGCAACTACCCACCCATCGCTTCCCGTGAACGTTGTCAACTAGGTAGATTGTGGGAATTTTGAACCCTGCCTACGCCCACCCATTTTCAAAGATAGCATCAACTGCAGCAGCCAACTCCATATCACGGCGCAGTGCGTTATTGCTTATGGTGTCATCATAGTCAAAGAACAAAACAGCTTGCTCGGCCGTAAGTCTGCCCACTTTGCGTAGCTCCACGACTTTGCTTGCTAATTGGTTAATGTTTGAGATAGGGATAATTATGCCACTCTCAATCTCTACTGCTAGTTGTGGATTCTCACCATTTGCAAGTTTGTCCATCTCTTTTTGAGCATGTGCACCATACTGAACCCATATTGCTGCTTTAGTCTCAGGCATAGCCTCTAAAAACTTGCGAAGGTTTCTTACTCTGTCGTCCGCCACAACCTTCTGGTCATCACCAGCGATCTCGCGCACACGAGCAATAGTCTCTTCAACTGTCTTGTCTGTGGCGATTGCCGTCTCGACCGTGATTGGCTCGCCGTGCACTAGGCTAATTTCTACCGGAGGCTCTACACCCTCCATTACTTCTGCGTACATACCAGTCTTGCCGAGTTTACGCCACTGATGCTCAGGATAACCAGCCGACCATGCAGCAGCCCTGTCGCCATTTTCGATCAGTTCCTTAATTTGTTCACGAGCACCGGGCAGTACGGCGTTGGCAACGTCCGCGCCATGTAAGATTGCACCCGCCACAACGCGTACAAACTCGGCAGAGTCCTGTAACTGCCCTGCCAGTTCAAGCGGTGTAGTGAGCACTTTTTTAGTGTCGGGCCGGAGTTTCTGTGACGGTAATTCTCGCTCAACAATTTCAGGATCCTTGGCTTGAGCCCTGGAATCCATGCCCTCGACTGCTGCATCCGGCCGATAGAGAGCATCATATAACCGTGCAGCGACTTCGTAGGGGTCGGCATAGCCTTGGTCGCCTACGTTACTGCCCCATGCTACGTCTACCTTTGTGAGGATATTGTCACGATATGAAACGATTGGTTGGATGGCTTCGACGTTGTGCAATTGTGGGCCAACTGGTTGTTCTACCATTCGATTAATTTTAGCGTAAAAGCCTTACTTGTCTACCTAAACAAGAATTCAGCTTACCCCTTCCACCCCAAGTATCCCAAGCGCCTCTACTGTGTTCTGTAGCGCTTGCTCCGCACCATAGCCACCGCCAATAGTTTCCCGAAGCCCAATATTACCCGGTTCAGGTGGCAAAAGAATCCTGTGAACCATGGCCATGGGCGGCTCTTGACCAAAGTCTCCTGACGAGCTATCTTCCCATCGGCCAACGCCCAGTAGCCAACCTCCATCAGTCGCCGCATCCATTAGCGTATTAAAATGAGCAATAAACTGTCTCTGGCGTGCGTCTCTTAGTACCGGGCTATCCCACTCCACGTTTGTGCCATTTGGATAGTCGTACTCCCTGAGCATATGCCAGTCTGAAACAGCTCTATTTTTCCTAAGGCCTACCGGCCAATTAGCTCGAGGGAAGCGCGTCAGTAGGTCCTCATCGGTCGCTGCATGAGCAACGTCCAGCATGCTAAACAGCGCATCATCACCGATATTTGTAAACGCCTTCAGATTAACCACACTGTCATCTGATGTATCGGGGAAACCTATTATAGTCTCAGGTCCCAGATTCCGAAGCCTCGCGTTAAGCGGTTGCGCGTTCTCAATAGTTAATCGTTTCATCGTATTTTTCTCCTCTGCCACCGACTCAACCACCAAGCAAGCTTCACAATAGTTATTGTAATTATCACACTAAGTAACAAAAGGAGTGTACTGTTAATTAGGGGTTTACTTAATTAGTCAAAACTACGAACGAGTGTTACGAGCTCTCGATCACGAAATGTGTATAGTCGAGCAGGTCTGTGTGCCCCTTCTTTTGATAGTTCTGTTGTTTCTTGCAGAATATCGAGTGACAGGAGTCGTTTACGAAAATTACGCTTATCGAGTGGTGTGCCCAATATCGCCTCATACACCGACTGAAGTTGCGTAAGCGTAAACTCATGTGGCAAGAGTGCAAATGCAACGTTTGTATACGCCAGCTTCGCTTTCAGTCGCTCGTGTGCGTACACAATAATCTTATTATGATCATAGGCAAGCTTCGGTAAGTGAGCCACCGAGAAGAACTGTGGACTCTGGGCGTCATGACCATTGAGTTCAACTCCCTTCCCTAGCCCCATGTACGTAATGCTGACTGCGTGACCTCTTGGGTCACGAGCAACACTATCAAAAGTGTACAGTTGTTCAACCACACCGAGTTGACGCACGGACACACCCGCCTTTACTGTAAGTATCCGATTGAGCGCTTCATGCGTTGTCTCGCCGGCGGCGTTATAGCCTCCAGGCAGCGCCCAAGCTCCCATAAAGGGGTCACGAGCACGCTTGATAAGCAAGACTGTCAGCTTCTCATCGAGCATTTGAAATATGACACCGTCGACTGTCACGGTAGGTGGAATGTAGGTATCCTGCAGCATAGTGTCTAGTATACACTTTAGTGCTTATCTGGCGCAGGACTGCTTTTTAGCCATGCACGACCGTGCATATCCAAGGTAAGAAGGCTTGGGTCAGCGTTAGACGAGCGCTAATGTGTGCCGTCAAGGCGTCTCTATTCTCGGCGTGTTCGAGCAAGCGTTTTGTAGAGCTCCCCTGCTTTAATGTAATTCTCTATCCGCTCCTCAACTTCCCCAAGTTGCAACAACAGTTCCTCTGGGGCAACATGGGTACCTTTCTCAAGAAGAGTCAGTCGCTCCTCGAGGTAAGGCGTGAGGACTAGTTCACGGAAAATACTAAATTGTGTATCTGGAGTTAAGCCGTTAAGCATACCAACACCTCCGTCACTACGAGCTCGTAAAAGTGAACCGAAAAGCGCCTTTAAATCCTTTTCGGTTTTAATGCCAACCTCTCCTGACTGTATTTCAGTTAATTCTCCCCATATAGGAGGCTCGACAATAGTGGCCGCCTCCCAATCTATAAAATAGATGCCACCCTTCTGGTCCATCACAACATTTTTGAGTTGCGCATCACCATGGAATATGCCGGCGTCATGAAGCCCTGCTAAAACCGGCCCAACCTTTCTCAAATCGTCAAGCATAGCCTCGTGTGATTGCCTATGCGTAATGGTGCTTGCCCAATCAGCATTATCCATCGACTCTACTTTATCTCGTCGTTCAGTTAACAAAAAACCGCCCTCATTGGTAAGCATCATGCCCATCGGGCGAAAAGTCTCAAAGCCCCGCCGACGCACCAGATGCAGGTTAACCCACTCCGCCATAAGTGCTCCGCGCCTATCCATTGGTTTGATCGCTACATTCACCGTTCCTGTGTTACCCGTTAGCCCTCCAAAGAATACCTGATGAGCTGAACTTTCAGCTCCACTCGTACGGTCAACTCGAAAGCTCTGTGTTTTACCTGCTAGTGCTTCCCTATCCGTCTGTGAGCCTGTGTATAGTCGCTCGGAAGGATGGCTGGTTATTCGCTCTTCGACCAGGCTAACACACTCCTGGGTAATACTCTTGCTCCTTCCAGCCTCACCCTCAATGCCATCAAAGTCTAAAAGATGAGGCTCGCTAGCTCCTTGTATGACTTCCAAAAATCGATCAACTGCCGGCCCAGCATCATTGGCAGCGTAAGCTTCAAATTGAGTGCTACGCGTTAAACTCATATGCGACCCTCCAGAGCTTCAGTAAACCCGGCAGTCGCGACCTGTAGTATACGCCATTGATCCTGAGCGCTATTAGTCTTTGCTTCAAGATGGTTCTGCATGCCTAGAGTAAAAGACCCTAGCGCATCAAGCTGAGTTGCTGGCCGCATGCTGCCACCATAAGGTGGGCATAGCCATAATATCTCGCCTTCTTTTGTAGCAAAGCTTGCAATAGCAATATGCTGCACGGGCGAATCGTCCCTGTCGGCCAAAGGCAATACACCAGTTGTTTGCCATGCCCGCCCATACAGCTGGCCAACTCGGCGAAAAACCTCCTCGTCGCCGATATATGTCTCAGATGAAGGCTTAAGGGTTATTGGCTCATAGGCCAGTGGCTTGAGACCGTCACGTACACCAAATATTGTAAGGGCTTTCGATCTTAATAGCTCGGGTAGTTGAGATACACCGGCAGCCTTTAAAGCATCGTAAGTCTGATCATCGACTATATTTCGATCTACGACTATAAAACGTTCATAAGGTGATTCAATGGATGATCCCACTAAGTCGTACGCGAAGGCGTCGTGCAACTCATCGCGTCTTGGAAAGAGTAAGTTGAAGCGTGGCGCTACATCTTGGGTATTGGCCGTGGGGAACAAAAGAAGAGCCTCCGCTTGCAGAGCTTCAAAGCTTGGATCCCGCAAGAAAGGATATTTATCCATATAATATTTATATCATATAAATGCTCTTATATCAAACTTTGCGTATCATCTCACCACCTTTGCAACATAAAACAGTAGGCATCCTACACTGTTTAGTACCACCTAAATAGAAAGGAGCCTACCATGGCCTATTCTACCAACCCTTACCTTCCAAAGGCAACAGCAACCGCACTGCGGTTGCTGTTGCTTGAGAAATTACCTCTCTCTGTCATTGCAGATCGCAGTGGCGTGCACTGAAGTATCTGGCGCTGGAAGTGTAAATGGGACAAACTTAATGAACACATTCAACTATAAAACTTCAACCGGCCGACCAGAAATACCGGTACCATGTTTCGACAAGCGGTCCTCAAGTGACTAGTGCTAGGCCAAAGTATTAACCCGAATTCCGTTAGGCCACCCTCTCCGTAAGTAGTACCTGCTTCGCTCGTTGCTCCAATTGCCCCAGTCGTCTGAGCTGGTACGCTAGCAGACACCACACATAGTGTGCAAAGAAGCCCA
>Ga0247666_1000256_pt1 | contig 17325 bp, 21 predicted proteins | sample CNK07_metaG_FD_183025 | JGI IMG/M metagenome (GOLD analysis project Ga0247666, IMG submission 183025) | Soil microbial communities from Purdue University Martell Research Forest, Indiana, United States - CNK07 | ecosystem: Environmental > Terrestrial > Soil > Temperate forest > Bulk soil...
GAAAGACTCCCGAGTTCTTTGCGAAAGACTCCCGAGTCCTTTGCGAAAGACCCCCGAGTCCTTCGCGAAAGACCCCCGAGTCCTTTGCGAAAGACCCCCGAGTCCTTTGCGAAAGACCCCCGAGTCCTTTGCGAAAGACCCCCGAGTCTTTAACGAAAGACCCCCGAGTCTTTAACGAAAGACCCCCGAGTCTTTAACGAAAGACCCCCGAGTCTTTAACGAAAGACCACCGAGTCTTTAACGAAAGACCCTCGAGTCTTTAACGAAAGACCCCCGAGTCTTTTGCGAAAGACCCTGAGTCATTAGCGAATGACCCCCGAGTCATTGACGAATGACCCCCGAGTCTTTGTCAGGAGGAGCGTCCCTCTTGCACCGGATGCTCGAACATCCCATTCAGAATCAGTCACTTACCTGCTCGTTGGAGACGCGGGCTAACCCAGGATGCGGCACCAGACGCGGTGAGGGGTAGGGAAACGTGGCTGAGGAACAACTCCTACGTAGGTGCACTGGCTGGAGTTCATCGACTGGCTCGACCGTCATATCGACTTGAAGAAGCTCGAAGAGCGCGTTGCAGAAGGACTTCGTGAGGCAGCATTGCTTTGGTTCGTCTTTTCGCTCCTCGACAAACTCGTCAACGAGCGTCTGACGAAGCCGTGGATGGTTTGGAATGGTACCCTGACCCTTGCAGTTTGGATCGGCGGCACCTATCTTGAGATTCGGCGACGCCGTGAGACGTCACGAGAGGTTCGGTGAAGACATGTATCTACCGCTGATTGCTTTCGCCGTTTTTGCGAGCATCCTGTTCGGGATTGGTCTCGTCGCCGGCCGGGCCGCGGATCGGATCGCCGCGCGAGAAGAGAAAGAACGGAAACACGCCGGCTGATACCGCCCTCCCAGCCAATTTCCTCATCACCCGGGTTCTTGGTTCCCTTGCTGCCGGCGGACCTCGTAGCAAAGCACCGCCGCCGCGGTGGCCACGTTGAACGATTCGATATGCCCCTGCATCGGGATCGTGACGACGCGGTCGCAGTGCTCGAGGACGTTGCGGCGGATTCCCTTTCCTTCGTTGCCGACGACGAGAGCCACCTTTCCGCGAAGATCGATCGCCTGCGGCGGGTCGCCTCCATCCGCCGCGGCGTAAACCCAGTAGCCCGCCTTCTGGAGCGTCTCGATCGTTCGCGCCAGGTTGGTCACCTGCGCCACCGGCACCCACTCCGACGCGCCGGCCGAGGCTTTCACCGCTACCGGCGTCAGTCCGACGCTGTCGTGCTCGGGAATGACGACGAGATCGACTCCAAAACCATCGGCGACGCGAAGGATCGCCCCGAAGTTCTGCGGATCGGTGATCGAGTCGAGTATCAGCACGAACGTCGTCCCCTCGGCTGCAATGACATCGTCGAAATCGGCGAACGCCGTCTCCGAGATCTCCGCGACGACACCGTTGTGAACTCCGCGTCCCGCCAGCCGGTCGATCTGGTCTGCCGCCAGGCTGCGCACCGACACGCCCGCCCGCTTCGCCTCCGCGATGAGCCGCTGATGCCGTGCCGTCTCCTCGCGCGCCACGCCGACGTACCGCACGCGTTCCGCATGCGAGCGGATGGCTTCGAGGATGGGATTGACTCCGTAGATGATCACGACGCGAAGTGTAGTGCGGGTGTCGGGGGTCGGGGGTCGTAGAAGAAAACTCGTCAATCGATCAGTGCGCTAAGCCCTTTTCCGACTCCCGACTCACGATACCCGACACCCGCGCCAATCTCGATGCCAGCAATGGTCCTTCGTAGATGAACCCGGTATACACCTGTACGAGATCAGCGCCCGCGGCAAATTTCGCGCGGAGGTCGTCCGCCTTCATGATGCCGCCGACGCCGATCAATGGAAACGAAGGACCAACGCGTCTGCGCACCCGGGCGAGGATTGACGTCGATTGGGTCATCAGCGGCGCACCCGACAGTCCGCCGGCCTCCGACGACGGAAACGGCCGCGCGATCGTCGTATTCGTGCAGATCATCCCGTTCGCCAACCGGAGGCACACATCGCAAATCTCGTCGAGAAGAGCGTCATCGAGGTCGGGCGCGATCTTCACGAACAGCGGCTTCGCGCCATGAACAGCACTGAGTATCCGTTCGAGATGCTCGGGCCGCTGCAGCTCGCGCAGGGATGGAGTGTTCGGCGAGGAGAGATTCACGACGACGGCGTCGGCAAGCGGCGTGAGCTTCATCGCGCAGGCAGCGTAATCGTCCGCTGCGCCTTCGAGCGGCACGTCGCGATTCTTGCCGATGTTGACGAACAGGGGGACGGTTCGTTTCCACGAGGCAAGCCGCACGGCGACGGCATCGGCACCATCGTTATTGAACCCGAGTCGATTGATGAGCGCTTTCTGTTCGGGGTAGCGGAACAGGCGCGGACGCGCGTTGCCTGGTTGCGGACGCAGCGTGACCGTGCCCACTTCGACGAAACCGAAACCGAGCGCGGCCAGGATCGGCATGAGCAGTCCATTCTTGTCGAAGCCGGCGGCGATTCCGATTGGCGATGGGAAGTTCATGCCGAGGAGCTCGCGGCGCGCACTGGCGGCCGGCGCGCAGAAGCGTCCGATCGCGCGCAGCACGAGAGGGATGTTCTGAAGCGCGATCATCTGCCGCGTCGTGAAATCGTGCGCGTCCTCGGCGTCGAGCAGGAAGAGCAGCTTGCGGATCAGCGAATACATTGCTCGACGCGCGCGAGCGGCGAGAGCACACGCGGATCCGATTCGCTGGCCCACGCCAGCAGCGGGATCGCTCGCACCAGCTCCGGCCCGTGGTCCATCCCCGTCATCGCCAGGCGCAGCGGCATGAACAGCTCTTTCCCTTTCAGGCCGGTGGCCTTCTTCAACCGGTCGTTCATCGCTTTGACGGCGTCGGCGTCGTGCGGCGCGCCATGCTCACGAAGGTCGGCGGCAACGGCAGAGGCAAACGCCTGATCGATCGACGGCGTGTTGTACTCGGTCACGAAGCGCAGCACCTCGCGGAACTGCGGGAGCAGATGAACGGATGTCTTCACGACGTCGATCGCTTCTTCCAGCCACGGAGTATCGATTCCGATCGACTGCACCACAAGCGGCCGCAGTACCGCGGCGCTCATCGCATGGATGTACTGGCCGTTCAGCCACTCGAACTTCTGCGGATCGAAGACGGCCGGCGCAGAGTTCACGCGGTCGAGCGTGAAGTTCTCAATCGCGTACTGCCGGTCGAAAACATCGCGGCCGTCGGGAGCCGACCAGCCGAGCATCGTCAGATAGTTAAGCATCGCGTCGGGAAGGAAGCCCGCTTCCGCGTACGCTGTGACCGACGTGGCGCCGTGCCGTTTCGAGAGCTTCGTCCGATCCTGCCCCAGGATCAGCGAGACGTGCGCGAAGAGGGGGACGGCCCACTCCATGGCCCGATAGATCAGCACCTGTCGATGCGTATTCGTCAAATGCTCCTCGGCACGGATGACGTGCGAGATCTCCATGTCGTGATCGTCGACGACGACGGAAAAGTTGTACGTCGGATGACCGTCGGAGCGGATGAGGATGAAGTCGCCGAGTGACTCACGCTTCCAGGTCACCTCGCCGCGGATCAGATCGTCGATGGTGACATCGCCATCGTCGGGAACGTGAAAGCGCATCGCGTGGGGAGCCTGATCATCGTCGCGGCGGTTGATCCAGCACTTGAGGTCGTAGTGCGGAGGTCTCCCTGCAACTTCCGCCTCTTTCCGCTTCGCCTCCAGCTCCTCCTCGGTGCAGTAACAGCGATAGACGACGCCGCGATCGAGAAGCGCGCGCGCCACTTCAGCGTACCGGTTCACACGCTCCGATTGACGATACGGCGCGTGCGGCCCGCCGACATCCGGACCTTCATCCCAAAGCAGGCCAAGCCAGCGAAGATCGTCGAGCACCATCGTTTCCGACTCAGCGGTGGAGCGCGCCTGATCGGTGTCCTCGACGCGGATGATGAACGTCCCGCCGTGATGCTTGGCGAATAGCCAATTGAAAATCGCGGTGCGCGCGCCGCCGACGTGGAGGTGGCCGGTGGGCGATGGAGCAAAACGAACGCGGGTCATGTGGCCCAACGATATCAAGCCTTTTTTCGCTTCGCCTTCTTTGCAGCCGCCTTCTCCATGTTCTGTTTCACCCGCAGCGTCACGATTCTCTTGATCAAGGCGTATGGAATCGGCTGATCGAGCGGAAACCGCAGATTGCCTTTCTCTCCAGCGTACTTGGCAATCGCCTTCTCCAGCGCGGCGTCGGCCTTGATGGGTGGTGGGTAAAGGCCGATGTGATTCTTGAACGCGGCGAAGTAGACGAGAATCCCGTTCTGCCTGAACGCCGGAATGCGATAGCTGATCGTCTCCTCAGCGTCGGGTGCAGCGCTGCGAATTGTCGATCGGACCTTCCGGAGAATCGCCTTCACGTCTGGCGAAGACGCAGCGATGTATTCGTCGATCGTCTTTGGCGCCTTCCTCTTGCTCGCGGTTGCCATGGTCAAGGACGTTTCAGGAAATTGATATCGAGACGATCGCCATCGCGCAGATTCCTTCGCTGCGTCCGATGAAGCCGAGGTGGTCGGTGGTCGTCGCTTTGACGTTCACGTGGCCCGCGGGAAGATTGAGCAAACTCGCGATCGAGGCCTGAATCGCGTCGCGAAAGGGAGCGAGCTTTGGCGTCTGCGCGATGATCGTGACGTCGACGTTGCCGATTTCGGCATCCATCTCGTCGATGATTCGCTTTGCCTCGCGGAGAAAGATGGTCGAGTCGGCATCTTTCCAACGCGGATCGTCGGAAGGGAAGTATTGGCCGATGTCGCCTGCTCCTGCGGCGCCGAGGAGCGCATCGGTGACGGCGTGGAGGACGGCGTCAGCGTCGGAGTGACCGGAGAGACCTCCCGTGTCGCTGATGCGCACGCCGCCGAGAATCAGCGGCCGTGCATCGGCGAACTGATGAACATCGATCCCCTGCCCCACGCGAATCATACGCAGACCCCAAAAGCATTTCGCACGAAGCGCTTTGGAGTGCGGTGGCGCCAGCCACCGCTTTGAAGAACGCCCGAGTACCCACGCATCAGCAACGGATTCGAGCGCTGTTCGCCGAAAATAATCCCCTCTCGAGTACCAGAGTCACAGCCAGCGCTAATCTGCACGCGTTTGAAAGCGGTGGCTGGCGCCACCGCACTCCAAAGCGCTTCGCGCGAAACACGAGGCAGGGTCTTCATTCCTCTCCCCCGCCCCATTCCGCGTAAATGCGCTCGGCCATGACGAGATCCTCGGGGCGCGTGATTTTGAAGTTCATCGAATCGCCAGGGACGAGTTGGACGCGGTGACCGTACTTTGCGGCCAGCCCCGCCTCATCGGTCGCGTTCGCGTCTTCACGCGCCGCGCGTGTGAGGATGTCACGGAGAACGTCGATGCGAAAGCATTGCGGCGTCTGTGCGGCCACGAAAACACTCCGATCGGGAGTCGAAGCGATGGCGTCGTCTTTAATCTCATGAATCGTGTCGGGCAGCGGGATGCCGGGGAACGCGGCTCCGTGCGTTCGCGCGGCGTCGAGCGTGGCGTGAAACGTATCGGGCGAGAAGAACGGACGCACCGCATCGTGAATGGCCACGAGATCGAACTCGTCGCCTGCCGCGGCCAGTCCCGCGGCCACCGACTGCAGCCGCGTCGCGCCGCCGGCGACGAATTTCACGCGATCGCCCGGCGATTCCTTCACGGCGTTGAGCAGCATGTCCAGCACCGGAACGACCACTCGCGTGACGGCGGCATCGAACAAGAACCGCTCGACGACGCGCTGCACGAGCGGTTTGCCGCCCAGCGGGAGAAACTGCTTCGGCACGTCGCCACCAAAGCGCGTACCGGATCCGGCAGCGGGGATGATGACTAGAACCCGTTCGGCGTCTGGCATGGTCTAACGGTCTCGCAGTTCGCTAGCCCGCAACCGCACCATCACACCGCCATGATGTCGGTTTCTTTGCTCTTGAGGATGCTGCCGATCTCGTCGATGTGCTTGTCGGTCATCTTCTGGATCTCGTCGAGGGCGTGCCTTTCATCGTCCTCGGAGATCTCGTGACCTTTGAGCATCTTCTTGAGCTTGTCGTTGCCGTCGCGGCGCACTTGGCGAATCGCGGTGCGCGACTCCTCGGCCATATGGTGCCCGCGCTTGACCAGCTCCTTGCGCCGTTCCTCGGTGAGCGTCGGAATCGGGATGCGAACCACTTTGCCGTCGGTCGACGGATTCAGTCCGAGGTCCGAGGTGCGGATGGCTTTCTCGACGGCGGCCACCATCGACTTATCCCACGGCTCGGCAACGATGAGCGACGCCTCGGGGACCTTGAGCGACGCCACCTGCGCAATCGGCGTTGGCGTGCCGTAGTAGTCGACCATGATCCCGTCGAGCATGGAAGCGTTGGCCCGTCCCGTGCGGAGCGTTTTGAACTCGCGGTGAAGCGCTTCGATGGCGCCGTGCATACGATGCTGAATGTCTTTGATGACGTCGTTGATCATAGGAACCTCGTGAATCGTGAAGGGTGAATCATGAAGGCATTCATCCTTTCCCCGGTATCTCGTCAGAAACAATCGAGCCAATGTCCTCGCCCAGCAGCGCCTTGCGGATGTTGCCCGGCTCGCGCAGCGAGAAAATATAGATCGGGATCGAGCTGCCACGCGCAAGGTCGATCGCGGTTGCGTCCATGACCTCCAACCGCTCGGCGAGCACGCGCTGGTAGGTCACGTGAGGAATCCGCGTCGCCGTAGGGTCTTTCTCCGGATCGGCGGTGTAAATGCCATCGACTTTCGTCGCCTTGAAGATGATCGCGCACTTCAATTCGCTGGCGCGCAGCGCCGCGGCGGAATCGGTCGTGAAGTAGGGGTTGCCAGTGCCGGCGGCGCAGATGACGATGCGCGATTTCTCGAGATGGCGAATGGCGCGCCGGCGGATGAACGGCTCGGCCACCTCCGCCATCGTGATCGCCGACGTCACGCGTGTCTGCGCGCCGCGGCGCTCAAGTGCGTCCTGCAGCGCGATGGCGTTAATCACGGTTGCCAGCATCCCCATGTGATCGCCGGCAACGCGGTCGATGCCCTCGGTCGCCGCCGTCACGCCTCGAAAGATGTTCCCGCCGCCGATCACGATAGCGATCTCGACGCCGGCGCGGTGTACGTCCACGATCTCGTCGGCAATGCGCGCGATCGTTTCGGGATCGATGCCGGTGCGGCGCCCGCCCATGAGCGCTTCACCGGAGAGTTTGAGAAGGATGCGTTTGTAGCGAGGCATTGGCGACGCTTTATATAACAAAAAGGGCGGCCTATCCGGCCGCCCTTAGTTGATGTTGGAATCGCTGTCTATTTCATGAACGACGCCACTTCCGCAGCGAAGTCGTCGCTCTTTTTCTCGATGCCTTCACCGAGTTTGTAGCGGGTGAAACGGGTGATCGTGTACTCGCAGCCGGACTCTTTGGCCGACGACGCCAGATACTCGTTCACGGTCTGCTTGTCATTGCGGATGTAGGGCTGCTCGAGCAGACAGGCCTCGCCGTAGAACTTCTCCATCTTGCCGGTAACCATCTTCTCGACGATGTTCTCCGGCTTGCCGGACTTGGCGGCGGCGTCGCGTGCGATCTCGCGCTCGGTGTCGAGATCCTTCTGCGTCACCTCGTCGCGGCGAATGAAGCGCGGCTCGGCGGCGGCGACGTGCATCGCCACATCCTTGGCAACCTCATTCATCTTGGCGCTCTTCGCACCGCTGGTGGCCACGAGCTCGACGAGCACGCCGATGCGTCCACCTGCGTGGATGTACGCCGAAAAGACGGCGTTCGGCGCGGCTTCGTAGCGGACGAAACGGCGGATGGCGATGTTCTCTTTGATCGATGCAATCTTGCTCTGCGTCACCTGACCGACGGTCTGACCCTCGGCGTCACCGGGCCACGGCTCGTTGTTCAGAGTCTCGACTGTGTCTGCCTTGCTCTTGGCAATGACGGCGGCCACTTCGTCAGCGAACTTGCGGAAGTTCTCGTTGCGGCCGACGAAATCGGTCTCGCAGTTGACTTCGACGAGGACGCCGATGCTGTCGCTCACGAACGCGGTCACGGCGCCCTCGGCGGCGATGCGTCCGGCCTTCTTGCCCGCCGCGGCCAGGCCCTTCTTGCGGAGCAGAATGGTGGCCTGCTCCATGTCCCCGCCGGCTTCCGTCAGTGCCGACTTGACATCCATCATCCCGGCGCCGGTCTGCTCGCGCAGCTGTTTGACCATGGCGGCGGTGATCTGCGGACGTCCTTCAGATCCCGATGCAATCTCTGTCATGTGCATTTCTCCTTGATACAAGAGCGCCGTCTGCCGCAATGCGGACAGCCGGCGCTCCAAGTGGAAGTAGTCTTTCGAATCAGGAAGCCGCCGGAGCGCTCATCGCTTCGGCAGGTTCGGCATGGACAGGTGCGGCCGCTTCCGGCTCGACCTTGTCTTCGGCACCGATGAACTTCTCGTCGGCGAGGTTGTATCCCTCGAGTACGCCGTCGGCGATCTTCTGCGTGAACAGACGGATCGCGCGAATGGCGTCATCGTTCCCCGGGATGACGTAGTCGATGTCTTCCGGATCGCAATTCGTGTCGACGATCGCAACCACCGGAATCCCGAGCTTCTTCGCTTCCTGGATGGCGATGTACTCCTTCTTCGGATCGATCACGAAGAGCGCATCCGGAAGGCCGTCCATCTCACGGATACCGATGAGATTCTTGAGGAGCTTCTCGCGCTCGCGGTCGAGGGCTGCGCGCTCCTTCTTCGACATCTCTTTATCGGTGTCGCCGATGATCGACTCGATTTCCTTGAGGCGCTCGATCGACTTCCGGACGGTGGTGAAGTTCGTCAGTGTGCCGCCCAGCCAGCGGTTGTTCACGTAGAACATGCCGCAGCGGTTGGCCTCTTCGAGGATGGCATCCTGCGCCTGGCGCTTGGTGCCGACAAATAGAATGCGTTTCCCCTGGGACGCGAGGTCCGAGATGAACGCGGAAGCTTCCTTAAAGAGCTTGAGCGTCTTCTGAAGGTCAATGATGTAGATCCCATTGCGCTTTCCGAAGATGTACTTCTTCATCTTCGGATTCCAGCGCTTGGTCTGATGACCGAAGTGGACGCCAGCTTCCAAAAGCTCTTTCATCGTAATAGAGACTGCCAAGCAAACCCTCCTTCTCGAGTGACGTTGGTTGAACGGCGTGAGTCAAAAAAAAGACAGGAGCGAGCTGCGCTCCTGTCTTCGGAAATCAAGCTGGGGGAAACGGAAACATCGGAACTAGCGCTTGGAGAACTGGAAGCGGGCGCGGGCGCCCTTCTGACCGTACTTCTTGCGCTCTTTCATTCTCGGATCGCGCGTGAGCAGGCCGGCCTTCTTGAGGCGCTTGCGGAGCTCGACATTGAAGATCTGGAGCGCGCGGGAGATGCCGTGACGGATTGCGCCCGCCTGGCCGCTCGGCCCGCCGCCGTCGACGGTGACGACGATGTCGAACTTGTCGCCGGTCTCCGTGAGCGAAAGAGGCTGCTTGATGATCATCTTCAGCACGTCGTTGCCGAAGTACTCGTCGAGTGAGCGGTGATTGACCGTAATCGCACCGCTACCCTGACGGAGGTGGACGCGAGCGGTTGACGTCTTTCGGCGTCCCGTTCCGTAGTATTCAACCAGTGCCAAAGAATCCTCCTGACCTGTCAAGCGACTTCGAGCCGCTCGGGTTTCTGCGCTTCATGCGGGTGATTGGTCCCGCGATAGACTTTGAGCTTCTTGATCATCTTCCGTCCGAGCTTGTTGTGGGGCAGCATGCCCAGAACGGCGCGCTCGATCATCGACTCCGGCTTTTCCGCACGGATGAAGCGCGCGGCACGCTCGCTGAGTCCGCCCGGATAGAGCGAGTGATGACGGTAGATCTTGTCGGTTTCTTTCTTGCCCGACAGCACGATCTTCTCGGCGTTGATGATGATCACGTGATCACCGGTGTCGAGGAACGGCGTGTAGGTCGGCTTGCTCTTGCCGGAAATGATCCGGGCGATCTCGGTCGAAAGGCGTCCGAGGATTTTGCCTTCGGCGTCGATGATGAACCACTTCGGCTCGATGTCGCCCTGCTTGGGGAAATACGTACGCATGACTCTCCCTGAATACACTTCGCAACTCAGATTCGATCTTCGGAGGACCGCGGCGCAGGGGAACTGCTCAGCGCCACGTGTCATTCAAAGACAACCACACACCTTCCCCACGGGAAAGGGGCAAAACGGTACACCGCCCGAACAGCCACTGTCAAGAAGTTCATTCCCAATCTGCTGGTGCAGGAAGGGGTTACCGGGCGCTCGCGTGGTAAGGCGCGACCGGCGTGGAGAATTCCTGTCGCTCCTTGCGGCCAATCCGGACGCGCCAACGTGATACAAACCAGCGCCAATGCCAGCACACCTCATCGACGGAAAACGGGTAGCCAAACAGGTGGAGGAGGAGGTCGCGGCCTCGATCGCCAGACTCGGCATCCAACCGGTACTCGTGGTCGTTCGCGTCGGCAATGACCCGGCCTCCGAAATCTATGTTCGGAACAAGGCGCGCAAGGCCGAGGAGCTTGGATTGCGCGGCGACGAGCGCATCTTCCCCGAGACGCTTTCCGAGCAGGATCTGCTCGCGGAGATCGACCGGCTCAATCGGGACGAGACCGTCGACGGCATCCTCGTGCAGCTTCCGCTGCCGAAACACATCGATCCTCACCGTGTCATCGATGCGATCGATCCCGCCAAAGACGTGGACGGATTTCATCCGCAGAACGTCGGCCGCCTGCACCTCGGACGGCCGACGCTGACGCCCTGCACGCCTGCGGGCGTCATTCGCCTGCTGGATGCATACGATCTGCAAATCGAAGGAAAGCACGCCGTGGTAATCGGCCGCAGCGACATCGTCGGCAAACCGGTAGCCGCGCTTCTCCTTCAGCGCAACGCGACCGTCACCATCTGTCACTCGCGCACGAAGGACCTCGCCGCCGTCGCGCGCAAGGCCGACATCGTCGTCGCCGCGATCGGCAAGCCGTTCTTTGTGACCGCGGAGATGGTCAAAGGTGGAGCAGCGGTGATTGACGTCGGCATCAACCGCATCGACGCGAGCCAGGCATCGCTCGTGGCGCACGACCAGATCAAGTCGGCCCTGCTCGCGAAGAATGGTCACGCCGTCGTCGGTGATGTCGATCTTGTCCGCGTGCGCGAAGTTGCGGCGTGGATCACGCCGGTGCCGGGCGGCGTCGGTCCGATGACGATCGCCATGCTCATGAGCAACACGGTCAAGGCGGCGGAGTGGCGGCGGCGATGATCCTTCGCGCCGGACTGACGGGCGGAATTGCCAGCGGAAAGTCGACCGTGGCCCGCATGTTCGCCGCACTCGGATGCGTGACGATCGACGCCGATCAGATCGTGACGCAGCTCTATCAGCCGGGGCGCGCAGGTCATCAGGCGCTCGTCCGCACGTACGGTGAATCGATCCTCGCGCCGGACGGCACGATCGACCGCCGCAAGCTTGCCGATGTCGCTCTTGCCACCGATGAGGATGCGAAGAAGCTCAACGCTCTCATTCATCCGCTCGTGATCGAGGAACAGGCGCTCCTCATTGCCGCGGAGGAAGCGGTCGGCGGCGACCGCATCGTCATCGTCGAGGCGACACTGCTCATCGAGTCGGGCGGCAGAAGCCGTTTTGACCGCATCATCGTCGTCGATACCGATCCCGAAACGCAGCTTGCACGCGCGGTCGCTCGAGGGATGACGCGCGAGGAAGCAGAGCGGCGCATCGCCAGGCAGATGCCACGTGAAGAGCGCCTTCGTTACGCCGATTACGTCATCGACAGCAGCGGCGCGATGAGTGACACCGAGGGCGCGACGGTCCGCGTGTACGAGGCGTTGCGGAAAGACCTTGCCGCGAAGAAGACTCCCACATAAAAAAACGCCCCGCCGGGTGGCGGGGCGTTGAACGGCAGTTGAGCGAAGGTTAGTGCTTCTTCGTGGTGGTCTTCTTCGTCTCGGTCTTGGTGGTGGTGCCCGTCGTACCCGTCGTGCTGGTCGCGGTCGTTCCGGTGGTGGAGGACATCGCGCCCGTACCCGTCGTGTCCGTGCCCGTCATCGCTGCGGCGGTGCCCGTCGTGTCGGTCGACATCGTGCCGGTCGTGCCGGTCATCGAGGTGTCGGTGGTCGACATGGTCGAGCTCGTGCTGCTCGAGGTGGTCGAGGTATCCGTCGCGGCTGCGGCGGTGTCGGTGACGTTGTTGTTGTTCGTCTCGCTCTTGCAGGCGTAGCCGAAGAACGCGAGTGCGACGATGGTCAGGAGAATCATTGTCTTCTTCATGTGTGTTTTTTTCCTCTCAGACGAAGTTGATGTTCTGTTGCTGCGACATGGAAATGCTGATGTCGTTTTCTGGGAGTGCCTGCCTCACCTCCTTCGCATTGCTTCGATGTCAAATCATGAATTGCAGCGAGATTTTGTCTCGCGGATCGTAATCGAGATCGGAACGGGAGGAAAAAGGAATCCGGTTACGGCACCAGTGCTAACAGCTATAAAGGACGCCCCGCGGGTTGCGCGGGGCGTCTTGAAACAGGGAGATGACGTTGTTAGTGCTTCTTGGTGCTCGAGGTCGTCGTCTTCGTTGTGCCCGTGGTGGTCGTAGCAGTCGTGCCCGTTGTTGACGTAGCCGTCGTCATCGTCGTGGCCGTGCTGGACGTATCCGTGGCGCTCGGCATCGCCGAGGTTGAGGTCGAGCCGGTCGTGCCGGTCGTGTCGGTAGCCATCGTGGCCGTCACCGTGGTGTCGGTGGTCGCGGTGGTGGCAGACGTGTCAGCCGCAGCTGCCGCGGTGTCGGTGTTGTTGGCGGTCGTCTCGCTCTTGCAGGCGAAACCGAAAACGCTCAGGGCGAGAACCGTCAGGAGAACTACAATTTTCTTGCTCATTTGTCTTTTTTCCTCTCGTTATTTTTGTTGCGTTGTTGATGTCTTTTGACCTGGGGCTGGATCCGATGAAAAGTGCCTGCTCACCCCCCTTGGCAATCGAATTGATGGGTCTGGCGAAGCGGGCCGCTTCGCAACGTGTATAAAAAACGAGTTCTACCTGATTCGCAACGACGATGCCAGCTCTTTCGAGAGTCCGTCGAAAATGGCAACACGGGGCTTGGCAGGATCACACCGCAGGCATCGCGGCAACAAACAACTTCTACTTCCGTACGATCTCCGGGGGCGTACTGCATCAGGCAAGACTACAGGGGGGACGCGAGCGTAAAACCGCCCGGCGAGCGGCTATAGTCTAGGAAGGCACACCACCATGTCAAGCGCACACGCTACGCTGCACCCACTCCCCACCCCGGTAACCGTGACCGTTTCGTCGTTCGATACCACCCCGATTGCCTACGATCTTTACGATCACGCCTCGCGCTCGCTGGTCCTCGTGGTTCCTGGGTTCTGGCGCGACCGGCGCCATCCCTCGATGGTCCGCCTGGCCTCTCACCTGACCGAGCTCGGCTACAGCACCGCAATCCTCGATCCTCGGGGACATGGCGACAGCGGCGGCACCTACGGTTTCAACCTCTTCGAGCATTACGACACCGCCGTGGTGGCGGAGGATCTCCTTCACCGGCTTCCGATCGAGTCGATTACGATCGTGGCTCTTTCGTACGGAGCGTCGGTGGCCATCTCGACGGCGGCGCGGCACAAGCTGCCGATCGCATCTCTCTTGCTGATTTCAGCCGTCGCCGATTTCGCGAAGATCGTGCCGCGGTTCAATCCCTTCACGCTGCACCGGCACATCGCGCTTTCGCAGGCGCTTAAACGCCCGCGGTTCGATTGGCACTTTCGCACCAGCCCCAAACTTCGGGCGATCGATGACGTTCGCGATGTCCACGCCCCGATCTGCCTGATCCACGTCAAGAACGACTGGCTGATCGGCCACGACCACTCGCTCGCACTCTACGAAGCCGCAAACGAGCCGAAGGAGTTGCACGTCATCGACATCCCCGGCAACTACCACGCCGATCGCATCTTCTCCGTGGCCGCCAGTGAGATCGATCCGGTGTTCGGGGAGTTCTTGCGGCGGTACACGCCAGTGTAGGGTGTGGGGAGTCGGGGAAGTGGGTTTGCGTTTGTTACGACTGCCGACTCGCGACCTCACGATTCCCAACCGATCAAGCCGGCGCACCAAGGCGTAACCGGCCTCCCGATCCCCACGGAACCGAGAGGCCGGCCTACGCAGCAGTCTTTGGGCCTTTGCTACCGCTCTACGGCCAGCGGCTTATTTTCCCAATGATGGATCGTGGGCGCCGTGTTCTGCTTTCGCGGCGACTTCCGCCTTCGCCGAAGGAATGCCTGCTCGTCGAGCGCCGAAGCAGCCCTTCTGCCCGCCGGCAGTTTCATACCCCTGTGCGCCGGCCATCCAGCTGCCAGAGAGGTTTGCGGCGTACACGAGATTGGCTACGTCGCTGAACGTCCAGGCGACGAGACCTTCGACCTGAAACCACCTTCCGTTGTGAACGAAAGGACTCGAGGTCCACGTCCCGTCAGCGTTAAACGTTTGGGTGAAACTCCCGGTAATGGAACCATCGCAGCCCCAGTCCGTCGTGACCGTCCACGCACCGACAACATTCGCCATAGAGACCTCCTTCTGTACGATTGTTTTGCGGTTTAGTCCGCAGGTACGGAAGATAAGTTCCAGCCTTCGGTTTGACAAGCCATCGGGAATGGCATCAGCGCGAAAAAATGGAAACGACGTCGGCAGCTTTCGGCGGAACTTCAGATGCTTCAGATGAGATGACGTATTCGCACGGTTCCGCAGAACGCGGGAGAGCTCACAACTCCCGGTCCCGACTCACAACCAGCAACGTCACGTCATCGGCCAGCGGCGCGTCGCCCATGTGGTCGAACACTACGGCTTCGATGGCGCTGGTCAGGGCGTCGGCGTCGTCGCCGTGCATTTCTGACAGACGTTTCCTCACGTGATCGAGGCTCCCAAGGTCCTGCCCCTCTTCGTTCTCGGCTTCGGTCACTCCATCCGTGAAGAGAATGAGGGAGTCGCCGGGTGCGAGTTGCAGCGTGTGACTGCGGAAATCGGCACGCGTCACGATTCCCAGTACGAGATCCGTTTCGCCCAACTCTTCGGCACCATCACTGCGCAGCCAGAGCGGCGGCGTATGGCCGGCGTTCGCGTACTCGATCACGCCGGTGGCCAGGTGCAGCCGTCCGAGAAAAAGCGTGACGAACTTCGATTGCGGCAGCGTGTCTTTCAGCGCATCGTTCAGTTGTGAGACCAGGGCCGCCGGTGTTGGATCGTTCTTGCAGAAGATGCGAAACGATGCCTGCAGACCGGCCATCATCAGACCGGCGGTGATCCCCTTGCCGCTGACGTCGGCGATGACGAAATAGATCCGTCCGTCGGGGCGGCGAACGAAGTCGTAGTAGTCGCCGCTGACCGTTCGGCACGGCCGGTTCGCGCCGGAGAACGTGTAGCCTTCGATGCCGGACGGCGCCGGCGGAAGAAGACCGCGTTGAATCACGGAAGCGGTCTTCAGCTCCTCGTCCATGATGCGTTTCTGGATCGCTTCCTCGCGAAGGCGCGTCGTCTCCAGCTTGATCGCCGCGAACCTTGCGATCTGCGCGACGAGCCGAACATCCTCCTCGGAGATCTTTCTCTGCGTGAAGAGATAGTCGACGTAGAGAACGCCGACCACGGCATCGCCGATCATCAGCGGCGCGCAGAGAATCGAGCGGATGCCCTGCATGATGATCGACTGCGCGCGGCTCAGCTTCTCGTCGACGCTGACGTCCATGAACGCCAGCGCCTTCTTCTCCTCGACTACTTCGCTCAGCACCGTATGGCTGATGCGAAGCTCCGACGAGTCGCTGCGGTCCTGACGCCGCACTTCGACGTTGACGAAGGACTTCCCGTCCGGCCCGAGTAATCCGAGGGCCGCGCGCGAAGCCTCGGTGTGCTCGAGAACTCTGTCGACGATGAAACCGAAAAGCTCCTCGGTGGGACGGTCTTCGATGAGCTCCCGCGCCAGCAGGTTGAGTGTCTTGAGCTTGGCGAGATCGCCCGTGTCGGACCTTCCACCGGGCTGCTCGATCTCGTTCACAGGGATCGAGATGGTCATGCTCGGCGAGGTGTCGGCCACCGCGAGCATCCGGTCCGTGTTGTGCTCGGCCGTCTCGAAGACGATCTCCGTGTCGCCGAGCCGGATGCGGTCACCGGTTCGCAGCGGATGATCGCGCTCCATGCGCGCACCATTCAGGTAGGTGCCGTTCGCGCTGCCGCAATCCTTGAGAATCCATGCACCCCGCTCGACGATGATCTCGGCGTGCTTCCGGGAGAGATAACGATCCTTGATCGGAATCGAGCAGTCGGACGCGCGGCCGATCGAAATAGCCGTGCCTTGCAACTGTTGCCGGAAGGGCGAGAACAGCGGCGAATAGACCGTGACCTCAGCGCGAGGGGCGATGGGTTCCATAGTGGGTCGCAGGCTTTGAAGCGAGCGGGCATTGTAACTGAGGTTGCCGGGTTGCGCGGCTACCTGACTCGCGCATGGTACGTTTCCACCGTGACCGCAGACGCTTCGCCCGAAACGTACTTCCAGGAAATCGAGGCGCACTTCGCGCTTCGCCGCGGCACGCCGTTCATCCTCAACGCAAAGGACTGGGCGTTGATGAAGAAGTGGCGCGAGGAGGGTGTCCCGCTGCCAGTGGTGATCGAAGCGATCGACGCCGTCTTCGAACGGAACGAGACCAGCGGCAGGAAGAAGGTCATCTCCAGCCTCAGCTACTGCCGCCACTCGATCAAGGAATTGTGGGACGAGCGGCGGACGCTCTACGTCGGTGGCGGCGAGGTAACGCCGGAATCCGGCCCCGAGGCGTTGCTCGATGCACTGTCCGTGCAACTGGAAGCATCGGAGATCGCGTCACCGTTCGCCGCCCGCGTTCGTGCGCTGGCGTCCGAAAGAAGCGTTCCGAAGATCGAGGAACGACTCATCGACCTCGAGCGCGAGCTGATCGATGCATTCATCGCCGCTGCGCCATCCGAGATCGAAGCGATCCGTGCCGACATTGCCACCGCCCTCGCAGACGCGCCGAAACTCGACGCGAAGACACGAGCGCGGACGGAAGAAGCGAACCTGCGGCGATTGGTGCGCGAGAAGTTCGGACTCCCTCGGCTGACGTTGTTTTGAATGAACCACAGAGACACAGCGCGGCGTAGCCGCAACCAAAAGTAACGGCGCTTCGAACCTCTCGTAGGATGTTGAGCTGACGAAAGCAAAAGCATCCAGGAGGGGAGAAGCGCCATGCACGAGTTTATCG
>Ga0247666_1000260_pt1 | contig 17171 bp, 16 predicted proteins | sample CNK07_metaG_FD_183025 | JGI IMG/M metagenome (GOLD analysis project Ga0247666, IMG submission 183025) | Soil microbial communities from Purdue University Martell Research Forest, Indiana, United States - CNK07 | ecosystem: Environmental > Terrestrial > Soil > Temperate forest > Bulk soil...
GTCCCAACGAAACAGCTAGAGCTCATCTGCAAAGAATGGATGGCTCGGCAGAACCAGCCAAGCTGGTTCGCCTCACCAGAAAACTTTTTACGAGTTACCTTTGTTCCGCGTTAGTTGACTGAGCCTTCAGGCCTAATGGGTTGTGTATGTATAAATGGAATAGTAGACTAACTATATATGCTTACGCATCAACCTAAAGAAGCTATAGCAATGAGGGTAGGGTATTATTATGGCGCGTTTACCGGTTTCTGGTTCTGACAGTGGCGTATGGGGTGACATCCTTAATGAATTTCTAGAAGTATCCCACAACAGCGACGGCACGCTGCAAAGTGGCAGCGTTACAAGTGCTGGTGCCGAAATGACCAGCAATAAAGGTCAATCAAACGGCTATGCCCCCCTTAATGGCTCGGTGCAGGTTCCATCGGCGAACTTGCCGATTGGCACTGCTGCCGGCACGGTTGCGGCTGGCAACGACAGCCGGATTACTGGTGCGCTACAGTCAGGAAGTGCGGCCAGCGGGGATTTAAGCGGCACCTACCCTAGTCCAGGCGTTGCGAAGGTTAATGGCATAACGCTTAGTGGTACCCCGAGTAATGGACAAGTCCTGACTGCAACAAGCACTACTGCAGCGAATTGGCAGACACCTGGCGGAGGATCTGCGCCATACCTTCGGACCGCACGCACAACAGCAGGTAATATTACCCCTCCAAATACGTCAGGTACGTGGCAGGTAATAGCCGGAATCCCGGTACTTGCTATCCCCGCTGTTGTCGGAGAGACCGTGCAGCTTCTCACTTCATTTATGTGGCAACCGACCTCATCAAATCAATTTCTGGATCTTGGCATCATGGTTGGTAGTACGGTTGTGCGCTACGCCTCAAGTGGCACTGGCACGCCAAGTATTGAGGGCTTGCCGGCGCTCTATCCGAATCCGGGAATTTTTGTTAACGGCAGTACTAGCTGGACGATCAATGCGCTGATCTCTGGAGATATAGATACCGGCAATGTTCGTTTTGTACTCGTAACTAGAGGCAATAATACTGGCACTGTGTACGCCTCAACAAATTATCCGTTCGCTTGGACCGCCACTAATTTGCGGACTACGCTCTAGCAACCAGCTGCTGCTAGAGCAATATCCAGCTCCATGATGGCGCTACCGAGTAGGTGAGTTTAATCGTTTCGCCGCTTGGTACAAATACGATGCCAGAGGTTACTCCTGTGAGCGTTGTGCCGGCTATTTCTATGGCGCTTACGCTACCACCTGAAATGTTGACTGACGCATGATGCCAGAACGGATTTTGGAACGCTACATTGCTGGTCGGTATACTTGGAGCTGTCGCTGCGCCACGTGTTTGCGCCATCGAAATTATCTCAAGATTGTTTGCTCCAACAACAATGGGCGAAACGGGTAAGGATTGACTGCCAGATGGCAAAATACCTATACGACCCGTCAGAGCATTACTCGGATCGTAGATGTGCGCCGTAACAGATCCCTCGTTATCTAATACATCAATATTTAGCCCAAACAACGATCCCCCACCACCTGACACATAGAGGCAGTAATTACATATTTCAAGCGAGGCATAGCCAATCCAGGCGGCGTGAGACAATTGACCTCCACCGGGTGGCGACATGTATAGAGCGGTATTCGTATAGATAATAGCGACGCGGCGAGCGGCAACATGTTCATCGACTATCATGCCATAGTAGTAGCCCTCGATGGAGAGGCTATCTATATCGCAACGATCATTGAGGCCAGTCGTAGGAACCCGTAACCCTAAACCTCGAGTATTCGTTGGTCCACTACCCGTAAATTGAATAGTAGGGCTATTGATCACTGATCCGAAGACATCAGCGCTAGCTGTTTTGATAGCAAATTGACACATTAAATAGAAATCATATGCAATTTGTCCGGGATTAACTGGACACACCACGGATATGCCATCGATAACGGCTAACACATTATTGAATTGGTGGGTGAAAGGAGCGGTGATGGTCGGTCCGCCGATAACACTCGGCGCACCATATGTGCCATCGTAGGATGTAACTTCAATCATGGAGAGTAGGCAGGTGCCTGAAAGCTGTGGCACGCCTTGCTGCCAGAAGTCGAGCGTACTATTATCTGAGGTGCCGCGTATCACGACGGTCGGTTTTGTTTTAGTTCCTGTAGTATCTATGACCGGAAGAGGAATTTGGGCAAATCCGTATGTGCCCGAACCGCCAGGCACGGGATATGTTGACATGATATACACAGCTGGATCAAACAGTAGCTCGGCATAATAGGGTAGAGATGTAAATTGTGGACTTGCCGAAAGAGCTGCCATAGCGGCCTGAATCGCCGCGGTATCATCGGTTCCATAGACAGCGGTCATGGCAGAAACAGTAGCCGATGCCGCAGCAGTTAGAATAATTGTTGTCGCATTGGTGACTGTGGCGATGGTGGTGATAAGTGCTCTGCTTGGGTTACTACCTCCGCCTGGCCCAGCGCTGTTAATCATGATCGACTTACCGACATCAGCACTTGTAAAGTTCGCGCTTGCCGAAGTAAGCGTTTTGCTGCCGGAAGTTATGCCTACGTCAGTGAGCATTTTACCGTCACCTTTTGCACCATATTTCTTAACGTGGAATTGCCATGGTTGGTAGGGATGTACATGACCTGCATCTGCAGCCTTGCCAATAGCACCAGCTGCTTGTACGCCTATAGGCTGAATGTCGGTCGCGGTTGTGTCAAGTTGCACGCCTGCTGCAGGTGTCCGATTGGCCCATTTGCCAGATGTACTACTGTAGGTAAGCACCTGGTTATCTGCTGGGCTGCTGACGGCTGTATCGCTCAAATCAGTCGTTGCAATGGCGACACTGCCCCCATTCGGAGTCTTGCCATTTACGCTCGTGACGCCCCCTGCTTGTTGCAAAGCGCTGCTCTGTATCGTGCCGTCAGCTTTATGCGAAACGGCGAGAAAATCATTTAAAACGTTACCCCAGGTACCGTCATCACTACCAGGAGTGGGGAGGCGTGCCATGATTGATTGTTACCTTTCTGTTGATTGGCTTATGTTTAAAAGTATATCGCAGATACGCAGGAATGCAGCTATTTTGATCATAATCGCTTGAGAATTTATCTATAAAGTAGACAAGGCATAAAAAAAGCAACCAGGCCATTGGCTGCTAGTAGCACAAGTTCGGACACGGGGAAAAACCCTCAAATTGGATATATAAACGAAGGGGGACGCGCGTATATGCTTGACACGACTACTTTGCAAGCTATAGGGTAATTATTTTGAAACCATTCCATACGAAGGCGGCTTGCATTTTTTAAGTTGTGGTCAGTTAGTCTTACTATCCAAGGTTTGATTTCTGAATACTCTTGAAAGAGCTTCGTAGTTTTCTCTTACCTCGGCCCTCTCGTCCTCGAAAAATATTTTAGAACCATAATCTCGTTCGATTTTTTCGCTAAACCACTCTTGCCAATCTTCATATGTATTAGTGTGCTCTGGCCTATGCATGTAACAAAGAATCGGGAAAAAGCTGGTCTGCAAATGAAACATTGCATCTGCCGTGGCGACTACTTTTCCTTCTAGAGTTGTCGGCAAATTCCCCGGTCGGCAGGAATGCGGGCGAATAATGAGCTCGATGACTTCTCGTGCATCGTCCTCATTGAACCCGGCATTCAGGAGGATTTCCTTTCCTTTTGTCTCTGACCAATTGTCAAAGTCTTCGTGGCCTCTTTCATACTGACAGTCTCCCAGGTCATGGAGCAGGGCTGCGCAATATACATTTTCTGGATTCGCTCCGTATTTTTCCCCTAGTGCTTTGGCCCTATTGGCAACCCATTGGACGTGATTATGCCACATCCATTTGCCCATAGGCGTTGTTGACGTCTGGTATAGTTTAGTGACTTCTGCGAATAGCCTTTTGCTTTTTTCCATCTCTTAATAATATCCATATTTGTCATTTTCGCGAAAGCGAAGAAGAAGCACGAATAGCAAGAGGTCTACCGAATGAAGCCTGGAGTATCGTTAGGTTAACTATGCCGGTGTATGCGGAGCATCACCATGCGGATAATTGCTTGTATAATAGCTTAATTAGGCGATGTGGTTCCGGCCCTCCATCGTCGTTTAACCCATGTTCTCTAAGAGAAAATATGATAAGAGGTCCTGAATCCAATCAAAATTTGCCTTATGCCCTTACTGCGGCCATGCTTACAGGCGCGCTCGTCCTTTCGGGCTGCCAGAGTGATGCCTTAGAGCCGCTCACGCAATCGGCAGCATGTGAGGGCGGAAGTATCATTCATTATGCCGGCCACTTGCCTTCAGCCGCCAAAAGCACCATCTGTGCAGTCGGCTCTTCTATGCGCCATTTTTTGCCCCCGGGAGATGTTACATATAATCTTACCGAAAAAGCAGATAGTCACTATGATCCAAATACAGACGAGGTCGATTTGAATAGAAGCGACATGTCAGATGGTACTATCGCGCCGTTGGTAACTCGCCACGAACTTGCTCATAGGGTGTATGCACTTAAGCTATCAGGCACTCAGTTGGGACGCTTGAAGGCTGCTTATGATAACATTCCTTCACTGGGCGACATGGTTGTTCAGCGACCTCCAAAGGGCACTGTATGGTGGGCATTTGCTGAGTCGACGTACATAGCTTCAAGCAGTTCGGACGGCCACCCTCAGGACAATCCGAACGAGCTTTTCGCCTCAGGGGTAGACACTATGATAAATTTTGGGCCTCGTGTAAATGTAAGAATAAACCGTCTCACGCACGGCAGGCATAACCCCGCCCGACTAGCTGCGGGAGCAATACTTTGCGCCCTGCAGTCTGCGAGTGACGGAAGTTCTGAGGCTACGGCGCAGCTCAGCGGCATCCAGCAGACCTTCGCCTTTACATCTCAGGAAGCTCCCTGCTAGCAGTTAAGAAATGAGCAGCTAAGTCGTGTCGAGCGCATACGGCTAACGCTTCATCCTAAAACAGCGTACAATGAATTCACTATGCTTATAGCGGTGATCATCTTAGGGATTGTGTGTGCAATGCTCGTTGTATATATGCTGCGTAAACCCAGCACGACTGTCACCGATCCAAATGCAGCACTGCTACTCAAGCAGGATCTTACACAGTTGAGCCAGGACATCACAAAGTTGAAGGATGGACTACAGACGCAAATTACGGAGCGTATGGACAAGAATCAGGAGCTGATGCGCGAGTCTATCCAAAAGCAGTTCAGCGCTAGCAGCAAGCTTATTACCGACGTTACCGAACGCTTGACTAAGCTTGATGAGACGAATAAAAGAGTCGTCAGCGTGGCCGACGAGCTTAAAACTTTACAAAATGTCTTACAAAATCCAAAGCAGCGTGGCGTGCTTGGTGAGTACTACCTTAATCAGGTACTTGAAAACGTGCTACCGCCAGAACGGTTTAGTCTACAGCATAAGTTTAAAGATGGTGAAATTGTCGATGCAGTCATAACGCTAGATAAGGGAAAGCTGCTACCGGTTGACTCTAAATTCTCGCTAGAAAATTACAATCGTGTGATTGAAGAGAAAGATAAGCTGCAACGGGACGTTCACGTTAAAGCCTTTAAGGCTGATTTAAAGAATCGCATCGACGAAACAGCAAAATACATTCGACCGAATGAAGGCACCATGGATTACGCATTCATGTTTATTCCTAGCGAAGCGATTTACTATGATCTCCTAGTGAACAAAGTTGGCAGCACGAACAGCAGTGCACGTGATCTCATTGAGTATGCTTTTCGTGACAAAGGTGTTATCATCGTCAGCCCAACGACCTTCATGGCTTACCTGCAAACGGTTTTGCAAGGCCTACGAGGATTGCAGATTGAGGAACAGGCCAAGGAGATTCAGCAGCGTGTTGGTGAGCTGGGTCGCCACATTGCAGGCTATGAGCAGCTAATGCAAAAGCTGGGAGGCAGTCTCAGCACCACAGTCAATCACTTTAACAATGCGCACAAAGAGCTGAAAAAAGTCGACAAAGATGTAGTTAAAATTGCTCATAACAGTCCGAGCGTTGAACCGATACTTCTCGACAAGCCAATTTTTGAAGATATTAATTGATGAGATCCTCGATAAGGGTCAGTAAAAACCAATTGAGCGAGCCTGAGTTAGTACGCTCAAGCTAGAGGCGCTACATTACGCCGCATCTCAATAAGCGGTATCGATATATCATATTGGGGTATGCTAATCGGTGGTAGTTTTCGCTCCGTTTGCTTGAACCCTAGGCCATCCCAAAAAGCCACTGCGTTCGTAGCTGCTGCGACCTCAACCAATTGTGTAGGGTACGTAAAATCAGCTGTTGCAGCTCCTACGAGCCGTGAGCCAATACGCTGCCTCCAGAACTCAGGTTGTATGTACAGGCTAGCAATCTTCGTAACCATGCCCTCATCTGTTGCTATTGCTATGCCCTCGCCAACCCCTATTACCATATTGTTGACCGCTAGCCGAGCGACGTGTATGCCGATATTACGTCCAATCGCATGGCGCCAATATTCAGTCTTATTCTTAATGGCACGAGGTGCGTTCACGAGCGCTGTAAGGGCATGCTCCGTGGTCCCTGGAGAGGTACCGACATGTGCTGCTACAAAGGCAAGTTGATGGACCTTTAATATGTCACGCAACTCTTCTGTTTGAGGTCGGGCAATAAGCACATTCGCATGTGTCATCAAAGTAAGTTGATTGCTATCTTATTCGTATGAATTAAAGCGACCTGTAGGTTTTTTGCTACTCGCATTAGCTGCAGCAGTAAGTAGGGGTGTGTGAGCTTCTTCCGTCTCGTAGCCTTGGCTTGATACGTCACTGGATTCTGTCCCTGTGCCATACATTAGTTCTACGCCCGTTTCTGACAAAATAAAAGACGCGCCATCTACGCTCACTATAGCTACTTCATGCTCGGCTATTTGTTCCGGTGCGCTTTCCATATCTATTACCCTCGTTTAAATTATAATTCTGAGTATATACTACCATATGGGTATAGCTACAGTGGCCTCGGTCGAAACGCAGCATTTGCCCGACGGATCGTATTTTCGGCCTGATGTTCTCCTGGGACAAATTGCAGCTATTTTTGATGAACAAAGGGGTGAGGCTTCACAGCCTGCTATAGATAGCTTGGGCGCTGTTGCACTTAAGACGGTTGCTGACTGCAATTTTCGCTGCAACGGCGAAGGCTACGAATGCTATATGTACAAATGGGATACCTGGCAGACATTACCGGAACGCATGCCCGACGACGTACTGCGGATGGTAGGAGTACGTATTGGCGAATATACTAAGGCGCAGGATAGGGATAGTATGGCAGTCATTCTTCACGGAGGTGAACCCCTGTATATGAAGGATGCAGCAGGATACTATAATAGTGCCTTTGACTTGCTTGAAGCGGGCGCACATAGCGTGAATGAAGCAGTCATGCTGAGTTATGGCATGCAGACCAATGCCTCGCTGTTGACCGAACCGACGCTGCGAATGTTGAAAGAACGTAATGTCAGAGTGAGCTGTAGCGTCGATGGAAATGAAGCAGCGCATAATCGTAATCGTAAAACTAAAGTGCGGCAACTCGGCACATTTGTGCAGGTTGATAGGGGTATTCGTCGCCTTGCCGCAGAGCCATATAGGAGTCAGCTCGGAAGCTTGCTTGCCGTCGTAGATCTTGCGAACGATCCGATCGCCGAGGTTTATGAGCCGCTTTGTAGTTATGGCGCAGAGAGCATAGATCTACTGTTGCCATATGCGGATCACGATAACCCTCCGCCGAGACCTGAAGGTGGCAGTGCCACCCCTTACGCCGACCACTTGCTCACCATCTTTCACCGCTGGACTGCAGACAAGAAAGCCGGCAAGCCCGTTCCAGCTATTCGTTTATTCGACTCGATTATAAATCTTTCTCGTGGGGCTATGTCGGGCACCGAGGCCGTCGGGATGTTAACGAGCCGCTTGGCATTTGTGCGTACTGATGGTTCCTTTGAGGGACTTGATGCGCTCAACATGATTTCACCAGAGGCAGCTAAGACCAATTTGAACGTTGAAGAAAACACCCTTGAAGAAGTTGCTCGATACTTGCGAACTTCACGCCAGCTTGGGCGGAAAGTGCTTTCTCAGACATGTACTGGTTGCAAACTTGTAGATATATGTGGTGGTGGCCATATAGAGAATCGATATGCACATGAAAATGGCTTCGATAATCCATCGGTGTACTGTGAAGATCTAAAAGTGCTTATTAAAGAAATCGTAGCAGTCTCCAATGCAAATTTTCGTGAAGAGATTGCCGCAATGGAGATGAGTCGGGTTCGGCGTTTATATGGAAGAGGTATTCCCTTAGACATGTACCCCCTTTATAAGCCTTTTGTCACCCCGTCCGAAAAAGCCTTGGCCACGCGTATTCGTTCAGCAGAGCCTGAGGATGTAATGGAGCTCATTGAATTACATGGTGCAGCCTATTTGCATAATTATAAAGACCTTGCCCTTGATACGCTCCTGACGGAGTATGTCGAGCGGGACTTGCTACCCCGTAAATTTGAGTATTGGAAGGAGGCTATTGATCGACAGTCGAGCCAACCTTATCGTCTGCTTGTGGCCGAACTCGGCAGTAAGATCGTTGGTTTTGCAGCGGTAGAAGTAGCGGAAGGTAAGGTTAAGTTGGGCGCCCATTTCGTATCGCCGCAGGTAGATGGATATGGTGTGGATGGTGACCTGCTTCAGGAGGCCGAGCGCACCTTCCATCGCCCTGCAGCTATGGTCTTACAAGCAATCGATCAGTCGCCACAGACAGAGTTTTTTAGTAAAGCTGGCTTTAAGCCGATGCAGCTTGCCGTAAGCCCGCCAAGAATACCGAATATTGGCTTGTCATGGACTCCTATGATTCGGCTAGCTAATAGTGATGGCGCCCGAGCGATACGAGCGCTCGAAGAGAAAGACATCGCATGGCGTTAGGGTGCTATGCGCCCCACGGAGCGCAGCAGTCTGATATGATAAATCATATGTCAGAAGCTGAAATTATCAAGCAGACAAAACAGTATACTGAGCAGCAGATGCGTGCCGAAACAAATGCCCATGATTGGTGGCATGTCTACCGTGTCTGGCGTTTAAGTATCCACCTGGCTGAGCAAGAAAAGGGCGCAGACATGTTCGTTGTACAACTTGGTGCGCTGCTTCATGATATTGCTGACTGGAAGTTCCATGATGGTGATCTGGAGATCGGGCCGCGTACTGCAAGCAGCTGGCTAGAGAAGCTCAAGGTTGACGAAGCAGTTGTCAAACAAGTAGCCTATATTGTCCGCAATGTATCCTTTCGAGGTGGCACCAATACGCATGTGATGGGAACTATAGAAGGTAAGATCGTTCAAGATGCCGATCGATTGGATGCCATCGGTGCTATTGGTATCGCCCGGACGTTTACCTTTGGCGGCTCCTTCGGGCGCGTAATGTATGATCCAATGGCACGGCCGAAACAAACAGTGTCCTTTGACGAATATAGGAAAACAATGGGCGAGAGCACGACCATAAATCATTTCTATGAGAAGCTACTGCTTCTGAAGGACCAATTGCACACTGAAAGTGCGCGATCTATTGCCAAGCAGCGTCATAGTTATATGGAAACATTTCTTGAAGAATTTTACGCAGAATGGGAGGGAAAGAAATGAACCCCCAGCGACAGCGTCGTTTTGACGACATGCGCCCCGTTCAGCGTCAACAAACAGTCATCCCTAAGGTACCGCAGCCAGTAGTAACCCACTCACAGCTATCGCCTACCCCTACGGTACGTCCGAGTACCCCTCCTAACTATGCACAAGTCCCTCCATCGTCTGGACGAAAATTGTCTTGGCGCTTCGCTGCTATCTTTGTCCTAGCGCTACTCCTTATTGTTGGTGTGGGATGGTTTCTTGTTGGCCGAAAGCACGCGCCTGCTGTCAGTTCAGCAAACGGTGCCACGGTAACTGGAGGCAGTGGTTCGCCAGACACCATCCACCTGATCGCTACCGGTGACTTCATTGCCCATGACTCAGTGAATGCCGCCGCAAAACAAGCTGATGGCAGCTACGATTATCTGCCTCTTATGAGTGATTTTCTGCCCATCCTTAAAAAAGCGGATATCCGTTTTTGTAATGACCCAATCTTGAATGGTGGCAAGCAGTTTGGTATTACCGGCTATCCTAAATTCAACTCGCCAACCGAATTCGTGACTGATATGGGTAAGTTGGGCTGTAACGTAGTTAATACCGCCAGTAATCATAGCTTTGATTTTACCCAGGATACTATCAACGCCTCGGTGCAGGCCTGGACTGGAGTCTCGAATATGCTGGCAGTGGCGGGTGAGAACCAGAACCAGGCACAACATGACGCTATACATTATTTTACGGTTAAAGGTGTAAAGTTCGCCTTTTTGGCGTATACAACCTATAGCAATACTGACTCACCGACTAAGAATGCCTACGGCGTCAATATATTTAGTGATAGCTTTGCCAAGAGTCAGATTGACACCGCCAAGCAGAACGGCGCTCAGTTTATTATTGCAAGCATGCGTTGGGGTACGGAATATTCAACAGCAGTAAATTCTGAGCAGCGGGCTGATGCACAGTTCCTCGCCGACCAAGGCGTCAACTTAGTATTGGGCCATGGTTCGCATGAACTTCAATCCGTACAGCAGCTCACTGGCAGTGGGGGCAACAAGACAATTGTGTGGTATAGCCTCGGCAATTTCATCAATACTCAAGAGCCACCCGAGACATTGTTCAATGGGCTCGCCAATATGACGATTAACGCTAAGACGAAGCAGATAACCGACATGAACTACCTACCAATATATATGCATTATGAATGGACGGCTGCTCAGGCGACAGCAGACGATACTAACGCCCGCAGCCATGTCCATTTGTATTTACTTGAGGATGCCACGCAAGCTATGCTGAGCGCACAGCAGCTTAAAACGACAATTGACGCACAAAGACAGCGTATCGCGACCACACTGGATGCTAACGGACTCACTATTCCGCTGATTACTTCAAAGCAGTATCTGCCACAACATTAGAGACCTTAGTTGTAGCTGGTTCCACCCTTAATGTCAAAGTATTCTTCCAGGGTTCTAACGTTATTCTTATGCAGTTCAGCTGCAAGCGGAATGCCGATATAGCGTATATGCCACGGCTCATATTCATAACCAGTGATTGGTACTTTATCGGCTGGATAACGAATGATGAAGCCATACCTATATGCATTGGATAGCAGCCAGGCTCCTTCGGGTAGCTGGCCGAAGCAAGCATCAAGTTCACACTTTTTGCTTGTGGGTTCAATATCGGCAGCCAGGCCGGTTTGGTGTTCGCTGTGCCCTGGTCGCGCACTCGCTTGATCCGCACTGACTTGCCCCTGGTTCTGAACGTAGCCGTTATATAGATTTACTTGATAAGCATATGATCGGTAACCACTTGCCAACATAAGTTGTAGTCCATCAGCCTTAGCTGCCGCAAAGAGTTGTTCAAGTGCTGCTGCCACTACTTTACGCACTTGCATCGTTTCATTCCCAGGCACTCGTAAAGGCACATTGGGTATTACTAAGTCTGGCGGAACGTACGAAATAGGGTTGAGAGGTCGTGGTTTATTTACAATGACCCAGATACTATTCGGGTCGTCGAGTGAATACTGTTTTTTATTAAAGGTGCTAGCTGATCCAGCATTATTGTTGGTCGCATTGCTTTCGCCTGAATTGGTGATCATTGGTTTATTGCTATGGTGATGCTCAAAGAACGCGAATGCTGCTGCGCCAATCAGAAGGGCGCCAAGGGTAAGTAGAAATTCTTTACGAGTCATCAGCTTATGTAGCAGGGAAGCAGGCTGCTGCGATGGCTGCGGCTGACGATATTGTGGGCGGCGTGATGGTGTTTGATACATAGGGCTATTTCTTCTCTGTAGATTGTACTAGGTCAAGCGTAAGCGCAGCCGTCCAGCTGAAGTCATGTGCTCCGTGGGGGCTTCCATCAAGCGGATTGAAGTATTCGGCGAATCCATGCTCGCGCGCGAGTTCAACCATAAGTTCGGTGAGTGCAGCGGCATGGTGATGATAACCGTAGCGCCTTAACCCATCAACGATGAGCCAGTTGGTATTAAACCAGCTTGGCCCTTGCCAGTAGCCGGCTGGAGTAAACCATGGTGAATTCAGTGGTACGCTTGGCACAGGGTAGGGTGGGCCAAACATGTGGTCATTCTCCAGGCTCTTTACAAGCGTGGCTGCACGTTCTTTGCTGACGACTCCTGCGTAGAGCGGCAAAAGCCCGGCAATGCTCTGCTCTTTAAGTAAGCGGTGGGTAATAAAGTCGCGGGGATAATAGCTTTCAGTATATGGGTCCCACAGCTCTTCAAAGGTCTTCATGCCGAGCTGCATGTGTTTCATGAATTCTGGAGGTATTTCAGCACGCAGTGTTTTAGCGATAGCAATGAGATGCTGATGAGCGCGCATTAAAATGCTATTGAATGCTAAGTCTTCTATGGCAAATAATGAGTGATCTAGGATATGGTCAATGTTATATGCTTTGCGTTTCATACGCCTCTGAGCGTCAAACATGGCCAGTGCGTCTATCGTGGAGTAGCGCTTGCCTCGTGGCTCAACGTGCGAGTCACGCCGAAACCAGCCAACAACAGTATCAAAGTGTGAGGTTTGTATGGCTCTGATCCACCAGGGTAAGAGGTGATCGTGCATTTCACTCATCCAAGGCGGTGTATTGTCTAGGCCGGTCTCCCAGGGGTGAATCTGCAAAGCAAGACCCTCTCCATGTGGATCGCGCTCTTGCAGCAGCCATTCATGGTAAGCCATAAGATTGGGCCACACCTGGCGGTACCAGCTGCGACGCTCAACAATAGAAAGCTTTTCACCAATGCGCACAATAGCTTCAGCAAGCATGGGTGGTTGGGTAATGCCACTTGTTGCAACGTCATCAGGGGCAAATGGACTAAGGCTGCTACGCCAGAAGTTTTGGTCACGCCGATACTGATGGCCATGACTAAAAATGATATGCGGCAGCATGCCATTGCTCCACTGACCGCGCAACAAGCTCAAGATTTCCATTTTGGCACGCTCCACATCATAGTGACGAATGCCTATGGCTATAAAGCAGCTATCCCAGAGCCATTGGTGTGGATATAAGCCATTGGCAGGAATGGTATAGAGGCCACGATCATTCTGTTCAAGAATTGCTTTGGCACTCGCCTGCAAGTCTTCAGATTCGCTCATGCTTACCAGTATAGCGCAAGAGCAGCTAGGTACGTTGCAATTCTAGTTGTAGCTAAGTGCGATATCGCCTAGCATGCGGTTTTCCTGCAATTGGTAGTCGGCACCACGATCGAATACCTCCGCAATAGTCACCGGTCCGGTACCCCTACGAAAAGCGGTTACAACGATCCCGTTCGAGAAGTCAGGGGCAGTATCATGGCTTCGGATACTCTGCTTAAGCAGGTCGGGATGCGCATTACCGCATGCCTTGCCGTCTGCACCAATAGCATAGCCTGCGTCGATCATGACTGTTCCTGGCGCTAGTCTTGTTATTTTGGCCGCCGCCGGGTAAGCACTAAATACCCATCTGAATTCACCGGCCGCTAACCTTTCGTAGCTGCTTTCTATTGCATCACGAGTCTTAAAGAGAGTTACTCGATCCATGTCGACGCCATTAATGGGGAGGACCTGACTTGCCAGAGGCTCGCCAACGAGTGGACCATAACCGAGAATTGCGATGCGCCCAGTCGTTTTTGCTATGGGTATTCTAGCTATGTGCTCGGCAAATCGTACCATGCCTACTGGGGTAGTTGGGGGGATAGGGTTTTTGGGTGAAGTCGAATCGTGGTCCAAATCTATACTTATCGTATCGCGTATTGCTTGGGTGCCCCAAGGTGTGACCCCCGGCAATAGGCCGACAATACTATGTAAATATTTGCCTTCCTCTAGCTGTCGAATAAGCTCTAGCGAGGTCATATCATCTGCAGGGGTCCACAATTTTTGTTTTGCTCGCTCGCGCAAGTCTTCGGCATCAGTTACTAGATCGAATCTTTCATTGGGTAGCGGTATCCATACCTCTGCTTGTACGCTTGGACGGTCACCATATTCCAGCGCTTGGAGTGCGTAGGAAATGCTTGCGCTATCGGGTCTCACAAGAGGGAAAGCTAACGCTAGCGGACTATCGTTAGGAACTCTAAGGAGTTTCTCGTCCAACAGGGAAGACATTTCAGCAACCAAAAGATCACTGGTAAAGCCAGGAGTACATTGTTCAACAGCCACAGACCTACACTTTAGAGATTAACTAATTACCAATTAGGTATACGCGTAAGTAGAACATTCGTCAATATATACGAACATTTGACAGAATATAGTACCTTGTATAACATAGTAGTATATGAATGAAGATAACTTGAATGACTCATTTGAAAAGCAGGTTGAAACGCAAATGCGTAAAGGCATGCTCGTATACTGCGTACTACTCTTATGTAAAGATGGCAAGGTCTATACCTCTGAGGTTATACAGAAGCTGCGAGCAGCGGAACTCATCGTCGTTGAGGGTACACTCTATCCGCTATTGAATCGCATGGCTCGCGGCGCGCTTCTTGCATATGAATGGCAAGAATCCGAGCAGGGTCCACCACGCAAGTATTACTGGTTGACTGATGAAGGTAAGGCGACGCTGACGAGGTTGCAGCATATGTATAGCCGTCTGAGTACCTCAATAAAGACTCTTGAGAAAGGAAAGTCATGAACGAAATAACGCATATTCACTTAGGGCGAGAACAATTTACCATTGCAGTCGATGCTCATCATGCCCTGCGTACCTATATAGGAGAGATAAAGAAGCAGGTAGACAGTAAAGATGTGGTCGAGGAAGTAGAACTGCGTATGGCTGAGCTGCTCGCCGAGCGCGGCATTAATACACATAAAGTCGTTCTCATGAAAGATGTCGCCTATCTGAAAGAGCAGCTTGGAGAAGCAGCCGATTTTGCTGATGGCCCAAATATTGATCAAAGTGAGTTAGCTGACTCTACTGCACCCAAGCGACTGTTTCGCGATATTGACAATGCTTTGCTCGCTGGCGTCTGTGCGGGCTTGGGAAAGTACTTTGGCGTTGATGCGGTCATCGTTCGCCTCATTTTCATACTGCTGGTTATTTTCGGCGGCGGCGGTTTTTTGCTGTATGTCGTGCTATGGCTTGTTGTTCCAGAAGCTAAAACGAAGAGCGACCGCTTACAGATGCAGGGTAAGTCGGTTACTGTAGGCAGTATCAAGCAGGTTGTTGATCGCGCCGACTTGCCAGGTGCAGCTAAGCGTTCACGCAAGGCAGTCGGTCCGATTATTGAAACCGTTGCCAGATTGCTAGGGAAAGCCCTCGGAGGAGCATTTTTACTCATTGGAGTTATGATGCTTATTGGGCTCACTACGGCAGGTACGTACGTATTCGCTACGCAGGGCAGTTCGATCGCAGGACAAACATTTTTCCCCATTGGCATGAAAGAATCACTGCTACTAGTCTCTGGCTTGGCCACAGCTGGCATAGTCGCTTTTATCTTTGTATTGATGGGGCTGGCAATCATGAGTCGTAACTGGAAGACGCCAGGCTGGGCTTCGGCGACAATTGCCGGTCTGTTTATTCTGGCTATTGCAGCCACGATTTCTTTGGGAGTTAGTGTGGAGCCAACAGTGCAGCAGCGTTTTGAAGGTCTGCACCACACTCAAACAGCGACAATTGGCTCGTTTAAGAATGTTGTGTTACATGGCGATAAGACGCACTTTAGGTTTCAGCCGGACTCTACTTATAAGTTGGAGTATCGCTATTTAGGGAGTTCGACAGGCACCATTACGAAAAGCCTTGCCAATGATACGCTTACCTTGGACACAGCTGGCTTTGTGCCATCAGCATGCCACTTTATGTGCATCTATAATGGTCGCCAGCTGGAAGTAATCATCCACGCGCCATCACTTGCTAATATTACGGTGTCTGGCGAGGACGCCACATTTAACAACCTAGCAGCCTTTAACCAGACAGACGTCCACCTTACCGCAGACAGGCTAAGCAGGATAGATCTACGCTACGTTAACCCAGCATATGTGCTATTTGCTTCTAGTCCAGATCAGGATCGCGCTAGCCTCACGATTACCGGCATGCAGAGCGCTGCTTTTGAGAGCGACGAGGTGAGTATGAGCGGCGATCGGCTTCTTGTCAGTCATACCTCCACCTTCGAGCTAAAGACCGACGCTCACTGTACTAGCGACGAGGCTATGGTCACTTTGTTGAATTCACCCGACAAGGTCATTGTGAACGGCCAGGTACTCCCAAACCAAGGTGGCTTGGACAATGCACAAAATACCGACCGCAGTCTACCGTTCAGCTGTGTGCAAAATTTTTAGCGATAGTTGGTAAAGTTCAGCGGGAAATCGTAGTCTTGTTCGCGCAATAGTTGCATGGCAGTTTGCAAATCATCCTTACTATTACTTGTTACTCGCACAGCATCGCCTTGAATCTGTGTCTTCACTTTTGGCAACCTTTCGCGCAATAGACTGGTAAGTTTCTTGGCTTTTTCCTGATCAAGTCCTTGCTTAAAAGGAACTTCCTTTGTGGTCTTTAGGTTGCTCTCGGTGAATGCCTTCGTAGTATCCAGCACTTTTTGACTCTGTTCCCGAGCGGCCAATTTTTTGCGAACTATATCTAGTATGGCTTCAACTTGCCACTCACTACTGCCAGTCACCTTAAAACCAGTCTTATCGCTCGTCAGCCATTCAATAACGGCTGGCGTCCCTTTAAAATCATAGCGCGAATTAATTTCACGCTGTACTTGATCGAATACGTTATTCATTTCAGCCTTGTCGTATTCGCTAACGACGTCAAACGAAAATTGTGCCATAGGAGTAAGTATAGCAGCATGAGTTAAGTGTTTGTAAGGTATGCTGCCTTCTTCTTGAATGTTTGAATCATTGCAGTTGAGTCAGCCTCAGCTTTATGACAATAATCGACTCCCATTCTTTTCCGGAAGCCTTACGCCTATGTGTTGCGAAGGTGGCGAGACACTACGGCTTAGTATTGTAGTAGTCGAGATAGCTGGTGAGTTTTTCTTGCTGGAGGCGGAGCGGAACATTCCTACTCCAGTAGTATCCAATGGACTCTGTTTGGATCGTTCGGTTAAAACGCTCAATGTGAGC